>Ga0213841_1000138_pt1 | contig 163680 bp, 152 predicted proteins | sample SWPATP23_FD_160125 | JGI IMG/M metagenome (GOLD analysis project Ga0213841, IMG submission 160125) | Coastal seawater microbial communities from Marineland, Florida, United States - SWPA TP2 #3 | ecosystem: Environmental > Aquatic > Marine > Coastal | place: USA: Florida | collected 2016-08-14
CGGGAATGGAATCGGCCTCGCCCTGGCCACCGTTGGCGACGGCGGTTGCGGCCAGCGCCCCGGCGTCGCCGGACGCCACCTGCAGGCGCTGCGGCGGATGCGCCGCCAGCGCCTGGATCGGCCCGGCCGCGCGGCTCACCGTGCCGCCCGGTTGCGCGACCGGGGCTTTCGGTTCTCCGTCGATGCCGGAAAAGCCCACGCCGCGCTGATAATTCAGCCCGCTACAGGCAGAGAGCGTGGTGCAGATCAGGCAGGCGATGGCGAGTACAGGTTTCATGGCGGGGCCGGCTCTGTGAAAGGCTATGCAATCACGCTAGCGCCAAAGACAGCCCGTTGACAAGCGCGGCCGATCCGCTCACAGCGCCCGGGTCATCTCGACCGCGGGGAAGTACACCCCCGGCACCAGTTCCAGATCGACCGGGCCGGTCTCCTCAAAACCCAGCGCGGCGTAAAACGGCACCGCCGTCCGGGTGGCGGTGCAGGCCATGCGGGAGATCCCCGCCGCGCGGGCAGTATCGAGCGCGTGGGACAGGATCGTCCGCCCCACCCCGCGCCGCACTGCGCGGTCGTCGGTCACCACGTGACGCACGTGGCCCACCCCCGGCCGGGACGCATCGGGCGTCCAGCCGCCGGCGCCGAGCAGAGAACCATCGGCCTCCACCGCCAGGAAATAGGTGCCGGAGGATAACAGAGCGGGTTGCGCCCGGCTGATCACCGGCAACGTCCGGGCCAGCTCTTCGGCGCTGTAGTCGGGGGCGAGCAGCACCGGGTAGGCGCGGGCGAGCAGCGCCTCGACCAACTCGAGATCGGCGCTGGTGCTGGGCCGGAGCGTGAAGGTCATGGCTGTCCTCTTACTGTGCGTGTCCGGGCTGTCGTTTCGAAGCTGAAACAGAAGGCTGGGTCCGGCGGCGTGGCGCGTCTTGAGTTCGGGCAACAGCATGAGCCAACTCAGCCTGCTACCCCACAAACGAAAAGGGCCACGCAATCGCGTGACCCTTTGCAAACCCTTCGGTGTAAGGATGGCTTACTTGATCTTGCCTTCCTTGTACTCCACGTGCTTGCGGGCCACCGGGTCGTATTTCCGTACCACCATCTTCTCGGTCATGGTGCGGGCGTTCTTCTTGGTCACGTAGAAGTGGCCGGTGCCTGCGGTCGAGTTCAGGCGGATTTTGATGGTCGTCGGCTTCGCCATAACGTCTCTCCTGCGCCGGGCACAGCCGCGCCCGTGAAATTCTCATGAAGCCTGCCTTTTAACGATGGCGGCTCCCGAGTCAACCGGGTTTTCGCACCCCGGACGGGATTGCCGCCCGGGGCGCGCCCGCCGCTCAGTAGGAGATGCCCACCGCGCGGCGCAGATAACGCGCGTCGATCAGCTGACGGCGCAGGAAATCGGCCACCTCGGCGCGCGGGATCTTCAGCCGCAGGGCACGGTCGCCGGGTCGGATCGCCTCCTTGAGGGCGCCGCGGACCGGCGCGTCGGTAAAGGCGCTGGGGCGCACGATGGTCCAGTCGAGCCCGCTGGCGCGCACCAGCGATTCCTGCAGTTCGTGGTCGCGGAACACCGGCGCCAGCAGCGCGCCGAACATGATGCGTTTCCAGAAGAAGTTGAGGTTGCTCCAGCTTTCGTGGGCGCCCAGCGTGGATTGGCAGATCAGTCGCCGCACCCCGTGCGCCTGCATCGCCTGGATCACGTTCAGGGTGGCCTGCGAGCGCACCGTACTCTTGCGCGACGCCCCCGCGCCGACGGTGATCACCGCGGCATCCTGGCCCTGCACGGCGGCAAGGACCGCCTCGCGATCGGTGGCGTCGCCGGGGTGCAGCGTGAGGTTTTCATGCCGCAGCGCCAATTTCTCCGGGTGACGGGCAAAGGCGGTGACGTGGTGGCCGTCTTCGATCATGCGGGTCACGGCAAGGCGGCCGATGGTGCCGGTGGCACCGAATATGACGATCTTCATGGGGGTCTCCTGTTCTATCTGGGAACTCGTTACTTTACACAGCGTCAAGTTGACATGACGTCAAATAGAAGTACCTTGACGCCATGTCAAGAAAAAACCCAAACACCCGAACCCGAATCCTCGACGCCGCCTGGACCCTGCTGGAAAGCGGGGCGGCGCGGGGCGTGCGGATGTCCGATATCGCCAAGGCCGCCGGAATCAGCCGTCAGGCGCTCTACCTGCACTTCCCCAGCCGGGCAGAGCTGCTGGTGGCCACCACCCGCCATGTAGACGAAGTCAAAGACGTGGACGCGCGGCTGGCCGAAAGCCGGGCGGCGACGGGGCCCGCGCGGCTCGATGCCTTTATCGCCGCCTGGGGCGGTTATATCCCCGAGGTGCAGGGGGTGCTGCGGGCGCTGGCGGCGATGATGGAGACGGATGCAGAGGCGCGCGCCGCCTATGACGACCGGATGGCGGCGGTGCGCCACGGTTGCGCGGCGGCGGTGGCGGCGCTGGGATCGGAGGGGGGGTTGACCCCGGATCTGAGCGAGACGGAGGCGACCGATCTGCTCTGGGCGCTTTTGTCGGTGGAGACCTGGGGGCGGCTGACGCGGGACTGCGGCTGGTCGCAGAACCGTTATGTCGAAGTGCTGCAACAGACCGCGCGGGCGGCGCTGCTGCGGTGAAGATATAAGCGCGGAGGGCCTGTAAGCCGGATTTTGTTCAGGGGTCGCCCCCGTCGATGACCATTCATCTGGGACGCGGCTCGCACCGCGCCTCCTGCTGCCAACCCGACCCCTCTCGGCTGAAGCGGGCCTAGCGGCGGTTTCCCCTCAGGTTGCCCCTTGGAGACCGGCCCGCGTGGGGGTCCTATTTGGCATTGCTCCCGGTGGGGCTTGCCGTGCCGCCCCTGTTGCCAGGGGCGCGGTGGGCTCTTACCCCACCGTTTCATCCTTACCATGCCGGGGCATGGCGGTTTCATTTCTGTGGCGCTTTCCGTCGGGTTGCCCCGCCCGGGCATTACCCGGCACCGTTGCTTCAGGGAGTCCGGACTTTCCTCGACGCCCCGAAGGCCGCCGCGGCCATCCGGCCCTCCGCGCTGGACCGGAGATAGGGGGCCGGGGGTGAGGCGTCAATGGGCATGGCTCAACCGGCGTTCATTGGAACGGAGGGCGGCACATGTGTTCAGCAAGTCTCTCGGTGCCTCAGGCGACGGCGTCACGCGCCGCCACAAACCCCGCCAGCGCGTCCATGTCGTACCGGCACAGCGCCCCCCTGCCCCAGGGCCGGACCCGATAACGCACCGCTGCCAACAGGTCCTCCCCCGTCTCATCCATGGGATAGCCTGCCCTCGCCGCCAGCGCCCGGAACGCCTCCGGCTGCGCCGCACCGCCCTGCCCCGGCCGATGCGCCAGTGCCAGCCCCTGACGCTCCAGCCGGGCCCAGTCGAAGCGTGGGCCCGGGTCAGATTTACGTCCCGGCGCCATGTCGGAATGGCCGATCACCCCTGCCGGCCCGATCCCCCAGCGCGCCATGATCCCCGGCAGCAGCGCCTCCAGCGCCGCTATCTGCGGTTCGGAAAACGGATGGGTGCCGAGATTGTCGAGCTCGATGCCGATGGAGCGGGAGTTGATGTCCTCCTGCCCGGCCCATTGCCCGGCCCCTGCATGCCAGGCGCGGTCGGCCTCGCGCACCATCTGCCAGAGGCTGCCGTCGGCGCCGATCAGGTAATGGGCCGAGACCTCGGCCGCCGGATCGCACAGCCGGTCGAGCGCCGCCCGGGCGCCCTGCATCGCGGTATAATGGAGCACGATCAGAGTGGGCCGCAGCCCGTCCCGGCGGTCACCGAAATTGGGCGACGGATGCCAGCGCGGCGTCACCGGATCAGTTCTGCACCGCCTGGCGGAACGGTGCCGGATCCCAGTCGCAGGCATAGCCGTCGCCGTCGGGGTCCAGCCCCATGCGGTCGCGCTGCGGCCCGCCCTTGTCCAGGAACGCCATCTGCGCCAGATCGGCCGAGCCGTACTTGGCGCATTTGCGCGCGCTCCGTCCCTTCAGCAGCGAGCTGCGCTTGTACATCTGCGCGCCGCGCGGATTGTTGGTCCGCAGGGCGTATTCCACGATATTCGGCTGCAGATCGCCGGGCCGGCGCGGGATCGCGGTCGGCTCGACCTCTGTGTAAAGCTGGCGGTTGCGGGCGATGCGTTCGGCGTCGCTCTGGATGCTCTCACGTTCCGAGACCGCCTCGAAATCGTTTTCGTCGGAAATGCCGGGATTGCTGATGACGGCGGGCGCCGCGTTCGACGGGCTGGCCTGCACCGGCATCACGCCGGAATTGTTGCGCGCCGCCTCCAGCGCGGCGGCGGTCTCGGCGGCGATGTCCTCGGCGCTGTCGCCGGAGCTGGTGGCGCTGCCGCCGCTGCCGGTCAGCGGCGCGGCAGAGGCCGTCTGGCCCGCGCCCTGGAGCGCGGTCTGCTGCACCGGCGCCTGGGTCGGCACGGTGCCCGCCGCCGAAAGCGGCTGAGAGGATACGGCCATCGGCGGCGCCACGCCCGCGACCGTTGGCGCGGTTCCGCTCAGCGCCGCCTCGCGGGCCCGCTGCGCCTCGATCGAATTGTCGAACCCGACCCCGGCACCGCTGTCCGGGATCGCCGGGGCACAAGCACTCAAACCGCCCAGTATCAGGGCTGCATAGATAAAACGCATGGCTGCCGTCCTGCCGTTCTTGGTCTTGTTGACCAGCGTTTTACCACCATTTCCCCGGCTTGGCCACAAAGCCCGCCGCCTGCTCCAGCGCATAGGCGGTGTTCAGCAGATCGCCTTCCTCCCACGGCCGGCCGATCAGTTGCAGCCCCAGCGGCAGCCCCTGATGGTCGAGCCCTGCGGGCACCGCGATGCCGGGCAGACCGGCGAGGTTCACCGTGACGGTGAAGACGTCGTTGAGGTACATCTGCACCGGGTCGGCCTGGCCCATCTCGCCCAGACCGAAGGCGGCGGACGGCGTGGCCGGCGTCAGGATCGCGTCGACCCCAGCGGCGAAGGCATCTTCGAAATCCTTCTTGATCAGGGTGCGGACCTTGCGGGCGCGGTTGTAATAGGCGTCGTAGAACCCGGCGGAGAGCACATAGGTCCCCACCATCACCCGGCGCTGCACCTCGGCGCCGAAGCCCTCGGCGCGGGTCTTCTCGTACATCTCGGTGATGCCGTCGCCTGCCTCCAGCTTGGCGCGGTGGCCGTAGCGCACGCCATCGTAGCGGGCCAGGTTCGACGAGGCCTCGGCCGGTGCGATCACGTAATAGGCGGGCAGCGCGTATTTGGTGTTGGGCAGCGAGATATCGACGATCTCGGCACCCGCGGCCTTCAGCATCTCGGCGCCCTCGTGCCAGAGCGTCTCGATCTCTTCCGGCATACCGTCCATGCGGTATTCCTTGGGGATACCGATCTTCTTGCCCTTGATGTCGCCGGTCAGCATCGCCTCGAAGTCCGGCACCGCCAGATCGGCAGAGGTGCTGTCCTTGGGGTCGTGCCCGGCCATCGCGCCCAGCATGATGGCGGCGTCGCGCACCGATTTGGTCATCGGCCCGGCCTGATCCAGCGAGGAGGCGAAGGCGACGACGCCCCAGCGCGAGCAACGCCCGTAGGTGGGTTTCAGGCCCACGGTGCCGGTGAAGGCGGCGGGCTGGCGGATCGAACCGCCGGTATCGGTGCCGGTGGCGGCAAGGCACAGATCGGCGGCCACGGCGGCCGCCGAGCCGCCCGACGAGCCACCCGGGGTCAGGGGGGTGTCGTCATTGCCGCGCCGCCAGGGGCTGACCGCGTCGCCATAGACCGAGGTCTCGTTGCTGCTCCCCATGGCGAATTCGTCCATGTTCAGCTTGCCCAGCATCACCGCGCCGACATCGGCCAGGTTCTGGGTGACGGTCGATTCGTATTCCGGCAGGAAGCCTTCGAGAATGCGGCTGCCGGCCTGGCTGGGCACGCCCTTGGTGCAGAACAGGTCCTTGATGCCGATCGGCAGGCCGCACATCGCGGGCGCATCGCCCGCCTTGATCCGCGCGTCGGCCGCCCCGGCACGCTCCAGCGCGATCTCGGGGGTCTTGTGGACAAAGGCGTTGAGCGCGCCGGCGGCCTCGATCTCGGTCAGGCAGGCTTCGGTCAGCTCGACCGAGGTGACATCGCCCTTGCGCAGCGCGTCGCGCGCCTCGGCCAGGCCCAGTTTGTTCAGATCGCTCATATCTTACTCCACCACCTTGGGCACCGCGAAGAACCCCTCGCGCGCGTCGGGGGCGTTGGCCAGCACCTTGTCCCGCTGATTGCCGTCGGTCACCACGTCCTGCCGCCGCTTCAGCCGCATCGGCGTGACGGAGGTCATCGGCTCGACGCCCTCGACATCCACTTCGTTGAGCTGTTCGATGAAGCCCAGGATGGTGTTGAATTCGCCGGCCAGCGCAGGCAGCGCATCCTCCTCGACCCGGATCCGGGCGAGCTTGGCCACGCGGGCGGCGGTGCTTTCGTCAATCGACATGGAAGACCCCTTGTTTTCCTAGAGCGGCGTTTACCCCCACGCGGCGCGGCCTTCAAGCCTGAGCGACGCGACACAGGCCGCGGCAGTCCGCGCGCGAGATAACGATGTGTCAACACACAGGCGGCATTTTGGCAGAAAGTCGATTCGCATGGCGCCATATGAAGCAGAAGCTCCATTTCTCCGCGCAGCCCCGTGCTGCTGTCATGGAATTCTTCTGGCCCTCACTCGATCCGGAGGATCGAGTGAGTACGGCCAGGCGGCGCTTTGTTGTCAGCGTGTCGCTTGTGGCTACCGCCGGGAACCTGGCCGACAGCCTGTTCGCATTCCCGGAACTTCACGCGCTTTCGCCTCTCTACGCGAACTGGGCGATCTGGAGTTCGGCCTTCTACCTGGTTCCGGCCTATATGATCTGGCGCAGCGGCAAGACGGATCCTGCAATCTGGATTCTGACCGCTTTTGCGTTCTTCGCCATCAATCTCCAGGCCGTGTCGTCGGTCGGCAATCTTTGGGGGGTCGCCCTTTATCTGGTCTGCATCCCGCCGCTGGCGATGCTTTTGTTCGGGACCCGCTACGGGGTGGTGATGGTCGCCCTCGCCGTGATCAACATCCTGGTTCTGGGGGCGATAACGGTTCCCGGCTGGATGTCGGTCAGCCTGGCCAACATCATGCTGATGACCGGAACCGGCAGCTTTCTGTTCATGCGCGAGGTCGAAAAGACCACCGAGCACCTCGACAGGCTGCGCCAGGATGCGCAGGCGGCCAACCGCGCCAAGTCCTTTTTCCTGGCCAATGTCAGCCATGAGATCCGCACGCCGCTGAATGGCATCATCGGCGCCATCCAGTTGCTGGAGGAACATGTCGGAAGCGACGAAGCGCGGGTGCTGCTGAAGACGGCCGACAGATCCGGTCAGACGCTGCTGCGGATCGTCAACGACATCCTGGATTTTTCCCGCATCGCCGAGCGCGGGGTCGAACTTGAGATGCGCAGCTTCCCGCGCGAGGATCTGGTGACCAATGTGCTTTCAGCGATGCACGCGCTGGCCCAGGCCAAGAACATCGCGCTCATCGTCACGTTTGACGACGATGTCCCGCCCTATCTGGTCGGCGATCAGGTGCGGTTGCAGCAGATCGTGTCGAATTTCGTCAGTAACGCAGTGAAATTCTCGGATCACGGCACTGTGGAAATACATGTGTCGCGCGCAAGGAGCATGGCGCGCGACCGGCCGATGGTCCGCGTCTCGGTCCGCGATGAAGGGATCGGGATGACCCACGAGACCGCCGCGCGGGTCTTCAACCAGTTCGAACAGGCCGAGAATTCCACCGCGCGGATCTATGGCGGCACCGGGCTGGGCCTGTCGATCGCCCGCAAACTGGCGACCCTGCATGGCGGCGAAACCGGAGTTTACAGCCAGGTCGGCCACGGCAGCACCTTCTGGTTCACCTTCCCGCTGGTCGAGGGCGCGCGACCGGCCGAAGAGATCGAGGTTTCAGCCGATGCGGTCGGCGATTGCTACGCGCATGCCCGTGTGCTGGTGGTCGAGGACAATAAGACCAATCAGTTCATCGCCCGGAAATTCCTCGCCAAGCTGGGCATCGAAGCGGTGCTGGCCGCCGACGGGGTAGAGGCGGTCGAGGCGGCCGGGCGCGAACCGTTCGACCTGATTTTCATGGATATCCAGATGCCACGCAAATCCGGGATCGATGCCACCCGCGAGATCCGCGCCGGCGACCTCAACCGCGACACCCCGATCGTCGCGCTCTCGGCCAATGTGATGGCCGATCAGAAGGCCAGCTACCTGGAGGCGGGGATGAACGGCTGCATCGAGAAGCCCTGCAAGCTCGAGGACATCAGAGAGAGTCTGCAGCGCTATGTCTGCGCGCCGCGGGCATCCTCCGCGGCTGCCCCGGCGGCAGGAGCCTAGCCGGCGGTCCCGCGCAGCGCTGCCGGCCGCGGCAGCGACAGCACCAGCAGCAAGGCCAGCCCCGCCAGCAGGGTCAGCGCCAGAAAGGCCGGCACATAGCTGCCGAACCGGTCGAAGGCCATGCCGGTAAGGATCGGGCCGACCGAGCCGCCCAGGGTGCCGGAAAACAGCACCGTGCCGAAGATCGCCCCATGCGCGCGCATGCCGAAATACTCCGCCACCGTGGGGGAGACGACGACAAATAGCGCCCCGTGCGAAAACCCGTAGACCGCCACCGTGGCATACAGGGCCCAGGGCACGGTCAGCGCGGTCAGCCCGCCGAGGCCGGCGATCAGGGCCACGAAACACAGCACGAAGGCACGGCGGCCGCCGATCACATCGACCAGCCGTCCCACCGCCAGCCGGCCCAGCACGCTGGCGCCGCCCACCACCGACAACAGCGTCGCCGCCGCGGCCGCCGAGAGCCCCAGGTCCATACCGTGGATCGGCAGGTGCAGCGGCACCGTCATCAGCGAGGAAAAGAAGCAGAACTGCACCGCGCACAGGGTCCACAGCACCCGGCTGCGCCGCGCCTCGGCAAAGGTCAGCCCCTCGGCCGGGGCGCCCGCCTGCCCCGGCTGCACATGCCGGACCGGCGGGTTTTTCATGATCAGCGCGGCACCCAGCAGCAGCACGACCGCGCCCAGCCCCAGCACGATCACCGCCGGGCGCCAGCCCATCCCGGAGATCAGCAGCGCCACCAGCGGCGGCAGGGTCACCTGGCCCGCCGCCGTGCCCACTTTGACCACCGCGGTCATAATGCCGCGCCGCCCCTCGAACCAGCGCGCCACGGTAGACAGCGTGACCACGTCATGGGTGCTCAGCCCCAGCCCGATGAAGGTGCCGCAGATGGCGAACAGCTGCCAGGGCCGGGTCACCTGCGACAGCAGCGCAAAGCCCACCCCGTAGAGCACGCCGGTGACGATAAGCACCCGGGCGGGACCGTAGCGGTCGCTCAGCCGTCCGCCCAGCATCGCCAGCAGGCCCATCATCAGGAACGACAGCGAGGAACTGGCCGACATCAGCGTGCGCGACCAGCCGTATTCGGCCTCGAACACCTTGAAGAACAGGCCGAAGGAAAACAGCAGTCCGATGATGGTGAATTGCGTCAGGCAGGCGCCCGCCACAACCAGATAGCGCGTGCTCATGGCGTGTCCTCCGTTTCGGCGGTTCAACTGTTAATGGATTCAATCGGGGCGGTCCATCGCTGCCGGGCCCGTCTGGCGCCGCGCCTTTTCCCGACCGGGGAAACGCCCTGGAATGCGTGCCAAATTCCGCGGTCTCCGGCATGGTTTTTCCCGCCGCGGGTGCTAGGCTCCGGACAAACCGAAAGGAGATTCCCCATGAAAATCATCTGGCTCGGCCACGGCTCGTTCCGTTTCGAGACCGGCGATCACGTGCTGCTGCTCGACCCCTGGCTCACCGGCAACCCGATGCTGCCCGAAGTCAGCCACGATACCGCTGTCGCCGGCGCCACCCATATCCTGATGACCCATGCACATTTCGACCATTCCGCCGATGCGGTGGCCCTGTCGAAAAAGCTGGGCGTGCCGGTCTACGGCCAGTACGACGTGATGACCTTCTGGGGCGAGAGCGAGGGGATCGAGACGGTGGGCTTCAACAAGGGCGGCACCGTGGATCTGGGCGGCGGCGTCAAGGTCTCTATGGTCAATGCGGTGCATTCCTCGACCTTCGGCACCCCCAAGGGGCCGCGCAGCGGCGGAACCGAGGCCGGCTTCATGATCCATGCCGAGGGCAAGACGGTCTATTGCAGCGGCGACACCGATATCATGGCCGACATGGACTGGATGGGCGATTACTACAAACCCGAGATCGGCATCCTGTCGGCGGGAGGCCATTTCACCATGGACATGGACAAGGTGGCCTATGCGGCCAAGCGCTATTTCAACTTCAAGACGCTGATCCCGGCGCATTACCGCACCTTCCCGCTGCTGGAGCAATCGGCGGAGAAACTGGCCGCGGCCCTGCCGGATGTCGATGTGGTCGAGCCGCAGGTGCTGCAGGCGATCGAGGTCTAGGGCCTCTACCGCCAAAGAGCCCGGGGCGTCGCCCCCGGGCCGGGCGCTTCAGCCCCTCTTCTCTGCGAAAAAATCCTTCAGCAGCCGCTCCGCCTCCGCCGCGCCGATGCCGTCGTAAACCTCCGGCATGTGATGCGCCTGGGAATGGCTGAACACCCGTGCTCCATGCGCTACGCCTCCCGATTTCGGATCGGAGGCGCCATAGTACACCCGCGCGATGCGGGCGGCGGCGATGGCGGCGGCGCACATGGCGCAAGGTTCAAGCGTGACATAGAGGTCATGGCCGGTCAGCCGCTCGGACCCGGCGGCGGCGCAGGCGTCGCGGATCGCCAGGATCTCGGCATGGGCCGTGGGGTCGTGCAATTCGCGCGTGCGATTGCCCGCCGCGGCCACCACCTTGCCGAACGGATCCACGATCACCGCGCCCACCGGAACCTCGCCCCGTGCGCCCGCCGCGCGCGCCTGTTCCAGCGCCTTGTCCATATGGGATCGGAACACCATGCCCCCTCCCTGCCCCGCATTCGACGCTTTCGCAAGCCCGCGCGATCGGCTAAGGCCCGGGGCATGAGCACCCAAACGCCTTCCAGCACGCCCCCGGGCGACCGTATCGCAAAGGTCCTGGCCCGCGCCGGCGTCGCCTCGCGCCGCGAGGCCGAACGGATGATCGAGGCCGGCCGTGTCAGCGTGAACGGCGAAACCATCGACAGCCCGGCGCTGAACGTGACCGACGCCGACCGTATCGCGGTGGACGGCAAACCGTTGACCGCGCCGGAACCCGCCCGCCTCTGGCTTTATCACAAGCCCGCGGGCCGGGTGACCACCGCGCGCGACGAGCTTGGGCGCCCGACCATCTTCGACGACCTGCCGGAAGAGATGCCGCGGGTGATGAGCGTGGGCCGGCTCGACCTCAATTCCGAAGGGCTGCTGCTGCTGACAAATGATGGCGCGATCAAGCGGCAGCTGGAGCTGCCCTCCACCGGCTGGCTGCGCAAGTACCGGGTGCGGATCAAGGGCCGCCCCAAGGACGAGGATTTCGAACCGCTGCGCAAGGGGATCAGCATCGACGGCGAACGGTTCCAGCCGATGATCGTCAACCTCGACCGGCAGCAGGGCGCCAACGCCTGGCTGACCGTGGGCCTGCGCGAGGGCAAGAACCGCGAGATCCGCCGCGCCATGGAAGAGCTGGGCTTTTCGGTGAACCGGCTGATCCGCGTCTCCTACGGGCCGTTCCAGCTGGGCAACCTGAAACCCGGCGAGGTCGATGAACTGCGCCGCCGGGTGATCCGCGACCAGCTTGGGCTGGAGGCCGGGGAAATCGAGGGCACCGCAACCGCCAAGCCCCGCCTGCGGCGCGGCCCCCGGCGCGGCGGAAAGCCCGGCGGCAAACCCGGAACCGCCCCCGAGGCCGGGACTGGCGGCAAGCCGCAGCGCAAACCGGCGGCGAAACCGGACGGCAGGCCCGGCAGCAAACCGGGTTTCAAACAGCGAGCCAAACCCGGCCCCCGCCCGCAGGGCAAGCGCCCGAAACGCGACACGTAGGTTTTTCGCCGAAGCCCGCCCCCGCGCAACGCGCGCCGGGCGGTCGCCTGCCCGGGGGATGGCGCCTGCAACCGGTGAATGGCGCGTTTTATGACCGCCAAACCCCTCCAGGATATGAACGAAGCGCAAGGCCTACAGAGCGCCCGACCGCCAACCGCCGCGACGACCTGACGCGGCTCTGTGCCGGTTCCCCCTAGCAAGGCCGCGCCGCTTCGCATACCTTTGCCCTGTAACGCTTGACCGAGGTGCCCGATGTCGCGGACGGGATTGCAGAAAATCGCCTATACGGCGCTGCTGGTGCTGCTGTTCGGGGTGGCAACCGGCTGGCTCGGGGGGCTCTAGGCCATGGCGCAGCGCTTCGGTGGGAAATACAGCCCCGATCCGGGCGCGGAGCCGGGCGGCGACAAGGGCTCGGAGCCTCTGCCGCCGCGCAGCGCCTATCACGGCGCCCAGGTCGATCCGGTCGGCGCGCGCGCCAATGCCCTGTTCCTGCCCGCGGCGATTCTGGTGTTCCTCTCGCTCGGCGGCGGTGCCATTTCCATGGCGCTGGGGCTGACCGCGGCGGGTGCCTGGACACTGGCCGCCTGGCTGCTGCGCGAAGGGCTGCGCGCCGAGACCGCCTATCATGCCCGCAAGGTCGCCCGACGCCCCATCCTGCCGCGCAAAATGCTGGCGAGCCTGCTGACCGGCGTCGGCGCCGCGCTGGCCGCCTACCGCACCGAGCCGGGGCTGGTCGCGCCGCTGCTCTACGGCGGGGCGGCGACCGTGCTGCACGGGCTGGCCTTCGGCATCGACCCGCTGCGCGACAAGGGGATGGAGGGCATCGACGACTTCCAGCAGGGCCGCGTCGCCCGCGCGGTGGCCGAGGCCGAGGGTTATCTCACGACCATGAGCGATGCGATCCGCCGCGCCGGCGACCGCCGCATGGAGGCCCGCGTCGAGCGGTTCCAGAAAACCGCCCGCGACCTCTTTCGCACCGTCGAGGAGGACCCCCGCGACCTGACCGGCGCGCGCAGATACATGACCGTCTATCTGATGGGCGCCCGCGACGCGACGATCAAGTTCGCCGATATCTACGCCCGCCACCCCGACCAGAAGGCACGCACCGACTACGCCGCCCTGCTGGACGATCTGGAACAGAACTTCGCCGCCCGCACCCGCAAGATGCTGACCGACGACCACAGCGATCTGACCGTCGAGATCGAGGTGCTGCGCGACCGGCTGCAACGCGAGGGCGTCCGGCTTGACTGACCGCCCCATCTCCGCCCCCCCTATCAGTGAGGACCCGTTTCATGTCTGAGAAAATCCGCAAACAGGCCGAACAGAGCCAGGCCGAGATCGATGAGGTCACCGCCGTCGTACTCTCCGACCCCTCCGGCGATCTGGTTGTCATGGAAGAGGCCGGCGAGGAAATCGGCGCCGAAATCCGCACCCGCATGGGCGAGATCGACATGGGCGACACCAATTCGATCATCGCCTTCGGCTCCGGCGCCCAGGTCGAGCTGCAGGAGATCAGCCAGGCCATGCTGTCGGGCGTGCGCAACAAGGATGTGGGCCCGGCCGGCGACAGCCTGCGCAACATCGTCACCGCGATCCGCGGCTTCTCGGTGTCCGAGCTGGATGTGCGGCGCGAGCGGACCTTCTGGGAAAAGCTGCTGGGCCGCGCCGCCCCCTTCGCCAAGTTCACCGCCCGTTACGAGGAGGTGCAGGGCCAGATCGACCGCATCACCGACGATCTGCTGAAGCACGAGCACACGCTGCTCAAGGACATCAAATCGCTCGACCTGCTCTATGGCAAGACGCTGGAGTTTTACGACGAGCTGGCGCTCTACATCGCCGCGGGCGAGGAAAAGCTCGACGAACTCGACCGCACCGGCATCCCCGCGAAGGAGGCCGAGGTGCAGGCCGCGGCCGAAGCCGACCAGGTGATGAAGGCGCAGGAGTTGCGCGACCTGCGCGCCGCTCGCGACGACCTGGAACGCCGCATCCACGACCTCAAGCTGACCCGCCAGGTGACGATGCAGTCGCTGCCCTCGATCCGGCTGGTGCAGGAAAACGACAAATCGCTGGTGACCAAGATCAACTCGACCATGGTCAACACGGTGCCGCTGTGGGAAACCCAGCTGGCCCAGGCCGTCACCATCCAGCGCAGCGCCGAAGCCGCCGCAGCCGTGCGCGACGCCAACGACCTGACCAACGAACTGCTGACCTCCAACGCGAAGAACCTGCGCGAGAGCAACAAAATGATCCGCGAAGAAATGGAGCGCGGCGTGTTCGACATCGAGGCGGTCAAGCAGGCCAATGCCGACCTGATCGGCACCATCGAGGAAAGCCTCGCCATCGCCGACGAGGGCAAGGCCCGCCGCGCCGCCGCCGAGGCGGAGCTGAAAAAGATGGAGGCCGAGCTGCGCGATACGCTGGCCGCCGCCAAGGCGAAGAAGACCGGGCTCGGCGATGCCGCCGGTACCGCGGTTCCGGGGTAAGCGTCCGGTGGTCTGGTTGCCTCGCATACTGCGCCGCGGCGCAGTGGCACTGGCCGGGCTGGCGCTTGCCGGGGCGCTGCTGCTTTCGGGCTGCGACCAATCCGGCCCGCTCAGCTCGCCCCTGCCGCAGCAGCGCCCCGCCAGCCTTGCCCCACAGGACCCCAAGCCGCGCTCGGACGACAGCCGGGAGCTGGCCCGCTACTACCGCGCGGTGCAGAACGATCTGCTCACCCGCGGGCTGCTGCGCACCGACGGCGGCGGGCCGGACACGCCGTTTACCGCCGACGACCTGGTGGAAAACTTCGAAACCATCGCCTTCTTCGACGAGTATTCCAAGGGCGCGATGCCCGCCCACCGCACCCGCGGCTCCGGCGGCGAGCTGAGCCGCTGGGACGGCCCGGTGCGCATCGGTGTGGAATACGGCGCCAGCGTGCAGCCCGCCCAGCGCACCCGCGACGGCAACAATATCACCGGCTACGCCAACCGGCTGGCAAAGATCACCGGCCATCCGATCTCGGTCACCCGCGGCGGCGGGGCGAATTTCCACGTCTTCGTCGCGGGCGAGGATGATCGCGCCTATTTCCTGACCCGGCTGCAGCAGGAGATCCCCTCGATCAGCGGCAAGGAGCTGGCGCTGTTCCGCAATCTGCCGCGCTCGTTCTACTGCCTCGTGATCGCGGTCTCGGGCAGCCGCAACCGCAACACATATACCCGTGCGGTGGCGCTGATCCGGGCCGAACACCCCGATCTGGTGCGGCTGTCGTGCATCCACGAGGAAATCGCGCAAGGGCTGGGCCTGCCCAACGACAGCCCCGAGGCGCGGCCGTCGATCTTCAACGACGATGACGAGTTCGCGCTGCTGACCAGCCACGACGAGCTGCTTTTGAAAATGCTGTATGATCCGCGGCTGAAGCCGGGCATGACCGCCGACCAGGCGCGCCCGGTGACCCGGATCATCGCCCGCGAATTGATGGGCCAGGCGCTCTAGCGCGCAGGCCCGAAGTGACAGGAAAAGGATCGGACCCATGGGTATCTTCGACTTTCTCACCGGCGAATTCATCGACGTCATCCACTGGACGGACGACACCCGCGACACCATGGTCTGGCGGTTCGAACGCGAGGGGCATGAGATCAAATACGGCGCCAAGCTGACGGTGCGCGAGGGCCAGGCGGCGGTCTTCGTCCACGAGGGGCAGCTGGCGGATGTCTTCACCCCCGGTCTCTACATGCTCGAGACCAACAACATGCCGATCCTGACCACGCTGCAGCACTGGGATCACGGCTTCAAATCGCCGTTCAAATCCGAGATCTACTTCGTCAACACCACCCGCTTCAACGATCTGAAATGGGGCACCAAGAACCCGATCATGCTGCGCGATCCGGAGTTCGGCCCGACCCGCATCCGCGCCTTCGGCACCTATACCACCCGGGTCAAGGATCCGGCCCGCTTCCTGGTCGAGATCGTCGGCACCGATGGCGAGTTCACCATGGACGAGATCAGCTTCCAGATCCGCAACATCATCGTGCAGGAGTTTTCCCGCATCATCGCCGGCTCCGGCATCCCGGTGCTGGACATGGCGGCGAACACCGCCGATCTGGGCAAGCTGATCGCCGCCGAGGTCTCGCCGACGCTGGAGCAATACGGGCTGGAAATGCCGGAGTTCTATATCGAGAACATCTCGCTGCCCCCGGCGGTGGAGGCGGCGCTGGACAAGCGCACCTCGATGGGGCTGGCGGGCGATCTGGGCAAGTTCACCCAGTATTCGGCGGCCGAGGCAATGACGGCGGCCGCCTCCAACCCCGCAGGCGGTGGCATGGCCGCAGGCCTCGGCGCCGGCATGGGCATGGCGATGGCGGGCCAGATGGCCGCGCAGCAGGCCCGTCCCGGCCCCTGGGGCGCCGCCCCGCAACAGGCGGCGAGCCCGGTGCCCCCGCCGCCGCCGGTCGAGCATGTCTGGCACATCGCCGAGGGCGGCGAGACCAGGGGCCCGTTCTCCAAGGCCGATCTGGGCCGGATGGCCAGCGCCGGAGAGCTGAAACGCGAAACCTATGTCTGGACCGCCGGCCAGGACGGCTGGAAAATGGCCGAGGACGTGCAGGAACTGGCGCAGCTCTTCACCATCCTGCCGCCGCCCCCGCCGCCGGGGGTCTGAGCCCGCCTTTTCTTTTCACCAAAACTATCCCCGCCGGAGGCATGAAATCTGATGTCCGCCCCGCCCCCGCCCGTGCCCACTGCACCGAGTGCCGCTGCCCCGGCTTCGGCCCCCGCCGAGCACCGGTTTCCCTGCGAACAATGCGGCGCCGACTACCGCTTTGACCCCGCACGTGCCATGCTGGTCTGCGACCATTGCGGCCATGAGGAGGCGATCGACAGCGGCCCCTGGGGCGGCGCCAAGCTGCGCGAGCTGGATTTCGACGCCGCCCGCGCCGGGCAACTGCCCGAGATCGAAACGGAAGAGACCCGGGTCCTCTCCTGCCCCAATTGCGGCGCACAGGTGGAGTTCGACCCGGCGACCCACGCCGCCGAATGCCCGTTCTGCGCCACGCCGGTGGTCACCGACACCGGCGTTAGCCGCCACATCAAGCCCCGCGGCGTGCTGCCCTTTGCACTGGACGAACGCTCTGCCCACAAGGCGATGACCGACTGGCTGGGGCGGCTGTGGTTCGCGCCGAACGGGCTCAAGGACTATGCCCGCAAGGGGCGCAGGATGCAGGGGATCTACGTGCCCTACTGGACCTTCGACGCCGATACCAAGTCACGGTATCGCGGCGAACGCGGCACGGTTCATTACGAGACCCGCACGGTGATGCGCGACGGCAAGCGGGTGCAGCAGCAGGTCGCCAAGGTGCGCTGGAGCCCGGCCGCGGGCCGTGTCGCCCGGTTCTTCGATGATGTGCTGGTGCTGGCCTCGAAAAGCCTGCCGAAGAAATACACCGACGCGCTGGAGCCGTGGGACCTGCCCGCGCTGGAGCCCTACCGGCCGCAATACCTCGCAGGCTTCCGGGCCGAGGCCTATACGGTCGAGCTGGAAGAGGGCTACACCCAGGCGCGCCAGCACATGGCGCGGGTGATCGAACGCGACGTGCGCTTCGACATCGGCGGCGACCAGCAGCGGATCCACAAGATCGACACCGATGTCTCTGCCGTGACCTTCAAGCACATCCTGCTGCCGGTCTGGCTGGCGGCGTACAAATATCGCGGCAAAACGTACCGTTTCGTGGTCAACGGCCGCACCGGCCGGGTGCAGGGCGAACGGCCCTGGTCGGCGATCAAGATCGCCATCGCCGCGGTGCTGGGCCTGATCATCGCCGCCGGGATCGGCTATCTGGCAGCGCAGAACCAGTAAGCCAGCAAGAACGACAAAGGGCAGCGCCCGCCGATTGGGGCGGTCTCTCGGGCAGTGCATCGCAATACCCTGCCGACAGGCGATTGCCAGGCAATCGCCGAGAGGCGGGCGCTGCCCGGCGGCGCTATGCGCCTTGAGTCCGGGCAAGCCCCCCCGACACGTCACCCGCGCGAGATGTTGATCTTGCGCGCCTCCTTGGCGGCCTCGACCGAACGTTTGGGCACGGTCACATGCAGCACGCCATCGACCATCTTGGCGCTGGCCTTGTCGCCGTCGGCATCCTCGGGCAGGCGAAACGAGCGGCGGAAGGCGCCATACTGGCGTTCGCTGAAATACCAGGTGTCGCCCTTCTTCTCCTGCTGGGTCTTCTTCTCGCCGCGCACGGTCACGACGCCTTCCTCGACGGTCAGCTCGATATCGTCCTCCGACACGCCGGGCAGCTCCATCGAGATGTCATAGGCATTGTCGTTGCTCGACGCCTCGGTCGCCGGGCTCAGCCAGTCTGCCAGCCGCGTCCCCAGCGCGCGCAGGGGATCGTAGAGCGAGGTCCAGGTGCCGGATTGATCAGTTTTCTCAACCATTTGAATTTCCTCCTGTTCGCATGGTGCCGCCAGAGTGGCCGAATCGACCCCGGGCTTTCTTTGATCCGGCTCAAACGGCGCCCCTTGCACCGCCCTCCGGCCGCCGCCATTCTGCACCGCGACGGACAGAGCTTGGGGAAAAGCATGACCTTGGACGATCTCGACGCGCTGATGATGCAACGCTATTCCTGCCGTGCCTTCAAACCCGACCCGGTGCCGCGCGACGTGATCGAGGGAATCGTCGCCACCGCCTCCCGCGTGCCGTCCTGGTGCAATGCCCAGCCCTGGCAGGCGGTGATCACCAGCGGGGAGGAGACCGACGCCTTCCGCGCCGCGCTGATGGAGCAGGCGATGCAGGGCGGCCACGATCCGGACCTTCCGTTCCCCGACAGCTACCCCGGTGTCTACCGCGAGCGGCGGCGCACCTGCGGCTGGCAACTCTACGAGGCGGTCGGCGTCCAAAAGGGCGACCGCGCCGGATCGGCCCGCCAGACCATGCGGAATTTCGAGCTGTTCGACGCCCCCCATTGCGCCATCATTTCCAGCCCGGCAGAGCTCGGGCCCTATGGCGCGCTCGATTGCGGCGGGTTCGTCACCGCCTTCACGCTGGCCGCGCAGGCTGCCGGCGTGGCGACCATCCCGCAGGCGGCGGTGGCCTCTTTCGCGCCGTTCCTGCACCGCTATTTCGAGATCCCGGAGGACCGGCTGGTGCTCTGCGCGATCTCCTTCGGTTATGCCATTCCCGACGATCCCGCCAACGGCTTCCGCACCGGGCGCGCCCCGGTGGAAGAGATCGCGACCTTTCGCGGATGAGCGGGCCGGCGATCCTCTGTTGCGGCGAGGCGGTGCTCGACATGGTGCCCGCCGCGCTGGAGGGCGGCGGCACGGGCTTTCGCCCGGTGCCCGGCGGCGCGGCGCTCAATACCGCCGTGGCGCTGGCGCTGCAGGCGGTTCCGGCGGGTTTCGTCGGCGCGCTCTCCACGGATCCGGCGGGCGAGCGGCTGGCGGCGCATCTGCGGGCCGAGGGAGTATCGCTCACCCATGCCACCCGCTGCGGGCGCCCCTGCCCGCTGGCGCTGGCGCAGCCGGTGGAGGACGGCACGCGGTTCGACCTCTACGATATCGGCACTGCCGGCGCGTTGTATGCGATCTCCGACCTGCCCGACCCGCTGCCTGCCGGCGTCAGGGCGCTGGTCTTCGGCGGCATCAGCCTGATCGCCCCACCCTCGGCCGAGGCGTTCGAGACGCTGGCCCGGCGGGAGGCCGACCGGCGGCTGATCTGGCTCGACCTTAATATCCGCCCCGGCCTGGTGCGGGAGGCCGAAGGCTATCGCGCCCGGCTGATGCGGATGGCGGCGCTGGCGGATGTGGTCAAGGTCTCCGACGAGGACCTGCACTGGCTGGGCCCCGGCGCGCTGGACCGGCTGCGCGCCGACGCGCCGCTGTTGCTGCACACGCGCGGGGCACAGGGGGCGGTGGCAATGCGGGGTGTCGAAGTCCTCGCCCTGCCTGCGCCGCAGGTGCAGGCGGTCGATACGGTCGGCGCCGGCGATATCTTCAACGCCGGGGTGCTGGCGCATCTGGCCCATGCGGGGCTGCTGGCGAAACCGCTCGACCTGCCGGAACAGGCGTTGCGCGCGGCGCTGGCCCATGGCATCCGCGCCGCCAGCGACAGCGTCACGCGCCCCGGCGCCGATGCGCCCAGATGGAAGGACACCCCATGCGCGCCCTGATCCAACGTGTGAGCGAGGCCAGCGTCACGGTCGACGGCGAGGTGATCGGAGAGATCGGCCCCGGCCTGCTGATCCTTGTCTGCGCCATGCAGGGCGATACGGACGCGCAGGCCGACAAGCTGGCGACGAAGATCGCCAAGCTGCGCATCTTCAAGGACGAGGCGGACAAGATGAACCGCTCGCTGCTCGACGTGGGCGGCGCGGCGCTGTTGGTCAGCCAGTTCACGCTGGCCGCCGACACCCGCAGCGGCAACCGCCCCGGCTTCTCCACGGCTGCCGCGCCGGACGAAGGCAAACGGCTCTACGAGTATTTCGCCGCGCAGATGGCGGCGCAGGGGGTGCCGGTGGCGACCGGGCAATTCGCCGCCGACATGAAGGTGGCACTGATCAACGATGGGCCGATCACCATCTGGATGGAGGTCTGAATGAGCCCGCGCGACACCGCCCTTTCCCTCTGGCGCGCCGGCGTCGCCGCCGTCGACGGCTATGCCGCGACCGAAGCCGCGCTGGAGAGCGTCGCAGCCCCCGACCGCATCCTTGCCGTCGGCAAGGCCGCCGGCGCCATGGCGCGCGCCGCGCTGGCCCGCTTCCCCGGCGTGCCGACTCTGGTGGTCACCAAGGACGGTCATGGCGACGGTCTGCCTGAAGGAGTGGAGTTGATCGAAGCCGCCCATCCGGTGCCCGATGCCCGCAGCCTGCGCGGCGGGCGCGCCTTGCGGGAAGCCGTGGAGGCGATGGCGCCGGGATCCGACCTGCTGCTGCTGGTCTCCGGCGGCGCCTCGGCGCTGGCCGAGGACCCGGTGGAGGGCAAGACGCTGGAGGATCTGGCGGCGCTGAACCGGCGGCTGCTGGCGCAGGGGCTGGACATCGCCGCGATGAATGCCGAACGGCGCAAGCTGTCGCGGATCAAGGGCGGCGGGCTGCTGTCGCACTTCCGCGGCGCACGGGTGCGGGTGCTGGCGATCTCCGACGTGCCGGGTGACGATCTGGCGGTGATCGGATCGGGTATCGGCGCCGCGCCCCCTGCCCCGGCCTTCGACTACAGTGCCGAGATCGTCGCCAGCAACGCCATCGCGCGGGCCGCGGCGGCGGCAGAAGCCCGCGCGCGGGGCATCGACGTGCTGGCCGAGGAAGAGGCGCTGCACGACGATCTGGAGGTTCTGGCGGCCCGGATCGGCGCACGCATCCGCGCCATGGGGACCGGGGCAATGATCCTCGGCGGTGAACCCACCGTCGTGCTGCCGGAAAACCCCGGTCGCGGCGGCCGCAACCAGGCGCTCGCCCTGGCCCTGGCGCGGGAGATCGCGGAGACCGAGGGGATCACGCTCGTGGTGGGCGGCACCGACGGCACCGACGGGCCGACCGAGGCGGCCGGCGGTATCGTTGACGGCGCCACATGGGGGCCCGGCGCCGAGGCGGCGCTGACCGCCGCCGACAGCGGCAGTTACCTTGAGGCGCGTGATGCATTGCTCACGACCGGCCCCACCGGCACCAACGTCATGGACCTGTTGATCGCCCTGCGTGCTTGACAGCTTGGAAGGGCCTGCGCGACAACTCCGGCCATGACGGATCTGTCCAACGCCCTGCGCGAGATCGAAGAGCTGCCCGATCTGGGTATCACCCTGTCAGACGGCTGCCGGCTCTCCGCCCGGGTCTGGCGCCCGGTCGATGCGGCGGACGATCCGGTCCCGGTGATCCTGGAATACCTGCCCTACCGCAAGCGCGACGGCACCACCGCGCGCGATGCGCTGACCCACCCCTATTTCGCCAAGCGCGGCTATGCCTGCGTGCGGGTCGACATGCGCGGCAACGGCGACAGCCAGGGGTTGATGGAAGACGAATACACCCGGCAGGAACTCGACGATGCGGTCGAGGTGATCCACTGGCTCGCCGCGCAACCCTGGTGCAGCGGCACGGTGGGGATGATGGGGATCAGCTGGGGCGGGTTCAACGGGCTGCAGGTCGCCGCCCTGGCGCCGGAGCCGCTGAAGGCGGTGATCACGCTGTGCTCCACCGTCGACCGTTTTGCCGACGATATCCACTACAAAGGTGGCTGCCTGCTGAACGAGAACCTCGGCTGGGGCGCGACCATGTGGTCCTACTCCTCGCGCGCGCCGGACCCGGCGCTGGTGGGCGAGAGCTGGCGCGAGATGTGGCTCGACCGGCTGGAGAACGAACCGTTCCTGCCCGCCACCTGGCTCCGGCACCAGCGGCGCGATGCCTATTGGCGCCACGGTTCGGTCTGCGAGGATTACAGCGCGATCAGGGCCAGGGTGCTGGCGGTGGGCGGCTGGGGCGATGCCTACAAGAACGCGGTGCCGCAGATCGTCGAGAACCTGCCCGGCGCTAAGGGGATCGTGGGGCCCTGGGTGCACAAGTACCCGCATTTCGCGGTGCCCGAGCCACGTATCGGTTTCCTGCAGGAGGCGCTGCGCTGGTGGGACCGCTGGCTGAAGGGGGCCGACACCGGGGTGGAGGACGACCCGGATTACCGCGCCTACCTGATGGACGGGCTGCGCCCCGCCGCCTGGTACGCCGAACGCCCCGGCCGCTGGGTGGTCGAGGCCGAGGGGGCGACCTCGCATATCCCGATGCAGACGCTGCACCTGACAGACCAGGGGCTGTCCGATGCCCCGGGTCCGCTCGACCGGCTGGTGCGCTCGCCGCATCACTGCGGCATGGCCGCGGGGGAATATTGCGCCATCTGGCTGGGGCCGGAGATGCCCGGCGACCAGCGCTGCGACGACGCGCTGTCGGCCTGTTTCGACGGCGAGACGCTGGCAGCGGACACCGACATCCTCGGCGCGCCGGTGCTGCACCTGCGGCTGCGCGCGGACCGGCCGCAGGCGCAGATCGCGGTGCGGCTGAACCATGTCCACCCCGACGGCGCCGCGTTGCGGATCACCTACGGGGTGCTGAACCTGACCCACCGCGACGGCTCCGCCGATCCGCAGCCGCTGGAACCGGGCAAGACCTATGACATCGCGGTGAAGCTGGATCACATTGCCTATCGGGTGCCGAAGGGGCACCGGCTGCGGGTGGCGGTTTCCTCTGCCTATTGGCCGCTGATCTGGCCCGGTCCGGAGACGGCCGGGCTGACGCTGGAGGGCGGCCGGCTGGACCTGCCGGTACGCGCCACTGCGCAGGGCGACGAATGCAGCTTTCCCCCGCCCGAGGCCGAAACGCCCTGGCAAACCCGCCCGCTGCGCGAGGAAAACCATATCCGCCGGATCGAGACCGATATGGTCTCGGGCGCCATCACGCTGGTGATCGAGGACGACTTCGGCAAGCGCGAGGATCTGGACCACGGGATGATCGGCGGCACCGTCGCCCGCGAACGCTGGACCATCCGTCCCGACGACCCGCTCTCGGCCCGCGGCTGGTGCCACTGGACCGACGAACGCGGGCGCGGCGACTGGCAGCTGCGCACGGAGACCACCTGCGAGATGTGGTCGGACGCGACCCATTTTCACCTGCACGCCACAATCGAGGCTTATGAGGGGGGCGCGCGCGTCCATCATCGCGAAGTCGCAGACAGCATACGGCGTGACGCAAACTGACCATTTTTTCGGGATTAAGGGTTGCGAGCTAGGGGGAAATGCGCAACCCTTGACTCGTCAGTCAATAAACCTGCGCCCCAGACGCAGACGACAAAACGGGAGACGTGAATGCACGATAAACTCAATTTCTTCGCCGGCCGCGTGATCGCGGGGCGGATGTCCCGCCGCGAATTCATGGGGCGCGCTGCCGCGCTCGGTCTGACCGCCGCGGCCGCCAACAGCTTCATGGCAGGCGCGGTGCGCGCCGCCGGGCCGCAGATGGGCGGCACCATCAAGGTGGGGATCCAGGGCGGCGGCTCCTCCGACAGCCTCGACCCGGCGCTGGCGGCCAACGCCACCGCGACCATGGTCCTGCGGATGTGGGGCGAGCCGCTGGTCGAACTGAAGGCCGGCGGCGGGCTTGAGGGCAAGGTGGCCGAAAGCTACAGCTCCTCGCCGGACGCCAAGACCTGGACCTTCAAGATCCGCAAGGGCATCACCTTCTCCAACGGCAAGACCGTGACCGCCGAGGATGTGAAGGCCACGCTGGAACGCCATTCCGGCGAAGACACCAAATCGGGCGCGCTGGGCCTGCTGCGCGACATCAAGTCGATGAGCGCCAGCGGCGACGAGTTCACGCTGGAGCTGAACCAGGCCAACGCCGACCTGCCCTATCTGATGGCCGACTACCACCTGATCATCCAGCCCAACGGCGGCAAGGACGATCCGACCGCCGCCGTCGGCACCGGCCCCTACGTTCTGAAATCGGCGGAACCGGGCGTGCGGTTCGTGTTCGATAAGAACGCCGATCACTGGGCCGGCGACGGCAACGCCTCGACCATCGAGATGATCGTGATCAACGACGACACCGCCCGGGTGGCCGCGCTGCAGTCGGGCCAGGTGGACATGATCGACCGGGTGCCGCCGCGCACTGCCGGCCTTGTCGCACGCGCGCCGAATATCGACGTGCGCACCACCAGCGGTCCCGGCCACTATGTCTTCATCATGCATTGCAACACGGCGCCGTTCGACAACAACGACGTGCGGCTGGCGCTGAAATACGGCATCAACCGGCAGGAAATGGTCGACAAGATCCTGTTCGGCTACGGCTCGGTGGGCAACGACACCCCGATCAACGCCGCCTATCCGCTCTACACGGAACTGCCGCAGCGCGACTACGATCCCGACAAGGCCGCCTTCCACATGAAGAAGTCCGGCTACGACGGCTCGATCCTGCTGCGCACCTCGGACAACTCGTTCCCCGGCGCGCCGGATGCCGCGGCGCTGTTCCAGCAAAGCTGCGGTGCCGCTGGCATCAACGTGGAAATCAAGCGCGAGCCGAACGACGGCTACTGGTCGGAAGTTTGGAACGCCAAGCCGTTCTGTACCTCCTACTGGGGCGGCCGGCCGACCCAGGACCAGATGTATTCCACCGCCTACCTCAGCACGGCGGACTGGAACGACACCCGGTTCAAGAACGAAAAGTTCGACCAGCTGCTGATCGCGGCACGGGCCGAGCTGGACGAGGCCAAGCGGACGCAGATGTATGCCGACATGGGCACCATCCTGCACAACGAAGGCGGCCTGATCTGCCCGATGTTCAACGACTTCCTGGACGCCACCAGCACCCGCATCGCCGGATGGGACGAGTCGGCCGGCTTCGGGCTGATGAACTACTACGCTCCGATCAAGATGTGGGTGGCCGCCTAAGATGGGCCCTGCACTAAAACTGGTGGCCCAGCGCATTGCGCTGGGCCTCCTTCTGCTGTTGCTGGTTTCGGCGCTGATCTTCGCGGGGACGCAGATTCTGCCCGGCGATGTCGCCCAATCCATCCTGGGCCAGTCCGCCACCCCCGAAGCCCTGGCCAACCTGCGCCAGGAACTGGGCCTGAACGACCCCGCCATCACCCGCTATTTCTCCTGGCTGTTCAATGCCCTGCAGGGCGACCTCGGCACCGCGCTGACCAATGGGCAGGACATCGCCCAGAGCATCGGCGGCCGGATGATGAACACCCTGTTCCTCGCCTTCTGGGCCGCGGTGATCGCGGTGCCGCTGGCGATCTTTCTGGGCCTGCTCGCGGTGCGCTACCGCGACCGCTGGCCGGACAAGCTGATCTCTGCCGTGACACTGGCCTCGATCTCGATCCCCGAGTTCCTGATCGGCTATGTCATCATGTATTTCATCGCCGTGCGTCTGCGCTGGTTCCCCTCGGTCGCGATGATCAATGACAGCATGACCCTGGGTCAGAAGCTGTCGGCCATCGCCATGCCGGTGATGGTGCTGACGCTGGTGGTACTGGCCCATATGATGCGAATGACCCGCGCCGCCATCCTCAACGTGATGCAGTCGGCCTACATCGAAACCGCCGAGCTCAAGGGGCTGAACCGGTTTCAGGTCATCTTCCGCCATGCCTTTCCCAATTCCATCGCGCCCATCGTCAATGTGGTGATGCTGAACCTCGCCTATCTGGTGGTCGGCGTCGTGGTGATCGAGGTGGTGTTTACCTATCCCGGGATGGGGCAATACCTGGTCGATCACGTCTCCAAGCGCGACGTGCCGGTGGTGCAGGCCTGCGGGCTGATCTTCGCCGCGGTCTACATCGGGCTGAACATGGTGGCCGACATCGTCTCGATCCTGTCCAACCCGCGCCTGAGGCATCCGAAATGATGAGGATTCCCTTTGCCGCCGCGGTCGGCCTGACCTTTACCGCCCTGTATTTCCTCGCCGCGATCTTCGCGCCGCTGCTCGCCCCCTACGGCATGGCCGAGGTGGTTGGCGACGTCTGGGAACCCTCCAGCGCCGAACACTGGCTGGGCACCGACAATATCGGCCGCGACCTGCTGACCCGGCTGATCTACGGCGGGCGCACGACGATCTTCATCGCCACCGCCGCCACGGTGCTGAGCTTCACCACCGGCGCGATCCTGGGCTTTCTCGCCGCCGTCCTCGGCGGCTGGGCCGATCAGGTGATGTCGCGCGCGGTCGATCTGCTGATGTCGATCCCGACGCTGATCTTTGCGCTGGTGGTGCTTTCGGTGATGCCGGTGACGGTGCCGATGCTGATCCTGGTCATGGGGCTCTTGGACAGCACCCGCGTCTATCGCCTGGCCCGCGCCGTGGCGGTCGATATCAACGTGATGGACTTCGTCGAGGCGGCCCGGCTGCGCGGCGAGGGCCGCGGCTGGGTCATCTTCCGCGAGATCCTGCCCAACGCGCTGTCGCCGCTGGTGGCCGAGATGGGCATGCGCTTCATCTTCATGGTGCTCTTCGTCTCCACCCTGTCGTTCCTCGGCCTCGGCGTGCAACCGCCCTCGGCCGACTGGGGCGGCATCGTGAAAGAGAACAAGGACGGCATCGTCTACGGCATCCCCGCGGCCCTGCTGCCGGCGGTGGCCATCGCCACGCTGGCGATCTCGGTCAACCTGGTGGCCGACTGGGTGCTGAACCGGACCACATCGCTGAAAGGGGGGCGCGGCTGATGAGTGATGCATTGCTTGACGTGCGCGATCTGAAAATCGGCGCCACCGTCTATCCGCCGGGCGAGCCACCCCGCGAGATCGAGATTGTCCACGGCGTCTCCTTCACCCTGGAAAAGGGCAAGGTGCTGGGGCTGATCGGCGAATCCGGTGCCGGCAAATCCACCATCGGCCTGGCCGCCATGGGCTATGGCCGTGGCGGGGTGGAGCTCACCGGCGGCGAGGTCTGGGTCAACGGCCGCGACATCCTCAAGGGCGGCCTGAAGGGGCTGCGCAAGCTGCGCGGCGCCGAGGTGACCTATGTGGCGCAATCCGCCGCCGCCGCCTTCAACCCGGCCAAGAAGCTGATGGAACAGGTGACCGAAGCCGCGATCCATCACAACCGCTTCTCCAAATCCGAGGCCGAGGCGCGGGCGGTGGCGCTGTTCGCCAAGCTCGGCCTGCCCGATCCGGAAACCTTCGGCAACCGCTACCCGCACCAGGTCTCCGGCGGTCAGCTGCAGCGGGCGATGACCGCGCTGGCGCTCTGTCCGCAGCCCGATCTGGTGGTGTTCGACGAACCGACCACGGCGCTGGACGTGACCACCCAGATCGACGTGCTGGCCGCGATCAAGGACGCGATCCGCGATACCGGCGTCGCCGCGCTCTATATCACCCATGACCTTGCCGTGGTGGCGCAGGTCAGCGACGATATCATGGTGCTGCGCAACGGCGACAAGGTGGAATACGGACCCACCGACCAGATCATCAATGCCCCGCAGGAGGAGTACACCCGCGCGCTGGTCTCGGTCCGCTCGATCGAGCACGAGGAAAAGCAGCCCACGCCGGAGCCGGTGCTGCGCGTGTCGGGGATCACCGCGCGCTACAAGGGCACCGATTTCGACGTGCTGCACGACGTTTCGGTCGATCTGCACCCCGGTCAGACGCTGGCGGTGGTGGGCGAAAGCGGCTCCGGAAAATCGACGCTGGCCCGCGTGATCACCGGCCTGCTGCCGCCGCGCGCCGGCGAGATCGAGTTCGCCGGCCGCACCCTGTCGCCGGCGCTGGAAGGCCGCGCGCGCGAGGATCTGCGCGAGCTGCAGATGATCTATCAGATGGCCGATGTGGCGATGAACCCGCGCCAGACCGTGGGCACCATCATCGGCCGCCCGCTGGAGTTCTATTTCGGCCTGAAGGGCGCGGAAAAGCGCAAGCGCGTCAAGGAGCTGCTGGACGAGATCGAGATGGGCGACGGGTTCATCGACCGCTATCCGGCGGAGTTGTCGGGCGGCCAGAAACAGCGTGTCTGCATCGCCCGGGCGCTGGCCGCCAAGCCCAGGATGATCATCTGCGACGAGGTGACAAGCGCGCTCGACCCGCTGGTGGCGGACGGGATCCTCAAGCTGCTGCTCGATCTGCAGAAGATCGAGGGGGTCGCCTATCTGTTCATCACCCACGATCTGGCCACCGTGCGCGCCATCGCCGATTCCATCGCCGTGATGTACCGCGGCAAGGTGGTGCGCTACGGGCCGAAATCCCAGGTGCTGAGCCCGCCGTTCGACGATTACACCGACCTGCTGCTGTCCTCGGTGCCGGAGATGAAGCTGGGCTGGCTGGAAGAGGTGATCGCGCATCGCAAGATGGAGAGCGCGGGGCACTGATCCCAGTGAAGCGAGGGGGCTGTCTGCCCCCTCTTGGCCCTCGCGGGCCAATTCACCCCCGAGGATATTTCGGGCCAGAAAAGACACCGGGCCGCGCCCGGACCAACCAAGCTGAGAAACAACGATGAAAAACAAGCTCTTGCTGATCATTCTCGATGGCGTGCCCTGGCGCAACTGGCGCCGGCTGTTCGGTAATCTGGAAGGCTGGGTGGACAGCGGCGACGCCCGGGTGTGGAAGATCCGCGCGGTGCTGCCCTCGATCTCGGCCTCCTGCTATGCCTCGATCCACACCGGCGTGGCGCCGGCCGAACACGGCTGCACCGGCAACGGCAACGTGTTCCGGCTGAGCCATCCGGACGTGTTCAGCCAGGTGCGCGCGGGCGGCGGCGTGACCGGCGCGGTGGCGCATTCCTTCTGGTCGGAGTTCTTTAACCGCGCGCCCTTCGATCTGGTGCGCGATATCGAATACGACGAGCCGGAGAGCACGACGATCAACCACGGCCGCTTCCACACCATGACCGGCTATGGCCTCATCAACCAGATGACGCCGTCTGACGTCGATCTCTTTGCCACGCTGACCAGCCTGTGCCAGCGGTTCGGGCTGGATTACGGCATGCTGCACACCTGCACGCTCGACAGCATGGGGCACCGGTTCTACCACGAATGCCAGGAGATGGACCACGCCTGCGCGGTGATGGACGAGATGCTGGCGCCCTTCATCCCGAAATGGCTGGCCGCCGGATACGAGGTGATCGTCACCGCCGACCATGGCCAGGACGAGCGCGGCCATCACGGCGGCCGCAGCCCGCTGCAGCAGGAGGCGGCGCTTTATTACTTCGGACCGGCGGAGGGCCCGGCGGAGGATGCGGTGATTGATCAGCTGCAACTGGCGCCGACGATCCTGAGCCGGCTCGGCGCGCCGATCCCCGAGACCATGAAGGCCGAACCGTTCCTGAAGTAACCGGCGGCGGGCGCGGGAGTGCCTCGCCCTGCCCGCTTTCACGGCGGGCGCGCCGGTCGCGCCGCGGGTTTTTCCGGCAGAGGCTTGACCGCACGCGCCGCCACCCGCTGAATGGCCGCGACAGGGCAAAGGTGAGGCTGCCAGATGATCCAGAACGAAAACCCGGTGATCGCGGACAGCCTGTGGACGGCCACCGCCAATCCTGCGCCCGACTGCCCGCCGCTCTCCGGCGCGGCCGAGACCGAGATCGCGGTCATCGGCGGCGGCTTCACCGGCCTTTCCGCCGCGCTGCACCTGGCCGAGGCCGGGCGGCAGGTCACCGTGCTGGAGGCCGAACAGCCCGGCTGGGGCGCCTCCGGGCGCAACGGCGGCCAGGTCAACCCGGGGCTGAAGGATGCGCCCGACGCGGTGGAGGCGCGCTTCGGCGCCGGGGCCGGGGCGCGCATGGTGGCGCTGTCCGGCAGCGCCGGGCAGTTGGTGTTCGATCTGATCCGCCGCCATGGCATCGCCTGCGACGCGGTGGAAAGCGGCTGGATCCGCGCCGCCCATACCCCCCGCGCCCTGGCCGAGCTGCACGACCTCGCCCGGCAATGGCAGCGCCGCGGCGCCGATACCGCGCCGCTGGACGCGCGGGAGATCGCGGAGCTGATCGGAACAGACGCCTATTGCGGCGGGATGATCGACCGGCGCGGCGGCAACCTGCACCCGCTGAACTACGCCCTCGGGCTGGCCGGGGCGGCGCAGAAGGCCGGGGCGGTGCTGCATGGCCAAAGCCGGGCCATGGGGCTGGAAAAGACCGCCGGCGGCTATCGCATCCCCACGGCGCAGGGCACGCTGACCGCGCAAAAGCTGCTGCTCTGCACCAACGGCTATACCGACGGGCTGGCGCCGCCGCTGGCGCGCACGGTGGTGCCGGTGCGCTCGGTCCAGGTGGCGACGGAGCCGCTGCCCGCAAGCGTGCTGGAGACCCTGCTGCCCGGCCGCCAGGCGCCGTCGGACAGCCGCCGGTTGCTGCTCTACTTCCGCCGCGATGCGCAGGGGCGGTTCATCATGGGCGGACGCGGTGCCTATTCCGACAATGGCACACGACAGCAAATGACGGCGCTGCGGCAGGTGTCGGAGCAGATGTTCCCGCAGCTCAGGGGGGTGCAGTGGGAGTATGAATGGGGCGGTTTCGTCGCCGTCACCGCCGATCACTACCCGCATCTCAACCGGCTGGGCGACGGGATTCTCGCCGGGCTGGGATACAACGGCCGCGGCGTGGCGATGGGTACGGCGATGGGCAAGGTGATGACCGACTGGGCCCTGGGCAAACCGGAGGCAGAGCTTGATTTCCCGGTCACGCCCGCGCGGCCGATCCCGCTGCACGGATTGCGGCGGCTGGGCGTGGCCGGGGCCGTCGCCGGCTATCGCCTGCTGGACCGGCTGGGACTGTAAACCGCCCTAGTCGTAGGGCCAGAGCCCCTGCCCCAACGCCTCGATCGCAACCTCGATCCGGTCGAAACTGTCGCGCAGACGGGGCGACATGGTGCGGCCGCGCAGGTGGCCGTGCACCAGCCCCTCGTCGTTGATCCAGTGCACCTTGACGCCTGCCGCGCGCAGCCGCTCGGCATAGGCCGGGCCATCGTCGCGCAGCGGATCGCAATCGGCGGTCACGATCACCGTGGGCGGCAGGCCCGAAAAATCGCTGTCTTGCAGCGGCGCATAAGTCGGATCGTTCTCCGGCTCCGCCTGCCCCTCCGGCAGGCGCACCCCCATGTAGAACAGGACCTCCTCCAGCGTCAGCATCGGCGCATCGGCGTTCTCAAGGTAAGAGCCGCTGTTGCGGTCGCCGCCGAGCGCGGGATAGATCAGCACCTGGCCGACGATCGCGTCAAGCCGTCCGCGCGCGTGGTGGGCCACGGCCGCGGCCAGATTGCCGCCGGCGCTGTCGCCCGCCAGAACCAGATCGCCGCCAAACTCCCGCGCCGCCCATTGCGTCGCCGTCCAGCTGTCGTCGAAGGCCGCCGGATGCTTGTGCTCCGGCGACAGCCGGTAATCGACCGAGACCACCCGATAGCCGGTGCGCGCGCAGATCTCGGCACAGACATCGTCATGGCTGTCGAGCCCGCCGACGACGAAGCCGCCGCCGTGGAAATACATCACCGTGCAATCCGGATCGCCGGCGCTGTAGACCCGCACCGGCACCCCATCGGCGGAAATGTCCTCGACCGCGATACCGTCCGGGCGGCCCTGGTAGAAGACCTTGCACATTTCGTCATAGATACGGCGCTGGTCCTCGATCGTGCCGGCGACGGTATCCTCCGGATAGCTCTCCGCCGTCTTGCGGATGAAGCCCCAGGTCTCTTCGTCGATCAGCTTGGCGTAGTCGCGCTTGCCGCTCATTCTTCCCACTCCCACGGCCGGGTGAAGTTGCCGAGCACATGGGCGACATCCTCCTCGTCGGCGCCGTGGCGGCGCAGCTCGGCGATCAGGCCGCGGGTCTTGTCGTCGATCACCGACACCACGCGGGCCTGAACGCCTGCCTCTTCCAACGCGGCGTTGTAGACGCGGGTGATCGCCATCTTGCGCAGGTCGGGCTTGAACACCTTGCCGACCGCGGTTTTCGGCAGCTCGTCCAGCACGCCGATAAACTTGGGCCGCGCCGCGCGTTCGTGCACGTGGATCTTGCAGTGCTCCATCAGCTCCTCTTCGCTGACGGTGGCGCCTTCGACCAGTTCGACATAGGCGCAGGGCATCTCGCCGGAATAGGCATCGGGCTGACCGATGGCGCCGGCAAAGGCCACCGCCTCATGCGCCAGCAGCGCCTCTTCGATCTCTCCCGGGTCAATGTTGTGGCCGCCGCGAATGATCAGATCCTTGGCGCGCCCGGTGATCCACAGGTAGCCGTCCTTGTCGATCCGGCCCAGGTCGCCGGTGCGCAAGTACTTGTCGTAATAGAACAGATCGGCGTTCTTCTCGGCCTCGGTATAGGTGTGGCCGGCATAGACCCCGGGGTTGGAGATGCAGATCTCGCCGATCTCGTCCACGGCGCACTCCTGCGGGCCGTCGGCGGTGCCGCGGATGATCTTCACATCGGTATAGGGGAAGGGGATGCCGATCGAGCCGACTTTCTTCTCGCCTTCGGGCGGGTTGCAGGACACCAGGCAGGTCGCCTCGGTCAGCCCGTAGCCTTCGACGATGGTGACGCCCGAGGCGCTCTCGAACCGTTTGAACAGCTCCAGCGGCATCGGCGCGGAGCCGGAGAAGGCGGTTTTCACAGTGGAGATATCCGCATCCACCTTGCGCTGCATCAGGGCCGAAACGGCGGTGGGCACGGTGATGATGAAGCTGATCTGCCAGCGTTCGATCAGCTTCCAGAAATTGTCGAACACGCCGTCGCCGCGGTACCCGGCGGGCGTCGGGAACACCACATGCGCGCCCGAGGCCACCGCCGCCATCACGATCACATGGCAGGCGAAGACGTGGAACAGCGGCAGCGGGCACATGATGTTGTCGTTCTCGGTGAACAGCATCCGGTGGCCCAGCCAGCCGTTGTAGATGGCGCCGGAATACTTGTGCTGCGCCACCTTGGGCATGCCGGTTGTGCCGCCGGTGTGGAAGTAGAAGGCCACCCGGTCCTCGCCGCCGTCGTCGAAGGCGAGCTTTTTCGGCTGCTTCGCCAATTCCTTATTGAAATCAAGGTAGTCGGCGTGGGCGACCAGCGCCTTGCCCTCCAGTTTCGGGCGCACCAGCGGCACGATCCAGGACTTTGGCGGGGTGAGGTAGCGGTTGAGGTCGACTTCGAGCACGGTGTCCACGTGGGGGGCGTGGCGGACGGCTTCGGCGACCTTCTGCGCCACGTCGGTCTTGGGGAAGGGCTTGAGCGTGACCACCACCTTGGCGTTGGTCTCGCGCAGGATCGAGGCGATCTGCTCGGGCTCCAGCAGCGGGTTGATCGGGTTGACGATGCCCGCCACGGCGCCGCCCAGCATGGTGATCAGCGTCTCGTTGCAGTTGGGCAGGACATAGGCGACCACGTCGTCTTCCTGCACCCCGAGCGAGCGGAACAGGTTGGCGGCCTGGCTGGTTTTTTCCAGCAATTGCGACCAGTTAAGCGTCTCGGCCTTGTCCCCGGGCCCGGACAGCAGCTGGTAGCTGGCGGCCTTGTTGTTAGGGAACTTATGCGCGGTGCCGGCCAGCAGATGATAGAGCGTTTTCGGCAGGTCGCGCGCCTCCCACGGCATTTCGTTTTCAATCGCCAGCCGATCGTCCATTCCGGCAAAACTCATTCCCGCATCCTCCCCTTCAGGCCCTCGTTCCTTGCGCGCAAGGATGATTGGAAACCGCGCAGGGCGCAAGCCGGGGCGCGGCGAAATCGGATCGCCGGCGCGGGTGACGTGACGCCAAGTGACGCAGCGAAACGGGGAGTTTACGGCCGGTTCTGTACAGTTCGGAGGCGCGGCCGAAGGGCCGGATTTGCCGGTTTGGGGAGTTTTCGCGGCGTTTTGTACAGAAAGGGTTTCGGGGCGGTTGACGGGCGGCCTGCGACCGGCGGGTTTACCGGCGGTTTACCCGATGCGGCCACCCTGCCCGCCCGATCCCCGACCCGATCCCCATCCGATGCCCGAGCCCCGGAGGCCCCGCCATGCTCCACCTCTGCCCGATCACCCGGCTGCGCGACCAGCTGGGGATGTACGTGGACCTCGTCGCCCATGACCACGACCGGGTGCTGATCACCAAGAACGGCACGGAGCTGGCCGGGCTGGTGCCCGCCCGCGAGCTGGAGCTGCTGGACAACGCCGCCAGCCGCAGCATGGATTACAAGGCCTACCAGGTGGCGCAGGAGCTGATGCGCTGGCGGATCGTGCGGGAGGGGTTGGAGGAGGGGCGGTAGGGGGGATGGGCGGGAAGCAGACCTTTGCTGCGGTCGCGAAATGGCTCAGTGGGGAGGCCCACAGCAGTGAATCAATCCTCGACTGTTTCAAGCTTTTGCAGCATCAGTCTTCCAATCGATCCGTGGCTTAAAGGACGGAAACAACTGACCGATCTCATCAAGGCTGCGGTTACATAACTTGCAGCAGTCCGTTAGGACCGTTGGCATCGGGTTTCCAGGCGCGGGAACCCGGTGAAGACGGTGCAAAGGGTTCATACAAACGGTAAACGACGAGTCTCTCACTGCGCCCCAATGACCGTGAACAAACCCTGAAGTCCAATCGTAATAGGCGTCATAGACGTCTTTAACTTTTGCATCGATGGCCATTTTGCGAAGGTCGAGCTTTGCCCAATTCCCCACGGCAATGTCTTTTGTTTCAAGCCAAGCGTCCTCGTTTGCCAGCATTTCAAGACGCTCCATATCAATCGAGTCAGGCGTTTCTTCTGCAAATGTGTTCTTCAAGAATGCAAGTGCTGTTTGGCCGGAACCGTAGTTTCTGTATTGCATCCAAATAGAATCGTCGTCTTTTTTTGCCAGATACTTGAGGGTTATATAATTCTCGACAATCGTCCTCAAAATTATTCGTCCTGAAGCGAAGTTGTTGGAAGGACTGACAGAGATCTCCATTGCTAAAGTCAGCATATTGATAGCGAGACCGAATGCACCATCAGCTCGAGGATCGATCGACGTGGTCTTGATATTACTCATGAAGTGGTCGCACAACTCATTGAGCGTGCTCTTGATACTCTCGCGCGTTACGTCGACAGATAGGCTGTCAGGTGGCGAACGCCTCGGTATTATGCATGCGGTCTCGTTCATCATTTCGTCCCAAAATTTCTGCGGTTGTGGTTCGAGAATTCCCCTGGGGCGTTCTGTTCCTGACTCGATGTTGCGGATCGCCATTTCGAATGCACGGATGGATGGGCGAACCTGCCGCATGTCGCCGAGGTTCGGATATTTGGAAACTCGTTCGATGAACTTTGGAGGTGCCTGAACACGCCCACAACTTATCATGAAGTAAACCTTGGCCCATCGCACGTCCGTAGCTTCTTGCGACTGATGATCAAGGCATGTGGCTATTCCAACGGCCAGTGGTTGTAGATCGTCGGCGTCCGGAAAGAGGCGTTTCCAATGCGCATGGTCCGGCAGGCTACTTACAAGCCCAATTGCCGCGCATGCCTCTTTGGCTTTCGAATTTTCCACTATTGGAGAAAAAATTTCTTCAAATTCTTCATATGGCAAAGAGGCAAGAAAGTTGTGTCCCAATTGGGCCCCATTAGTTTCCCTTAGAACCTTGGCGCCACGGGCGCAAATATCCCGAAGCAATTGAAGCGCTTCGTCGCGCTCCAAACTTCCAACGCAAATGGCTGCCCACAGCATATTTGGCAGAAAATCATCAAGCCACGAAGACCAGTGCAGGGCAGACATTGATTTCAAAGGGTGAAGAGGAGACCTAATAGTTCCCTTTTCAAACTTTCGTCTATTGACTGGCGTGATGTTCTTCCGCGGTTTCTTGGATTTTGGCAATTAAAATGTCCTAAATTTAACTCCACAATCGCGCGGAACTCGCAGGAAATCAAGCCTCAAAACTTCGATCACAACTGCCATGCCGCTACCCGAATGTGAAGCGTCCGAGGCAGCGTGTCAAAGGTCGGCTTTGGGCCGAAAGCGCACTCCAAACCGCCCCAGCCCGGAACAAGGCGCGCAGCGCCGCCGGGCAGCGCCCGCCCGCTGCCCTCTGGTGTGCTTCGGGCCAGAGGGGGAGACGGGGGGCGAGGCTGTCGTTTGCCGGGTTTTCGCGGAGTGCACGCCCCCTATTGCGCCGCCATCGCGCCGTCGGTGAACTGCAGCCGCGCCAGACGGGCGTAGAGGCCGCCGCCCGCGACCAGCTCGTCATGGGTGCCCATGGCCACGATGCGGCCCTGGTCCATCACCACGATGCGGTCGGCCTTTTTCACCGTCGCCAGCCGGTGGGCGACGATCAGGGTGGTGCGACTCTGGCTCAGCTCGTCCACCGCCTGCTGCACCGCGCGTTCGCTTTCGGCATCCAGCGCGCTGGTGGCCTCGTCCAGCAGCAGCACCGGCGCGTCGCGCAGGATGGCGCGGGCGATGGCGATGCGCTGTTTCTGGCCGCCCGAGAGCATCACGCCGCGTTCGCCGACGTAGCTGTCGTAGCCCTCCGGCAGGGCCATGATGAAGTCATGCGCGGCGGCGGCGCGGGCGGCGGCCTCCACCTCGGCATCGCTGGCTTCGGGACGGCCGAAGCGGATGTTCTCGCGCGCCGAGGCGGCGAAGATCACCGGGTCCTGCGGCACCAGCGCCACGGCGCGGCGGAAGTCGTCGCGCGCCATGTCGCGCAGCGCCACGCCGTCGAGGCGGACCTGGCCGGACTCGGGGTCGTAGAACCGCAGGACAAGCTGGATGATGGTGGTCTTGCCCGCGCCCGAGGGGCCGACGAAGGCGACGGTTTCGCCCGGCGCGATCTGCAGCGAGATATCGTCGAGCGCCACCGTTTCAGGGCGCGACGGGTAACGGAAGCTGACGCCGTCGAAGGCGATCTCGCCGCGCACCGGGCGCGGCAGGGCGGCGGGGCGCGCCGGGTCGTTGACGGTATCGGCGGCGCGCAGCAGTTCGACCAGACGCTCGGTGGCGCCGGCGGCGCGCTGCAGCTCGCTCCAGATCTCCGACAGGGCGGCGACGGAGCCCGCGACCATCACCGAATAGATCACGAATTGCACCAGCATCCCCTCGGACATGGCGCCGCCGCGCACGTCGCGGGCGCCGATCCAGAGCACGCCGACGATGCCGGTGAACACCAGGAAGATGACGATGACGGTGAGCAGCGCGCGGGTGAGGATGCGGCGCTGCGACACGTCGTAGGAGGTTTCGGTCATCTCGGCGAAGCGGGCGCGGCTGGCCGCTTCGTTGGTGAAGGCCTGCACCGTCTGCACCGCGCTCAGCGCCTCGCCCGCGTTGCCGGAGGAGGCGGCGATCCAGTCCTGGTTCTCGCGGCTGATGCTGCGCAGGCGGCGGCCCAGCACCAGGATCGGCACCACCACGGCGGGCACGATCAGGAGCACCATTCCGGTGAGCTTGGGCGAGGTCAGCAGCATCAGCGCCAGCCCGCCGATGAACAGCAGCATGTTGCGCAGCGCGATGGAGATCGACGAGCCCAGCACCGACTGGATCAGCGTGGTGTCGGTGGTGATGCGCGAGAGCACCTCGCCGGTCATGATCTTCTCGAAGAACTGCGGGCTCATGCCGATGACGCGGTCGAACACCGCCTTGCGGATGTCGGCCACCACCCGTTCGCCCAGCTTGGTGACCAGCGCGTAGCGCAGCCCGGTGCCCAGCGCCAGCAACCCGGCGATGCCGAGCGCGGCGAGGAAATACTGGTCCAGCAGCTCGCCCGAGCCGGTGCGGAAATTGTCCACCACCCGGCGCACCGCCAGCGGCAGCGTCAGCGACACCACCGAGGTGAACACCAGCGCGAAGCCGGAGGCGACGATCAGCGGCAGGTAGGGCCGCATGAAGGGCCAGAGCGCACCGAGGATGCCGATCTTGCGCGACCGCGCGCGGTCCTCCTGCGCACCGGGCGCGGGGGGCGGGGCGGATCGGGATGCGGCGGCACGGGCCATGGCGGCTCCTTTAACGAAACGTTCAGTGGTGGGCCGTTTCATGGCCGGGCGGGCGGCGCGGGTCAAGCGATCAGTTGCCGCGCGGGAGGGCTGCGGGGCGCGGCTGCGCCCCACACGGACGCCACGTAGGGTGGCGGCGACAGGCACGGGATGGTTGTGCAGGAGCAGGCGATATGGCAATTCCGGCTGCATGCATTGCCGTCTTCAAGGCGTTCTTTTCCTGAAAACCCAACGGCGGACGTAGCTGGACCATGTCGGCACCTGGAACGGGTTGAAGAGGCCGGCGGCCGGGGCCGGGCTGCCGGCGGCGGCGCGCCGGGCGGGGCTGTCGGTTGGCCGTGCCGCGGTCGGGGAGCGGCGGATTTCGGTGCGGGTCCGCAACCCGAACGAGGTTGCCTTCGAGGCGGGCGCGCAGAGCCACATCGCCCTGACCGTGCATGCGCTTGAGCCGGGGGAGGAGGAGGGCCGACCGCTGCGGGTGCCGGACCTGACGGTGCCGCTGCCGCAGCGGATCCCGGCGGGCGCAGAGGGCGAGGTGATCCTGACCCTGCCGCCGGACCGGTTCGGAACCGGCGCCTATCTGATCAGCCTGTGCGAGGAGGGCGTCGACTGGTTCGCGCTGGTCCCGGGGTCGGACCCGGTGATCCGGCTGTAGCGGCGGGCGCGGCTAGACCTTCAGCGCGGAGAGCGCCGCCGACAGGCGCGGCCCCGCGAAATCGACGAACACCCGCAGTTTCCGCGGCACGGTGCCGCCGCGGTAAAGGATGTGGACCGGCCATGGCGCGGGCTCGGCATCCTGCAGGACGATCCTGAGGGTTCCCTGCGCGACCGAGGCCGCCACCTGATAGGACAGCACCCGCGTGATCCCGAGGCCGGTCTCCGCCGCCGCGATCGCCGCCTCGGCGGTATTGACCGACATCCGCGACCGGATGCGGACCTGACGCTCCGACGCGCCCTCGCCGAACCGCCAGCGGTCGGAGGGCATCAGGCTTTCGAACGAGATGCAGTCGTGCCGCGAAAGGTCCTCCGGCTGCTGCGGGCAGCCGCGCTCCGCGAGGTAGGCGGGGCTGGCGCAGATCACCCGGCGGACCGCGCCGACCCGGCGCGCGCGCAGGCTGCTGTCGCTGGGCTGGCCGATGCGGATGGTGGCGTCGAAATGCTCCTCGGTCAGGCTGACCGGGCGGTCCGTCTGTTCCAGCCGGACATCGACCTCCGGATAGGCCTTGAGAAACTCCGCCACCACCGGCAGCACGTGCAGCCGCCCGAACACGACCGGCGCCGAGAGGGTCAGCAGCCCCTTCGGCTCCCGGAACTCGCCCGCCGCGGTGCGCTCGGCCTCGCCGAGCTGTTCGAGGATGCTGCGGCAGGCGGCGAGATAGGCCTCGCCCGGTTCGGTCAGGGTCAGGCCGCGGGCGGAGCGCAGCAGGATCCGGGTGCCCAGCCGCTCCTCCAGCTCGCTGACCCGGCGGCTGACCGTCGCCAGCGGCAGGCCCAGGCGGCGGGCCCCGGCCGACAGGCTGCCGACGTCCACGGCGGCAACGAGAATGGTCATGGACTCGAAACGGTCGCTCATCCCTGCCCCAATAGCTTCCATTTTCCGGAAGGGTAACTCCCACTTTTGCCCGGTTCCGCCAAAAAATGGAAGCCTTATGTTGCCAGCATCAACATGAACCGAAAGGAACGACAGATGTCGCGCATCGACATTCCCGCCACCATCGACGCCGCCCCCGAAGCCTCGCGCCCGCTGCTCGACGCGGTGACCAAGCAGCTGGGCAGCGCGCCCAACCTGTTCCGCCTTGCCGGCAACAGCCCGGCGGCGCTGGAAGGCTACCTCGGCATCTTCGGCGCGCTCGGCAAGGGCAGCCTGGAGGCCGCCACCGGCGAGCGGATCGCGCTGGCCATCGCCGAGTACAACAACTGCGGCTACTGCCTGTCGGCGCATACCTACCTGGGCGCCAACCTGGCCAAGCTGTCGCCGGAGGAGATCGCCGCCAACCGCAAGGGGCACTCGACCGATGCCAAGGCGGATGCGGCGGTTGCGTTCGCCCTGAAAGTCGCCGAGCTGCGCGGTCACGTGGCCGATGCCGACCTCGCGGCCGTGCGCGCCGCCGGCTACGACGATGCCCAGATCATCGAGATGATCCAGCACGTCGCGCTGAACGTCTGGACCAACTACCTCAACTCGGTGGCCCAGACCGACATCGACTTCCCCGTTGCCGACGGCGTCGCCGCCTGACGCCCGCAATGCGGCGGCGGCCCCAGGCCGCCGCCGCACCCCCTCAGAAGGAGAGCAGGACATGAGCCGCCCCCCGCTTCCCCCGTTCAACGCCGAGACCGCCGCGCAGAAGGTGCGCCTGGCCGAGGACGGCTGGAACAGCCGCGACCCGCAGGCAGTGTCGCTGGCCTACACCCCCGACAGCCGCTGGCGTAACCGCGACACCTTTGTGACCGGCCGCGAAGAGATCGTCGCCTTTCTGACCCGGAAATGGCAGCGGGAGAACGAGTATCGCCTGATCAAGGAGCTCTGGGCCTTTACCGACAACCGCATCGCGGTGCGTTTCGCCTATGAGTGGCGCGATGCCGAAGGCCAATGGTACCGCGCCCATGGCAACGAGAACTGGGAATTCAACGCCGACGGCCTGATGGCCGCGCGCCATGCCAGCATCAACGACCAGCGCATCGACGAGGCCGACCGCCTGTTCCACTGGCCGCAGGGCCGGCGCCCGGACGATCACCCGTCGCTCAGCGCGCTGGGGCTCTGACGATGATCGGAGACAGCACCATGGACGTGGCCTTTACCCCCGCGGTGAAGGCCATCCAGACGGCGAAGGGCTCGCGCGACGCCTATGCCCGGCTGGAGGAACGGAGCCCCTGGCTGGACCACAGCACGGCGGAGCTGGAGGCCTTTCTGGCCCGGCAGACCAGTTTTTTCCTGGGCACCGCGAACGCAGCGGGCCAGCCCTATATCCAGCACCGCGGCGGGCCGGCGGGTTTTCTCAAGGTGCTGAGCGAACGGCAGCTGGGGTTTGCCGATTTCGGCGGCAACCGGCAGTACATCACGCTCGGCAACCTCTCGGAAAACCCCAGGGCGGTCCTGTTCCTGATCGACTTCGAGCAGGCCCGGCGGATCAAGGTCTGGGGCAAGGCGCGGGTGGTGGAGGACGACCCGGACCTGGTCGCGCGGCTGCACATGGAGGGGGCCAGCGGACGGCCCGAGCGTGCGATCCTGTTCGACATCGAGGCCTGGGACCTGAACTGCCCGCAGCATATCCCGCGCCGGATCGAGCTGGCGCGCGTTGCCACGCTGCTGGCCGACCGCGACCGGCGGATCGCCGAGCTGGAAATCCGGCTGGCCGCCTGCGACGGGCGCTCAGCTGACGGGGGCGCCGACGGGAACGGCTGACGACCGGGCCTGCCGGAAGGCCCGGGGCGTCTGCCCCTCCCACCGTTTGAAGGCCCGGGTGAAGGCGCTTTGCTCGGAGAACCCGGTGAGAAAGGAGATCTCGGCCAGCGAATAGCGCGTCTCCGAGATCAGCTGCCGCGCCAGCTCGCGGCGGGCCTGCTCCACCAGGGCCTGATAGGTCCGGCCCGCGTCCGACAGGCGCCGCTGCAGGGTCCGGCCGCTCATTCCCAGCTGTCCGGCCACGTCGGCCAGCTGGGGCACATCGCCGCTGAGAAGCGGCGCCACCACCTCGATGACCTGCTGTTGCAGGCGGTCTTCGGCAATGTCCACTGACGGGAGCGAACGGTCCAGATGATCCGTAAAGAACGCCCATATCCCGGCATCGCCCAGCGGGTTCTTCCGATCGACGTCGTCGATCGCGAATTGCATCCCGTCGATCTCGGCGCCGAACACCGGCTCGATGCCGAAATGCGCGGTCAGGGCGTCGATGCTGCCGTCGCGGCGATGGGCGAACTGGACCCGCACCGGGGTGAGGTCCGGCGCGCTGGCCTCGCGGCAGAGCGTGACGAAGGTGGCCAGCGCCGCCTCGTTCGACAGGTAGTTGCCCAGCCGCGCGGGGACCGGCCGATGGTGGGTCCAGCAATAGATGTCGCCCTTCTCCTCCACCGCGAAGGTCGACATCCTGTTGTGGATGCGCGTGTAGCGCCCCATGCGCCGGAACCCGTGGCGCAGCGTCGGCGCGGATTTCAGCGCCAGCCCGACCGCGCCGAACTCCTCGCAGCGCATCGAGGCGCAGACGCGCATGTGAAACCGCAGGTCCGGCCACTCGCTTTCGGCGATGGTCTCCAGCAGGGCATAGTAGTCCGCAGCCGCCACCAGGGCCGCCGGTTCGGCGGCCTCGGCCTCGGTCAGTCCGACACTGGCATAGAGCGCGGCCTTGTCCGGCAGGCGCGTCGCCGCGTCGATCTGCTTGCGCACGAAAAAAGCCGAGATCTCTGGCACGCCCGGTCCCTCTGCCCCCATCCAACAGCCGATCGCGCGACCGTGCGCATTGATCCCCGCTTTGGCATCCCGCGTCAAGTTTTTGACGGGCGCGGTCAATACCCCGGGCCTGCCCGGGTTCTATCAAGACCCCAACCGGAGACCGGCGACGCGCCGGCGTTCAAGATGGCCATCGTCGCTCCGTCCACCCTTGCTGAACCGCGCCGCTGCGGCGCACTGCAAAAAGGAGAAAGACCATGAAACTGGCACACCAAGTCCGCCGTGCGGGCATGACCCTCGCCGCCGCCTGCCTCGGGGCCGGTGCCACCATGACCGCCGGTGCCCTGATCCTTGGTCTGGGCAGCGCCCCGGCCTTTGCCCGGCAGGCCGGGCTGCGCCCTGTGGCCACCGCCGCAATCACCGGTGCAATCACCGGCGCGGCCCCCGCGATGCTGCCGGGCGCCGGCGCGACCGCCTGAGGCATGTGAACGCGGCGGGAGGCGGCCTTTGCCTGAGGGGCCGACCTTTCGCCGTGGCCGGTGCCCCTGCCCAAACGTTGCCCCGGGCAGGGCGCCGGCCCCCAGGCCTGGCCCCGGCTCCCCGTCCCTACCCCCCTGCCGGGGCCGGCCAAACCTCTCCCTGCCTCGTCACCTCGCAGCGTTCGGAGGCGCCGGGCCGCTTGGCCCGGGGCCGCCGCCTGTTGCCGACCCGACCGGAGGACAGACCGATGATGATCGAAACCAGCTTCACCCTGATGGCCGCCGCCGTCCTGACCTGCATGGTCGCCCGGCCGGTCACCGCAGAGGCGTATAACGTAGGTGGGAACACCCTCGGCACCGCCCCGGCGCACACCGTCGCCCCGCACGCCCTGAGTGCCCGGCATGCTGTGCCGGACCGGGCCGGGCGGGGCGACCGTCCTGCGGTCTCTTCGGATCTTCGGGAAGGAATGGAGCGGGCAGACGGAACCAGCACCAAATAGCAGAGTGTTTCATAAAGTGTGATCTGCTTTTCTTGCCTCATGAAACACAAAACTTGTAGCGCGGCGTCGCCGCATATTGCCAACAAAGCGGGCGGCCAGATGGGGGCGATGGCGGGCATCAACAAACTGAGCTTCGACGCGATCAAGGACCGGCTGAAAGATGAGAAGCTGCGGTTCGCTGCGCTTGGCGTCAACCGCAGCTAAACAGGCTGCCGGGGGGATCAGGCGGTTATCCGTGTGAACCGAGTCCTGAACATTTGTCTGCCACCAACGGCACCGGACGCTTCCCACGCTCGTTGCAAGCTTCAACAGACGCGATTTTCTTGCTATTATGTTAAGATATTTAAATTTCTCACGGAGGTTTTCGATGGCTGTTTTTATGGTCGAGCGGGACCTAAAAGGTATTACGATGGAGGAACTTGCCGCTGCGCAAAAGCGGGCGATCGATTTTTCCGACGGTTTTAACCAAGACGGTCGCTCGGTGCGGTATATCCGAACGACCTTCGTGCCGGGCGAAGACAGATCGATGTGTCTGTTTGAGGCCGAGAGCGCGAGCGATGTTGAAGACGTCAACAAGTCGGCGCAGATCCCCTATGTTCGGGTCGTTGAGGCCTTGGACCTGACCCCCTGATGCGGCGTTGCACCGGGTAGAGCAAACGAGCGGCTGTCCGCGCTGCGGCGCCACACTCCCACCGGATTGCCGGTTTTGCCCCGGCTGCGGAGTGCGGCAAACCGAACATTGTTCGGCTTGCTCGACTGAACTCCAACCAAACGCCCGGTATTGCCATGCGTGCGGTGCGCCCGCGACAGTCGTCGTGTCGGCAGCGCAGGCTCCATCCCGGCCCGCGCCGTCTGTGCCGGATCCGCCGGTCTCTGATGCCCCCGACGCCACTATCGAAGCGCGCAAACACGTCACGGTTCTCTTCGTGGACATCGTGGGATCGACCAGGCTGGTTGCCGGCCTCGATCCCGAGGATGCCAAGGCTTTCCTGATCCGGTCGATGGAAGCGCTGACGCCTTGTGTCCAAGTGGCGGGAGGAGTGATCGCGAAGATCATGGGCGACGGTATGTTCTGCATTTTCGGCGCTCCTCTTGCACAGGAAGACCACGCCTTACGGGCGTGTCACGCCGCGCTGGACCTTCTTTCTGCCGCCGAACACCTGAAGGCCCCGGACGGCAGTTCTTTGCGGCTGCGCATTGGACTCAGCTCAGGAACGGCTGTCGTGAACGTCTCGGAAGGAAAAGGCGGGATCAGCCTCGATGCGATCGGCGAAGCTGTGAACGAAGCCGCGCACCTCGAAGAAGCTGCTGAGCCAGGGACGGTCCTGATTAGCGAGGCCACACATCATTTGGCTGGGCACGCCATCGAGGCACGCTTGCTCGAGGAGCAGGGTGCCTTCCGCTTACTGTCTGTCGGCAGCAATCCTCAGGACCTCCTGCCCGAGGACGGCACGGGGCAACACTCTTTTCTTGGACGAGATCGCGAAATCAATTTTCTCCTTGGGGCCGCCGAGCTCTTGGCAGAAGGGGTCGGCGACATCATCACGGTTCTTGGCGGCGCGGGGATAGGCAAGACCCGGCTATTGCAGGAATTCAGCGCTCACCTTCGAGCGACCAACATCCGTGTTGCGCTGTCGTCGAGCCGGGCACTGGATCAATCCGATCCCAACGCACTCTTGCGAAGGCTGGTAATGACCATCCTGATGATTGACCCGCACGGGCCGTCGGACCCAGCGGGGGAGATGGAACACAAGCTCGCTACACTGGATCCGAGCCTGTCTGAACATGCGGGCGATGTGGTCTGGCTCTTGCTGTCTGAAAGCGAGGCGACGGATCAGAACGCGGCCGAAAAGCGGCGTTCTTCGGCGCTGAGTGCGTTGAAGCGGATGCTGAAGACACTTGCAGGTCGCGGGCCGCTTGTCATCATTATCGACAACTTTCAATGGTCTGATGCTTCAAGCCGGACCTTCCTGAAAGCCGTGTCCAGCATCGTGGACACCGAGCCTTTGCTGCTTTTGCTGTTCAGCCGGGAAGATCTGCCGGATTTCCGTGCCACGGTGCGGCAGGTCATGAGGCTCAGGCCTTTGGACCGAAAAAACGCCAGCGAACTGTTATCGCATCACGTCGTCGTCGATTCCTTGTCCGAGACCCTTGTTGAGCGGGTTCTGGATCGGGCCGAAGGCAACCCACGCTTTATTACCGAGTTCGCGCGGCATCTGGCGGAACGTGGAGAAGAAGAGGAAGGAGGCGATCCGCGCGAACAGGTTGGCGTTCCCGACAGCGTTGTGGATCTTTTTGAGGAACGGATTGATCGCCTGCCGTCCGAAGCCAGGCGCCTTCTTCAGGTTGGCGCTGCATTTGAACGCCCTGCCACGCTCGAAACGCTTTCCGCGCTGCTCGACCGGAGTGAGGCTGCGACGCTGGATCAGCTCGAAACCGTCGTCAATGCGGGGCTGGTACGCGAAACCGGTTTCTTGCCTAGCACGCTATACACCTTCGTAAATCCCATCGTTGGTGAAGCTGCCTATCGATCGCTCTTACGAGAGGATCGGCGGCGGTTGCATCAGCGGATCTACGATTACCTTTGCCATGATCTCGTGGGGCGCGGACGGCAACGCATGCTGGGTCGGCAGGCATTCCGGGCCGGTTTGTTCGATCTGGCAGCGCAGGCCTATTTCGAGGCAGGCCGAAATGCCGGTGCGCGCCTTGCCTACACCGAAAGCGTAGAGTTGCTGTGCCGCGCACTGCGCTCGGAAACTCAAGTGCAGACACGATCGCCCGACATCGACCGACTCGCCATCGACATCCGACTGGCCCTGCGCGAGGGTCTGTTTGCCGGGTCCCGGTTTGACGAAATAGCGACACGGTTGACCGAGGCACAGGCAATTTGCGACCGGATCGGCGACACAGGACGGTCGCGCCTCGTACGCCGGCATCTGATCGGCAACACCGTCGCACAGGGGCAACTGACAGACGCCCTGATACAGGTGGAGGCCCTGATCAATGACAATCGGGAACTTGGCGAGTTCCGCGAGGTTGCCGAACTTCGGTTTTTGCAGGCCCAGATCCTCGCGGCGCTCGGGCAATACGCCGAGGCGTTCGCTTCAGGTCGAGCGGTGATGGAGATCTACGGCCAATACCAGGGATCGCCGAACGAGCTGTCTCCGGTCACTTATGCGCTGGCGCGAATGTGGCTGATCTGGTGCGCAGCCGAACTCGGGCGGTTTGATGAGGTGAAGTTCGAAGTGCTCGACTGCCAGAACGATCTGGCCCACGATCGTCCGCCGTTCTTCAGGATCCTTGCCGGCATCGCAACCGGGCTGTTCTGGTTGCGGTTCGGCAACGATGAGTTGGCGGCCGACACGTTGGAGTCCGTCTTGTCGTTGACCAAGGAGGACGAGAATACCGCATGGTACCCTTCTGTCGCCTCACCTCTCGGTCTGGCACTGATCCGGCTGGGACAGCCCGCCTCGGCGCTGCCTCTACTCCAGAAGGCCGTGTCTAATGACACCAGCGTGCAGGGGACGGCGGGCCGCGGGACGCAGGCCGTCCACTTGGCCTTGTGCTGGGCGGCACTCGGCGAGATGCGGAAAGCCGAAGATCAAGCACGGGTCGCTATCGCCGGTGCGCGTCAGTCAGGCGCCATGGGGATCCTGGCGTATGCACTGCACGCCCTCGGCCGGATTCTCGTTGAGAATGGACAAAGCGCGGAGGGGGAGAAGCTTTTCTGCGAAGCGGCGGAAACTGCCCGCGCCTGCAAAATGCAGCCGCTTCTCCAGAGGATTTCTCAGGAAAAAAAGTCACTGGGGTCATCCAAGAAGTAGGGTCAGGATGCATTGATTTGGGTCGTACTGCGTGATTCACGGCTCCGAAAACGGAGTTGTGACGCGAGCGGTCTTTTCTGGCTGAGCGACGCGCAGGTGGCCCGTCTGGAACCCTTCTTTCCGAAGTCGCACGGAAAGCGCCGAGTTGACGACAAGCGTACCCGCCTGCATCCCCGGCCGAAAGCAACGCAAGACCCCGGTAAAATACGACAAGCGCCGGTACAAGCGACGAAACCGCATCGAGATCATGTTTGGGCGGCTCAAGGACTGGAGGCGCGTGACAACCCGCCATGACCGCTGTCCGAAGGTCTTTCTCTTGGCCATCGTTCTCGCGGCAACCGTCATCTGCCGGTTATGAATCCTGACCCTAGTGCAGAAAAAGCGGGGAACCAAATTGGGGGGGCTGGTTTTTCCGCCCCCATATTTTCAAGCAAAGTCAATGTGGCTGGCTGGTATTTTGGAGCGGGTAGACGGAATCGAACCGACATAGCCTGCTTGGAAGGCAGGGGCTTTACCATTAAGCTATACCCGCTCAGGTCCCCGTTGGGTAATTCATTGCCATCATGCCGTCAACTGGTATCCGCCGCGCCGTGCACGCCCTCAAGACCCGGTCTGTAAGGGCCGCGATCACACGCCTGCGGGTGATGATATTGCTGTTGTCGCTGGCGCTGCTGGCGGTGCCCGCGCAGGCCCAGAACCGCGCCAAGGTGGAGCGGCAATTCCAGACCTGGCTGGAACAGACCGTCTGGCCCCGGGCCAAGGCCAAAGGGGTGTCGCGGCGCACCTTCGCGGCGGCCTTCTCGGGGGTGACGCTGAACTGGGAGTTGCCCGATCTGGTGCCGCCGGGTACCCGGCCGAAGACGCCCAAGACACAGCGGCAGGCGGAGTTCGGCGCGCCGGGCAAGTATTTCAGCCGCGGCGCCGTGGACGGCGCGACGCGGGTCGGGCGGCAGATGGCCAAGCGCCACGCCGCGGCGCTGAAACGGGTGGAGGCGCAGACCGGCGTGCCCGGGCGCATCATCCTGGGCATCTGGGGCCGCGAGAGCGGCTATGGCCGGGTGCCGATCCGGCACGACGCCTTTCAGGTGCTGGGCACCAAGGGCTTCATGAGCACGCGGGCCGATTACTTCACCGATGAGCTGATCGCGGCGCTGCAGATCGCCCAGGCGGGCCATGTCCCGCCCCGCGGGATGAAGAGCAGCTGGGCCGGGGCGCTGGGTCAGCCGCAGTTCATGCCGAGCAATTTCCTCGCCTTCGCCGCCGATGGCGACGGCGACGGCCATGCGGATATCTGGGGCTCGGAGGCCGATACCATCGCCTCCATCGGCCGCTACCTGCAGCGGCACGGCTGGATCAAAGGGCGCGACTGGGGGTTCGAGGTGACGGTGCCGCAATCGGTTTCCTGCACGCTGGAGGGGCCGGACCAGGGGCGGCCGATTGCCAAATGGGCGGCGATGGGGATCGCGCGGACATCGGGCCGGCCGTTCCCGGCGCATGAGCGGCGCGGCGAGGGCTACCTGCTGATGCCCGCCGGGCGGCACGGGCCAGCCTTTATCGTGACGCCGAATTTCTACGTGCTGAAGGATTACAACATGAGCGATCTCTACGCCCTGTTCGTGGGGCATGTGGGGGATCGCATCCAGTACGGGATGGGCGATTTCGCGGCGCGCTGGGGCAAGGTCGGCGGGCTCTACCGTTCCGACATCGCGGCGATGCAGCGGGCGCTGGAGAAACGCGGCCACGACGTGGGCGGCGCCGACGGCCTGCCGGGGTTCAAGACCCGCCGCTCGATCGGCCGCTGGCAGGAGGCGGCGGGGCGCCGCGCCACCTGCTTCCCGGAACAGGGGATGAAGGCGGCGCTGGCGCGGTGACGGCGCTGGCGGGCAGTGCGGCGGCAATTGATCTGCGTCAAGGCGTCGCAGGCTGGGCGGCCTAGGCTGCTGCCTGCCGGGCGGGTCGGAGGAGGACCCGCGCGCGGAAATGGCTCTGGCCATGGAGGGAGGAACGTCATGCCAAGCAATGCGCAGATCCTGTGGATGTACGAGATCATGGAGAAGGCCCGCTATTACGAGGACACGATGGCGGCGGTCTACATGGAGGGGAAATCACCGAAATTCGACATCGGCGCCGGCACCGTGCCGGGCGAGATGCACCTGGCTGCCGGGCAGGAACCCTGCGCCGCCGGCGTCTGCGTGCACCTGCGCCCCGACGACGCGGTGACCGCGACGCACCGGCCGCATCACGTGGCCATCGCCAAGGGCGTCGATCTAAACAAGATGACGGCGGAGATCTTCGGCAAGGCGTCGGGGCTGGCCGGCGGGCGCGGCGGGCATATGCACCTGCTGGACCCGGCGGTGAATTTCTCCTGCTCCGGCATCATCGCCCAGGGCGCCGGCCCGGCGGCGGGGGCGGCACTGGCGGCCAAGCTCAGGGGGACGGACGCCATCGCGGTCTCCTACCTGGGCGACGGGGCGGCGAACCAGGGCGGGTTTCATGAGGCGATGAACCTCGCCGCGCTGTGGCAGCTGCCGGTGGTTTTCGTGATCGAGGACAACGGCTGGGGCATCTCGGTGCCGAAGGCGAAATCGACCTCCGTTGCCGATAACAGCGTGCGCGCGGCCGCCTACGGCATGCCCGGCGTGCATATCGCCGACAACGATACGCTGGCACTGTTCGATGCGGCGGAAGAGGCGGTTGCCCGCGCCCGCCGCGGCGAGGGACCGACGCTGATCGAGGTGGAGACCTATCGCTATTACGGCCATTTCCAGGGCGATCCGGAGCTGTACCGGCCCAAGGGCGAGGTCGAGGCGCTGAAGGCCAAGGACCCGATCAAACGGCTGCGCGACAAGGCGATTGCCGACGGCAGCATGACCGAGGCCGAGGCGGATGCGGCGTTGGCGCGGGCGAAGGCAGAGGTCGATGCGGCCTTCGCCTATGCCCGCGAGGCCGCCTACCCCGCCCCCGAAGATGCGCTGACCGCGGTCTTCGCCTGAGGCCCTGAGGAGGAGAGAGATCATGACCAGCAATCGCATTCTTCCCGTCTCGCGCGCGATGTCGGAGGCCATCGCCGAAGAGATGCGGGCCGATCCGTCCGTGTTCGTCATGGGCGAGGATATCGGCACCTATGGCGGCATCTTCGGCGCCACCGGCGGGCTGCTTGACGAGTTCGGCGAGGCGCGGGTGCGCGACACGCCGATTTCGGAGACCGGCTTTATCAGCGCCGGCGTCGGTGCGGCGATGTCCGGCATGCGGCCCATCGTCGAGCTGATGTTCGTCGATTTCTTCGGCGTCTGCATGGATGCCATCTATAACCTTGCGGCCAAGAACACCTATTTCTCCGGCGGCAACTACAAGGTGCCGATGGTGATCATGACGGCCACGGGGGGCGGCTATTCCGACGCCGGGCAGCATTCGCAGACGCTGCACGGCACCTTCGCCCATCTGCCGGGGCTGAAGGTGGTGGCGCCGTCCAACGCCTATGACGCCAAGGGGCTGATGACCGCAGCGATCCGCGACGACAACCCGGTGATGTTCATGTTCCACAAGGGGTTGCAGGGGCTGGCGTGGATGGCCTCGCCCGATGCCGCCGCCACGGTGGTGCCTGAGGACGCCTACGAGATCCCGTTCGGGCAGGCCAGCGTGCTGCGCGAGGGCAAGGATGTGACCATCGTGACGCTGTCGATGATGGTGCACAAGGCGATGGAGGCGGCCGAGGCGCTGGCCAAGGACGGCGTGGAAGCCGAGGTGATCGACCTGCGCACCATCGTGCCGCTGGACCGCGAGACCATCCTCAACTCGGTGGCCAAGACCGGGCGGCTGCTGGTGGTGGACGAGGATTACAGGAGCTTCGGCCTGACCGGCGAGATTATCGCCGGGGTGGCCGAGCACGATCCGACGCTGTTCAAAGCGCCGCCGCGGCGGCTGGCGGTGCCGGATGTGCCGATCCCCTACAGCCGGCCGCTGGAACAGTTTATCATGCCGGATGCCGCCGCCATCGCCGAGGCGGCGCGGGCGAGCCTGGGATAAGGAGCAGACCGTGACCGATATCGTGATCCCCACCGGCCTGTGGGATGCGGAGGTGACGCCGGAGGGCATCGTCTCCAACTGGTTCTACGCCGATGGAACCAAGGTCGCCAAAGGCGATGTGGTGGCCGAGATCATGGTCGAGAAATCGACCTTCGATATCGAGGCGCCGGCGGACGGGGTGCTGAGCCGCTCCGTGGCCAAGGATGGGGTCATTCGCCCCGGCACGGTGATCGGCCACGTGAATGCGGGCTGAGAATGCAGGTTGAGGCCCCGGCGGGGCGTCCGCTGACCGTGCAACTGGCCCGCTTTGCCTCTGCCGCGGAGGGCCAGCGGCGGCAGGATTATTTCGAGGGCGCGCCGGACGACCCCGGCGCGCCCGCGCTGCTGATCTGGCAGGCGCCGCGCGCGCTGCTGGCCGCCCCCGCCGATACCCGCGCGCCACAGTTCGCCGCGGCCGCCCGCGCCTGTGCCGATGCAGGCTGGCCGGTGGTGCCGCGCCGCCCCGGCGGCCGGGTCTGCCCGATCTCGCCCGGCACCCTGCAACTGGCGATCAGCCGGCCCGTCGCGGAAGGTGTGACGATCGAGGCGGGCTACGAGGAAATGGCGGGGCTGATCGAGGCGCTGCTGGCGCACCACGGGCTGAGCGGCACCCGCACCCTTTGCGCGCAGGCGTTCTGCCCCGGCCGCTACGATATCGCGGTCGCGGGACGCAAGATCGCCGGGCTGGCGCAGGCCTGGCGCAAGCACCGGGGCGCGATGGTGGCAATCACCGGCGCCTCGGTGATCCTCGATGACGCGCCGGAGACGCTGGCGGACGCGGTGAACCTGTTTTACGCGGGCTTTCCCGACGCGCCCGCCTGCCTGCCCGAGGCGATCGGATCGGTGCGCGGCATGGCCGGTCACCCGGTGACGGCGGAGGATGCCATAGAAGTTCTGCGCGCGCTGGTCTGATCCGGGGGCCTGATCCCTGCCCCGCGCTCAGCGGGTCAGCACCATGTCGGGGCCCAGCGCCCGCAGCCGTTCGTCGATGATCTCCGCCACCGCCTTGGTCCGTGCGGTCAGCCCGCGGCGGCGCGAGATTGCCAGCACCACGTTATGATGCTCCACCGGCTCGGCGATATGCAGCCGCACCAGCGGCGATTCCGCGGGCATCTTGCGGTAGGACTTCAGGAAGAACACGCCGTAGCCGAAATTGCCCGCCACCAGCTCGCCAAGCAGACGCACCGATTTCGGATACATCCCGATCCGCGGCACCAGGCCGAAGCGGTTGAACAGCTGCAGCACGTATTGCTTGGTCACCTGCTGGTCCATCAGGATCAGCGGCTGGTCGACCAGATCGGCCAGCGACACCACATCGCCCGGGGCGTAACCCGCCTGCCGCGACACCGCGATATGCGGCGTGACCTCGATCAGCGGCCGCATCTCCACATCCGCCTCGCGCAGGTAATCGTAGGTGATCGCCAGGTCGAGATCGCCCTTGCGCAGCCGGTCCAGCAGCTCGGGGATGTCGTAGTCGGAGACCTGCAGGTCGATGGCGGGATATTTCTCGCGCACCGCCTGCAACACCGGCGGCAGGACAACGGCCGCGAAGGAGGAGGCGGCGGCGAGGTTGACGGTGCCCGCCAGTTCGTTGCCCAGCCCCACGACGCGGTTCTGAAACGCCTCGACCTGATCGAGAAAGGCCGAGGCCTCGGCCACGAAATCGATCCCGGCCTGGGTCAGCACCAGCGCCTTGGCCGGGCGGCGGACGAAGATGGAATAACCGATGTCCGCTTCGACCGATTTGATCGCGGTGCTCAGCGCGCTTTCCGAAATCAACAGCTCGCGCGAGGCTTCCTGCAGGCTATTTGCCCGCGCCACCGCGACCACAAAGCGTAAGTGCCTGATATTGTTAATCATCGGATTTACAGAACCGTAACACGCATATTTTTTGATTTTCCGAACTTCGGCATCCCGGCAAAAGCACACCCGCAGACACACCGCAAGTCCAGACCCTTCCGGGAGAGCCGAATGACGATCCCCACCGCCTCCGGCGCCGTTTCAGGCGCCTCTCTACCTGTGGCCGCCGCCTGCGGCCCGGCCCACCGCACGGGCGGCGGCCTCTCCCGGCACCTGCATCCGACACCTCCTCACAAAAGGGACCCCCAATGCTGAACCTGAAACGCCGTCATTTCCTCGCGCTGACCGGCGGCGCGCTGAGCATGCCGAGCTTTGCCATCGCGCAGGCCGACACCCGCCCCGAGATCACCATCGCGGTACAGAAGCTGGTCACCAGCAACACGCTCGACCCGCTGGCCGAACAATCCAACGTCGGCGAGCGCATCCTGAACTCCTATGTCGAGCTGCTGATCGGCCGCGACCTGCAGGGCAAGCTGGAGCCGATGCCGCGGCTGGCCACCGGCTGGACGCGCATCGACGACAGCACCGTCGAGGTCACGCTGCGCCAGGGCGTCAAGTTCCACAACGGCGACGAACTGACCGCCGAGGACGTGGCCTTTACCTTCTCCGCCGAGCGCGCCTTCGGCGACACCACGCCTGCGGGCTGGGACAAGACCATCGAGATGGATGCCAAGCGCATCGTGCAGAAGAACAAGGAACTGCCGGCCAAGGTGCCCGGCGTCGCCCGCCGCCTGTGGCCGTCGCTGGTCAAGGTCGAGGTGACCGGCAAATACACCTGCCGCTTCATCAACGCGACGCCGGACGTGACGCTGGAAGGCCGCCTGTCGGGCATGGGCAGCCAGATCATCAACCGCCGCGCCTATGAGGAGGCCGACAGCTGGCTGGATTACGCCCGCGCGCCGGTCGGCACCGGCCCCTACAAGGTGCGTTCCTTCACCCCTGACACCGAGCTGGTGTTCGAAGCGCATGACGATTACTGGGGCGGCCGCCCGCCGATCAAGACCATCCGCTTCGTGCAGGTGCCGGAAGTGGCGCAGCGGGTGAACGGCATCCGCGCCGGTCAGTACGATTTCGCCTGCGACCTGCAGCCCGACCAGTTCGCCATGATCGAGGCCGATCCGGCGCTGGAAATCGTCGGCGGCACCATCCCGAACATCCGGCTGAGCGTGTTCGACAAATACGACTCTGCGCTGGCCGATCCGCGCATCCGCCAGGCGCTGACCCATGCCGTCGACCGCCAGATGATCGTCGATCAGCTCTGGGCCGGGCGCACCAAGGTGCCCGCGGGCCTGCAGTTCGATTTCTACGGCGATATGTTCGTGCAGGGCTGGGCGGCGCCGGAATACAACCCGCAGAAGGCGCGCGAGCTGGTCAAGGCCGCCGGCTACAAGGGCGATCCGATCCCCTACCGCCTGCTCAACGACTATTACACCCTCCAGGTCGCCAACGCCCAGGTGATGACCGAGATGTGGAACCAGGTCGGTCTGAACGTTCAGATCGAGATGAAGGAAAACTGGAGCCAGATCTGGGACAAGGACGGCGCGCGCGGGCTGCACGACTGGTCGAACTCGGCCCAGTTCCCCGATCCGGTCGCCTCGCTGCCGACCCAGCACGGGCCGCAGGGCTATCAGCAGCAATCCGGCGAGTGGACCAACGAGGAGATGAACACGCTCTGCGGCGTGCTGCAGACCTCGACCGACGCGGCCACCCGGAAAAAGGCCTATGCCCGCATGCTGGTGATCTGCGAGCGCGAGGATCCCGCCTATCAGGTGATCAACCAGAACGCGACGTTCACCGCCAAGCGCAAGGCGATCAGCTGGCAGGCGGCGCCCGATTTCGCCATGGACTTCCGCGCCAGCAACTGGGGCGGTATCGGCCAATGACCCAGGCGTTCGGCGAGACGGGCGGCGGTGCCGCCAATGCTCTGACGGACGGTCGCCCGCTCGTCGAACTCCGCGATCTGTCGGTCCTCTTTCCAAGGGGGCCGGCAGTTCAGGGGGTCGACCTGACGATCATGCCGGGCGAGGCGGTCGGCATCGTCGGCGAATCCGGCTCCGGCAAATCGGTGACGTGGCTGGCGGTGCTGGGCCTGCTGGCCGGCGATCACCGGGTCGGCGGCCGGGCGCTGCTCGACGGCGCGGATCTGATCGGCGCGCCGAATACGCATCTGTCGCAGGTGCGCGGCGGGCGGATCGGGCTGATCTTTCAGGACCCGGCCAGTTCGCTCAACCCGGTCCGGCGGGTCGGCGAACAGATCGGCGAGGCGCTGCGGCTGCACCGCGGCATGAGCGGCCCGGCGCTGCGGACCGAGGCCAAACGGCTGTTCGATCTGGTCGGCATCCCCGATGCCGGGCGGCGGATCGACCTTTACCCGCATGAATTTTCCGGCGGTCAGAACCAGCGGGTGATGATCGCCATGGCGCTGGCCGGCCAGCCGGAGCTGCTGGTCGCCGATGAGCCCACCACCGCGCTCGACGTGACCATCCAGGCGCAAATCCTGTCGCTGCTGGAAGACCTGCGGCGCGAGCTGAACATGGCGCTGGTGCTGATCAGTCACGACCTGAGCGTGGTCGGCGAGGTCTGCGACCGCATCAGCGTGATGTACGCGGGCCGGATCGTCGAGACCGCGCCCACCGACCGGCTGTTCGCGCGCCCGGCGCATCCCTATACCCGCGGGCTGCTCGACGCGGCGCCGTCGCTGGCGGGCGACCGCCGCCATCTGGTGCCGATCCGCGGCGCGGTGCCGGAGCCCTGGAACATGCCGCCGGGCTGCGCCTTTGCGCCGCGCTGCCTGCATGCGCGCGGCGACTGCGGTGCCGCCATGCCCACCCTGCGCGATCTGGAGGCCGGCCACCGGGTGCGCTGCCCCCATGCGGACGGATCCGGGCGCATCGCCGCCCCGGCTGAGACGGGAGAGCTGCATCATGCCGCTACTTGAGCTGCGCAACCTTCAGCGCGTCTACCACACCCGCAAGGGCGCCTGGGGCGGCAAGGACGAGGTGCACGCGGTGCGCGACGTCTCGCTGAGCCTGGAGCGGGGCCGCATCCTCGGGCTGGTGGGCGAATCCGGCTGCGGCAAGTCCACCACCGGGCGGATGGCGCTGGGGCTGGAAGAGGCCGACGGCGGCGCGGTGCTGTTCGAAGGCGCGCCGCTGCCCGCTGCGGGCAGTTCAGACTGGCGGAGCCTGCGGCGGCGCATGCAGATGGTGTTCCAGGACCCGCTGGGCGCGCTCGACCGGCGGCTGACGATTGCCGATCAGGTGGCCGAACCGCTGGTGATCCACGGCATCGGATCGGCCGCCGAGCGGCGCGAGCGGGTCGAAAGCCTGCTGCACGCCACCGGGTTGCGGCCCGATCAGGGCGCCGCCTATCCGCATGAGCTGTCGGGCGGGCAGCGGCAGCGGGCGGTGCTGGCCCGCGCGCTGGCCACCGGGCCCGACCTGTTGGTCTGCGACGAGCCGGTCTCGGCGCTGGACGTGTCTATCCAGGCGCAGGTGGTGAACCTGCTGCTGAGCCTGCAACAGGAGATGGGCATCGCGATCCTGTTCATCAGCCACGATCTGAAACTGGTGGGCATGATCAGCGACGAGGTGGCGATCATGTACCTGGGCCGGATCGTCGAGCGCGGCGATCCCAAGGCTCTGTTCCGGGCACCCGCGCACCCCTACACCCGGGCGCTGCTCAATGCGGTGCCCGATCCGGCCCGGCGCGGGCCGCGGCCGCTGCTCGCCGGCGAGCCGCCCAACCCGGCGGCGCAGCCGTCGGGCTGCCCGTTCCATCCGCGCTGCGCGATGGCGCGCGCCGATTGCACCCACATCGCACCGGAGCTGAAGCCCATCGCCGATGGCCGCCTTGTCGCCTGTCATCTGGCCCACAAGGGCGCGGCCGTCGCCCGGGAGGCAGAGGCATGCTGATGTTCGTCCTGCAACGGCTGGCGCGGGCCGTGCTGACCATCCTGATCGTGGTCACCTTCGCCTTTGTCACCCTGCGGCTGACCTCGGACCCGACGCTGGTGGTGCTGGGCCCCGATGCGCCGCCGGAGTCCATCGCCGCCTTCCGGCTGCGCTGGGGCCTCGACAAGCCGATCTGGCAGCAGTTCTTCTACTATGTCGCCGGGCTCATGCGCGGCGATTTCGGCCGCTCGATGCTGAACGGCGCCGATGTGCTGCCAATGGTGGTCGCGCGCATTCTGGTGACGCTGAAGATCATGCTGCCGGCGCTGGCCATCGGGGTCGGCGTCGGCGTCTCCGCCGGGGTCTTCGCGGCGCTGAAACGGGGCACGCTGGCCGACCGGATGATCATGTTCCTGGCCGTCGTCGGCTTCACCGTGCCGGGTTTCGTGCTGGGGCTGGTGCTGGTGCTGGTCTTCGCCGTCTCGCTGGGCTGGCTGCCCTCCGGCGGCAACGACAGCTGGAGCAGCCCGATCCTGCCGGTGGTGACGCTGGGCGCCTACTGGTCGGCGGTGCTGGCCCGCTTCACCCGCTCCTCGATGATCGAGGTGCTGGGCCAGCCCTATATCCTGACCGCCAGCGCCAAGGGGCTGCTGTGGCAGGCGGTGGTGACCCGCCATGCGCTGCCCAATGCGGCGATCCCGGTGGTGACCACCGTGGGGCTGATGGTCGGCGGCATGCTGGCCGGCGCGGTGGTGACCGAAAGCGTGTTCAGCTGGCCCGGTCTGGGGCAGCTTCTGGTGACCTCGGTCGCCGCCCGCGATGTGGCCATCGTGCAGTGCATCCTGCTGCTGGTGGCCACCACGATGGTGCTCTCCAACATGGCGGTCGATTTCCTTTACGGCCTGCTCGACCCCCGGCTTCGCAGCGGACTGCATTGAGATGACCGAGATTTCCATGACCCCCGACACATCACCCGCGGCCAGCCCCGACAGCGCAACCGACGCGCTGGGGCAGAGCGCGCGCAAGAGCATCCCCGTCAGCATCCGGCTGGCGATCGGCTGGGTCGCGCTGATGGTGCTGACCGCGCTGCTGGCCAATCTGCTGCGGCCCTATTCGATCACCGCGCTGGACCTTTCGGCGCGGTTGCAGCCGCCGGTGGGTTTCGGCGGCAGCTGGGCGCATGTGCTGGGCACCGACGAGTTGGGGCGCGATGTGCTGTCGCGGCTGCTGGTCTCGATCCGGGTCAGCCTGTCGCTGGCCTTTGCCGCCACCCTGCTGGGGGTGCTGCTGGGCGCGGCGCTGGGGCTGATGGCGGCGCATTTCCGCGGGCTGGTGGAACAGGTCGTGCTGGTTCTGATCGACGTGCAAGCCGCGCTGCCTTTCATCATCCTGGCGCTGTCGGTGATGGCATTCATCGGCAATTCGCAGGTGCTGCTGGTCGGGCTTCTGGCGCTTTACGGCTGGGAGCGGCATGCGCGAGTGGTGCGGGGGCTGGCGCTCTCGGCCAATACGCAGGGCTTCATGCTGGCGGTGCGGCAGCTGGGGGCCAGCCCCGGGCGGCAGTACCTGCGCCACCTGCTGCCCAACATCTCGGCCACGCTGATTGTCATCACAACGTTGGCCTTCCCTGAGATTATCCTTGCCGAAAGCGGGCTGTCGTTCCTCGGCCTGGGCGTGCAGCCGCCGATGACCAGCCTGGGCAACATGGTGGGCTACGGCCGCGCGTACCTGTCGAACGCGCCCTGGATCCCGCTGTTTCCCAGCGCGGTGATCGTGCTGACCACGCTGGCGATCAGCACGCTGGGCGACTGGCTGCGTGACAAGCTCGACCCCACGGTGCGCTGAGCCCCGCGCAGGGCCGCGCTGACGAATAACCAAGCAGAAGTAGAAAAGGACAAAACATGACCCTTCCCACCATCGGCGCGGCGCTGCCCGTCAGCGCGCTGGAAACCTATCGCGACTGGATCCTGGAGGCGCAGCGCGACGTCGAGATCCAGTCGGTGCATTTCCCCGAGGTGCTCGATGGCGACTGGCAGCCGCTGGTCGACGAGGCGCGCAGGCTGCTCGACGGCCATACCGGCCGGCTGGGCATCCACGGGCCGTTCATCGGCCTGCATGTCGCCTCGCCCGATCCCGCCATTCAGCAGGCGGTCGCCCGCCGCATGCAGCAGGCGCTGGATGTCTGCGAGGCGCTCGGCGCGACCCAGATGGTGATCCACTCGCCGTTCACCGCCTGGGATCACAACAACTTCCGCAACTTCCGCGGCTCCCGCGAGCGGATTTTCGAGGCCACCCATGCCACCCTCGACACCGTGGTGAACCGGGCCGGGAACCAGGGCGTGACGCTGGTGCTGGAGAACATCCTCGACGTCGATCCGGACGAACGGCAGCGGCTTGTGGAAAGCTTCGGCAGCGAGGCGTTCAAGCTGTCGGTCGATACCGGGCATGCGCATATCGCCCATACCTGCACCGGCGCCGAACCGGTCGATTACTTCATCCAGTCGGCCGGCAACATGCTGGGCCATGTCCACCTGCAGGACACCGACGGATTTGCCGACCGCCACTGGGCGCTCGGCGAGGGCAAGATCCGCTGGCAGGCGGTGTTCCGGGCGCTGTCGGAGATCGAGAGCAAGCCGCATATCGTGCTGGAGCTGATGGACAAGGGCGGCATCCCCGCCTCCATGGCCTATCTCGATGGGCTGGGGCTGGCGCAGTAGGCCGGCGCGACAGGGAAAGCGGGGCGGAGCGGCACGCGCCCCGCCCCGCTCCGCTGTCTCACGCCACGCGGCACAGGCTGTGGCGAACCTGGATATCCTCGCCGAAATCGGGATTGCCGGGCAGATAGGGCTTCGGCTCGGTGATCTGCAACACGGTCAAAAGGCCCTCGCCTTCGAGACGGGCGAGCATCTCGGGCAGGCCGCACTCCTCCCAGCGGTCGGTGCGCTGGGTGAAGGTGATCGCGCCGCCGGAGCGGACGCAGCGGCAGAGATCGCGCACCAGCGGCTCGACCTCTTCGATATAGGTCAGCACGCCGACGCTGGCGGCGGCGTCGTAGGCATCGTCCGCCACCGGCAGCGGCAGTTTCTGCAGATCATGCTGGATCAGCCGGGCATAGCCGCCACGCTGCTCCGCCAGCTTCAGCGAGTCGGCGGAGATGTCGATGCCGTCGATGCTGAACGCGCCCCGGGCGCCCAGCGCCACGGCCAGCAGCCCGGTGCCGCAGCCCAGATCGAGGATCCGCGCCCCCGGCGCCAGGTGCGGCGCCAGCAGCGCCACCGAATCCTGCGGCGCCCGGTAGTGCCACTTTTCCAGGGTCTCCTCGTAGGTCTCCGCCCAGTCGTCGTAATAGGTTTCGACCGCCTCGGAGTCCGTCGAGCCGTTCTTGAACTGCCAGGAGGAACTCCCGGCCGGTCCGCCATCCATCGTCATGCAGCGCTCCCGCGTTTTGTGTCGCAGTTCTCCCGCGCTCCGCCGGGGGCCTCTTGCCGATCTCCCCGAAGGGGCGCGCCAACAGGTCTAACCGCTGCGCCGCGGTCAGGCAAACCCGCGCTCAGGCCCGGGCCGGGGTGCGGCGCCCCGACCAGTGCCAGACCAGCAGCAGGGCGATGGCGGCAAGCGCGACAAGGCTGACCCAGGGCGCCTTCATCAGCACCAGAACCGCCAGCACCAGCCGCAGCATCAGCTCCGCCGCGCCGATCGGGCGGGCCTCGAACCGCGCCAGCACGCTGGCCAGCAGATAGAGCGCGGCAGCCACCCGCAGGCAGACCAGCGCAAGCTGGCCCGGGTGCACCGCGCCGTCATAGCCCGCGAGGTAGCGCGGCCCGCCCGACACCGGGCTGAGCTGCGCCGCCTCGATCAGCAAGAGCTCGGGGTAGAAGGCAAAGACGAAGGGAATGACGAAGATCACCACCCCGGCGCGCACGGACGCCAGCCCGGTGCGCATCGGGTCCGCGCCGGTGATCGAGGAGGCGGCAAAGGCCGCCACCGCCACCGGCGGCGTGATGGCGCTGGCCACCGCAAAGTAGAAGATGAACATGTTGGCGGTGAAGGTGGCGATGCCGAGCCCCACCAGCATCGGCCCCATCAGCAGCGCCACGTTGATATAGGCGGGCACCGTCGGCATCCCCATGCCCAGCAGGATCGCCATCAGCATGGTCGCCAGCAGCGCCAGGAACAAAAACGGCGCGCTGTCGCCGATCACCCCGCCCGAGGCCCGCAGCCAGGAGATTATATCGACCGCGATATAATTCGACAGCCCGGTGAGGTTGAGGCAGAAGTCGATCACCGAGACGGCCAGGAACATCAGGTAGAGCCGGCTGACCAGCAACCCGGCGTCGGCCAGCGCGGCGACGATCTTGCCCGGGCTCTGCCGGATCTCGGCATCGAGGAAAAAGAGGACGATCAGCAGCGCCATCGCCCACCACCCGGCAGAGCCCGCGTCGCCGGCGGAGTTCTGGAAAAGCTCCAGCAGCCAGGGCAGGTTCTCGGCGCGGCAGCCGGTGTCGCTGACGATCTGGGTCACCCCCCAAAGCCCCGCCAGCGGGCCGCAGCCCACCGCCTCTTTCGGGGTCAGCAGCAGGATCAGGATCAGCCCGATGGGGGCGAAGATCATCAGCAGGTGCAACCGGTCGGCGGGCGTCAGGCGCATGTCAGAGGTCACCTCGCCCACCGCCTCGATCCCCTGCCTGCGGGCCTGGAACACCACGGTCAGGAACAGGCAGCCGAAATAGGCCGCAGCCGGCAGCGCCGCGGCGATGATCACCTCGCGATAGGGCACCACCGTCATCGCGGAGAGGACAAAGGCCGCGACGCCCATCACCGGCGGCATGATCTGCCCGCCCGAGGAGGCCGCCGCCTCGATCCCGCCGGCAAAGGTGCGGTTGAAGCCGCGCTTCAGCATCATCGGGATGGTCAGCACCCCGGTGGAGAGCACGTTGACCACCGGCCCGCCGGAGATGGTGCCGAACATCGCGGAGCTGACGATGGCCGCATGCGCCGGGCCGCCGCGCAAGCCGCGGGTCCACAGAAAGGCGACCTTGATCAGCGACCGTCCCCCGGCGGAGACGCCGAACAGCGCGCCCAGCACGATATAGGGGAACACCGTGTTCATCAGGATGCCCATGAACCGGCCCAGCAGCCCCTGCGCGTTGTTGACAAGGATGTCCTGCATGTTGGGACGCCCGTCGATCAGCTGGCGCGGCTCACCGCCCAGCTTGGTGACGAGGTATTTGTTGATGTCGTCGGCACCGAAGACATACCAGACCAGCACAGTGAGCAGCGTGTAGGCGGCGATCAGGATGGCGACCGCGACCAGCGGGAAGCCCCAGACGCGGACGTTGTAGCCAAGAAAGACGGCGATGGCGCAGGCCACCATGGGAAAGATCCACAGCCCCAGCGTGGCGATGCAGCTTGGATCGTCGACGCTGTTGGGCGGCGGCAGGCCCATGCTCTCGGCGAACTCGATCTCGGCCTTCAACGCCTCGGCGATCAGCGCGGCGCGCTCGCCGGTGATCTGGTCGATCAGGCAGACAGAGTCGATCTCGATCAGGTAGCCCGCCGCAACGGCGACGGCCATGACCACCAGCGCGATATCCATCGCCAGCCCGAAACCCTGCAGCGCCGCGGACCGGCCCCGGTTGCGGTAATCGCGGGCCATGGAATGTTGCAGCGCCACGGCGGTCATCATCAGCACGAAGACCAGCGGAAACAGGTATTCGTAGCTGAACCGCCGGATCACCACACCCTCGCCGAAGCGGGCGGTGACCAGATCGTCGAGCCCGGGCAGCGAAGGCAGCGTGTTCAGCAGCCCGATGATCACGAGGATCAGGCCGAGAACCTGCGCCAGGCGCTGGCAGGCGCTGCGGTGTGACGGTGCGCTGTCGGTCATGAAAGCCTCCTGCCCTCATCGGGGGGCCGTGTTCCGGCGCGGGAAACGGGGCGGAAAAGAACGCATTTTCCGGGATCGGTCCGGCGGGGTCATACGCGCCCGCCGGGCCTATTGCGCGATGGCTTACTCTTTGGCGCAGTCGGGCACGGAGTAGCCCGCCTCTTCCCAGGCTGCGACGGCGCCGGGGTGGTATTTCACCGGATTCACCCCGCAGAAGCCCGAGCTGGCCGGGTCCAGCGTCGCCAGGCCCACGTTCTTCATGTAGGCGGTCTTGGCCTTGAGCTGATCGAGCGTGGCGATGTACTGCGCCACCAGCGCCTTGGCCATGTCGAAGGACATGTCCTTGTGCACCACATCGGTAAAGGCGGTGCCCATGCCGCGGAAGGTGCCATCCTCGGAGATCAACCGGATGCCCTTGCCCTCCTCATAGCCCATGTCGTCCCACTTCACCACGATCGGCACGTTGCCCGGCGCCTTGAAGATGCGCTGATAGCCCTCGCTCTCGAACACTTCCTTGGGGGTGGAGACCATCACCACATTGCCCGCCGCCTGCATGGTGGTGGCCCGCGCCGAGGGGAAGGTCAGCGGGAACACGAAGGCATCCATCGAACCGTCGACCAGCGTGGTGGGCAGTTGCCCCCAGTTGGCCTGGTGGCCGGTATAATCCTCGCCGTCCTTCAGCCCGGCGGCGAGGAAGATCGCCTGCCGCGCATTGACCAGCGCGGCACCGCGCGGCGGGCCGTTCCAGACATTCTTGCCCTTCAGGTCGTCCCAGCTGTCGATGCCCTCGCTTTCCAGCGCGATCAGCCCGTAGGCCCCCGCGTTATAGGGGTAGAGCGCGCGCAGGTTGGCGGCCAGAGCGGCGCCGTTCTCGCCCTGCTTGGCGTAAGGCCCACGGCCCTTTTCCAGCAGGAAGCCCAGGATCAGCGGCATCGAGGCGATATCGGTGCGCCCCTCGGCCACGTTGAGGACGGAATTGGTCAGCGTCTGGCCTTCCTGCACCTGCAGGTTGGCGACGCCGCCGGAACTGGCCACCTCGGCCAGATGCAGGACCGAGACATGCGGGCTGTTGCCCGGGCTCGATGTCTCGGCCGTCAGGTTGGCCTGCGCGGCGGCGGGGCCGGCGGCAAATGTTGCCGAGGCGATCAGGGCGGCAAGCCCCAGTGCGATGTGTTTCATGTGTTCCTCCCTAGGTAAGACGGGGCCTCCTCCTGACCCCTTGTTATGTCGTCGGTCCTGTCAGCCCCCCGGCCCCGATTTCATGTCGGGCGCCTTGCGGCCGCGGTATTTCACCGTCAGCTCCAGCGGCGTGTCGTTCTCGTCGTAGATGCCGATCACCACGCCGCGGCCGCGGGTCTTGGTGCGCATCTCGATCAGCTGTTCCTCGCTGCGCGTGGTGCGCTGCGACTGCCGCCGGGTCCAGGCAAAGAGCTTGTCGTACATCTCTTCGATGATCTCGGCATGGATGTCGCTGTCGCCCAGATCGGTCAGCTCCTGCGGGTCGGCGACCAGATCGAACAGCATCGGCCGGTGGCCGCCTTCGAAATGAATGAGTTTCCAGCGTTTGGTGGCGACCATGAACATCACCGCGTCGCGTACCGGGATATCGTTCAGATGCGCCACCGGCGTGGCGGAGAAATCGTATTCGCAGATCACGTAATCGCGCAGCGTCTCCTTGCGGTCGCCACGCAGGATCGGCAGCAGGCTTTCCCCTTCGAGGATATGCGTGGCGGGCTTGCCGCCGGCCACCTCGACAAAGGTGGGGGCGAAATCGATGCATTCGACCAGCGCGTCGCAGACCGTGCCGCGCGTCGCGTCGGCCTCCGGGCTGGGATCGTAGATGATCAGCGGCACCTTGGTGGAGGTGTCGTGGAAAAAGGTCTTCTCGCCCATCCAGTGATCGCCGAGGAAATCGCCGTGATCGGAGGTCAGAACAATCATCGTGTCGTCCTTGCGCCCGGTCTCCTCCAGCCATTGAAACAGCCGCCCCATCTGGTCGTCGGCCTGCTTGATCAGCCCCATGTAGGCCGGGATCACCGCCTCGCGCACGTCCTGGCGCGAAAAGGTCTCGCCCACCTTGGTATCCATGAACGCCTTGAAGATCGGATGCGCGTGCTGGCGTTCGGCGTCGGAGCGCACCACCGCCTGCACATCCTCCGGGCCGTACATCGAGGCATAGGGTTCCGGCACGATATAGGGCCAGTGCGGCTTGATATAGGACAGGTGACAGCACCAGGGGCCCTCGTGCCCCTCCATGAATTCCATGCCGCGTCCGGTCAGATAGGGGGTTTCGCTGTCTTCCTCGGCGATATTGGCAGCCTCGGAGGAGTTTTTCAGGAACCAGCCCGACAGCACGTTGCCGTCCTCGTCGAGGCCGGAGTTGGCGAAGTCGTGCCAGGGGTTGTCGCTCTCGTACCCCTTGGCCTTGAGCCATTTGTTGTATTCCTTCGCGCCATCCGGGTCGTAGGAGCCCTCGGGCCCCTCCGGCAGCATGCCGTCGTCTCGCTCGAACACGTCGAAACCGCATTCGCTGACCCGGGCGCCGATCAGGCTGTCGGGTTCCAGCCCCAGCCGGGCCATCCCCTCCTCGTCCGCGCGCATGTGGGTCTTGCCGACCAGATAGCAATCCATCCCGGCCTTGCGCAGGTGGTCGCCCATGGTCATCTCGCCCACCTTCAGCGGGATGCCGTTCCAGCTGGCGCCGTGGGAATGCACGTAGCGGCCGGTATAGGTGCTCATCCGGCTGCTGCCGCAGATCGGCGACTGGATATAGCAGCGGGTGAACCGCACGCCCTGTTCGGCCAGACGGTCGATATTGGGGGTGTCTAACGTTTTATGCCCATAGCAGCTCAGGTAATCCCAGCGCAGCTGGTCGAACATGATGAACAGGACGTTCTTGGGTTTTGCCATTCCTTACGCGCCCGCCGCAGCCCGCGCACGGCAAAGCCGTGCAAGGGGTGCAGGGGATCTCCTCCCGTGACTTTCGGTCGCAACCTAGCAAGCGCCCGGCGCGGGGAGAAATAGCGATTCCGAACGGGTCATAGCGAATCCGGTATAATGCCCTCGGTTGCGAGGCCCAGCTCCTGCACCTCGTCGCGGATCATCTGCATCAACAGTTGCGCCGGCGCGCTGACCGTCTGCCCGGCGGGCGTGGTCAACCCCACCGCCCCGTCCATGGCGCCGCGCGCGAAATCCAGGCATTCGACGGTACCCTGCGCCAACTCCTGCCGCATCGCCCCCAGCGGCTGGCAGACCACGGCGTCGGACATGGCGAGATAGGAGCGGGCGAACTCAAACGAAATCGTCTCGATCATATCGGTGAACCGGCTCACCCCCTGCGAGATGAGAAAGCGGTCCAGCTCGTCGCGGATGATGGTATCGGGGATCGGGATCACCACCGGGTAACGGTCGATCTCGCGCAGCGTCAGCCCCGCCTGCCCGGCCAGCGGATGCCCGGCGCGCACGAAGAACACCAGCGGCTCGCTGTAGAGGTGCTCGAAGTTCATCCCCTGCATATGCTCCGCCGCCAGCAGCCGGCCAAAACCGAAATCGACCCGGCCCGCACGCAGGTATTGCTGCAGCCCGCCGCCGGTGGTTGCGATGAAGCGCAGATCGACCGTGGGATAAAGCGTCTTGAACCGCCGCACCGCGCCCGGCATCACCACGCGCACCACGTTGGGCAGCACATAGGCGACGACCTGCTGATCGGCGATCTGGCCTTGCAGCGCCTCCAGCCCGCGGTCGATCTGGCCCATGCCGTTGGAGACATAGGAAAACAGCGTATTGCCCGCCGCGTTCAGCACCAGCCCCGCGGCGGTGCGGTCGAACAGCGGGCTGCCCAGTTCCTCCTCCAGCTCGCGCAGCGAGCGGGAGACGGCGGGCTGCACCGTCCCCATCGCCTCGGCCGCGCGGGTGACAGAGCCCAGATGCGCCACCGAGAGGAAGCAGCGCAGATGGCGCATGCGGATGCGGTTCGATGCCAGCCCCTTCATGCGCGCGTTCCTCCTGTTCCAGCCGCTCCGGTCCACAATCCCCGGCGGCCCGGCGGCGATGCAACCCCAATTCGTGCGGTCCCGCGTCGTGCCGCCTCAGGCCAGCCGGGCGATCTGGTCGCGCAGCCAGACGTGCATGGGCGAATGATGGGTGCGCGCGGTCCAGGTCAGGTCGATGCTGAACTCGCCCCGGAACGGCGCCGCCCCGATCCGCACGCTGTCGCCGAAATGCCGCGCCAGCCGCAGCGGCACGGTGGAGACCAGATCGGTGCCCTCCAGGATCTCCGGCAGGGCCGCATGGCTCGACACCTCCATCACCCGGTTCAGGCTGTGGCCCGCCGCCTCCACCTCCAGCAGGAAGCGCGACCGCCAGGAGCCGCCGTAATTCACCACCACCATCGGCGCGGCGAGGTAGCTGGCCACATCGCGCGGCATCAGCGCCTCCGGCGCGTCATGCGCCATGATGCAGACATAGTGATCGCTCAGCACCGTGCGGCGGTAATACTCCCCCTCGCCGATCGGCACCGGACCGATCAGCAGGTCGCTTTCGCCGCGGTCGAGCTGTTCCTTGCCGCGCACCAGCGAGGAGCGCACCGACAGCCGCAGCCCCGGCGCGATCCGGCGCAACCGGCGCGCCAGCGTCGGCAGCAGCGTCGCGCGTTCGTAATAGTTGCAGGAGATCGTCAGCGTCGCCTCGGCACCGGCGGGATCGAAGGCGCGCGGCTCGGTCAGCGAGGCGAAGGTGTCGAGCATCCGGTTGGCGGCGGCGACGATCTCCTCGCAGCGCTCGGTGGCGACGATGCCGCCGCCCTGGCGCACGAACAACGGGTCGGAAAACGCCTTGCGCAGCCGGTCGATGGTATAACTGACGGTGGACTGGTTGACGCCCAGGCTTTCTGCCGCGCGCGAGAACGAGCCGTAGCCATGCACCAGCCGCAGCGTGCGCAGCGCGGCGAAATCGAGGCTGAAAGGATCGGCGGGCGGCTTCATAACCCGATCATAGACCTGCATTATCGAATTTTTCAATCGCGACGAACAGTCTCATCGGATTGCATCATATTGCCCCGCTCCTATCCTGACCGGCACCCAGGGGAGGGGAAGCCATGACCATAGCCACGCTGAAACCGGCGCCGCTGGACGACACTCTGTCGATCCGCGACTTCACGCTCGATCCGTACCCGATCTACCAAAGGCTGCGGCGCGAGGCGCCGGTGCTGCGGGTCGGCTCGCTCGGGCGGACCATGCTGACCAAGGCCGAAGACACCAAATACGTGAAGGACAACCCGGAGCTGTTCAGCTCCAACGATCCGCAGACGCCGATGCAGCGGGCGTTCCGCGCCCACACGCTGATGCGCAAGGACGGCGAAGCCCACGCGCGCGAGCGCGAGGCGATGGCGCCCACCTTCAGCGGCCGCAATATCAAGACCTGCTGGGAAGGGATCTATACCAAGATCGCCGAGGATTTCGTGGCCGGACTGCCGCGCGGCGAGACGGTGGACCTGTTTCCCGCGCTCGCCGGCCCGTTCGCCGCGCGCTGCCTCAAGCACCTGCTGGGCATCCCCGAGGCCAGCGACGAGGACATGCAGCGCTGGAGCCAGATCCTGATCGACGGGGCGGGCAATTTCGGCTGGGCCGACGAGCTTTTCGCGCAATGCGATGCCGCCAACGACGAGATGGATGCGCTGTTCGAGGCGGCGATCCCGCGCCACAAGGCCGAGCCGAACGCCAGCGCGCTGTCGGTGATGGTCAACGCCGAGAACCCGATCGAGAAAAGCCAGATCTTTTCCAACGTCAAGATCGCCATCGGCGGCGGCATCAACGAGCCGCGCGATGCGCTGCTGACCATCATCTACGGCCTGCTGACCAACCCCGAGCAGTTCGCGGCAGCCAAGGATCAGGGGCTCTGGGGCGAGGCCTTCGAGGAGGGGGTGCGCTGGGTGGCGCCGATCCAGGCCAGTTCGCGGCTGGTGACCGAGGATACCGAGATCCGCGGCTGCCTGATCCCCAAGGGCGAGACGGTGATGACGATCCAGGCCTCGGCCTGCCGCGACGAGGAGATCTACGGCGACGGCGAAAGCTTCGACATCTTCCGCCCGCGCAAGCCGCACCAGGCTTTCGGCAACGGGCCGCATTTCTGCCAGGGCACCCATATCGCCCGGCGGATGCTGGCCAATATCATGCTGCCGATGCTGTTCGACCGGTTCCCGAACATGGAGCTGCCCGACGCGGAGGCGGTGCGGTTCTACGGCTTCGGCTTCCGCGGCCCGCGCAACCTGCCGGTGACGCTCAACTGAACCACAATAATCCGGCGGAGGGAGACCGCCATTTCTGGGAGGAAACCAATGAAGAAACGCACATTTCTGGGCGCGGCGCTGTTTGCGCTGACCGCAGCGCTCGCCCCCGCCGCCAGCCAGGCGCAGGAGGTGACGCTGCGGCTGCACCAGTTCCTGCCGCCGCCCGCGACGGTGCCGAAACTGATCCTGAAGCCCTGGGCCAAGCAGGTCGAGGAGGCCTCCGGCGGGCGCATCAAGATCGAGCATTACGATGCCATGTCTCTGGGCGGCACCCCGCCCAGCCTGATGGATCAGGCCATCGACGGCTCCGCCGACATGATCATGACGGTGGTGGGCTACACGCCGGGGCGGTTCCCCAAGACCGAGGTTTTCGAGCTGCCCTTCATGATGACCGATCCGATCGCCACCTCGCAGGCCTTCATGGAGCTGGTGGAAACCGATCTGCAGGACGGTGAATACAAGGACGTCAAGGTGCTGGGCGCCTGGGTCCACGGGCCGGGCGTGATCCATACCTTCGACGGGGTGACCAAGCTGGAGGACATGGAAGGCAAGAAGATGCGCGGCCCGACCCGGGTGATCACCGACATGCTGAACGAACTGGGCGCAACCCCGGTCGGCATGCCGCTGCCCGCGATCCCCGAGGCGCTGTCCAAGGGCGTGATCGACGGCACCGTGATCCCGTGGGAGGTGACGCCGGCGGTGAAACTGGCCGATATCGTCGACCAGCATACCGAGTTCAGCGGCAAGGAAGCGCTCTATACCGCGACCATCGTGCTGGTGATGAACAAGCAGAAGTACGAGGCGCTGCCGGACGATCTGAAGGCCATTCTGGACGCGGAGTCGGGCCAGATACTGGCCGCCTTCGCCGCCCGCGTGATGGAGGAACGCGACGCACCGGGCCGCGCCATCGCCGAGGAGAACGGCAATACCATCGTGGTGCTGGACGAGGCCGAGGTGGCGCGCTGGAAGCAGAAGGCGCAGCCGGTGATCGCCCGCTGGGTCGCCGAGATGGAGGCCAAGGGCATCGACGGCAACGCCCTGATCGAGCAAGCCCGCGCGCTGATCGAGAAGCACGGCGGCTGAGGCAGGCCCTGGGCAAGGGAAAGGGCGCTCCGTCGGGGCGCCCTTATTTCTTATGGCTCCCTTTCCTTATGTGGCGTGGGATACGTCGAACGCCTGAAGTACTGGGGCAGTTCCATCCTCTGGCTTCACAATGCAACAGAGGGCAGCGCTTGGCGCCTTGTTCCGGGCTAGGAAGCACTCTCTCCACGTTTTCGGCACTTTGCTCGGTGTTCACTCCCGGCATTTGCGCAATCGCGGCAAAAGCATGCTCCGTCCCGCAAAGTAGGCCCTCAAGCCCCTGCACCCCGCGCGGTTTCCCGCGGGGGCGCGGCCCCAGCTCGCGCGGACCGCGCCCCCTCAGATCTCCTCGAACCCCTGGTAGAACCGGTTGTGGGTGGGCGAGATCAGGATCTCGTTGACGCAGGCATGCGGCGGCATCTCGGCGACGAAGCGGACCGCGGCCGCCAGATCGTCCACCTGCAGCATGCGGTCGCGCTCCTCCCGGCTGGGCGGCACCGGCCGCTTGTCCATGATCTCGGTCGCCACCTCGCCCGGCATGATCACGGTGCAGCGGATGCCATGCGCACCGCCCTCCTCGTTGATCGATTCGCCCAGCGCGATCACTGCCCGCTTGGTCGCGTTATAGGCCGCCCCGGTCAGCCGCCCGGGGTATCGCCCGGCCCAGCTGGAGATCAGGATCACCTGACCGCCGCCCTCCGCCTTCATCCCCGGCAGCACCGCGCGCACCGGGTGGAACACGCCGTTGAGGTTCACGTCGACCACCGTGCGCCAGTCCTCGTCCGTCACGTCGAACAGCGCGCGTTTGGGCACATTCAGCCCTGCATTGGCCAGCAGGATATCCACCCGCCCGATCCGCTTCGCCACCTCGGCGACCGCCTCGGTATCGGCCACGTCCAGCACCTCGGCCCGGGCCAGCCCGCCCTCCGCCTCGATCAGGCTGACCACCTTTTCCAGCGGCTCCAGCCGGCGGCCGGAGACCACGACATCGGCCCCCGCATCGGCCAGCGCCAGCGCGGCCCCCGCGCCGATGCCGGTGCCGCCGCCGGTCACCCAGGCGCGTTTCCCATCCAGATCTCGCATCATGTCCTTCCCTCCTCAGGCCGGTTGTATTTCCCAATAGGGCGCGCGCAGCTCCCGCTTCAGGATCTTGCCGATGGAGCTGCGCGGCAGCTCGTCCCTCATCTCCACCGCAGACAGCCGCTGGCTCTTGCCCAGCACCGCGTTGGCGCGCGCGCGGATCTCCTCCGGCCCCCGCGCCGCGCCGGCGCGCAGCACCACCAGCCCCAGCGGCGTCTCGCCCCACTGTTCCGACGGCACGCCGATCACCGCGGCATCGGTCACGTCGGGGTCGTCCAGCAGCACCCGCTCCAGATCGTCGGCAAAGATGTTCAGCCCGCCGGAGATGATCATGTCCTTCTTGCGGTCCGACAGGATCAGGAAGCCGTCCTCGTCGAACCGCCCCATATCGCCGGACCGGAAGAACACCCGCCCCTCCGGATCGCGCCAGAGATACTCCTCGGTCAGGTCGTCGCGGCCGAAATACCCCGCCATCATGGTGGGGGAACGGCCGACGATCTCGCCCACCTCGCCCGGCGCCACCTCGCGGCCCTGTTCGTCGATCAGCCGGATCTCGCTGCCCGGGGCCGGCTGGCCCACGGTGTGCAGCTTGTCGGGCTGCTCATGGGCGGCCAGCATGGTGATGCCGCCGCCCTCGGTCAGCCCGTAAAGCTCGGTCAGCGCACCGGGGAAACGGTTGAGCGCATCGCGCTTCACATCGGCCCGCAGCGGCGCCGAGGTCGACCATTTGAAGCGCAGCGCGCTCAGGTCGAAGTCGTCGAAATCCTCCACGTCGAGGATGCGCTTGTACTGCACCGGCACCAGCATGGTGTGGGTAATCCGCTCGGCCTCGGCGATCTGCAGCCAGCGGGGGGCGTCGAATTTCGCCATCAGATGCACGGTGGAGCCGCCCGCCAGCGTCGGCAGAAAGGCGACGATGGTGGTGTTGGAATACAGCGGCGTCGACAACAGCGTGCGCGCATCCTGATCGTAGCCGCTGACCGCGATCCGGTCCATCTGCGCCGCCCGCAGCCCGTGGTCGTGCAGGATGCCCTTGGGCGTGCCGGTGGTGCCGGAGGAATAGATCAGGTTGAACCGGTCCGTCATCGCAATGGGGATCAGCGGATCCTCCTCGGAGGCCGCCGCCAGCAGCGCCTCGTAATCGTCGCCGTCCTCCGCGTGGAAATCCAGCGCCACCACCCGCAGCGGCAGGGCTTCGATGGCCTGTTCGGCCAGCTCCCTGTAGGCCTCGGCCAGGAACAGCAGCCGCGCGCCGCAATCGGCCAGCATGCCCTTCAGCGCGGCGGGCGAGGCCATGGTCGACAGCGGTGTCACGCAGCCGCCGGCGCGCAGGATGCCCATGAACAGCTCCGCATAGGCGACCGAGTTGGGCGACAGGATCGCCACCGGCTCCCCCTTTTCCAGCCCCTTGGCCAGCAGCGCGTTGGCGACCCGGTTGATGCGGGCGTCGAACTGCGCCCAGCTCAGCCGGGTGTCGCCGCAGACCACCGCCTCGGCCCCGGGCTTGTCCCGGGCCGCCGCGCGGACCAGATCCACCACGGTTGCGCGGCCCTGCTCCGGCGCCGACGGGCGTTCGAATTCGATCATGCGGTTTTCCTCCCCCTCGCTCGCCGCGATCCTAGGGTGCGGCGCGCCGCGATGACAAGCCCGTCACGCGGTGAACCGGGTGCCCGGCGCGGGCGGCGTCTCGCGGCCGCCGGCGAAACACTGCGCGGTCTGCATCCAGCGGGTCGCCACCGGGCCGGAGACCTTGAGCGCGGTATCGGCGATGTTGCGGGTCTGGGTGACCACCCGGGCGAACTCCACCGCCGATCCCTCGATCAGATCGGGCGAGGCGGGATCGCCATACTCCCAAACCGCCCCCGACGGCGCGGTAAGGCGCAGGCGCGGCATCGTCTCCGGCACCTCCAGCCCCTGGATCTTATGCGACCAGCCGAAGGTGTTGACGCCCAGCACCACGATGTTGCGGATCCGGTCGCTGTCCTGCCGCGCGACCCCCAGCAGGTCGAAGATCTCCTGCCCGTGGGCCCAGGTCTCCATCTGCCGCGCGGTGATGGAGGAGCGCACCGACATCTCCGGGCCCGCCCATTTCACCCGGGTCTTGGGGTCCACCCCGGCCCAGCGCGCCGCCATGTCGCGATACTGCGCCTGCCAGGCGTCAAAGAGGGCGCGGCCCCGCTGCGGGATCTCGGCGTTCTCGACCGGGCGCATGCCGGTCTTCATCATCTCCGGCAGCGCCGCGCCGATCTGCGCGTCGAACGCCGCCGGATCGGTCAGCGACAGATCGGCGGCCCGATTCCAGAAATGCAGGTGCACGATCACGTCGTTCACCGTCCAGCCCTTGAACTGGGTGACGCGCCCCCACTCGGCCTCCGGCAGCCCCTCCAGCACCGCTGCCAGCGCCTCGCATTCGTCCAGAAAATCCTGTGCCTGTTGCATGCTCACTCCTCCAGTGTCGCCATCAGCCGCTCGGCGGCGGCGATGTAGTCTTCCTTGAACGCCTGCACCACGGCGCCCGCCGACATCGCCTGCGTCATCAGCCCGACGCCCTGGCCCACCCAGTAGGTGGCCAGATCGCCCGCCCCTTCATGGCCGCTCTCGGCCAGCCTGGCCACCTTGTCGAGCGCCGGCTCGGTCAGCAGCGATTGCAGCGGCATCGGCAAGGGCACCGGCCCCTCCCGCTCCCACGCCTCGGTCCAGGCGGACTTGAGCTGGCGCGAGGTCTTGCCGGTGCGCGACCGGCTGCGCACCGTGTCGGAGGAGGAGGCGGCGAGCATCCGGTCCTTGATCGCCTGCGGCGGCTCCGCCTCCGCCGTGGTCAGCCAGACCGAGCCGCACCAGGCCCCGGCCGCGCCCATCGCCATGGCGGCGGCCATCTGCGCCCCGGTGACGATGCCGCCGGCGGCCAGCACCGGCGTGTCGCCTGCGATGGCGACGACCTCGGGCACCAGCACCATGGTCGAGACCTCGCCGCAATGGCCGCCCGCCTCGCCGCCCGCGGCGATCAGGATGTCGACGCCGGCAGCCAGCTGCGCCTCGGCATGTTTGCGCGCGCCCACCAGCGCGGCGACAGGGATGCCCGCGGCGCGGGCGCGCTCCGTCATCACCGGCGGCGGCGTGCCCAGCGCATTGGCGATCAGCGCGATGGGATGGGAAAAGGCGACGTCGAGCATTCGGTCGGCGCCGGATTCGTTGAGGTTGTTGATGAAATCCACCGAGGCCGCCCGCGCCGTATCGAGGTCGGTCGGATCGATGCCGCGCGCGGCGAGGGTTTCGGCGACAAAGGCGCGATGCTCCTGCGGCAGGGCGGCCAGCGCCTGCTCCGGGCCGATGGCCTGTCCCGCGCCCTGCAGGCTGTTAGGCACGATCAGGTCGACGCCATAGGGCCTGCCGCCGCAATTGGCGTCGATCCAGGCCAGCTCCCGGTCCAGTTCTTCGGGCGTGTAGGTCACCGCGCCGAACACGCCCATGCCGCCAGCCCGGCTGACCGCCGCCACCACGTCGCGGCAATGGCTGAAGGCGAACAGCGGGAATTCGATGCCAAGCCTCTGGCACAGCGGGGTTTTCATCGGGTGTCCTCCTCCGGTGCGGTAAAAGCCTCTGCGCGGCCGCCCAAGGACGGACCCATGGCCGGCGGCCCCTCTCCCCGGAGCCCGCCGGCGCCCCCGACCCGCACGGCGTCGGTCACGCGATATCCGTTCGATCCTCCCAAAGCGCGGCCGCTGCGGCCCGCCTGCCTGCAACTGTAGGAGCGCGGCGCGCCCCCGATCAACGGAGTTTGCGGCAAGCGACGCGACGGAACGCCGCCCGTGCCGCGCGGCCGGGGGCACCGACTGGAAGCCGGTGCCGATGGTTGTTTTCCCGCCGCCGATCTCTAGCTATGAAAAAAGGAAACCGGACCGGCGGGGAACGCGTTCATGGCAGCTTTGGTGATCCTCCTGCTGGTCGTCGCGGGCGCGGGCGCATTCGCCTACCGCGCCTGGGCACGGCGGCGGACCCGCGCCAGGCTTCTGCAAACCCCGCTGTCGGAGCGCCAGCGCGGCATCATCGCGGCGCAGGTACCGCTTACCCGCAAGCTCCCGGAAGAGTTCCGCGACAAGCTCGAAGGCAAGATCAACGCCTTTCTGGACCAGGTTGAGTTCCTCGGCTGCAACGGGCTGCAGGTGACCGAGGAGATGCGGCTTTCGATTGCGGCGCAGGCCTGCTTGCTGATCGTCAACAGCGACACCTGGTATCAACACCTGAACACCATCCTGATCTATCCCGGCGCGTTCAAATCGCGCCAGAAACAGCACAGCGGCTATGTGGTGACCGAACGCGAAACGGTGCGCACCGGCGAAAGCTGGTCGCGCGGGCCGGTGGTGCTGTCCTGGCCGCACACCCGGCGCGACGCGCTCAACGACAGCGATGGGCACAACGTCGTGTTCCACGAATTCGCCCACCAGATCGACGATCTGTCCGGCCATACCGACGGCGTTCCCGTGCTGGACCGGAGCCAGAGCTTCGCGGCCTGGGCGCGCACCTTCGTCACCGCCTACGAGCACCACGTTCAGCATGTGCACGCGGGCCGCAAGACGGTGCTCGACGCCTACGGCGCGGAAGGCCCGGAAGAGTTTTTCGCGGTGGCGGTGGAGGCGTTCTTCGAGCGGCCCCAGGCGCTCAAACACCACGAACCGGCGGTCTACCAGCAACTCGCGATGCTGTTCCGGCTGGAGCCCACGACATGGGGCCAGGCCGAGGCAAAGGTCTGAGAGGACGCCCGTAGCGTCGACGCGCCGCAACGCGGCTCAAACGGCGCGCGGGGCGATCTGTACAAAATGCCGCCGAAACTCCCCAAACCGGCAAATCCGGGGCATCGGCGGAGCCATGGAAATGTACAAAACGGCGCGCAAACTCCCCGTTTCGGGGCTCAGCCGTTGAGCTTTTCTTCCAGCGCCGCGATCCGCGCCTCAAGCGCCGCGTTCTCTTCGCGCGCCTTCTGAGCCATGGTGCGCACGGCGTCGAACTCCTCGCGAGTGACCAGATCGCGGTCGGCCAGCCAGCGGTCCAGCATGGATTTCATCGCCGTCTCCGCCTCCGACTTGGCGCCCTGGGCCACGCCCATCGCGTTGGTCATCAGCTGCGAAATATCGTCGAGGATCTTGTTGCGGGTCTGCATCTGTCGTCTCCCGTGTCGCGGTCGCCCCCTATATGGTCCTTATGCGGCGGCGCGGCAAGGTTGACTTCGCCCCGCGCCCCCGGGCAAGGAAGCACCATGCAGGCTGTCATTCAGTTTCCCGATCTCTCGCCCGAGCTGCTCTCCTTTTCCCTGTTCGGGATGGAGTTCGCGCTGCGCTGGTATGCGCTGGCCTATATCGCCGGTATCCTGATCGCCTGGCGGCTGGCGGTGCACGCGGTGAAGCGCGCAGCACTCTGGGGCGAGGCCGGCGCACCGATGACGCCGCAGCAGATCGAAGAGCTGCTGACCTGGATCATCCTCGGCGTGATCCTCGGCGGGCGGCTGGGATTCGTGCTGTTTTATCAACCCGCTTACTACCTGCAGCACCCGGGCGAGATCGTGATGGTCTGGCAGGGCGGCATGGCGTTTCACGGCGGGCTGCTGGGGGTGATCGTCGCCGCCTGGGCCTTCACCGCGCGGCACGGGATTTCCAGGATCGGCGCGGCGGATCTCATTGCCCATACGGTGGCGCCGGGGCTGCTGCTGGGGCGGTTTGCCAATTTCGTCAATGCCGAGCTCTGGGGCCGGCCCAGCGACCTGCCCTGGGCGGTGGTGTTTCCCGGCATCGCGGCACAGGACTGCCCCGGTGTGGAGGGCCCTTGCGCGCGCCATCCGTCGCAGCTCTACGAGGCGGGGCTGGAAGGGCTGGTGCTGGGCACGCTGCTGTTGTGGCTGGTCTATCGCCGTGGCGCGCTGAAGGCACCGGGGCGGGTGTTCGGCACCTTCCTCGCGGGCTACGGCCTTGCGCGGTTCATCGTGGAATTCGCCCGCCAGCCCGATGCGCAGTTCGTCTCGCCCGGCAACCCGCTGGGGCTGGCGCTGCATGTGCAGGGCTACGGGCTGACCATGGGGCAGCTCCTGTCGCTGCCGATGATCGCGCTGGGGCTCTATTTCGTGGCCCGCGCCCGGCAAAACGCCCGGCGGAGCGCCGCATGAGCCTGACCGACCACCTTGTCGCCCGCATCCGCGAGACGGGGCCGCTGAGTCTGGCGGACTACATGGCCGACTGCCTGCTGCACCCGCGGTTCGGCTATTACACCACCCGCGATCCGCTGGGGGCGCAGGGCGATTTCACCACCGCACCGGAGATCAGCCAAATATTTGGCGAGATGATCGGGCTGGCGCTGGCGCAGAGCTGGCTGGATCAAGGCGCGCCCGGCCGCTTCACCCTGGCCGAGCTGGGGCCGGGGCGCGGCACGCTGATGGCCGATCTCCTGCGCGCCGCCCGCGCGGTGCCGGGGTTTCTGGATGCGGCCGAGGTCTGCCTGGTGGAAGCCTCCCCCACCCTGCGTGCGGTGCAGGCGGAGACCCTGAAGGACCATGCGCCGCGCTGGCTGGACCGGGCAGAAGACCTGCCCGAGGGCCAGCCGCTCTTTGCCGTGGCCAACGAGTTTTTCGACGCGCTGCCGGTGCGCCAGTTCGTGCGCCAGGCCGACGGCTGGTGCGAACGGCTGGTCGGGCTGCGGGACGGAACGCTCGCCTTTGGTCTCGGCGCCGCCGCGCCGCAACCGGCGCTGGAGCATCGGCTGGAGGACACGCGCGACGGCGATCTGGTCGAGATCTGCGAGGCCGCGCCGCCGATCGTCGCCGAACTGGCGCGGCGAATCGCCGGCCACGGCGGTGCCGCGCTGATCGTCGACTACGGCGACTGGCGCAGCCTGGGCGACACGCTGCAGGCGCTGCGCGCCCACGAACGCGCCGATGTGCTGTCCGATCCCGGCAGTGCCGACCTGACCGCGCATGTGGATTTCGAAGTGCTGGCCGGGGCCGCAAGCGCCGCCGGCAGCGGCCATAGCCGCCTGACCCCGCAGGGGGTTTTCCTGGAACGGCTGGGCATCACCCAACGGGCGCAGGCGCTGGCGCGGGGGCTCACGGGAGATGCGCTCGACACCCTGGTGGCGGCACATCGCCGGTTGACGCACCCGGACGAAATGGGAAACCTGTTCAAGGTGCTGGGCCTCTACCCGACCCAGGCCGCCCCTCCGCCCGGACTGGACCGATGACGCTGGAAATTCTCACCGCCGACCGCCTTGCCCCGCTGCAGCACGGGTTCTTTACCCGACGCGGCGGCGCCTCTTCGGGCGTGTTCGCCGGGTTGAACTGCGGCGCCGGCTCCTCCGACCTGAGCGAGGTGGTGGCGATCAACCGCGCCCGGGCCGCCGCCGCGCTGGAGCTGGAGCCCGGTGCCCTGGTCGGCGTGCACCAGGTGCATTCGGCCGACGTGATCACCGTGACCGAGCCGCTGGACGAGAAACCGCGCGCCGATGCGCTGGTCACCGCGACGCCGGGTCTGGCGCTGTCGGTGCTGACGGCGGATTGCCAGCCGGTGCTGTTCGCCGACCAGAAGGCGGGGGTGATCGGGGCGGCACATGCGGGCTGGCGCGGCGCGCTGGACGGCATTCTGGAGGCCACGCTGGAGGCGATGGAGGCGCTTGGCGCCCACCGCGAAGACATCGTCGCGGTGATCGGCCCGACAATCTCGCAGGCGGCCTATGAGGTCGGCCCGGAATTCCTCGACGAATTTCTGATGGACGATCCCGACAACGCCCGCTTCTTCGCCAATGGCGCGGGCGACCGCTACCTGTTCGACCTGCCCGCCTTTGGGCTGCACCGGCTGCGGCGGGCCGGTATCGGCGAGGCGCAGTGGAACCGGCATTGCACCTATGCCGACCCCGACCGGTTCTATTCCTACCGGCGCACCACCCACGCGGGCGAGGCCGATTACGGACGGCTGCTCTCGGCCATCCGGCTCTGAGCCCGGCCCGCACCCGGCCCTGCACCACCGGTCCCCGCCCTGCACCGCCTGCCGTCATGTCGCCGCATTTGCCGCAGCCTTGCCGCAAAGCTGCGCGGAATTTCCCCGGCTTGGCCCCACGCCTGCCCGAATGGCCCGCGATAGTCGGCCCAAGGACATAACTGCGCGACCGGCGCAGGGACTACAGGCAGGAGCATATAAGCCATGAAACAGAAAAGCCGCTTCATCACATCGGTCATCGCCACCGCCAAGACGACCGAGACCCGCCTGCCCTGGGCACGCGGCAGCCGCACACCGCGTGCCGCCGCCACCCGCGGCGGTGCCAAGGCGCAGCGCGCCTGAGCGCCAACTCCGACCCGAGAACCTGGTTCGTTTCCCGGCCCCGGGCGCGCAGGCGTCTGTGGGTCCGGGGAATCAGTTAATGGCCGAAATGTGGCGGAACTGCCCAAGTTCACGGAAACAATACTGACCGAACGACGCGAATTGACCCTGAAACCTCGGCAGAAAGCGGCATTTTTTTGACAATTCTATCCAAATTTTGGCAAAACTCAGCCTGTACAGATGCCGATCACGATTTACCCCGTGTCCGTCTGTCGTTGTCGGTGGGGGCCGACGCAGATGCGACCCGATTTGAAAGGGCCGATGAAACATGACGATCCCCACCTCGCTTGCGCGTGCCGCCCGCAATGCCATTGAGACCAGCCCGATCCTGCAGGACCCCGCCGCGTTGCGCGCCCGCGCCCGGCCGCAGCTTCGCCGCTATGAGGTGAGCGTCCTGGCGCCCAACGGCGATATCGTCGACAGCCGCCATATCGCCCCGGCGCTGCCGCTGTTCGAGAACGCCTTTTCCGCCTTTACCCGCCGCTCGATGATCGAGACCGAGACCGGCCCGATCGCGGTGGAGGACCTTCTGCCGGGCGACCGCATCCTGACCCGCGACGGCAGCTATCAGACCCTGATGTGGAGGGGCAGCACCCAGATCGTGCCCGGCCGCCCCGATGCCAAGGGCCGCTACAACCCGCTGGTCCGGATCATGGCCGACAGTTTCGGCATGCAGTTGCCGATGAGCGATGTGCTCGCCGGGCCCTCGGCCCGCATCCTCAAGACCCCGGGCCACCTGCGCCACCTGGCCGGCGACGAACCGCTGCTGACCCCGGTGGGCGAATTCCTCGACGGGATCCAGGTGATCGAAACCGCGCCGCCGACCGCGGTGCAGCTCTATCACCTGTGCCTGGAGAAACACGCGGTCATCCGCGTCGCCGGGCTGGAGTTCGAGACCTACCACCCGGGCACCAACGCCCTGCGCATGGTCAGCCAGACGATGCGCGAGGTCTATCTCAAGCTGTTCCCGCATATCTCGGGGATTGCCGATTTCGGCCCGCAGATCCACGCCCGCGCCGGCGACGGCCAGGTCGATGCGATAAGCGCCTGAACCCGCCGGATCGACCGGATCAGGCGGAGCGGCTCAGCCGCTCTTCCAGCACATCGAAAGGTACGCCCGGCTCGTCCTTGGCGCCGCGGATCACCAGCGAGGTCTTGACGCTGGCCACATTCGGCGTGGTCAGCAGCTCCCCGGTGAGGAAGCTCTGGAAAGAACTCAGGTCGGGGGCCACGCATTTCAGGATGAAATCCACCTCGCCGTTCAGCATGTGGCATTCGCGGACCAGCGGCCAGTCGCGGCAGCGTGCCTCGAACGCGCTCAGCTCCGCCTCGGCCTGGCTGTCGAGCCCGACCATGGCAAAGACCTGCACCTCGAAGCCCAGCTCGCGCGCGTTCACCTCGGCGTGGTAGCCGCGGATCAGCCCGGATTCCTCCAGCGTGCGCACCCGCCGCAGACAGGGGGGCGCCGATATGCCCACACGCTTGGCCAGTTCGACATTGGTCATCCTGCCATCGGCCTGCAGCTCCGACAGGATCTTGCGATCAATCGGATCAAGTCGTGTAGTGGCCATGTTCACGTTCCCCTCATGTTGCGTTTCTTATAGCAGCGCGCGGGCCGCGCGCAATATTCTTTCGCCACAGCGCAATAATCCTTAACCCTCTGCTTGAAAAGCAGGCACAAGCGCCTGTGGCGATTAACCTCGGCACGGTGCCGTGATCATCCCGACAAGGGGCTTTAAGCCCCCTGCCCGCGGGTCTATATCCGGTACGGACTGCGGCGGCCCGGTCTGGCCCGCGCTGCCGCGCTGCTTGATCTACGGGGACATCATGACTGACACGCGCCACACCAAGGTTCTGATCATCGGCTCCGGCCCGGCCGGCTATACCGCCGGCGTCTACGCCAGCCGCGCCATGCTGTCGCCGATCCTGGTGCAGGGGATCGAGCCGGGCGGCCAGCTCACCACCACCACCGAGGTGGAGAACTACCCCGGCTTCACCGAGGTGCAGGGCCCCGACCTGATGATCAAGATGCAGGAGCACGCCCAGGCGATGGGCTGTGAGATCATCGGCGATATCATCACCGATCTGGACCTGTCCAAGCGCCCGTTCACCGCCAAGGGCGACAGCGGCACGGTGTATACCGCCGACGCGGTGATCCTGGCCACCGGGGCGCGCGCCAAATGGCTGGGGCTGCCCTCGGAAGAGGCGTTCAAGGGCTTCGGCGTCTCGGCCTGCGCCACCTGCGACGGGTTCTTCTACCGCGGTCAGGAAATCGTGGTCATCGGCGGCGGCAACACCGCGGTGGAAGAGGCGCTGTTCCTGACCAACTTCGCCTCCAAGGTCACTCTGATCCACCGCCGCGACGAGCTGCGCGCGGAAAAGATCCTGGTCGACCGGCTGATGAAGAACGAGAAGATCGAACCGCTCTGGCATCACGTGCTGGAAGAGGTGGTGGGCGAGGACAACCCCAAGGGCGTCACCGCCGTCAAGGTCAAGCACGTGGAGACCGGCGAGATCACCGAGATCCCCTGCAAGGGCGTCTTCGTCGCCATCGGCCACGCGCCCGCCTCCGAACTGGTGAAGGACCAGCTGGAGCTGCACAACGGCGGCTACGTCAAGGTCAAGCCGGGCTCGACCGAGACCAGCGTTCCCGGGGTTTTCGCCGCCGGCGACCTGACCGACCACAAGTACCGCCAGGCGGTAACCAGCGCCGGCATGGGCTGCATGGCCGCGCTGGATGCCGAGCATTGGCTGGCGGCGCAGGACGACTGACCGCCTGGCCCGCCCCCAGCGGCGGGCCGCTCCAGGCCACACAGGCAGCGGCACAGGCCCAGGGGCGCAGCGCCCACCTTCCTCTCGCCGGAATGATCCCGCGGGCGGCGCGGTCTGGCGTGCCGCAGACCGCCTGTGCGCCGCCGCCCCTTGACCACCGTGCGCCGCCAACCCAGTTTGACCCGGGAAAAAGCGCGAAAGGGGTGACATCGTGGCAGGCACGCTCTGGCGGGGCAGTTGGATCACACGTGCCCGGATCGCCTCGGGGCTGATCCTGTTCACCTTCGCCTTTTTCCACTTCGTCAATATCGGCCTCGGCCTGATCTCGCCCAACGCGATGGAAGCGATGCAGGATGCGCGCCAGGCGATCACCCGGACCGTTCTGGGCGGCATCGTCCTGCATGGCGCACTGCTGACCCATGCCGTGCTGGCGCTCTGGAGCCTGGCCAGCCGCCGCACCCTGCGGATGCCGCTGTGGAACGCGCTGCAATTCGGTTTCGGTCTGCTGATCCCGCTCCTCCTGATCGCCCATGTAGTGAATACCCGTCTGGCGCATGAGCTGTTCGGCGTGAACGACCAGATGAGCTATATCCCCGCGCTGATCTGGAACACGCCCAGTGGCTGGCAGCAGGCGCTGCTGTTGCTGCTGGTCTGGACCCATGGCTGCACGGGACTGCATTTCTGGCTGCGGCTGACACCCTGGTGGCGGCAGCTCGGCCCCTATCTGATCGTGGTCGCCACGCTGGTGCCGGGCTTTGCCCTGGCCGGGTTCATGACCGAGGGGCGCCGGATGCGCGCGGTCTTTGCCGACCCCGCAGAGCGCGCCGCGGCGATGGCGGAGTTTCGCTGGCCGGATTCCGCCACCTTCGGCGACCTGATCGGGATCTCGCAGGCCGGGGTCCGGGTGTTTCTGGCGCTGCTGGCGCTGGCGCTGATCGTCCATTTCGGGCGCCGGATCGTACGGCGCCGCCGGTCGGTGCGGATCCGCTACGTGGACGGGCCCGAGGTTTCGTCGCCGCGCGGGCTGACGCTGCTGGAGATGTCCCGTCAGCACGGGGTTCCGCATACCGCGCTCTGCGGCGGACGCGGGCGCTGCACCACCTGCCGGGTGGTGGTCGAGGCGGGGGCCGAGCATCTGGCCCCGCCGGAGCCGGCGGAGTTGAACAGCCTGCGCGCGGTGGGGGCCGGCCCCGACACGCGGCTCGCCTGCCAGATCCGCCCCACCGACCCGGCCACCGTGTTCCGGGTGTTCCTGCCCGACGGGCGGCGCGGCCGGGCGCATGCTAGCCACGGGCAGGAACGGCGGCTGGCGATCCTGTTCCTGGATATGCGCGGCTTCACCGCGCGGACGACGGGGCAACTGCCCTATGACGTGGTGTTCCTGCTCAACCGTTTCTTTGACGCCATCGTGCCGCCGATCCTGGCCGAGGGCGGCAGCGTCGACAAATACCTGGGCGACGGGCTGCTTGCGGTGTTCGAGACCGCCGACGAGCGCAGCTCAGCCCGCGCCGCGCTGCGGGCCGCCGTCGGGCTGAGCGCGGCGCTGGCGGAGTTCAACGCGCGGCTCGCCACCGAGGGGATCGATCCGATCCGCATCGGCGCGGGCCTGCATCTGGGCGAACTGGTGCTGGGCGAGATCGGCGCGGCGGGCGATGCGCCGCGCACCATCATCGGCGATACCGTCAACGCGACCAGCCGGCTGGAGGGCAAGACCAAGGAGCTGGAGGTCGAGTTCCTGGTCTCGCAGACCGCCCTCGACAGCGCCGGTGTCGACAGCGCCGCGCTGGACCTGATCGAGCTGGAGCTGCGCGGCGTCGCCACCCCGGTAGCCGCGCTGCCGCTTGCCAGCGGCCAGGACCTGGCACCGCTGCTGGCCGACACCAGCGCCGCCGCCTGAGGCACCGCAGAACGCCCCGCCCCGGCTGCGACCCAAGCACTACCCGGCCCGGGCCCGATCGGCGGAATGCTGCACGCGGGGCCCAATCGGCGACCTTTTCCAGAAAACCGGGCCGCATGGGTGGACTTTTCACGCGATCCGGGTCTATGCCGCGCGCGACCGGACCCTCGGGCCCGCGCCGCAAGAACCGAAAACCGAGAGATTTGAAATGACAATGCTTAGCAATCTGGCTCCGATCCCAGAGCTTTATGTTTCCTACGAATCCGCGCAGAAGCTGAAGGTCGAGGCCGGCGACCTGAAAAGCCTGGATCTGACCCCGCGCCAGATCTGCGATCTGGAGCTGCTGATGAACGGCGGCTTCAACCCGCTGAAAGGGTTCCTGAGCGAGGCGGATTACAACGGCGTTGTCGAAAACATGCGTCTGGCCGACGGCCAGCTTTGGCCGATGCCGATCACGCTGGACGTGTCGGAGAAATTCGCCGAAGGGCTGGAAATCGGCGAGGATATCGCGCTGCGCGATCAGGAAGGCGTGATCCTGGCCACCATGACGGTGACGGACCGCTTTGCCCCGGACAAATCGCGCGAGGCCGAAAAGGTGTTCGGCGCCGACGATCTGGCGCATCCGGCGGTGAACTACCTCCACAACACCGCCGGCAAGATCTATCTGGGCGGCCCGGTGACCGGCATCCAGCAGCCGGTGCATTACGATTTCCGCGGCCGCCGCGACACGCCCAATGAGCTGCGTGCCTACTTCCGCAAGCTGGGCTGGCGCCGCATCGTGGCGTTCCAGACCCGCAACCCGCTGCACCGCGCGCACCAGGAACTGACGTTCCGCGCCGCGCGCGAGGCGCAGGCCAACCTGCTGATCCACCCGGTCGTGGGCATGACCAAGCCGGGCGACGTGGACCATTTCACCCGCGTGCGCTGCTACGAGGCGGTGCTGGACAAATACCCGGCGGCGACCACCACCATGAGCTTGCTGAACCTGGCGATGCGCATGGCCGGCCCGCGCGAGGCGGTCTGGCACGGCATCATCCGCCGCAACCACGGCTGCACCCATATGATCGTCGGCCGCGACCACGCCGGCCCCGGCAAGAACTCCGCCGGTGAGGATTTCTACGGCCCCTACGATGCGCAGGACCTGTTCCGCCAGCACCAGGACGAGATCGGCATCGAAATGGTCGACTTCAAGCACATGGTCTATGTGCAGGAGCGCGCCCAGTACGAGCCCAACGACGAGATCGAAGACAAGGATGACGTCACCATCCTGAACATCTCGGGCACCGAGCTGCGCCGCCGTCTGGCCGAAGGGCTGGAGATTCCCGAGTGGTTCTCTTTCCCCGAGGTGGTGAAGGAACTGCGCAAGACCAAGCCGCCGCGCTCGCAGCAGGGCTTTACCGTGTTCTTCACCGGCTTCTCCGGCTCCGGCAAATCGACCATCGCCAACGCTCTGATGGTCAAGCTGATGGAGATGGGCGGGCGTCCGGTGACCCTGCTGGACGGCGATATCGTGCGCAAGAACCTCAGCTCCGAGCTGGGCTTCTCGAAAGAGCACCGCGACCTGAACATCCGCCGCATCGGCTATGTCGCCTCGGAGATCACCAAGAACGGCGGCATCGCCATCTGTGCCCCGATCGCACCCTATGCCGCCACCCGGCGCGCCGTGCGCGAGGATGTCGAGCAGTACGGCGCCTTTGTCGAGATCCACGTCGCCACCTCGATCGAGGAATGCGAACGCCGCGACCGCAAGGGCCTCTACAAGCTGGCGCGCGAGGGCAAGATCAAGGAGTTCACCGGTATCTCCGACCCCTATGACGTGCCGGAGAGCCCGGAACTGCGGGTCGAGACCGAGAATGTGGACGTGGACAACTGCGCCCACCAGGTGCTGCTGAAGCTGGAGCAGATGGGTCTGATCGGCCTGAGCTGAGCCGGTTGAGGCATCGGAATATTAGGAACGGCCCGGGCGGACAGCCCGGGCCGTTTTCGTTAGAGATCCTGCCCCCGACCTGCCCGCTCCGAGCAAAGCTCCCCTGCGCGGGACAAGGCCAAAGGCCGCCGCGCGAGCGCCGGACCGTCCCCGCGGGCCGGCGCTTGGCCGACGTAAGCGCGCCGATCATGTCTAGTCCGAATTGGGCTGCCATAAAGTGAGCCGAACGGATGTCGCTGTGCCGCCCCACGGTCCGGCGCTCGCGCGGCTTGCTCTGTGGGGCAAACAGCGCGAATGGTCAGTGCCATCTCTGCGGGTTTCTCAGGGCACCGCTCTCGGCAAAGAACCCTCAAAGGCTGTTCAGGATAACCTCCGCCGCCCGGCGATCCAGGTCGATAAATTGCTCGATCTCGCCCTGCAGCCGGCGCAGATGCGGCATGCGGGCCTCGAAATCCTCCACCGACATCGCGGCGACCGCGCGGCGGATGTCGGCCTCGCTCTGGCACTGGATGATCCCCTCGGGATCCATGAACCGCTCCAGATTGGGGCAGCCCCAGTAGATCGGCACCGTGTTGCACAGCACCGCATCCATCAGCTTTTCCGAGAAATAATTGGTTTCGCGCACATTCTCGATCACGATGGAATAGCGATAGGGGGCGAGTCCGTCGGCCTTGGCCTCGAACGGGGTATAGCCGCGCCCCATCACCTCCACGTCCTGGCCGCTGTCGCGCACCCAGTCGACCGTGGCGTGGCGCAGCTTGTGACCTTCGGAATCGCGCTTGGCCGAGGCGATCAGCGAACACATCGCGGTTTTCTCCAGCGGCAGCTCGCGCCATTCCGGCACCCAGGTGGTGCCCAGCGGGAACAGCACGGCATTGGGCACCGCGTTTACCAGCCCCTCGTTGAAGGTGAGGATGCGGTGAAAGCGCCGCCATGTGAGCCGCAGGAGCTTATGGTGGCGGCCATGGATCACCGCCGGTTCTGCCATGATCAGCGAGATCTGCGCGCGGGTCCCCCGGCGGCTGCGGCGGCGGACATGGATATCGGTGCGGGGGTAGACCAGCAAATGGTCCGTCGGCTCCAGATCGCCGACGCGTTTGCCTTGCAGCCGCTCTGGGCAGCCCAGCGGCCAGATCAGCTCCGACAACGGCCGCTCGGCCAGCGCAGGGTTGAGGCGGCCGCCATAGGGCAGGATGGCGATTGCGGGTTCGGTCATGGTCGGGCGGTTCCTGTGGTTGTCACCGGCCGCCGGGGGCGCCCTCAGGCCTCCGGCAGGTCCAGTTCGCCGCGCATCAGAACATAGCCCGGGCCGCCGACGCGCACGCCGGTCGGCGCCGCACGCGGGCCCAGCACCTCGACCTCGGCGCGGCCGGCGCGCCCCATCCAATGGCCCTGCTCGGCCACGAACTGCGGCGCCTCGATCAGCCCGTGATGCCAGAGGTAGGCCGCCATGCAGCCGGTGGCCGACCCGGTGAACGGGTCTTCGGCGGGCATCGGCGGCGGCAGCAACAGGCGCGAGAAGGTATCGCCATCGGCGGTCTCGCCGCCCAGACTCACCAGGAACGGCTCGACCATATCGTCGCGGGCGCTGCCCGACGGGTTCATCTCGTGAAACAGCGCGGCATCGAGGCTGGCGCGGCGCAGCGCCTGCTTGTCGCGGACCACGGTGATGCAGAACGGCGTGCCGGTGGAGACCACCTGCGGCGTTCCCAGAATATCGTCGGCTTCAAGCCCCACCATCGCGGCGATCTCGCCCGCATCGACGCTGCGGCCGAAATGCGGCGCGAGCTGGGTCATCACCACCTTCAGCCCGCCGTCCACCTGCTGCACCGCGATCGGAAGCACCCCGGCGCCGACCTCCAGCGTGAACTCCGCCGCGCCGTCCTGCAGCGCGACCAGCCCGCGATCGACCAGCGACACCACCGTCGCCACGGTCGGGTGTCCCGCCATCAGGATTTCCTTGTCGGCGAGGTAATAGCGCGCGCCGAAATCGGCCACCTCGGAGGCGACCACGAACGCGCATTCCGACAACGAGGTTTCGCGGACCAGCGCCAGCCGGTCCGCGACGCTCAATGCATCGGCGTCATGCACGACGACACAGCCGTTGCCGCCGAACGCGCGATCCGTGAACGCATCGACCCAGTCGAAGGGATAGCGGCTCAATGCACCGCGACCGGCGCAAAATCGTTCTGGCGCGCCAGCACGAAGGCCATGCGCCGGTCGGCCACCAGGGCGATCTGCTGGCCGTCGGAATCGTGCACCGCGTAAAGGTGCTCGCGCCCGCCGGCCTCGGCCTGAACCTCCTCGGGCAGATCGGCGACATCGACCTCCTTCACGTAAACGATCCGGCGGCCGTCCTGGTTGAAATCAAAAGGCGTGTTCATGTCCGTTACCCCTTTCTGATATTGATGGTTTGCACCACGGTTTCCGGCTTGGCGCGGGTCAGGTCCACATGCAGCAGCCCGTTCTCCATGATCGCCTCGCCCACCTCGACGCCATCGGCCAGCACGAACATGCGCTGGAACTGGCGGCTGGCGATGCCACGATGCAGGAAAACCCGCCCCTCGCTGTCATCGCTCTGGCGGCCGCGGATCACCAGCTGGCGATCCTCGACGGTGATCGACAGATCCCTTTCCGCGAACCCGGCCACGGCCAGGGTGATGCGATAGGAATGATCCGAGGTCTGTTCGATATTATAGGGGGGATAGCCCTCGTTGCCCGACTTGGCCGAGCGTTCCAGAAGGCGTTCCAACTGCTCGAACCCCAGCATATGCGGGTAAGAGCCCAGGGTAAGTTTCGACACGTCTTTCGTCCTTTTACACCAAAGCGACGGTTCGCACGGCCCCATCAGGCAACCGCGCCAAACAAATATGGGCAGAATCCCGTGGATTAACAAGGGCTAGGCGAAACCCGCGGATCGGCGTAATCTGGGTTTCAGCCGATGACACAACCCGTGAGTCGCCGCCATGAACGCCCCGACCGATATCTCGACCGACATCTCGATGAAGACCGACGAGGTGCTGCGCGTCGAGCTGGAGGTATTCCGCCGCCAGCACCGCGATCTGGACGAGGCGATCGGCGCCCTGGTGGAGCGCGGGACCGGCGATCAGCTGACCATCAAGCGGCTGAAAAAGCAGAAGCTGCGGCTCAAGGACATCATCGCCGTGATCGAAGACCGCCTGACCCCCGATATCATCGCCTGAAGGCGCAGTCTTCGGCCCTGACCGCATTGCCTGACCCCATGATTTGGCTATAGTGCGCGCTCTTTCGCAGCAACGGCGCAGCAAGGGGCGATACATGGCCAAAGCTTCCGTAGGCATCATCATGGGCAGCCAGTCGGACTGGCCCACCATGAAAGAGGCCGCCGATATCCTCGACACTCTGGAGATTGCCTACGAGGCGCGGATCGTCTCGGCGCACCGCACGCCGGATCGGCTGTGGGACTATGGCAAGACCGCCGTGGAGCGCGGGCTGCAGGTGATTATCGCGGGCGCCGGCGGGGCGGCGCATCTGCCCGGCATGATGGCGTCCAAGACCCGGGTGCCGGTGATCGGCGTGCCGGTGCAGACACGGGCGCTGTCGGGCGTCGATTCGCTCTATTCCATCGTGCAGATGCCCAAGGGCTTCCCGGTGGCGACCATGGCGATCGGGTCGGCGGGCGCGGCCAATGCCGGGCTGATGGCCGCGGGTATCCTGGCGCTGCAGGACGCGGCATTGGCCAGGCGGCTGGACGATTGGCGCGCGGCGCTCTCGGCCTCGATCCCGGAGGCGCCGGTCGATGAGTGAACCCCTCGCACCCGGTGCGGTGATCGGCATCCTCGGCGGCGGCCAGCTGGGCCGCATGCTCTCGGTCGCGGCCAGCCGCCTGGGTTTCACCACCCATATCTTCGAACCCGGCGCCAACCCGCCCGCCGGTCAGGTGGCCGCCAGGGTGACCACGGCGGAGTACGACGACGCCGACGCCCTCAGGGCCTTTGCCGAAACCGTCGATGTCATCACCTATGAGTTCGAGAATATCCCCACCTCCGCGCTGGACCTGCTGGAGCCGCTGCGCCCGATCCGCCCCAACCGCAAGGCACTGAAGGTCAGCCAGGACCGGCTGGTGGAAAAGGCGTTCCTGTCCGATCTGGGGCTGCAGACCGCCCCCTTCGCCGCCGTCGACGACGCCGAGGATCTGGCCGAGGCGCTCGACGAGGTCGGCGCGCCCGCGATCCTGAAGACCCGCCGCTTCGGCTATGACGGCAAGGGGCAGGCGCGAATCATGGCCCCCGAAGACGCCGAACAGGCGCTGGCGGATATGGCCGGGGCACCGGCGCTGCTCGAAGGGTTCGTCGAGTTCAGCCACGAGGTGTCGGTAATCGCCGCGCGCGGGCTTGACGGGGCGGTGTCCTGTTTCGACCCGGGCGAGAACGTGCATGAGGGCGGCATCCTGCGTACCACGACGGTGCCGGCGCGGCTGACCCCGATGCAGCGCACCGATGCGGTGCTGCTGGCGGCCAATATCCTCAACGCGCTGGATTACGTGGGCGTGATGGGGGTGGAGCTGTTCGTCACGCCGCAGGGGCTGATGGTCAACGAGATCGCGCCGCGGGTGCATAACTCCGGCCACTGGACGCAGAACGGCTGCGCCGTCGACCAGTTCGAACAGCACATCCGCGCCGTGGCCGGCTGGCCGCTGGGCGACGGGCAGCGGCATGCGGACGTGGTGATGGAGAACCTGATCGGCGACGACATGGACCGGCTGCCGGAGCTGGCGGCCCAGCCCGACACTGCGCTGCACCTCTACGGCAAGGCCGAGGTCAAGCCGGGCCGCAAGATGGGCCATGCGAACCGGGTGATCCGCCCGCCGCGCTGAATCTGTCCGGGACGCCCACCCGCCGCGCCCCCGGTGCGGCGGCGCGTCAGGCCAGGAACCGGCCCGCCACCTCGCCCGCCATATAGGCCACCTGCCCGGCGGCAAACACGGCGGCGACGCGCTGGGTCTCCTCCTCCAGCACGATGAAATCGGCGCGTTTGCCGGGCTCCAGCGTGCCGCGATCGGCGAGCCCCAGCACCCGCGCCGGTCCGGCGGAGACCATATCCCAGGCCGCCTCGAAGGACAGCACGCCTGTGCGCGCCAGCATCAGCGCCGCGCGGCGCGGGCTGGGATAGTGGTAGTCGGAGGCCAGCGCATCGCAGAGCCCCATCGAGACCAGATCGAGCGCGCTGACATTGCCCTTGTGCGAACCGCCGCGCACCAGATTGGGCGCGCCCATCACGATGGCGTCGCCGCCCGCGCGCGCGGCCTCGGCCGCCGCCAACGTCTCGGGGAACTCGGCAATCCTGGCACCCCGGGCGCGCCAGGCGGCACGCTCGTCTCCCGTGTGGTCGTCATGGCTGCCCATGCGCACGCCCTGTTCCGCCAGCCGGGTGCAGAGCGCGTCGAGCGCAGCAGGCACCTGCGGCCCATGCGCGTGCAGCTCCAGCAGGAATTCGAAATGCTTGTCCGGGTTGCGCCCGGCCTTCAGCGCCTGCCCGGTAAGCTGCTTGGGCCTGCGCCCCTCGGCGAGCCGGTCGTGGGCGAGGTGGTCGTTGAACACCAGATAGGGCACCTGCCAGTCGGCCAGCAGACCGGGCAGCGCGCCGTAGTCGTCCAACAGATGGGTCTCGAACCGCAGCTGCGGGATCAGGTCCGGCACCACGCGGGTGCGGGCGGCGGCGATGGCGGGCATCACCTGCGCCGCGAACTCCGGCCCGCGCAGCCCGCCTTCCCAGCTGTAGAACTGGGCCATCACGGCGGTGGTGATGCCATGGGCGGCCAGCTCGGAGGCCGCCGCCGCGATGCCCTCCTCCAGATCGGTCATTGCGCCGCGGCGGGGGGCGACGTGGCGTTCGAACCCGTCGCCGTGCAGGTCGACGATGCCGGGCAGGATCAGGCAGCCGCTCAGGTCGACCTTGCGTCCCGCGCTCTCGGCCACGATCTCCGCTCCGGCAAAGGACAGAGGTCCGGGGACCAGCCCTTCGCCCGGGCGCAGCACTTTCGCCCCGATGATATCCAGCGCCAGGTCGGTCATCGTGTCGGCTCCGAATGCGGCTCGGACGGGCAATTGCCCATCAGGCAGACCTTGTCAATCTCGCCCAGCAGCGCGTCGAGCCAGGTGATCTCCGGGTCGAAGCGGCCGGTCTCGATGAAGTGCACCGCCTGGGCGATCACACGCGGGTTGTTCATCATGAAGGTATGGGTCACCGGCAGGGTCAGATGCGCGGTCATCCCCGCCACCTTGGTCTCGGCCACCGCGACCTTGCCGTCGTCGGGCCCGTCGATCAGCGTGGTGAAGACGGGGTTGACCGAATTGGTCCCGGCAATCACGCCGAGCGGGAAGTCGACCGGCGGCAGGGCGCGCGGGATGCTGCCCGGCCCGGTGCCGAGCTGTTTGCCTGCCGGGCCGTTGAGCATGCCGAAGGCTTGCCAGTCGTCCAGTTCGTCCACCAGTTGGCTGCCCTGGTTGGGCGGCCCCAGCATCACCACCCGGCCCAGAGTCCGGGGCTTATGATCCTTGAGCCAGTAGCGCAGCAGGATGCCGCCCATGGAATGGGTTACGAAATGCACCCTCTGCGGGCCGCACTCCGCGAGCGCCGCCGGAACGGCGCGCGCGGCCAGTTCCGGGATCGGCAGGTCGGTGGAGGGGTAGCCGGGCCGCACCACGTCGTAGCCGCGCCCGCGCAGCACCTCGTCCATGACAGTGAAGGAGGCCTCGGTCCGTGCCAGCCCGTGCAGCAGGACGACGCAATCGGCCAGGGCCGGGGCGGGCCGCAAGACGGGCCAGAGCAGGAGGAGAACAGCCAGGAAGCGCATGTGGGCCAGATAGGGGCTTTGTCGGCGGGAGGGAAGGTGTATGTGGCGCGGGGCCGACCGAAAGGACACGAGCCAAGCTCCCGGCGCTGCCTCAGGCCTGCAGGGCGCCGCGCTGCCGGGGGCGCGTCCCCTACCCGCGCGCCGGGCGCGGCAGCGCCAGCGCGATGCCGCCCAGAACCACCGCCGCGCCGAGGATCAGCCGCCAACCCGGCGCCTCGCCCAGAAGGGCGGCCCCGGCGGCCAGCGCGATCACCGGCACGCTCAATTGCAGCGTTGCCGCCGTCGGCGCGCTCAGCCGCGGCACCAGGCTATACCACAGCGCATAGCCGAGGCCGGAAGTCACCCCGCCCGCCAACGCCGCCAGCGCGAGGCCCGGCACGCTCGCCTGCACCGGGTCGGTGCCCCACAACAGCGGCAGCGCGACAAGCGGCAGGGCAAGGCAGAAATTGGCCGCGGTGGCGGGAAGCGCCGAGGGCTCGCCCCGCCCGCTCAGGGTGTAGACGCCCCAGCCGATCCCGGCTGCGACCATCCACAGCGCGCCCGTCAGCGGCGCCGGTGCGCCGCCCGTGGGCCAGAGAATCCAGGCCAGCCCGGCAAAGGCCACCGCCGCCCCCGCCACCTGGCGGCCGGACACCCGCGCCCCGCCCAATGCGCCCAGCGCGAACATGGTGATCTGCACCACCCCGAACAGGATCAGCGCGCCGAGCCCCGCATCCAGCGTCAGATAGGCCGTCGAGAACCCCGCCATATAGGCCGCCAGCGACAGCGCCCCGGCCCAGCGCCGCCGATGCCAGAGCGGCAGCGCCTGCCCCCGCAGCGCCACCAGAGCCACGAGCACGGCGGCCCCGGCCAGCACCCGCACGGCGGCAAAGGCCGACGGCCCGATGGCGCCGCTGTCCACCGCCGCGCGGTTCAGCAGCGAATTGGCAGCAAAGGCCGTCATGGTCAGCACGACCAGAAGCGAGAGGCGCCCCATCCGCACGCCGCTCAGTACCGCGGCGCGCCCAGCATGTGGTCAGGCAGCAGGCGGATCGCCAGCGCCCCCAGCCCGGTCAGCAGCACCAGCAGCACGAAAAGCCAGCCGAGGAACGGCACCAGCCCGATCACGCCGGCCGCCAGCGCACCGACACCTGCAGCCAGGGCCCGGTCGCCGATGCTGTCGGGCAAGGCCCGGCCCACCGCCGAAAGGAGCGCCACGCCAAAGGCATAGGCCCCCACCACATAGCCGAGAAAGCCCGCCAGCACCGCCAGCAGGAAAAAAGCCGGGGTCAGCAGGATTCCGATGCCTGTCAGCGCCACCACCAGCCCGGCGCCGGAGATCGTCGACAGCGCAACGAAGCCCGTGCCCAGGGTGCGCCCGGGCCGGTCGAGGATACGGCGGCGCATCGCCGCCAGCGCCTCGGGCAGCAGCGCCGCGATCAGCGCGGCGACGCCCGCCACCAGCAACACCCCGAACAGGAAGCCGCCCAGCGCCCCGCGCCAGGACACCACCTCCGGGGCCCGCCAGCCATGATCCCAGGCCTCGATCTGCCGCCGCTCGATCCGCTCTTCCGGCGCCACCGAGGCGGGCACGGTCAGGCTGCCCGGATGGGTCTCGTAAACGGTCAGCACGCCCTCGACGCGGGCGCCGCGGCCGAAATCCACCGCCCGCGCGGTCAGGGCGGCATCCCCGGCGATGACGGCATCCAGCGCCACCCGCTCACCGGCCAGGATCGCATAGCCGCCGATATCGCCGCTCACCGTCAGGTCGGAGGCGGTGGCGCGCAGATTGCCCGCGACCGGGCCACTCAGCGTCACCTCCTGACCGAACAGGGAGGCATTGCCGTCCACTGCGCCGGTCAGCGTGACCTGCTGGCCCAGCGCGTAGACGTTGGCGCCGACATCGCCCGACAGCGTCAGCCAGCGCCCGGTCAGATGGGCGCTGCCGTCGATGGCGGAGGAGGCGGTCACCCGTTCGCCCGCCAGGAACAGATCGGCGTGCCCCGGCTCGGAAAAGCGGACGGTCTGGGCGGCGCGGAAGGCGTCGCGGCCTATGGAAAAGCGGCCTTCGTCATCCTCGGCCAGAGCCGCGCTCGCAGTAAGGGCCAGCAGCCCGGTCAAAAAAATCGAAAGAATCCGGCGCATCTCGTTACCCCCTGCGATCGAAATCATACGGCAATACTACATGCCGGATATGACACTTCCCCGCATCGGATCAAGGAAGCCGCGGGGTCACGGCGGGCCGCAAACGTGACAAAGGCGCCCCGAAGGACGCCTTTGCCTGAAGTGCCGGGTCTTGATGTCGACCGAATTCGCGGATGCGAATTCGCCGTCTTACATCATGCCGCCCATGCCGCCCATGCCGCCCATGTCGGGCATGCCGCCGGCTGCAGCGCCTTCTTTCTGCGGCTTGTCGGCCACCATCGCTTCGGTGGTGATCAGCAGGCCGGCAACCGAGGCTGCGTCTTCCAGCGCGGTGCGAACCACCTTGGCCGGGTCGATGACGCCAAAGGCGAACATGTCACCGTATTCTTCGGCCTGCGCGTTGAAGCCGAATTTCAGGTCGTCCGATTCGCGGATCTTGCCGGCCACGACGGCGCCGTCGACGCCTGCGTTCTCGGCGATCTGGCGCAGCGGAGCTTCCAGCGCGCGGCGCACGATGGCGATACCGGCGTTCTGGTCGCTGTTGACGCCTTCCAGGCCGTCCAGCGCCTTGGCGCCCTGAACCAGAGCGACACCGCCGCCCACAACGATGCCTTCCTGAACGGCGGCACGGGTTGCGTTCAGCGCGTCATCGACGCGGTCCTTACGCTCTTTCACTTCGACTTCGGTCATGCCGCCAACGCGGATGACAGCCACACCGCCGGCCAGTTTGGCGACGCGTTCCTGCAGCTTCTCACGGTCGTAGTCGCTGGTGGTCTCTTCGATCTGGGTGCGGATCTGCGAGACGCGGGCTTCGATCTCGGCCTTGTCGCCGGCACCGTCAACGATGGTGGTTTCGTCTTTGGTGATGGTGACTTTCTTGGCGGTGCCCAGCATGTCCATGGTCACGGACTCGAGCTTCATGCCCAGGTCTTCGCTGATCACCTGACCGCCGGTCAGGATGGCGATGTCCTGCAGCATGGCCTTGCGGCGGTCGCCGAAGCCCGGTGCCTTGACGGCTGCGATTTTCAGGCCGCCGCGCAGCTTGTTGACCACCAGGGTGGCCAGCGCTTCGCCTTCGACGTCCTCGGCGATGATCAGCAGCGGTTTCTGCGACTGGATCACCTGCTCCAGCAGCGGCACCATCGGCTGCAGCGACGAGAGTTTCTTCTCGTGCAGCAGGATCATGCAGTCTTCCAGATCCGCGATCATCTTGTCGGCGTTGGTCACGAAGTAGGGCGACAGGTAGCCACGGTCGAACTGCATGCCCTCGACCACGTCGGTCTCGGTTTCCAGGCCTTTGTTCTCTTCGACGGTGATGACACCCTCGTTGCCGACCTTCTGCATCGCGTCCGCGATCTGACGGCCGATTTCTTCTTCGCCGTTGGCGGAGATGGTGCCGACCTGGGCAACTTCGTTGCTGTCGTTCACCGGGCGGGCGGCGGCCTTGATGGCCTCGACGACCTTGTCGGTGGCCAGGTCGATGCCGCGCTTCAGATCCATCGGGTTCATGCCAGCGGCAACCGACTTCATGCCTTCTTTGACGATGGCCTGGGCCAGAACGGTGGCGGTGGTGGTGCCGTCGCCGGCCTCGTCATTGGTGCGCGAGGCGACTTCTTTCACCATCTGCGCGCCCATGTTCTCGAACTTGTCTTCCAGTTCGATTTCCTTGGCGACAGAGACACCGTCCTTGGTGATGCGGGGGGCGCCGAAGCTCTTGTCCAGAACCACGTTGCGGCCTTTCGGGCCCAGGGTCACCTTAACCGCGTCGGCCAGGATGTTCACACCCTGCAGCATCTTGTTGCGGGCATCGGTGCTGAATTTCACGTCCTTTGCAGACATATACGTTTCTCCTTGAGAGATGTTTCGTACGAAAAGCGAGAAGGGTCAGAGAAGCGCGGGGCGCTTACTCGATGATCCCCAGGATGTCGCTTTCCTTCATGATCAGCAGCTCTTCGCCGTCGACGGTCACTTCGGTGCCCGACCACTTGCCGAACAGGACCTTGTCACCGGCTTTGACAGCCATGGCGATCAGTTCGCCGCTGTCCTTGCGGGCGCCTTCGCCGCACGCAACGATTTCGCCTTCGCTCGGCTTCTCTTTTGCACTGTCGGGAATGATCAGGCCACCGGCGGTCTTTTCTTCGCTTTCCACACGGCGCACCAGCACCCGGTCATGAAGCGGTTTGAATGCCATCTTTGCAGCTCCTTGAGGCTCAAAGTTCGTTTTTTTCAACGGCCCCCCGCTCTTTGGAGGAGCCGTTAGCACTCATCAGATGCGAGTGCTAACGGCGCATAGCTAGGCAGAGGACTTCCGCGTGTCAACAAGACTCTTTTCCAAAAATGCGCCGATCGGCCGCCTCAATCGGCCTCCCAGCTGTAGGCCCAGTGGACCAGGCCCTGCGCGCCCGCCTCGGTCAGGCGGTAGATGCCGGTTTCCACCCGCTCGAACCAGCCGTAGTGATTGTCGGCCATGATCCGGGTCGCCTTGGCCACCCCGGTGGCGCGTGCCACAAGCGCCCCCTTCAGCGGTCCGGCCTCCGCCAGATGCGCCGCGCAGCGCAGCGCGTCCTGCCGGTAGGCGGTGACGATTCCATGCCGGGTGGCGCCGCCCGAATTCGGGTCGCCCTCCAGCCGGTCGAACTCACGCAGCAGCTTTTCGCTGCGCTTTTTCGATTTGCGCGGGCTGTAGGGGCCGGGATCGCAATGCACCTCGACCCGGCCGTCAGCGCGCACCGTGATCAGCCCCAGTCCGAGCCGGCGGCACAGCGCCAGATTGTCCCTGAGCGCCCCGCGCGCGGTGCGGCCGGTGGGGCGCGGCACGGCGATATAAACGAGATCGGTCACCGACAACCGCGCCACCGCCTGGTGAAACAGGCTCAGCGAAAACCGCAGCTTCAGCTCGACGATCACCGGCGGCTCGTCGCCGCGCCGCGCCATCACATCGGCCGGGCCGACCTCGCCCTTGACCACATAGCCCTGCCGCTCCAGCAGGGCCTTGATCGGCGGATAGAGATCTTGTTCCAGGGTCATCGCACGCCACGCTAGCCGATCCGATTCCGCGCGTCCAACCGGTGGCGACGGCCACCGCGAAACCCCACGTGACAAGCCCGCGCCCCATGCCTATAAGGCGCGCAAAATCCATCCTCCGCTGAACAGGACGTTATTATGACCATCCAAGTCTTTGGCCACAAATCCCCCGATACCGATTCCACCGGCTCCCCGATCATCTGGTCGTGGTACCTGAACGAGGTCAAAGGCGAGGCCGCCAAGCCTGCGCTGCTGGGCGAGCCCAACACCGAGGCCGCTTTCGTCCTCAAGCGCTGGAACCTGGACAAGCCGGAGATCATCTCGGGCGTCGAAGCCGATGCGCCGGTAGTGATCGTCGACACCAACAACCCCGCCGAGCTGCCGGACGATATCAACGCCGCCGATATCCGTGCCATCATCGACCACCACAAGCTGGTCGGCGGGATCGAGACCAAGGGCCCGATCGACATCACGGTGCGCCCGCTGGCCTGCACCGCCACCATCATGGTGGACCTGATGGGCGAGGACGCCGCCAAGATGCCCGAGGCGATCAAGGGCGCCGCGCTGTCCTGCATCCTGTCCGACACGCTGGAATTCCGCAGCCCCACCACCACCGCGCATGACAAGGCCGTGGCCGAGAAACTGGCCGCCGATCTGGGCGTCGATATCGCCGCCTACGCCGCCGAGATGTTCGAGGCGAAGTCGGACGTTTCCGCCTTCTCCGACGCCGAACTGCTGCGGATGGATTCCAAGGAATACAACATCGACGGCAAGGAATTCCGCGTCTCGGTGCTGGAAACCACCGCGCCCAAGCTGATCCTCGACCGCAAGGACAGCCTGATGGCCTCGATGGTCGATGTCGCCAAGGAAGACGGCGCCGATCAGGTGCTGTTGTTCGTAATCGACATCCTGAACGAAGAGGCCACGCTGCTGGTGCCGAACGACCTGGTGAAGACCGTCGCCGAAAAGAGCTTTGGCGCCACCGTCGAGGGCGACACCGTGGTGCTGCCCGGCATCATGAGCCGCAAGAAGCAGATCATGCCGAACCTGAAGGTCTGAGCGCCGCTCACCTTCCTGAAACGACAACACCCGCGGAGCGTTCCGCGGGTGTTGTCCGTTGGGCTGGCGGATCGGTCGCGGCCGCCATTGCCGCCACCGGCTCCACCGCCGCTGCGCGTCCTCGCCGCCGGCATCGTTTTGGGGGTTTCCCCGCAGCGGCCAAACCGCCATATCTGCGCCGACGCCCATTGCCCGAAAGCCGCCCCCATGACCCAGATCATCGACGCCCTTGCCGACATCTCCGACCGCTACGACGTGCTGTTCGTCGATCTGTGGGGCTGCGTCCACGACGGGGTACGCGCCTATCCGGCGGCGGTCGCGGCACTGCAACGCTACCGCGAAAACGGCGGCACCGTGGTCCTGGTCACCAACTCGCCCAAACCGCGGCTCGGCGTGGCCACCCAGATGCGCAGCTTCGGCGTGCCGGACGACGCCTATGACACCATCGCCACCAGCGGCGACAGCGCCCGCGCCGCGATGTTCGAGGGCGTGGTCGGCGAAAAGGTCTGGTTCATGGGCGAGTGGGACCGCGACCACGAGTTTTTCGAGCCGCTGCACGTGATCCACGACCCGGCCCCGATCACCCGGGTGCCGCTGGACCAGGCCGAGGGCATCGTCTGCTGCGGCCCGTTCGACCCGATGGCCGATCCGGCGGTGAACCGCCCCGAGTTCCTCTATGCCAAGCAGAAGGGGCTGAAGCTGCTCTGCGCCAACCCCGACATCGTGGTGGACCGCGGCGAGACCCGCGAATGGTGCGCCGGCGCGCTGGCGCGGCTCTATACCGAGATGGGCGGCGAGAGCCTCTACTTCGGCAAGCCGCATCCGCCGATCTACGATCTGGCCCGCCGCCGGCTGGCGGACATGGGCAAGGATGTGCCGAATACCGCGATCCTCGCCATCGGCGATGGCATCCATACCGATATCGCCGGCGCGCTGGGGGAGGATATCGATTCTCTCTTCATCACCGGCGGGCTGTCGGCGCAGGACACCAAGACCACACACCAACCGGACCCGGAGGCGCTAAATGCCTTTCTGGACGCGGAAAAATCCGCGCCGACCTATGCCATCGGGCAATTGCGCTAAGCGAAAAACCGCTTGATTTTCTGCGCCTGCAAAGTAATAAAGTTGCCGCGAACGCCGTGGCGCTGATATCTTTATTGCCGCGCCGATGACACAAGAGGACGATATGTTGGACAACCTGCCCCGCGGAACCATCTGCATCGAAGATATCGAGATGGGCATGACCCGCCACCTGCGCAAACAGGTGACTGACCGCGATATCGAGATGTTCGCCGAGGTGTCGACGGACCATAACCCGGTGCACCTGGACGACGATTACGCGCAGGACACCATCTTCGAAGGCCGCATCGCCCATGGCATGCTGACCGCCGGGCTGATCTCGGCGGTGATCGGCGAACAGCTGCCCGGCCATGGCACCATCTACATGGGCCAGACGCTGAAGTTCCTCGGCCCCGTCCGCCCCGGCGACATGGTCTATGCCGAGGTCAAGGTGATCGACATCGACATCGCCAAGCGCCGGGTCAAGCTGGATTGCCACTGTTCGGTCGACGGCAAGAACGTGCTGATCGGCGAGGCCACCGTGCTTGCCCCCAGCCGCAAGTTCGACTGAGCCGCTCTGTCAAGGCGCAGCGCGTCTTGCGCCCGGGCGCGCGGGGCGCTACCCATCGCCTATGCGGATCATCCGGGATTATCAGTTCGTCGAAGCCCAGGACCGCGGCGCCAGCGCCGCGATCGGCAATTTCGACGGTGTGCATCTGGGTCACCAGTCGGTGATCCAACTGGCGCGCGAGGCGGCGCCGGGGGCGCCGCTGGGCGTGATTACCTTCGAGCCGCACCCGCGCGAATACTTCGCACCCCAAAGCCCGCCGTTCCGTCTGATGCGGCGCGGCGCCCGTACCCACCGGCTGGAAAAGCTGGGGGTCGACAAGCTCTATGAGCTGAACTTCAACGCGGCGCTCGCCGGGCTCACGCCCGAGGAGTTCGCGCGCAACGTGCTGGCCGATGGCCTCGGCGTGTCGCATGTGGTGGTGGGCGCCGATTTCTGCTTTGGCAAGGGCCGCGCCGGCACCGCCGGGGATCTGGTCCGTTTCGGGCAGGAGATGGGCTTTGACGTCACCATCGCGCCGCTGCTGGAGAAATCCGAGAACACCGTCTCCTCCACCGCGATCCGCACCGCGCTGAGCGAGGGCAAGCCGCGCGAAGCGGCCGCCATGCTGGGCCATTGGCACCGCATCGAGGGTGCGGTGATTGGCGGCGAGCAGCGCGGCCGCGAATTGGGCTTTCCCACCGCCAATATGTCGATCGAGGGGCTGCATCCGCCGGTCTTCGGTGTCTATGCGGTGCTGATCGATGTGCTCGACGGCCCGCACAAGGGCAGCTACCACGGCGCCGCCTCCCTGGGCGTACGGCCGATGTTCGGCGGCGAGGTGGCCAATATCGAGACCTATATCTTCGACTTCTCCGGCGATCTCTATGGCGCCACGCTCTCGGTCGGGCTGGTGGAGTATCTGCGGCCGGAGATGCATTTCGAAAGCCTCGACGCGCTGATCGCGCAGATGGATGCCGATTGCGCCCGCTCCCGCGACATCCTGGCCGACCTATGAGCGACGACCCCATCGACCGATCCGGCCTCGCCCCGCGGTTCTGGGAGCGGAAACCCCTGCGCAAGCTCAGCAAACGCGAGTGGGAGGCGCTGTGCGACGGCTGCGGCAAATGCTGCCTGAACAAGCTGGAGGACGAGGACACCGGCCAGGTGGAGCTGACCTGCGTCGCCTGCCGGCTGCTCGACGACAGCACCTGCCGCTGCGCGCAATACGAAATCCGGCATCAGTTCGTACCCGAATGCATCGTGCTGGACCCCAGCAATATCGACGAACACGCCTACTGGATGCCGCAAACCTGCGCCTATCGCCTGTTGTGGGAGGGCAAGCCGCTCTACGACTGGCACCCGCTGATTTCCGGCAATGCGGAAACCGTACATTCCGCGGGCGTTTCCGTACGCAACCGCACCGTCCCGGAATTCGAGATCCGGGAAGAGGATTGGGAAGAGTATATCATCGAGGAGCCCGTCTGATGTTCTTTGCCTCCGACAATACCGGCCCGGTTCACCCGAAGGTGATGGAGGCGCTGGCCGCCGCCAATACCGGCTATGCCCTTGGCTATGGTGCCGATGCGCCGATGGAACGGGTGCGCGCGCGCATCCGCGAGGTGTTCGAGGCGCCGGAGGCGGCGGTCTACCTGGTGGCCACCGGCACCGCGGCCAACTCGCTGGCGCTGGCGACGCTGGCCAATCCGTGGGACGCGATCTTCTGCTCGCCGGTGGCGCATATCCAGGAAGACGAGTGCAACGCGCCGGAGTTCTATGCCGGCGGCGCCAAGCTGACGCTGGTGGGCGATGGCGACAAGATGACCGTGGCGGCGTTGCGCGCCGCCATCGGCGCCGAAGAGGCCCGCCCGGTGCACAGCCCCCAGCGCGGGCCGGTATCGGTCACCCAGGTGACCGAGCGCGGCTCGATCTATTCGCTGGAGGAGTTGCGGGCGCTGACGGCGGTGGCCAAGGAGTTTGGCCTCAAGACGCACCTGGACGGCGCGCGGTTCACCAATGCGCTGGTGGCGCTTGGCTGCACACCCGCAGAGATGACCTGGAAGGCCGGGTTCGATGCGGTGTCCTTCGGCGGCACCAAGAACGGGCTGATGGGGGTCGAGGCGGTGATATTCTTCGACCCGGCCCACGCCTGGGAATTCGAGCTGCGGCGCAAGCGCGGGGCGCATCTATTTTCCAAGCACCGCTACCTGTCGGCACAGATGGAGGCCTATCTGACCGACGGGCTGTGGCTGGAGATGGCGCAGGCGGCCAATGCCAATTGCGTGCGTCTGGCCGAGGGGCTGCGCGGCGCCGGGACGGAGTTCCTGCACGAGCCGCAGGCCAATATGATCTTTGCCGCCCTGCCCCGCAGTGCGCATCAGCGGCTGCGCGCCGAGGGGGCGATGTATTACCTGCAGGGCGGCCCGCTGGAGACCGGCGATCCGGACGAAAAGCTGCCCTGCCGGCTGGTCTGCGACTGGTCGATAAGTGCGGAGCTGATTGATCGGTTCGTGGAGCTGGTGAAGGGGTGAGGGCAGAACGCCCCCTCGCCCGGACGAGAGGCGCATAGCGCCGCCGGGCCGCGCTCGACCGCCCTCTCCTGTAGCGCTTAAAGGCAAGACCGTGTTCCGCAGGCCCGCGCAACCGGGCGGTCGGCACGGTGGCCGCCAGCTCTGGGAACCGCCCGCCTAGTCTTTCGCCCGCGCGAACAGCGTGCGCAGGTGTTCCGCCACCTCCGCCGGATGGGTGATCGGCAACATATGCCCGGCGCCTTCGATCACAACGCTCTGGGCATCGGACAGGCGGCGGGCGATCCCGTCGTTGATCGCAGCGGTCACCGGATGGCTGTCGCTGCCACGCAACAGCAGCGCGGGCATGCTGACCCGGGCAAGCTTTTCCGGCGCGAGGATCCCCACCGGATCGTCGTAGAGCGACGGGCGGCAGGCGGGGACAAAGCGGATGCTGCGGATCATGCCGGCACGGGCGGCCTCGGGCATCTGCTCCCAGCTGACCCCTGCCCCGCCCCAGAGCTCGTTGAACAGCCGTGCGCCCAACTCGTAGTCGCCGCGCTCCAGCGGCCCGGTGAAAGGGGCGGCGTCGGCCTCATGCGCGGCGATCAGATCCGGCGCGTCCTCCATCGCGAAGCAGAAATAGACCGGCTCCACCATGGTGACGGACCGCACCCTGTCGGGATGCGCCGCCGCCAGTCGCAGCGCCACCGTGGCACCGAAGGAATGGCCGATCAGGTCCATCCGCTCGGTCAGGAAGGTTTCGGCGATCTCGACCATGCGGTCCTGCACGTCGCCCTGCCCGTCCCAGTCGGGGCTGCGGCCATGGGTCAGCATGTCGAAAGCGGTAAAGGTCGTCTCGCCCTCCATCCGCGCCGCCAGCCCGCGCCAGGCACCGGAGTGCGCCAGCGTACAGTGGATCGCCAGCACCTGCCGGGGGCCATGGCCGAACTGCCGTGCATAGACAGGCTGCGGCAGCCCCTGCCCGTCCATCAAAGCCTTCCGGCGAGGGTCGCGTCGAGATCGTCCAGCCGGTCCTGGCCCCAGAATTTCTGGCCCTGATCGGTGATATAGAAGGGCGAGCCGAACACGCCGCGCGCCACCGCCTCTTCCAGATTGGCGGCATAGGTCTCGGCCCCGGTCAGCAGGCCGCTATCGGCCAGCGCCGGATCGAAGCCGGCCTCTTCCAGGCTGGCGCGCAGCACCGCGTCCTCGGCGATGTCCTTGTCCTCGACCCAGACGGCGCGGGTGATGGCATGGATCAGCGCCGCCATATCGCCGCCGCCGGCGTTCTGCGCCGCGATGATTGCGTAGGAGGACGGCGCCGGATTGGTCGGCCAGTGCGCCGGTTTGATGTTGAACGGCAGGCCCAGCTTCTTGGGCTGCCGCGCCAGTTCCTGCGCGCGGTACTCCATGCGCGCCGGGTGCCGTTCGGCCGGGGACTGCCCGCCGGTGCGCGGGAACAGCGCTATGATGTCGAGCGGCTTGTAGGCGATCGTGGCGCCGTGCTGCGCGGCAATCTCTTCCAGCCGCGTGCCAGCGAGGTAGACATAGGGCGACAGGGTGGAAAAGAAGTAGTCGATATGGTGCGTCATCTGCGCATTTCTCCCGGCATAACCTTTGCCGGAACGTAAGCGCATGTTAAGCGGTGTCAACTTCACGAATCTGTCACACCGACCTGCTGCCCGGGGAAAACCGAATATGGCGACACTGAACGAACCCAAGCTGATCGCTGGGAACGCCAACCTTCCGCTTGCCGAAGCCATCGCACGACGGATGAGCATGCATCGCGGCGTCAACCTCGGGTTGGTCGATGCCCGCGTCGAACGGTTCAACGACGGCGAGATTTTCGTCGAAGTGTTCGAGAATGTGCGGGGCGAAGACATGTTCCTGATCCAGCCGACCTCGAACCCGGCCAACGACAACCTGATGGAACTGCTGATCATGTCCGACGCGCTGCGCCGGTCCTCGGCGGCGCGGATCACTGCGGTGATCCCCTATTTCGGCTATGCCCGTCAGGACCGCCGCACCAAGGCACGCACCCCGATCAGCGCCAAGCTGGTGGCCAACCTGTTGACCCAGTCGGGGATCGAACGGGTTCTGACGATGGACCTGCACGCGGCGCAGATCCAGGGTTTCTTCGACATTCCGGTGGACAACCTCTATGCCTCGCCGATCTTCGCGCTGGATATCAAGACGCATTTCAAGGACCGCATGGACGACCTGATGGTGGTCTCGCCCGACGTGGGCGGCGTGGCCCGCGCGCGTGAGCTGGCCAAGCGGATCAACTCGCCGCTGTCGATCGTGGACAAGCGCCGCGAGAAACCGGGCGAAGTGGCCGAGATGACAGTGATCGGTGATGTGACCGACAAGATCTGTATCATCGTCGACGACATGTGCGACACCGCCGGCACCCTGTGCAAGGCGGCCGAGGTGCTGATGGACAACGGCGCCAAGGAGGTGCATGCCTATATCACCCACGGTGTCATGAGCGGCCCGGCGGTGGAGCGTGTCACCAACTCGGTGATGAAGACCCTGGTGCTGACCGACACCATCCAGCCCAGCCCGGCGGTTGAATCTGCACCCAATATCCGCATCGTGCCGACCGCGCCGATCTTTGCCCAGGCGATCCTGAACATCTGGTACGGCACCTCGGTCTCGTCGCTGTTCGAAGACAAGACGCTGTCGCCGATCTACGAGTCGCTCTACACGATGGACTGATGTCCCGACTGATGCGCGCTCGGGGCGGTCCTCAGGCGGCCGCCCCAGCGTCGTCGGTCGTCAGCCGATCACCCAGTCATCATCGTGGCGCAACGCGCCGATGGCCATCCAGGCCACACGGATCCGCGCGATGCGGGTGTCCATCCATGTGCGGAACACCAGCTCGCACCCCTGCGGGGTGATCTTTTCGACGGTAATCTCGGTCCGAATCGCGGCGCCGTTGTCCGCATCGAGCAGCGAGATCGAGGCGTGGACTGCCGGCGCGGCGCGGAACGCCTCGCTGAACCGGACCTCGCAGCGGCGTTCGCGCGGGCCGGAGCCGGTCCACATATCGCCGCCATCCTCGAAATCGGAAAACAACGGCACATCGCCCTGATCAATGCCAATAAGGTGATTTTCGAGTTTCTTCATGCCGGTCCGTGGTCCTGTTCGCGCGTCGCCACAGCAAGCCAAGTCCGACCGCTCTTGTCAAAATAAAACCGGCCCCGCGAGGGGGCCGGCTTGATAACGCGCGGGGCCTTCGGCGGCCTCTGACGATCACAGGCTCATGTGATCGCCGAGGGCCTCCATATCGGCCAGCAGCTTGGCTGCCTCGTCCACGATGCTCGGGTGCGCATCAGGCGCCGCCTTGGCGGCCTCATGCGCGGCGCGGGCCTCGGCGACCATCTCGTCGATATGCGAGCGGGTCACTTCGGTTACCGGGATCGCCTTTTCGGCCAGCACCGACATGGTTTCGGCGCCGATCTCGGCAAAGCCGCCGGTCACGACGAACTCGGAATTGCCTTCCGGGCTTTCGATCCGCAGCAGGCCCGGGCGCAGCGTGGTGATGAGCGGGGCATGATCGGGCATCGCCGTCATGTCGCCATCGGCGCCGGGGATCTGGACCGCGCTGGCCTGAAGCGACGCGAGGCGGCGCTCCGGGCTGACGAGGTCGAATTGCATTGTATCTGCCATGAGGGCGCTCCTTAGGCGGCGTCAGCCGCCATCTTTTCGGCCTTGGCGATCACTTCGTCGATGCCGCCGACCATGTAGAACGCGCCTTCCGGCAGATGGTCGTATTCACCGGCGACAACCGCCTTGAACGATTTGATGGTGTCTTCCAGCGGCACCTGCACACCGTCCGAGCCGGTGAACACCTTGGCCACGTCGAACGGCTGCGAGAGGAAACGCTGGATCTTCCGGGCGCGGGCCACGGTCAGCTTGTCCTCTTCCGACAGTTCGTCCATGCCGAGGATGGCGATGATGTCCTGGAGCGACTTGTAGCGCTGCAGGATCCCCTGCACGTCGCGCGCCACCTTGTAGTGCTCTTCGCCCAGGATCGCCGGGTCCATCAGACGCGAGGTCGAGTCGAGCGGGTCCACGGCGGGGTAGATGCCGAGTTCCGAGATCGCACGCGACAGAACGGTGGTTGCGTCGAGGTGGGCGAAGGTGGTGGCCGGAGCCGGGTCGGTCAGGTCGTCCGCGGGAACGTAGACGGCCTGGATCGAGGTGATCGAACCGGACTTGGTCGAGGTAATGCGTTCCTGCATCGCGCCCATGTCGGTGGCCAGCGTCGGCTGGTAGCCCACAGCGGAGGGGATACGACCCAGCAGAGCCGACACCTCGGAGCCCGCCTGGGTGAAGCGGAAGATGTTGTCGACGAAGAACAGAACGTCGGTCCCGGACTGGTCGCGGAACTGTTCGGCCAGCGTCAGGCCGGTCAGCGCGACGCGGGCACGGGCCCCCGGCGGTTCGTTCATCTGACCGTAGACCAGGGCCACCTGGGATTCTTCCAAGTTGTCCGGCTTGATGACGTTGGATTCGATCATCTCGTGGTAGAGGTCGTTGCCTTCACGGGTCCGTTCACCAACACCGGCGAACACGGAGAAGCCCGAGTGCACCTTTGCGATGTTGTTGATCAGTTCCATGATCAGAACGGTCTTGCCCACGCCGGCGCCGCCGAACAGGCCAATTTTACCGCCTTTGGCGTAGGGGGCCAGCAGGTCGACCACCTTGATGCCGGTGACCAGAACTTCCGACTCGGTCGACTGTTCGTTGAATTCCGGGGCGGGCTGGTGGATGGCGCGGGCTTCGGTGGTTTCCACCGGGCCCTTTTCGTCAACCGGCTCGCCGACCACGTTGAGGATGCGGCCCAGGGTTGCGTTGCCGACCGGCACCGAGATCGGCGCGCCGGTGTCGCTCACGTCCTGACCGCGGACCAGACCTTCGGTCGCGTCCATGGCGATGGTGCGCACGGTGCTTTCGCCCAGGTGCTGAGCCACTTCCAGCACCAGACGCTTGCCGTTGTTGTCGGTTTCCAGGGCGTTCAGAATCTCGGGCAGGTGGTCGTCGAACTGAACGTCCACGACGGCGCCAATCACCTGAGTGATCTTGCCTTGCTTGTTTGCCATTGTTTCGTCTCCGGTTCTTTTTACAGGGCTTCCGCGCCCGAAATGATTTCAATCAGCTCGTTGGTGATCACGGCCTGACGCGAGCGGTTGTATTCGATGGTCAGCTTGTCGATCATCTCGCCCGCGTTGCGGGTCGCGTTGTCCATCGCGCTCATCCGCGCGCCCTGTTCCGAGGCGCCGTTCTCCAGCAGGGCGCTGAAGATTGCGGTCGCCACGCCCTTGGGCAGAAGGTCGGCCAGGATGGCCTCTTCATCGGGCTCGTAGTCGTAGAGCGTCCCCTCGCCGGCGGCGTCCTCGTCGAATTTCGCCGGGATGATCTGCTGCGCCGTCGGCACCTGCGTCACCACGTTGACAAACTCCGCGAAGAAGATCGTCGCCACGTCGAATTCGCCGGCATCGAACCGGTCGAGGATGTCCTTCGCGATGCCCTGCGCGTCGGCATAGCCGACCCGCTTGACCTCGGTCAGGTCCACATGGCCCACGAACAGATCGCCGAAATCGCGCTTGATCGCGTCGCGGCCCTTCTTGCCGACGGTCAGGATCTTGACCGTCTTGCCTTCGGCGGCGAGCCGCGCGGCATGGGTGCGGGCCAGTTTGGCGATGTTGCTGTTGAAGCCGCCGCACAGGCCCCGCTCGGCCGTCATCACGACCAGGAGGTGAACCTGGTCGCTGCCGGTGCCACGCAGAAGCTTGGGGGCGCTGTCGCTGCCGCCGACCGAAGCGGCCAGCCCCGCCATCACGGCGTTGAACCGTTCGGCGTAGGGGCGGGCCTCTTCAGCGGATTCCTGTGCCCGCCGCAGTTTTGCGGCGGCCACCATCTGCATGGCCTTGGTGATCTTGCGAGTCGATTTGACCGACTCGATCCTGTTTTTAAGGTCCTTGAGACTTGGCATTGCCTTATCTCTCCTTAAGCGAAATCAGCGGCGAACTCGTCGAGCGCGGCTTTGACACGATCAGCGGCGTCGCCTTTGATCTTGGGATCTTCGGTGGTGATCCAGTCCAGCAGATCCTGATGCTTGCCGCGCAGGTGCGCCAGCAGGCCCGCCTCGTAGCGGCCCACATCGTTGAGGTCGACCTTATCGAGGTAACCGTTGGTCCCGGCGAAGATCACGCAGACGATCTCGGCGTTGGTCAGCGGCGAGTACTGCGGCTGTTTCATCAGCTCGGTCAGGCGCGCACCGCGGGCCAGCAGCTGCTGGGTGGCGGCGTCGAGGTCGGAACCGAACTGGGCGAAGGCCGCCATCTCGCGGTACTGGGCCAGCGACAGTTTCACCGGACCGGCAACCGAGGACATCGCGCTGGTCTGGGCCGAGGAGCCCACACGCGACACCGACAGACCGGTGTTCACGGCCGGGCGGATACCCTGGTAGAACAGCTCGGTTTCCAGGAAGATCTGACCGTCGGTGATCGAGATCACGTTGGTCGGAATAAACGCCGACACGTCGCCGCCCTGGGTTTCGATGATCGGCAGCGCGGTCAGCGAGCCGGAGCCGAAGTCTTCGTTCAGCTTGGCCGAACGTTCCAGCAGGCGGGAGTGGAGGTAGAACACGTCGCCCGGGTAAGCTTCACGCCCCGGCGGACGGCGCAGCAGCAGCGACATCTGACGATAGGACACGGCCTGTTTGGACAGGTCATCGTAGATGATCAGCGCGTGCTTGCCGTTGTCGCGGAAGTACTCGGCCATCGCGGTTGCGGTGTAGGGGGCCAGGTACTGCATCGGCGCCGGTTCGGACGCAGTTGCGGCAACCACGATCGAGTATTCGATGGCGCCGGTCTCTTCCAGCTTCTTCACCAGCTGGGCAACGGTCGAACGCTTCTGACCCACGGCCACGTAGACGCAGTAGAGCTTCTTGCTCTCGTCGTCGCCGGCGGCGTCGTTGTAGGATTTCTGGTTCAGGATGGCGTCCAGAGCAACGGCGGTCTTGCCGGTCTGACGGTCGCCGATGATCAGTTCCCGCTGGCCGCGGCCGATCGGGATCATGGCGTCGACCGATTTCAGGCCGGTCGCCATCGGCTCATGCACCGATTTACGCGGGATGATGCCGGGGGCTTTGACGTCGGCCACGCCGCGGGCCGACGTTTCGATCGGGCCCTTGCCGTCGATCGGGTTGCCCAGACCGTCGACAACGCGGCCCAGCATCGCCTCGCCGATCGGAACGTCCACGATCGAGTTGGTGCGCTTGACGGTGTCGCCTTCCTTGATGTCACGGTCGGAGCCGAAGATCACGACGCCGACGTTGTCGGCTTCGAGGTTCAGCGCCATGCCCATGATGCCGCCCGGGAATTCGACCATCTCGCCGGCCTGGACGTTGTCGAGGCCGTAAACGCGGGCAATACCGTCACCAACGCTGAGCACGCGGCCGATTTCTGCCACCTCGGCTTCTTGACCAAAATTCTTGATCTGGTCCTTCAGGATCGCAGAAATCTCTGCAGCTTGGATACCCATTTATCCGACCTCTTTCATTGCATTCTGGAGGGAGTCGAGCCGGGAGCGGATCGAGGTGTCGATCATCTTCGAGCCGACTTTAACGACAAGACCGCCGATGAGGGCTTCATCGACGGTCGCATTCACATTCACGGTCTGGCCGACACGCGCGGTCAGCGTCTTGGCCAGCTTTTCGGTCTGCGCCTTGGTCAGCGGCTTGGCCGAGACGACCTCGGCGGTCACTTCGCCACGCTCCTCGGCGATCAGCGCGCGCAGGGCGGCGATCAGCTGAGGCACCACGAACAGGCGGCGTTTCTGCGCCATCAGGCCCAGCGACTTGCGCAGCACCTCGGCAATCCCCATCTTGTCGGCGACGGCGGTGATCGCAGTCTCCTGATCGGCACGCGAATAGATCGGCGAGGAAATCAGATCGCGCAGCTCGGCGCTGTCATCCAGCGCGGCGGCCAGATCGTTCAGGCCGGCCTCAAGACCGGCGAGGTCGTTGTTCTCTTTCGCGATCTCGAAGATCGCAGTGGCATAGCGCTCGGCGATGCCCGCGGAAATCGAAGCTGGTTCGGACACGTCCACCCTTCCGACATTTGGCCCCGGTTGGCCGAAACGGGCGTCCGGGGGCGTGAAAAACGACCCGCCTTTCGGCAGGTCATCAAAATCAGCGTGGAGATAGCAGAGCCTACCCAACCCCGCAACAACCTATAGCGATAACAGCCGAACCCATTATCCCCCTGTTTTCATGCGGTTAGCAGAAGTGCGGCGGTTTGCTCGAAAACCAAGCGAAAAAAAACGTCGGTTTTGGGCGATTCCTGACGGCTGCAGAGGGTCATTTGTTGGGCAAAAGCCCCCGATCAGGCCGGTTCGACCAGACCGTCCAGCGCCTTGATCGGGCGTTTGGCGAGGTCCTTGACGACGGTGCCGCGCGGCGGCTGCACCCGTTTTGAGACTTCCACGATCAAAACTCCGCCCACCAGCACGGTGGGCAGCCGCCGGCCCATCCGCTCCATCAGCGCGCCGGAGCGCAGCCAGAATCGCTTGCCCGAGGGGGGCTGGTACAGCGCGGCGGCATAGCGCTCGGGCAGGAACTGGTGCTGCTTGAGCTGGGTCTCAAGCTGGCCCAGCGTATAGGGCCGGCCATAGCCGAACGGCGTCTGGTCGCTGCGCGACCACAGCCCGGCGCGGTTCGGCACGATGAACAGCGCCTTGCCCCCCGGCCCCAGCACCCGGAAACATTCGTCGAGCAGATGCGCGGGACGCTCCGAGGTCTCCAGCCCGTGCATCACCACCAGCTTGTCCACATGGCCGGTCTCGATCGGCCAGAGCGTTTCCTCGCACAGGACCGAGACATTGGGCATCCCCGCCGGCCAGGTCATCACCCCCTGCGGCCCCGGCATCAGGGCCACCACCCGGCGCGCATCGGCGAGATAGGGCCGCAGCAGCGGCACCGCGAAGCCGAACCCGGCGACAGACTGGCCCTTGGCCTCCGGCCACATCTCGAGCATGGCACCACGGATCGACGCCTGCGCCGCCCGGCCCAGCGTCCTGCGGTAGTAGAAATTGCGCAGATCCTGCACGTCGAGATGCATTGCGGGCGCCCGTTTGATCGGCCAAGCTGGGCGCAGTTTAGCAATGACATCCCGCATTGAAAGGGTGAAAGACCATGCCGCTGGAGATCCTGACCATCCCGTGCCTGTCGGACAATTACGCCTTTCTGGCCCATGATGCAGCCAGCGGCGAGACCGCGCTGATCGACGCGCCGGAAGCCGCCCCGATCCTGGCGGCGCTGGCCGGGAAGGGGTGGAACCTGACCCAGGTGCTGCTGACCCATCACCACTGGGACCATGTGGAGGGGCTGGCCGAGATCCTCGCCGCCCATCCCGCCAAGGTCACCGGCGCGGCCGCCGACGCCCACCGTCTGCCGCCGCTGGACGCGCAGGTGAGCGAGGGGGATTCCGTACAGATCGGCGGCGAAACCGGACAGGTCATCGACGTGTCGGGCCATACCGTCGGCCATATCGCCTATTACTTCCCCGGCAACCACGCGGTGTTCACCGCGGACAGCCTGATGGCGCTGGGGTGCGGCCGGGTGTTCGAGGGCACCATGCCGATGATGTGGGCCTCGCTCAGCAAACTGGCCGCCCTGCCGCCGGAGACGGTAATCTACTCGGGGCACGAGTACACCCAGGCCAACGGCCGGTTCGCCGAGACCATCGATCCTGACAACCCCGCCCTGCAGCAGCGCATCCGCGATATCGCCACGGCGCGGGCGGCCGGGCAGCCCACCGTACCCTCGACGCTCGAACTGGAACTGGCCACCAACCCGTTCCTGCGCGCCGGCGATCCGGGGGTTCAGGCCCATCTGGGGATGACCGGCGCCGATCCGGCGGAGGTCTTCGCCGAAATCCGCCGCCGCAAGGACAGTTTCTGAGGGCCAAGTCAGGGAAAGCTGAGACAGCGGCGCGAAGCCCGTCGCGCTGCGCCCCATCGCGTCGAAAACAGGCCCGAACCGGCCGCTCGTGTTTTCCCGCGACGCCTCATTGGCAGGCGAATGCAGTCAAATAGTCGCAGAGACCGGCACAATTCCCCCGTCGCCCCGACGCGCTTCGCCGTCTTGCGCTCTTCTGACGTGACGACTGGGTGCCCTGAAGACGTGAGCACATCCTTCGGATGGCATCCGATTTCGCAGGGATAAACCACTGCGAGCACACGTCTTGGACTCCCGCCCATGGTCCGGCGCTCGCACCGCTTACTCCGTGCGACATGCAGAAAAGCAGGCCCATCGCGCCCAACATTTCAGGTTTTTCCGGCGCCGTCCCCCTGCCGCGGGAAAGGCCGTCGGGGCCGAAATAGCTGCAAAAGTGAACCAGGTTTTGCAGAAAACCCTTGAAGCTGAGCCCTGATCAACCAAACTCTAAAGATATCAAGACATGGTTGGCACGGGGACTCGGTCAACGCCCTCCCCCGCACCGGCCCAGACCAGAGGAGCACCAACGTGCCTTCATTCTCGAGCACCCTTGAACAGGCCATCCACGCAGCCCTGGCACTCGCCAACGAGCGGCGGCACGAATTCGCAACGCTGGAGCACCTGCTGCTGGCGCTGCTGGACGAACCCGACGCAACCCGCGTGATGAAGGCCTGCAGCGTCGATCTGGGCGAATTGCGCAGCACGCTTGTGGAGTTCATCGACGAGGATCTGTCCAATCTGGTCACCGATATCGACGGGTCGGAGGCGGTGCCGACCGCCGCCTTCCAGCGGGTGATCCAGCGCGCCGCGATCCACGTTCAAAGCTCCGGCCGTACCGAGGTGACCGGCGCCAACGTGCTGGTCGCCATCTTTGCGGAGCGGGAATCGAACGCCGCCTATTTCCTGCAGGAACAGGACATGACCCGCTATGACGCGGTGAATTACATCGCCCACGGCGTCGCCAAGGACCCCGCCTTCGGCGAGGCGCGCCCGGTTCAGGGTTCGACCGAGGCCGAGGAAGAGATGCACAGCGCCGCCCCCGAAGCGGAGCAAAAGGAAAGCGCCCTGGGAAAATACTGCGTCGATCTGAACGCGAAATCGCGCGAGGGTGCGATTGACCCGCTGATCGGCCGCGATCAGGAGGTGGAGCGCTGCATCCAGGTGCTGTGCCGCCGGCGCAAGAACAACCCGCTGCTGGTGGGGGATCCGGGCGTGGGCAAGACCGCCATCGCCGAGGGGCTGGCGCGCAAGATCGTCAAGGGCGAAGTGCCGGAGGTGCTGTCCAAGACCACGATCTATTCGCTCGACATGGGCGCGCTGCTGGCCGGGACCCGCTATCGCGGCGATTTCGAAGAGCGGCTGAAAGCGGTGGTCTCCGAGCTGGAGGAACACCCCGATGCGGTGCTGTTCATCGACGAGATCCACACGGTGATCGGCGCCGGAGCCACCTCCGGCGGGGCGATGGATGCCTCCAACCTGCTCAAGCCCGCGTTGCAGGGCGGCAAGCTGCGCACCATGGGATCGACCACCTACAAGGAATTCCGCCAGCACTTCGAAAAGGACCGCGCGCTGAGCCGCCGGTTCCAGAAGATCGACGTGAACGAGCCCTCGGTCGAGGACACCGTGAAGATCCTGAAGGGGCTGAAGCCCTATTTCGAAGAGCATCACAGCGTCAAATACACCGGCGACGCGATCAAGACCGCGGTGGAACTGTCGGCGCGCTACATCAACGACCGCAAGCTGCCCGACAAGGCGATCGACGTGATCGACGAGGCCGGCGCGGCGCAGCATCTGCTGGCCGAGGGCAAGCGGCGCAAGACCATCGGCACCAAGGAGATCGAGGCAGTCGTCGCCAAGATCGCCCGCATCCCGCCGAAGAATGTCTCCAAGGACGATGCCGAGGTGCTCAAGGATCTGGAAAAGACCCTCAAGCGCGTGGTGTTCGGCCAGGACCAGGCGATCGAGGCGCTGTCGAGCGCGATCAAGCTGGCGCGCGCAGGCCTGCGCGAGCCGGAGAAGCCCATCGGCAACTACCTGTTCGCCGGGCCGACCGGCGTGGGCAAGACCGAGGTGGCCAAGCAACTGGCCGATACGCTGGGGGTGGAGCTGCTGCGGTTCGACATGTCGGAATACATGGAGAAACACGCGGTCTCCCGCCTGATCGGCGCGCCTCCGGGCTATGTCGGTTTCGATCAGGGCGGCATGCTGACCGATGGCGTCGACCAGCATCCGCACTGCGTGCTGCTGCTCGACGAGATCGAGAAGGCGCATCCGGATGTCTACAACATCCTGCTGCAGGTGATGGACCACGGCAAACTGACCGACCACAACGGCCGGACGGTGGATTTCCGCAACGTGATCCTGATCATGACCTCCAACGCGGGCGCCGCGGACCAGGCCAAGGCGGCCATCGGCTTTGGCCGCGACCGCCGCGAGGGCGAGGATACGGCGGCGATCGAGCGCACCTTCACGCCGGAATTCCGCAACCGTCTGGATGCGGTCATTTCCTTCGCGCCGCTGCCGAAAGAGGTGATCCTGCAGGTGGTCGAGAAATTCGTGCTGCAACTGGAGGCGCAGCTTCTGGACCGCGGCGTCAGCATCGAGTTGACCAAGCCCGCCGCCGAATGGCTGGCCGAAAAGGGCTATGACGACAAGATGGGCGCCCGCCCGCTGGGCCGCGTGATCCAGGAGCACATCAAGAAGCCGCTGGCCGAGGAGCTGCTGTTCGGCAAGCTGGCCAAGGGCGGCGTGGTCAAGGTGGGCATCAAGGACGGCGCGCTGGAGCTGCGGATCGAAGGCCCGGACCGCAAGCGTCTGCCGGGCGACAAGCCGCCGCTGCTGACCGCAGAATGATGCGGGCGGCGTTTGCCGCCCTCTGTCTCTCGCTCGCCGCGCCTGCCGCGGCGGGCGACTTCATGCTGGGCCTGCCGATTGCCTGCAATCCGGGCGAGGACTGCCATATCCAGCAATACGTCGATGCCGATCCCGGCCCGGGGGCGCAGGATTACCGCTGCGGCCCGCTCAGCTACGACGGCCACAAAGGCACCGATTTCGCGTTGACGGACCTCAGCGCAATGACCGCCGGTGTGCCAGTTCTGGCGGCCGCCCCCGGGGTGGTGACCGCGCTGCGCGACGGCATGGCCGACGGCGCCTATTACCAAGGCGATGCGCAGGCCGTCGAGGGACGCGAATGCGGCAACGGCGTGGTGATCGACCATGGCGACGGATGGGAGACCCAGTATTGCCATATGCACCGCGGCACGGTTCAGGTCGCCAAGGGTGCCCGGGTGGACCAGGGCGATGTGCTGGGCGCGGTGGGGCTGAGCGGCAAGAGCGAATTTCCCCATCTGCATCTGTCCGTGCGGCACAATGGCGAGGTCATCGACCCGTTCGCGCCGCAAAGCGCGCGCTGCGGCGAGGCAACGGAGAATGATTTGTGGCAGGAGACGCCCCTGTATGAGCCCGGCGGGCTGCTCGCGGCGGGGTTCGCGCCCGGCATACCCGGCTATGACGCCATCAAGGCAGGCCGCGCGGCAGTGGGTGCGCTGGCACCGGATGCGCCGGCACTGGTGCTCTTTGGCTATGCCTTCGGCGGCCAGGCGGGCGATGTGATCCGGATCGTGATCGACGGCCCCGGCGGGACGCTCACCGACCAGAGCGCCGAACTGGAGAAGGATCAGGCGCAGTTGTTCCGCGCCGCGGGCAAGCGGCAGCCGCAGGGCGGCTGGCCCGTGGGGCGCTACAGCGGATCCGTGTCCCTGATGCGCGACGGGGAAGAGATCGACCGCCAAGAGGTCGGGATTACCATCGAGTGAGGTGCCTCTTGCCCGGGATCATGGCGCGCCGCGCCGCCGGGCAGTGAGGCAAGAGGGTAGAGTAGGCCAGCGCGGTTGCCGAGAAGGCGTCGCGCGCGCCCTACTTTTCCGTCAGTTTCAGTTCAATCCGGCGGTTCTGCGCCCGTGCGTCCGGCGTGTCGGCGGGATTGACCGGCTGGAATTCCCCGAAGCCGTTGGCCGACAGCCGCCCCGGTGGGATGCCGTGGGCGTTGACCAGATAGCGCACCACGGAGAGCGCGCGGGCCTGGCTGAGCTCCCAGTTGTCGGCGAAGGCCGAGCCCGGGCGCACCGGCACATCGTCGGTGTGGCCGTCGACGCGGATCACCCAGTCGATCTCCGGCGGGATCTCCGCCGCAATAGTCTGCAGGATGCGGGCGATCTTGTCGATCTCGGCCTTGCCCGCCGCCGCCAGCTCGGTCTCGCCCGGGGCAAACAGCACCTCGGAAGAGAATACGAAACGGTCGCCCTGGATGCGCACGCCTTCCTGCGCCCCCAACACCTCGCGCAGCCGGCCGAAGAATTCCGAGCGGTAGCGTTGCAGGTCCTTGGCCTCGGCCTTGAGCTGTTCGGCCTCCGCCGCGCGTGCCTTGGCCTCGGCCTCCAGCCGCTTGCGCTCCGCCTCTTCCAGCAGGCGGCGCTTGCGCTCTTCTGCCGCGGCGCGGGCCAGCGCGCTGTTCAGGTCCTTGCCCAGGTTCTGCAGCTGCACCTGCGCCGCCGCATCGCGGTCCTTGTAGTCGTCGAGCAACGCCTGCAACTCTCCAAGCTGGGTGCGCAGCGCCGCGACCTGTTGGTTGAGCAGGGCCGTCTGCCGCTGCGCCTCGGTCGAAATCTGTTCCTGCTCGGCCAGTTGCTCCCGCGCCTTGGCCAGCAGGATATCACGCGCCTCGGCCTCCGACAGCCGCTCGGCCGCCTGTTTCTCTGCCGCGTCCCGGGCCGCCAGCGCCGCCAGCAACCGGCGTTGCATCTCGTCGCGGTCGGTGCCCGCCGCCTGCGCCTGTTCCAGCGCCTCCAGCGCATTGGCCAGCCGCGCCTCGACATCGGAACGGTCCTGGCCGGCCTGATCGGCGGCCGCCCGCGCGGCGCTCAGGTCCGCCTTGGCCTGCGCCAGTTCGGCCTGCAGAGCGTTCACCTTGTCATCGCCTTCGGATTTCACCGCCTCCATCTGGGCCAGCACCCGTTCCAGCCGCGCGGCCAGTTCGTCGCGTTCCGCGGCGCCCGCCTGCGCAGTTTCCAGATCGGTGAGCGCAGCGGCCAGCTTTTCGTCCAGCGCGTCGCGCGCGGCCTGCGCGGCGGCGAGCAGGGTCAGCGTGTCTTCGGCCGCCTTGCGCTGGCGCTCCAGTTCCATGGTCATGGCGGTCAGTTCGGCGTCGGAGTTCTTCAGCCGCTCGCGCAGGGCCTCGGCCGCGGCGGCCTCGGCCAGCCGCGCCTGTTCCTCTTCGCTGAGCTGGCTTTCCAGATCGTTGACCCGCGCGGTGAGCGCCTGCGCCTCTGCGTCCTTGTCCGCGCCCTGTTGGCGCAGATCGGCGACCAGCGCCTCAAGCGCCTCGCGCCGGGCGGCGGCGAGGCGGGCGGCCTCCGCCTGCGCGTCGATCTCCTCGCGATGCTTGGCGAGCGCGAGGTTCAGCGCCTCCTGCTGCGACAGCAGCTCGGCCTTCTCGCCCTCCAGCGCGGCGATCTGCCCCTCGGCCCTGGTCTTCTCGGCCAGGAGCCCCGCGACCCGTTCCTCGAAACTGGCGATCCGGCCCCGGGCGGCCTCCAGCGCGGCACTTTGACGGTCGCGCTCGGTGGTGAGTGCGGCGATCGTCGCCGCGCGCTGGTCCAGTTCGGCCTGCGCCTGCGCCAGATCGTCCCGGGTCTGGCTGAGCGTGGTGTTCAGCGCCCCCATCCGCGCCGTGAGCTGGGCGTTGCGCCGCTCCTCCAGCCCCAGCGCCTCGGCCAGCGCGGAGACCTCGGCGGAGAGCGCGTCAAGCTCACTCTCCTGCCCGGTGATGGTTTCACGCAGTACGAACATGACCACCATGAAGATGGTCAGCACGAACATCAGAACCAGCAACAGCCCGGTCATCGCATCCACGAAGCCGGGCCAGATCGAGCCCTGGAAACGTTGCCCGGTGCGGCGTGACAGGGCCATGCCCTACTCCCCCGCCTCGTCGCTCTTGTGATGGCGGCCGGGCTGGGCGGCGGGCGCCCGGCCCGGCGCCAGCGCCTTGATCAGGATGTCGATATCCTTGCGCAGCTCGGCCATGCTTTCCTGCCGGCCGGCGGATATCTCTTCGAGGATGCGCAGCATCTGCACGTCGATCGAGCGCAGGCGCATGCGGCTTTCTGCGTCCATCCCCTCGCCCGGGCCCTGGTTGCGCATCATCTCGATCAGGGTGTCCTGCCCCAGCGCCACCCGTTCAAGGGCATCGGCCACGCTGTCGCTGCGGTCCAGCCGGTCGTTCATCTGGCCGATGCTGTCGATCAGATCGCCCAGCTTGCTGTCCACCGCGGCGCGGCTTTCGTCGGACTGGACGAACATCTGCTGCAGGGCTTCCATCTGCTCGGACATGTGGTCGAGCACGCCTTCCATGACATTGGGTGTGCCTTCCCCCTCTTCGCCCGAGGAGAAGCCGAGGCGGGTGATCGAGGACAGCCATTCCTCCAGCTCGCGGTAAAACCGGTTCTGGCCGTGGCCGGCGAAAAGCTCCAGCAGACCCACCAGCAGCGAGCCGGCCAGCCCCAGCAACGAGGAGGAGAAGGCCACGCCCATGCCGCCCAGCTGCGCCTCCAGCCCGGTCATTAGCCGGTTGAAGATCGCCATCCCCTCCTCGCCCTCCTGCGGGGCGAGACTGCGGATGGTGTCGACCACCGCCGGGACGGTGGTGGCGAGCCCGTAGAAGGTGCCCAGAAGACCCAGGAAAATCAGCAGGTTGACGATATAGCGGGTGATCTCGCGCTCTTCGTCGATACGTTCGGCGACGGAATCCAGGATCGAGCGGGTCGAGCTGGAGCTGATCTGCATCCGTGCGCCGCGCGCCCGCAGCAGCGAGGCCAGCGGCGCCAGAAGCTGCGGCGGCCGGGTGTCCTCGCCCGCCTCGCCGCTCGCGAAGCGTTCGATCCAGCGCACCGATCCGATCAGCTGGAACACCTGCCAGAAACAGGCCAGGATACCGATGATGAAGACCACGGCGATAAAGCCGTTGAGATAGAGGTTGGCCAGGAATACCGGCAGCACCCGCGGCAGCGCGACAAACGCCCCGAAGCCGGCCAGCCCGAAGGCGATCAGCATCAACATGATCTGGCGCACCGGCTGTGAAAACTGGGGCCGGGTCTGGCGGTCTCGCTGCACCATCTGGCGGGCGTCCTGGATTTCTCTGCTCTGCGGCGAGCCTATAGAAAAACCCCCGGCAAGGCCAAGGGTTTATGCCGTCAGCGCCCGCACGCGACGCGCCAGCCAGTCCAGATCCGGGTCGTTCAACCCGATCCCGGCCAGGTGGCTGGCGGTGTTGTAGAGATATTCTGTGTTGGGGCCGCGCCCGCCCACCGCGCGGGCGATGATATGGGCCTGTTCCTCCAGCTCCAGCCCGCCACAATACTGGTCGTGGTCGGGGTCGATCACATAGGTCACGGCCTGAACCGCGGTGCCGTCGTGCAGCCGGACATCGAGCCGCTTTTCCAGATAGGCCGACGAGATCAGCTCGCGCTCGCGCAGGTAGTTCAGCGTGCGGTCCTCCTGCCCCTCGGCCACCGCCAGCGCCAGACCGTTGCAGCGCGCGCCCGGCAGGGCGTCGAGCGCCAACACCAGGCCCGGCTCCTCCTCCGTCCCGCGATGGTGGATCGAGCGCATGCAGAACGAGCGGTGATAATCGGGCAGCAACGCCACCTCGCTCCGGGCCACGTCAAAGCCCGGGTTCCACAGCAGAGATCCATATCCGAATACCCACATGGTCATGCGGTTTTCCCTTGCCCATCTGCCCTTGCGGCCCCCTGTAAACACCAAATCCGGAGCGGGAGAAAGGGGCGCGGGCGGCGGTTGCTCAGCGGCAGTAGGGACCGCTGCGATAACGGGCGATATCGACGTGGAAGTGATCACGGTGATAGCTGTCGGCGTTCGGGCCCAGCACCGTGCCGAACGGGCCGCAGGCGGATTTCCAGACCTGCCGCAGCGGTTTCAGCGTGGTGCCCTGCCCCCAGCCTTTCAGCACCGTGATCACCTCGCCGTCCCGCATTGTGAAGGCCGAGATGTCGATGGCCTGCGCGCGGCCGTGTTCGGAGATCTTTGCGCCGGCCTTGTGGTTGCGGGTTCGGCAGACGTAATGGGCCGCCACCCGCAGCTCCACCACCGGGCCACGGCGGCGGAAGGCGGGCTTGATCCCTCGCTCCACCCAGGTTTTCAGCGCGCGGGCGGTGTCGCAGGTCATGATCGCGCCCTGGCTGAGGCGCACGCCGGCAACCTCGCGCACACGCACCGTATCCGTGGCACCACAGCCGCGCAGCTTGCCGGTGACGCGGCCCACCTTGTCGCCCTGAATGTCGATATCGCCGCAGACCGAGCCCTTGCGCCGCTTGAGGCGTTTGAGAAACGCCTTTTGCTCCAGCCCCTCGGGGCGCAGGTGTGGCGGCAGCGAGGTTTCGGGGCTGAGGAACGGCAGGGTCGCGGGCCGTACCGCCGCGCTGGCCACCTGGGCCGAGGGCGGACGCAGATGCGGGCGGCTGGCAGGGCGTTCAGCCTCCGCGCTCGCGGTCCCCCGCGCCACCGGGCGCAGCGATTGGTCGGGCGCCCGTGCGGCGGCGGGCAGCGACAGGAGCACGAGGCCCAGAACCGCCGCCAGCCGCCCGCCGGTCATTTTGCGACCTTGTGAGAACGGCCGAAATCCGGCGCATCGGTGTCCTGCCCCGCCTCGATAATGCCGCGGCGGATGGCGCGGGTGCGGGTGAAATAATCGAACAGATGCTGGCCGTCGCCGGTGCGGATGGCGCGTTGCAGCGCGAAGAGCTCCTCGGTGAAGCGGCCGAGGATCTCCAGCGTCGCCTCCTTGTTGGTGAGGAAGACGTCGCGCCACATGGTGGGGTCGGAGGCGGCGATCCGGGTGAAATCGCGGAAGCCCGCGGCGGAGTATTTGATCACCTCCGAGTCCGTCACCCGTCGCAGGTCGTCGGCCACGCCCACCATCGTGTAGGCGATGAGGTGCGGCGCATGGCTGGTCACGGCCAGCACCAGGTCGTGATGCTCCGCGTCCATCTCCTCGACGTTGGCGCCGATCCCCTCCCACAGGGCGCGCAGCCGCGCCACCTGCTCGGGCGAGTTGCTGTCGACCGGCACCAGCAGGCACCAGCGGTTGTCGAACAGCTCGGCAAAGCCGCTTTCGGGGCCGGAATGCTCGGTCCCCGCGAGCGGGTGGGCGGGGATGAAATGCACGTCCTCGGGAAGCTCCGGCGCCACCGCGTCGATCACATGTTTCTTGACCGAGCCGACGTCGGTGACGGTGCAGCCCGGCTTCAGCGCCGCGGAAATCTCCCGCGCGACCGCGCCCATGGCGCCCACCGGCACGCAGAGCACCACCAGATCGGCACCCTCGACTGCCTCTGCCGCGCTGTCGCAGACCCGGTCGCAGAGGCCGATGCGCCGGGCAGTGTCGCGGGTCTCCGCGCTGCGGGCATAGCCGGTCACCTCGCCCGCCAGCCCCGCGCGCTTGATCGCCCAGAACATCGACGAGGCGATCAGCCCCAGTCCGATCAGGGCGATACGGTCGTAGATCGGTGCGGTGCTCATGCCCCCTCCCGCCATTTGGTCAGGGCGGCGATCACGCGGCCGGTCTGGTCTTCGTCGCCAACGGTAATGCGCAGCGCCTCGGGGAAGCCATAGCCCTTGACCCGGCGCACGATGATGCCTTCGGCCTGCAGCGCAGCATCGACTGCCGCCGCCTCGGCCTCATCGGCGAAGCGGGCCAGCACGAAATTGGTGTGGCTGTCGTCGCAGGTGAGGCCAAGCTGGCGGATCGCGCCGGTCAGCCGCGCCCGTTGCTGCGCGTTGAGTTCGGCGCAGGTTGCCACCCAGTCGCGGTCGCGAACCGCCGCCTCCGCCGCGGCGAGCTGCACCACCGAGAGGTTGAAGGGCTGGCGGATCCGGGTCATCACGTCGATCAGCTCTTTCGGGCCATAGCCCCAGCCGATGCGCAGTCCGCCCAGCCCGTAGATCTTTGAAAAGGTGCGCGTCATGATCACGTTGGGCCGCGCGCCGGCCAGCGCCGTGCCGCCGTCATAACCCTCGGCATATTCGGTATAGGCGCCGTCGATCACCAGCAGCACGTCCTCGGGGAGGCCGTCGGCCAGCCGGGTCAGATCGCTGTCGGGCAGGATCGTGCCGGTCGGGTTGCCGGGGTTGGTCAGCAGGACGATGCGGGTCCGGTCGCTCACCGCCGAGAGGATGGCGTCGACGTCGACGCGGCGCTCGGCCTCTTTGACACAGACCGGGGTGGCCCCCGCCATGTGGATCAGCACCGGATACATGGAGAACCCGTGCTCGGTATGGATGATCTCGTCGCCGGGTCCGGAAAACGCCTGAGTGACGAATTGCAGCACCTCGTCGGAGCCCACGCCGCAGATGATCCGCGCGGGATCGAGGCCGTGCACCTCGCCGATCGCCTCGCGCAGCGCGGCATGGTCGGTGGAAGGGTAGCGGTGCATGGTTCTGGCGGCCTCGGCCAGAGCCGCCTGCGCCGAGGGCGGCGGGCCCAGCGGGTTTTCGTTGGAGGACAGTTTCAGCACGTCTTCGCGGCCGGCAATCGTGGCCTTGCCGCCCTCGTAGAGGGCGATTTCCATGATCCCAGGCTGCACGGCAATTTTCGTCATTTCGGGGCTCCTTACCGGCCCCGTTCTATCGCCCCCTCCGGACGGAGGGAAGCGGATAGATCACGCTGCGGCCGCCCCGCGCAGGCGGAACCGGGCGGTGGCCGGGTCCGCCTCGTAGAGGGTCGTGTACCGCGGCGCCCGCGCCGCAAGCTCCGTCACGCTGTCGATGATATAGCGCACCGTCTCCTCCGACATCATGTAGGAGAAGTTTAGCCGCACCCAGCCCGGTTTCAGCAATTCCCGGCCCACGCGCAGACCGTCGCGCAGCACCTCGGACTCGGCCCGGTCGATGCCCAACAGCCGGTGCGCGTAAGGCCCGGCACAGGCACAGCCGCCGCGCGCCTGAATGCCGTAGATATCGCTGAGCATCCGGGTGAACAGCTGCTGGTGCACCGGCACGCCGTCCGGTGCCGTCACCCGGAAGGAAAACACCGGCAGCCGCGGCGCGTCGCGCGAACCCAGAATGTCGATCTGCGGGTTATCGCCCCAGCCGGACCAGGCCATGTCGGCATAGCGCGCCTCGCGCGCCGCGATCTCCGCCTCGCCCATGGCCTCCTTGACCAGAAACGCCAGCGCGGCGCGGATATCGCCGATCACGTTCGGCGTGCCGGCCTCTTCGCGCGCGGCGAGATCACCGGAATAGCTGTGGCTCCAGGGCGAAACAAAGCTGACGGTGCCGCCGCCCGGCCAGCTGGGCGCGCGCCGCCGCACCGTACCGCGGTTCACCGCCAGAACGCCCGAGGCCCCCGGCCCGCCCGGAAACTTATGCGGCGAGACCACGACGGCATCCTTGGACACGGCGCCGCCGCGCCCCATGTCGATCGGCAGATAGGGGCCGCCGCCGGCATAGTCCCAGACCGACAACGCCCCATGCCCCCGCAGCAGCCGGGTCACCGGATCGGGGTCGGTCAGGATGCCCGTCACATTCGAAGCCGCCGAAAAACTTCCGATCTTCAGGTCGCTGTCCGCATGCGCCTCCAGTTGCGCGCGCAGATCGTCCAGATCCACACCACCGCCCGGCGCCTCGGCAATCTCGACGACCTCGGCGCGGCTTTCGCGCCAGGGCAGGATGTTGGAGTGGTGTTCGTAAGGTCCGATAAAAACAACCGGCCGGACAGCCTCGTTCACTCCCCAGAGGCTGACCAGCCGGTTGAGACCCGCCGTGGCGCCCGACCCGGTGAAGATCACCGCATCGTCTTCCTTGGCACCGACCAGACGGGCGATTTCGGCCCGGGCCGAGGCCCTGAGCCGGGTGACATAGGACCCGCAATAGGAGGCCTCGGTATGGCTGTTGGCATAGAACGGCAGCACCCGCTCGGCCACGAACTCCTCGACCTGCCGCATGGCGCGGCCGGAGGCCACGTAGTCGGCATAGACCAGCGGCACATCGCCCCCCAGCCCGGGGATCCGCAGCCCCTCGCCGATCAGCCCGTCGGCCAGGATGCCGCAAAGGGCCTGACGGGAAAGATCGGATTTGAACTGGTCGAAGAACATCTTGCCGCTCCTGCATCTGCACCGGGATCGTGACCCGGTCCGAATGGGACAGGATCACCTATTTTTGCTGATTGGCAGAAATTTTTGTGTCATATGATCCGAAATGGACAAGATCATAGATCATATCGACCGCGCCCTGCTACGTGCGCTTCAGGACGAAGCCGGGCTGTCGCAGCGCGATCTGGCCGACCGGGTCGGCATCTCTCAGAACGCCTGCTGGCGGCGATTGAAACAGCTGACCGCGCGGGGCATCCTGCAGGGCTCGACCGCGCGGGTGAACCGGCAGGCGCTGGGACTCGATCTGGTGGTGTTCGTCATGCTGCGCACCCGGCACCATTCGGCAGACTGGCTGCGGCGCTTTCGCCGCCATGTGCTGACCATCCCGGAGGTGGTGGATTTCCACCGCATCGGCGGCGATTACGATTATCAGCTGAAAGTGGTGACGCAGGATATGGCCAGCTATGACCGTGTCTATCGCCGCCTGATCGAGGGGGTAGAGTTGGACAGCGTGACGTCCTATTTCGCGATGGAGGCGATCGCCGAGGGCCGGCCGCTGCCGCTGTAGCCTGCCCGAAACGCAGAAAAGCCGCCCCGAGGGGCGGCTTTCCGTGATCTGCGGCGCAGAGACCGACGGCCCGGGACCCGGGCCGTCCGGATCAGTTCTGCGCGTAGAATTCGATGACCAGATGCGGTTCCATCTGCACCGGGTAGGGCACGTCGCCCAGATTCGGGGTGCGCACGAAGGTCGCGGTCATTTTCGAGTGGTCGGCTTCGATGTAGTCCGGCACGTCGCGCTCGGGCAGCTGGGTCGCTTCGAGCAGCGCGGCCATTTGCTTGGACTTCTCGCGAACCTCGATCACATCACCCTCTTTCACGCGGTAGGAGGGAATGTTCACGCGCTTGCCGTTCACCAGCACGTGGCCGTGGTTGACGAACTGACGGGCGGCGAAGACGGTCGGCACGAACTTGGCGCGGTAGACAACGGCGTCCAGGCGGCGCTCCAGCAGGCCGATCAGGTTTTCACCGGTGTCGCCCTTGACCCGTTCGGCTTCGCCGAAAATGCGGCGGAACTGCTTTTCGGTCAGGTCGCCGTAGTAGCCTTTCAGCTTCTGCTTGGCGCGTAGCTGGATACCGAAGTCGCTGAGCTTGCCCTTGCGGCGCTGGCCGTGCTGGCCGGGGCCGTATTCGCGGCGGTTGACCGGGGATTTCGGACGACCCCAGATGTTTTCGCCCATCCGGCGGTCGATTTTGTACTTGGCAGACGTGCGTTTGGTCACGGCTGATCTCCTTCGTTTATGGCGCCGCCCGGAGGCGGCTATGAAGGGCGTTGTCCTCTTGAGGTCTCCCCCATGACAGGCATCCCCTTGCGGGGGCCACCAACACCAATGAAGCCGCGCTTATAGAGGCGCTGAGGGGAGAGTCAACAGGGGTGTGTCGGCTGAGCCATTCTCAGCCTCGACTGCCGGCGCCGCTGCGCGGTTTGTTTCCGGCCGAAGGGCGGCCTTACGCCGCCTCATGCATCAGGATCGCCGCCTCCGACCGGCTGAGATTGCGCCGCGCGAATGGCCCGTAGAGATGCGGATCGGCCTCCAACCCCGGCAGATGGCCCAGCAGGCGGGCGCGGTCGGCCTCGCCCAGCGTGTCCAGATCGGCATTGGCGGGATGGAAGCTTTCGGTCTCCACGCCGTTGGCCACCAGGATCTCGTGGCTGGGCAGCAGCAGGTGCACATAGGTCACCTCGCGCACCGCGTGATCTTCGATCACCGTGGTGCCGTTGACCAGATCGCGGGCGGCAACCAGCACCTCGTCGGTGTTGAAGAGAGCCTGCGCGGCCCTTCCCCGTACCAGCATCCGGTGCTCGGGCGAGACCAGCAGCTCCTGATCGGGGCGTTCGATGCCCAGCGATCCGGGCCGCAGCCGCACCGGGCGAAGCTGCGGCATCACCTGCAGCCGCGCGCCGGTGATCCGGCGGCTGCCGATCCACAGCACCGGCTGCGCACCGTTGTCGCGGGTCTGCACATGGTCGCCCTCGCGCAACTCTTCGACCCGGCGCGGGCCGGCGGGCGTATCCAGCCGGGTGCCCGGGGTAAAGCAGATCACCCCGCCGTGCGCCTCATTCGACAGCCGCGGCGCAGGCTCCGCCAGGCTGTGACGCACCACCCAAAGATCGGTGTGACGGGGCGGCAGGGCATCAAGGAACATCAACAGCGGCGGCCGCCCGGCCCCCGCCGCGATCACCGTGACGGTATAGCTGCGCGCGCCATCGGTAACGACGAAATACCGTTCCATCAGCGGATCGTCGGTCTCCACCGCCGACAGATCGGTGATGTTGCGCACGGCTGCGCCCACAAGTCGCCGCACGGTGCGCGCCGCGCGTTTTCGGATTTCGGCCTCTCCGTCCGCCCCATCCAGTCGCAGCAGCCCGTTCGGCCCGTCCACCCGCACGGTATCCCCGCGCCATGACCACGCCGCGCCCACCTCGAGCGCCCCGACGGGCGCATCCTCGAGCCCGTCAATCTCTGTCTGCGACCAGGAAATGACAAACGTGCCGCGAAAGCCCGTCTTCATCTGCCTGTATGCCTGCCTTGGTTTTATTGTTTTTAGTAGGTTAACAAACTATTTCCGCTGGAGAAAGCTCTTCCGGCGCGCGACCGGCCGGAGTGTGGCCATAACGCGTCATCCGAACCGGGCCCGGCGGCGGAAAAATATTCAGCGCATCGCATGTTAACTTCTTGTGGATGGCGGGATAATCAGGGCCGACAGCCGCAAGTTCAGGACCCCGCCCCATGCCCCTTACCGTCACCCCGCTTTACGCCGGCCTGCTTGGCCTCTTTTACGTCGGCCTCAGCCTCTGGGTCATCAAGGTCCGCGTGTCGCAGAAGATCGCCAGCGGCGACAAGGGCAACCCGGTCATGCACAACGCCATGCGGACCCACGCCAATTTCGCCGAATATGCACCGCTGGCGCTGATCCTGATCGGATTTGCCGAGCTGCAGGGCCTGCCCGCCATGGCGGTGCACATCCTCGGTGCCCTGCTGCTGCTCGCGCGCCTCATGCACGGCGTCGGCATGGGCCGTATGCCGCACACCCCGGTGCTGCGCGGCGGCGGCGCGGCGCTGACCTTTCTGGCGATCCTGCTGGCGGCGCTGGCGAATATCGGTCTGGTGCTGGTTTAGAACCGGACGAATGCAAGCGCTCTGCACCAATCCGTCCCGCAGCGCGCCACCCGCTCTGTGAGGCGGAGGGCGCTAGCCGACGACCGGCGCCCTCACCCGCACTTCGAATAGCCGCAGGCGGCGCAGGTCATGCAGCCTTCGATCATCCGCATCTCATACTGACCGCAGGACGGGCAGGCCTTGCCGCGCGGCGCGTCGAGGTTGACCACCTGCGCCTGCGGATCGCTTTTCAGCCCCATCCCCTCGCCCTCGAGAAAGCCGATGGCGATCATGTGCCGCTCCAGCACCCCGCCGATCGCCGCCAGGATCGAGGGGATGTACTTGCCCTGCACCCAGGCGCCGCCGCGCGGGTCGAACACCGCCTTGAGCTCCTCGACCACGAAGGAGACATCGCCGCCGCGCCGGAACACCGCCGAGATCATCCGGGTCAGCGCCAGCGTCCAGGCGTAATGCTCCATGTTCTTGGAGTTGATGAACACCTCGAAGGGCCGCCGGTGGCCATTGATGACGATGTCGTTGATGGTCAGGTAGATCGCGTGTTCGCTGTCGGGCCATTTCAGCTTGTAGGTATTGCCCTCCAGCGCCTGCGGCCGGTCCAGCGGCTCGGACATATAGACCACCTCGGCGCCCGGCTCCGTCTCGCCCGCGCCCTGGGTCGTGGCCTCGCCGGGGGCCGCGTCGGTCTTTTCGCTGACGCTCAGCACCGATCCGGTCACGTCGTTGGGCCGGTAGGTGGTGCAGCCTTTGCAGCCGGTCTCATAGGCCATCATGTAGACGTCCTTGAAGGCGTCGAAGCCGATATCTTCGGGGCAGTTGATGGTCTTGGAGATCGAGCTGTCGATCCATTTCTGCGCCGCCGCCTGCATCCGCACGTGATCCTCCGGCGCCAGCGTCTGGGCGTTGACGAAGAAATCCGGCAGCTCGCGATCGCCGAATTTGTCGCGCCACATCTGCACTGCGTAATCCACCACCTCTTCCTCGGTGCGCGAGCCATCCTTCTGCAGCACCTTGCGGGTGTAGGTGTAGGCAAAGACCGGCTCGATCCCTGAGGAGACATTGCCGGCATAGAGGCTGATCGTGCCGGTGGGCGCGATGGAGGTCAGCAGCGCGTTGCGGATGCCATGTTCGGCAATCGCCGCGCGCACGTCCTCGTCCATATGCTGCAGCGCGCCGGAGGCGAGGTATTTCTCCGCATCGAACAGCGGGAAGGCACCCTTTTCGCGGGCCAGCTCCACCGAGGCGAGGTAGGCGGCCCGCGCAATCGCATGCAGCCACTCCTCGGTCTGCTTCGCCGCCTGCTCGCTGCCGTAGCGCAGCCCCAGCATCAGCAGCGCGTCGGCCAGCCCGGTGACACCCAGCCCGATGCGCCGTTTCGCCTGCGCCTCCGCCGCCTGTTCCGGCAGCGGGAATTTGGAGGCATCCACGACGTTGTCCATCATCCGCACGGCGGTGGCGACCAGCTCCGACAGCGCCGCCTCGTCCAGCGCGGCAGCCTCGCCGAAGGGATCGCTGACAAGCCGCGCCAGGTTGATCGAGCCCAGCAGACAGGCGCCGTAGGGCGGCAACGGTTGCTCGCCGCAGGGATTGGTCGCCGCGATCTCTTCGCAATAGGCCAGGTTGTTCATCTGGTTGATGCGGTCGATGAAGATCACGCCCGGCTCGGCATAATCATAGGTGGCGCGCATGATCTTGTTCCACAGATCGCGCGCCTGAACGGTGTGATAGACCTTGTCGCCGAATTTCAGTTCCCACGGCCCGTCCGCCTTCACCGCCTCCATGAAGGCATCGGTGACCAGCACCGACATGTTGAAGTTGCGCAGCCGGGCCGGATCGGACTTGGCCGAGATGAACTGTTCCACATCCGGATGGTCGCAGCGCATGGTCGCCATCATCGCACCGCGGCGGGAGCCGGCGGACATGATGGTGCGGCACATGGCATCCCAGACATCCATGAAAGAAAGGGGGCCGGAGGCGTCGGCGGCGACGCCCGCAACGGCGGCACCGCGGGGGCGGATGGTGGAGAAATCGTAGCCGATGCCGCCGCCCTGCTGCATGGTCAGCGCCGCCTCTTTCAGCATGTCGAAGATGCCGGCCATGCTGTCCGGGACAGTGCCCATGACGAAGCAGTTAAAGAGCGTCACCTCGCGCGCGGTGCCGGCGCCGGCGGTGATCCGCCCGGCGGGGAGGTATTTGAAATCCTCCAGCGCGGTGTAGAACCGCTCTTCCCACAGCTCGGGATCCTTTTCGACCCGCGCCAGATCGCGGGCGATGCGCCGCCAGCTGTCCTCCACCGTCAGGTCGATCGGCACCCCGTCGGCGGATTTGAAGCGATACTTCATATCCCAGATCTGCTCGGCGATGGGGGCGGCGAAACGGGTCATGGCAGTGATCCTTGGCAGAGGATTGGTGTTGCAGAGCGGACACCCTAGATACACCACAACTGGACACGACTACAACAAGTGACGAGGCCCGCAACCGGACAAAATGCACAAGAGTTTGTCCTTGGGCGCGCAGACCCCACAATATCAGCTCACAATGAGGTAGGCGATTGGGCGCGGAGGCAGGACTTGAACCTGCAACCTTCTCGCCGTAGCTTGGGATTGCTTAAGTCCAGCTACCAGAATGCGAGACGCTCTATCCTATTGAGCTACACCGCGACTATTTCCTCTCTCGGCAGAATACACCGACCCGCGCGAAGACCACAATATTCGCGCGCGTCCAGCCGCACAAAAAATCACAAAGTCTCCGGCATCCCACCCACCACAGTTTGCAGTCCCTGCCGCGAGGCCTACAATATAAGCTGCAAACAAGGGGGCGACTCGGGTGAGCGGGACCATCAATCTGATCAAGCTGTGCGTCGGCGCCGACGGGGTGGAGGACCTCCATGCCTGGCAGCGGAATCCGCAGGCCTGCACCAAGGACGGTTATCCGCGCCATGTCACGCGGATGTGGCCCAAACGGGAGGCAGAGCTGCTGAACGGCGGCTCCTTGTATTGGGTGTTCAAGGGCGAGGTTCTGGCGCGCCAGCGTATCGTGCGGCTGGACGAGGTGGACCGCGGCGACGGGATCCGGCGCTGCGGCATCGTGATGGACCGGGAAATCACCCTAACCCGCGCCGCGCCCCGGCGGCCGTTTCAGGGCTGGCGCTATCTGACGCCAGAGGATGCCCCCGCCGACCTGCCCGCCGGGCGGGCGCAGGAGGATGCGCTGCCCGACGAGCTGGACCGCGCGCTGGCCGAAATCGGGGTGCTTTGATCGGGCTGGAGGCACCGAGGTTAACCGCAGGAGATTCCGGGAAAACGGGGGTGACAGCTGTGCCCCCCCTGGTGCACCGGGCATGCGCCGTTTGCGGTGATGGGGTGGAGCGCCCTAAAGTGAACGGGACGAACGTTGTGTGGATCAAAACGCGCGGAAAGAAAGGCACGAAGACTCCGCAACGACGACCTGTCCCTCCGAGCCAATCTCCCAGCGCGGAATCAAGCCCGAAGGGCGCCGCGCAAGCGCCAGCCCACGGTCCGGCGCTCGCGCGGCTTGTTCTGTGGGGCGGATGGAGGATGCAGAACAGCGGCGTCCATATCCTCGACACTGGCCCGACCCGTCTTAGCCGTCCACCCTCTTCAGCAAGGCCTTCAGCGCCGCCTTCTCGCCGTCGTCGCATTCCGCCACCCGGCTGCGCCAGAGCGTGGCCTGGCTGCGCAGCACCAGCGCATCGTCGAGGATCTTCAGGTGATTGGCCCGCAGGGTCTCGCCGGTGGAGGTGATATCGGCAATCGCCTCGGCCGTTTCGTTCTTCACCGTGCCCTCGGTCGCGCCCTGGCTGTCGACCAGCTGGTAATCGGCGACGCCCGCGTCGGTCAGGAAATCGCGCACCAGCCGGTGGTATTTCGTCGCGATCCGCAGCCGGAAACCGTGGCGCGCGCGAAAGGCCGCGGCGGCGGCATCCAGATCGTCGAGCGTATCCACATCGACCCAGGCGCGCGGCACCGCCAGGATCAGATCCGCCTGGCCGAAGCCCAGCGGCGCGATCTCTTCGACCTGCTGTTCCCAGCGCGGCAGCTTTTCTTGCACCAGATCGGTGCCGGTCACGCCCAGATGGATGCGCCCCGCCGCCAGCTCGCGCGGGATCTCGCCCGCCGAGAGCAGCACCAGCGAGATGCCGTCGATCCCGTCGACCGCGCCGGCATATTCCCGGTCCGAGCCGGTGCGGCTGAGCCGGATGCCGTGCTTTTCGAACCAGTCGAAGGTCTTTTCCATCAGCCGCCCCTTGGAGGGCACGCCCAGCTTCACCGTCATTGCGCGGCCTCCTCGAGCGTCAGCATCAGACCGGGGCGCAGCACGCCGCCCACCGCCGGGATTTCCGCGCCTTCGCCCAGCGCCCGGGTCAGCGCATCATAGCGCCCGCCGGTGGCCACGGGCGGCAGATCGGCGCGGGTCGCGGCATAGAAACCGAACACGAACCCGTCATAATATTCCATCGAGGTGCGGCCATAGCTGGCCTCGAACTCAAGGTTGTCGACATCCACCCCGCGTGCGGCCAGCGCGGTGATCCGCGCCTCCAGCTGATCCAGCGCCGGGCCGATCTGCGGCAGATCGACGGCCACGTCGCGCAGCTGTTCCAGAGCGAAGGGCAGCGTCTCGCGCACTGCCAGCAGCGCCTCCAGCGCTGCGATCTCGCGCTCGGAAATCGGCGGTGCGGCGGCATCGGCGCGCAGCGCCTCGATCCGGGTCTCGATCTCGGCGCGGCCGCGCAGCCCGATCTCGGGGCCGGCCCCGGCAAAGGGATCCGCCGCCGCCAGCAGGGCGGCGCGCGCCGCCGGCACCGGGGTGCGGCCGGAATACCGGTCCAGCAGGGCGCGGAACCGGCGCGGCCGCCAGATATGGCGCATCAGCGCCGATTTGCGCGCCGCGGTGGTCTCCAGCCCCGCCACGGCGGCCATCAGGATGCCGATATCGCCGGTGGAGGCGCGCAGACGCAGGCCCGACAGGGCACCGGCGATCAGGGTGAAAACCTCGGCATCCGCCGCCGCCGGATCGGCACGGTCGAACACCTCGTATCCCACCTGGATAAATTCGTTGTCGCGGTCCGGATCATGCTCCTGCCGCCGGAACACCTCGCCGGAATAGGTATAGCGGGCGGGTTCCGCCCCGTGGTGCATATGCATCTGCACCACCGGCACGGTGAAATCCGGGCGCAGCATCTGCTCGCCGCGCAGCGCGTCCGAGGTCACATAGGCGCGGCCGCGGATATCCTCGCCATAGAGGTCCAGCAGCAGCTCGGCGGGTTGCAGGATCGGCGTTTCGACGGGCCGCGCGCCGGCCTCTTCGAAATAGGCGCGCAGCTCGGCGGCGCGGGCCAGGATGCGGGCACGTTGCGGCATCAGTCTTCGCTTTCTTGCGAGGCGAGGATCTCCTGCACCTTGGCGACCAGCTCGGTGCGGGGCACCTCGAACTGACTGGGGCGTTCCTTCCATTCCTCCAGCGTGGCGTTCTCGGCGATCTTGGCGCCCAGGATCAGGTCCTTGATCTGCACCACGCCGCGCTCTTTCTCGTCGCCGCCCTCGATCACCGCCACGGGAGAGTGGCGGCGGTCGGCGTACTTGAGCTGGTTGCCGAAGTTCTTGGGGTTGCCCAGGTAGACCTCGGCGCGGATGCCTGCGGCGCGCAGTTCCGCCACCATCGCCTGGTAATCGGCCATGCGGTCGCGGTCCATCACGGTGACAACCACCGGACCCACGTCATGGGCGGTGATCCGGCCCTTTTCGCGCAGCGCCGCCAGCAGCCGGTCGACACCGATGGAGATCCCCGTCGCGGGGACCGCCTGCCCGGTGAAGCGCTTGACCAGATCGTCATAGCGGCCACCGCCGGCGACGGAGCCGAACTGCCGCTTGCGGCCCTTGTCGTCGAAAATCTCGAAGGTCAGCTCGGCCTCGTAGACCGGCCCGGTGTAATACCCCAGCCCACGCACGACCGAGGGGTCGATGACGATGCGGTCGGGGCCGTAGCCGCCGGCATTCAGCAGCTCGGCGATCTGTTCGAGCTCGCCCACGCCCTCGGCGCCGATCTGGCTGTCGCCCACGGCGGCGCGCAGGTTGGCGAGCGTTTCCGCCGCATCCGCGCCCTTGGAGGTGAGGAAGGCCACCACCGGCTCGGCCTGCTCATCGCTCAGCCCCACGCCGTCGATATAGGCGCCGGAGGCATCGAGGCGGCCCTTGCCCAACAGTTCGCGCACACCGGCCTCGCCGACCTTGTCGAACTTGTCGATGGTGCGCAGCACGGCGTCGTGCAGGGCCACGTCGTCGCCCAGCCCCATGGTCTCCAGCACGCCGTTCAGAACCTTGCGGTTGTTGACCCGGATCAGGTAGTCGCCGCGCGGCATGCCGACCTCTTCCAGCGTGTCGGCGAGCATGGCGCAGATCTCCGCATCCGCCGCCATCGAGCCGCTGCCGACGGTATCGGCATCGCATTGATAGAACTGGCGATAGCGCCCCGGTCCCGGCTTTTCGTTGCGCCAGACCGGCCCCATCGCATAGCGGCGGTAAGGCGTCGGCAGATCGTTGCGGTGCTGGGCATAAACGCGGGCCAGCGGCGCGGTGAGGTCATAGCGCAGCGCCAGCCAGTCGCCCTTGTCCTCCTCGGCCCCCTCCTGCCAGGCGAAGACACCTTCGTTGGGGCGGTCCACATCGGGCAGGAACTTGCCCAGCGCCTCGACCGTCTCCACGGCGCTGCTTTCCAGCGCGTCGAAGCCATAGCGATGGTAGACCCCGGCGATCTGGCGCAGCATCTCGCTGCGCTGGGTCACCTCGGCGGCGAAATAGTCGCGGAAGCCCTTCGGCGTCTCGGCCTTGGGGCGGGGCTGTTTCTTGGGCTTGGCCATCGCGGGCTCCTGCTCACTCACGTGTCGCGGCGGGGTCTATCCCAAGCCCCGGCAGGGGGCAAGGCAGCGCGCGGCCGCCCCGCTCAGATCGCCGAGAAATCCCCGCCGCGCCCCTTGCCAGAGGCAAAGCGGGCCGCCCCCGCCCGCCCCTCGGCGGCAAAGATCGCAGCCGAGGCCCATTCGCGGCGCAGCGCCCGGGCCAGATCGGCGGGCGCCATGCGGGCGGAGAGATGATCGGCGCGCAGGCACCCTTGGGGAAATCGCGTGAGCTCATGGGCCAGCTCCCACGCCACCGCCAGCGCCCCGCCCTGCGGTGCGACGCGGTCGGCGAAACCGATGGCGTGCGCCTCCCCTGCATCCACCGGGCGGCCGGTGAGGATCAGGTCATTGGCCCGCCCCTGACCCAGCAGGCGCGGCAGCCGCACGGTACCGCCGTCGATCAGCGGCACGCCCCAGCGGCGGCAGAACACACCCGTCGTGGCGCCCTCGGCCATCACCCGCATGTCGCACCAGGCGGCCAGTTCCATGCCGCCGGCCACCGCGTGCCCCTCAATCGCCGCGATCACCGGCTTGCGCAGCATCAGCCGCGACGGCCCCATCGGCCCCGGGCGCGGGTCGTTCATCGGGTCGTCCCAGGCCTCCGGGATATCCAGCCGCGCCATCCAGGCATCCGCCGCGCCGGAGCCCGCCGCCTTCAGGTCGAACCCCGCGCAGAAGGCGCCGCCGGTGCCGGTGAGCACGGCGACATCCACATCGGGGTCGGTGTCGAAGGCGATGAAAGCGTCGTAGAGCGCCTGCGCGGTGGCCGGGTCGACGGCGTTGCGGGCCTCTGCGCGGTCGATGGCGATGGTGCGCACCGGCCCGTCGGTTTCGATCTGGACTGTCATGACAGGACCTCCCTCTGGTCGCGTTCAGCCTGCCGCCGGAGCGCGGCGCCGGGCAAGGGGGCGGCGGATGTGACGTTGCGCCCGGGGCCGCACCGGCCTATCTGAGCGGGAAAGGAGAGCGCGATGCAGCAGATGGAAGAACGGCTGGCCCACCTGATCCGCACGGTGGAGGAGCTGAGCGATGTGGTCGCCGGCCAGCAGGCCGAGATCGACCGGCTGACCCGCCGGGTGGAGATGCTGCTGCAGCGCGAGGCCAGCCGCGAGGCCGAGGGTAGCGGCGGGGTGATCCTGGGCGACGAGCGGCCACCGCACTACTGAGCGGGGCGATCCCTCCCCGGAGGGCTAAGCCCAACAAGATCTTGCAGGAAAGTGCAGCAGAGGGTAGCGTCCGACCGCAGGTGGGCGCTTCCTCGCTGTGAAAGCGTCAATTTATGGTCGCCAATACATCGAGCGTCCGTTCTGAACCCGTAAGGTCGCGATAGCGCCCGCCCATGGGGCGGTCGGGCGCTGCCCGGCGGCGCTGCGCGCCTTGATTCCCGGCTGGAAAAACCTACAACTCCTCGACGTCCAGCACCCCGTCGAGGCTCTTGAGCGCGCCCTTGATCTGCGGGTTGATGGCGAAATCCTGGCCCAGGTCCATCTCCACCTCGCCGGGCAGCGCCGGATCGAGCAGGCAGAGCTGCACCGGCCCCTTGGCTGCCCCGCGCGCGGCCTTGGCGGCCTCCTCCAGGATCACCGCGACCGGGTCCACCGCGCCGGCGTTATCGACGAAGACCTTGAGCCCCGCCGTCCCCGCCTGCGCCACCGCGGTATCCACCGGCGCCACGCCGCGGCCCAGCAGCTTCAGCTGATCGCTCTCCATCGTCGCCTCGACCGTCACCACCACCTTCGATCCGGTCTCCAGCGCGTCGCGCGATTTCTCTAGCGCCTCGGAGAACAGCGTCACCTCGTAGGCGCCGGTGGTGTCGCTCATCTGCACGAAGGCAAAGCGGTTGCCGCGCGCCGATTTGCGCTCTTGCCGCCCCGCCACCACGCCGGCCAGCTTGGCCACCAGCGGCCCCCGCTCAGCCTTGGCGGTCAGCTCGTCGAGCGTCAGCACCCCCTTGCGTTTCAGCGGCGCCATGTAGTCATCGAGCGGGTGGCCGGAGAGATAGAAGCCCACCGCCTTGAACTCCTCCGCCAGCCGCTCGGCAGGCAGCCAGTCGGCCGCCGGGCTCAGCCGCGGCTCGGGCAGGTCGTCGCCCGCCTCGCCAAAGAGCGAGACCTGCGCGCTGGCCTTCTGTTCGTGGATCGCCGCCGAATAGGCCACCAGCGCGTCGAGGCTGTCGAACACGCGGCGCCGGTTGCGGTCGAGCTGGTCGAAGGCCCCGGCGCGGGCCATCATCTCCAGCGGCCGCTTGCCGATCTTCTTCAGATCCACCCGCCGGGCGAAATCGAACAGCGTGGAGAACGGGCGGTCCTCGCCATCGGAGCGGCGGCCTTCGACCACCAGCCGCATCGCATCCAGCCCGACGTTCTTCAGCGCGCCCAGGCCATAGACCAGCTCGCCCTCGACCACGTTGAAGGTGGGCTCCGAACGGTTCACGCAGGGCGGCACCCAGGGCAGGCCGAGCCCCTTGCGCACCTCTTCGAAATAGACGCCCAGCTTGTCGGTCAGGTGGATATCGCAGTTCATGACGCCGGCCATGAACTCCACCGGATGGTTCGCCTTGAGCCAGGCGGTCTGGTAGGACACCACCGCATAGGCCGCCGCGTGCGATTTGTTGAAGCCGTAGTTGGCGAATTTCTCCAGCAGGTCGAAAACCTCGGAGGCCTTCTTTTTGTCGACCCCGTTTTCCATCGCGCCCTTTTCGAATTTCGGGCGTTCCTTGGCCATTTCCTCGGCGATCTTTTTACCCATCGCCCGGCGCAGCAGGTCGGCGCCGCCGAGGGAATAGCCGGCCATCACCTGGGCGATCTGCATCACCTGCTCCTGATAGACGATGATGCCCTGGGTTTCCTCCAGGATATGGTCGATCAGCGGGTGGACCGAGGTGATCTCGCGCTGGCCGTTCTTGACCTCGCAATAGGTGGGGATGTTCTCCATCGGGCCGGGACGATACAGCGCCACGAGCGCCACGATATCCTCGATACAGGTGGGTTTCATGCGCTTGAGCGCATCCATCATGCCCGAGCTTTCAACCTGGAACACCGCCACCGTCTTGGCGCGGGCGTAGAGCTTGTAGGTCTTCTCGTCATCCAGTGGGATGGCGTTCATCTGGTTCTCGGCGCCCTCGGCCGGCTCGTAGAGCTGGGTGCCGTCGGCGGCCACATGCAGCGGCCGGCCCGATTGCAGGATCTGGTCCAGCGCGTTCTGAATCACCGTCAGCGTCTTCAGGCCGAGGAAGTCGAATTTGACCAGACCGGCCTGTTCCACCCATTTCATGTTGAACTGCGTGGCCGGCATGTCCGAGCGCGGATCCTGGTAAAGCGGCACCAACTCGTCGAGCGGCCGGTCACCGATCACAACACCCGCCGCGTGGGTGGAGGCATTTCTCAGCAGCCCCTCGACCTGCTGGCCATAGGTCAGCAGGCGGTCGACAACCTCTTCGTTGCGGGCCTCCTCGCGCAGGCGGGGTTCGTCCTTCAGCGCCTTTTCGATGGAGACGGGTTTCACCCCCTCCACCGGAATCATCTTGGACAGCCGGTCCACCTGGCCATAGGGCATCTGCAGCACCCGGCCGATGTCGCGCACCGCCGCCTTGGACAGAAGCGCACCGAAGGTGATGATCTGGCCCACCTTGTCGCGGCCGTATTTCTCCTGCACGTAGCGGATCGTCTCTTCGCGGCGATCCATGCAGAAGTCGATATCGAAGTCGGGCATCGAGACCCGCTCGGGGTTGAGGAAGCGTTCGAACAGAAGCGAGTAGCGCAGCGGATCGAGGTCGGTGATGGTCAGCGCATAGGCCACCAGCGAGCCCGCACCGGAGCCCCGCCCCGGCCCGACGGGGATATTGTTGTCCTTCGACCATTTGATGAAGTCGGCAACGATCAGGAAGTAGCCGGGGAAGCCCATCCCCTCGATGATGTCGAGCTCGAAATCCAGCCGTTTCTGGTATTCCTCGGCGCTCACTGCGTGCGGGATCACCGCCAGCCGCTGCTGCAGCCCCTCATTGGCCTGACGGCGCAGTTCCTGGACCTCGTCGTCGGCGAATTTCGGCAGGATCGGCGCGCGTTTGTAGGTCATGAACGCGCAGCGTTTGGCGATCTCGACGGTGTTCTCCACCGCCTCGGGCAGGTCGGCGAAGAGGGTGATCATCTCCTGCTGCGACTTGAAGTAATGCTGCGCGGTCAGACGGCGGCGCGGCTCGGCCTGGTCGACATAGGCGCCATCGGCAATACACAGCAGCGCGTCATGCGCCTCGTACATTTCGGGGCCTGGAAAGTACACGTCGTTGGTGGCGACCAGCGGGATGTTCATCGCATAGGCCATCTCGACGAAACCGCGTTCGGTCTGCCGCTCGGCCTCGGGCGCACCATCCTCGCCCGGGTGGCGTTGCAGCTCGACATATAGCCCGTTGCCGTAGATGCCGTGCAGCCGGCGCATCAGCGCCTCGGCCTCCTCGCGGCGGCCCTGTTGCAGCAGTTGCCCGACCGGCCCCTCCGGCCCGCCGGAGAGACAGATCAGCCCCTCGCCGTGGCGCTCCAGCTCATCCGGCAGCACATGCGGCTCCTGACCGTCGCCGCGCAGGTAGAGGCAGGAGTTGAGCTTCATCAGGTTTTCATAGCCGCGCTCGGATTGCGCCAGCAGCACCAGCGCGCCGATCGGCAGGCCCTGGTTGCGCCCGGTGGGCTGCGCCTGGGCCTCTTCATAGGCCAGATCGACCTGACAGCCGACGATCGGCTGGATCCCCGCGCCCGAGAGCGTGACGGAGAACTCCAGCGCCGCGAACATGTTGTTGGTATCGGTGAGCGCGACGGCGGGCATCTCCAGCTTGGCGCAGAGATCAGGCAGCTTTTTCAGCCGCACGGCGCCTTCGAGGAGGGAGTATTCGGTATGGGTGCGGAGGTGGATGAATCGGGGGGTGCTGCTCATGCGCTCAGGCTATCCCGCCGGCGCGCGCAGGGGAAGATGGCGCGGCAACACTCCTTGCCGGCAACAAGGCGCGCTGCCCTCCGTCGTGAAAGCTGCCCTTCCGTTCAAACCTCCCCCCGCGTGGCCCGGGTGCGAGTCGCCCGGCCCCGGCGTTGCCTTGAATTGCCGCGAAAACAGGCAGGATTGTTCGGCAATATTTGAAAGACCTTCAGTTGGCCGCCACGCGCTCCTTCATAAACCTATGAAATATTGCACATTTCCGCCCTCTCCCGCCGATCCTGACAGAATGCCGCGCTCCGGCCGACCCTGCCTGCCCCGCAGTTTCCCTTGCCTCGGCATGGGGCCTGTTTCTAACCTTGGACAACAAACACAGCGCCCGCCTTTTTTCTACGTCGCATCGAGGAAGGGCAGTTAAGGGTACAACGGGGTAACGCGACCGGTTTCAGGAATGGAGATCAGGTTTCTTCTGAACGGAGAGGCTGTCGCGCTGTCGAATGCAGCGCCGACGCAAACGCTGCTGGATTGGCTGCGCGAGACGCGCGGGCTGACCGGCACCAAGGAGGGCTGCAACGAGGGCGATTGCGGCGCCTGCACGGTGATGGTCAGCGACGGCAATGGCGCCCGTGCGCTCAACGCCTGCATCCTGTTCCTGCCGCAGCTGCACGGGCGCGCGGTGCGCACGGTCGAGGGCATCTCCGGCCCGAACGGCGAATTGCACCCGGTGCAACAGGCGATGATAGACCATCACGGCAGCCAGTGCGGCTTCTGCACCCCCGGCTTCATCCTGTCGATGGCGGTGGCGCATCTGAACGGCGACAGAGATCATGCCACAGCCCTTGCCGGCAACCTGTGCCGCTGCACCGGCTACGCGCCGATTCTGCGCGCGGCGGAGGCGGCGGCGGAGCAGCCGGTGCCCGACTGGATGCTGGCGGACGCCGCATGGGTGGCGGAGACCACCGCCCCCGCCCTGCCCGCCGCACCAGAGAGCGTGGATGAACTGGCCGCGCTCTATGCCAGGTCGCCCGAGGCCACGCTGGTGGCGGGCGCCACCGACGTCGGGCTCTGGGTGACCAAGGCGCTGCGCACGCCCGATCCGGTGATCTTTCTCAACCGCTGTGCCGACCTGAACGGCGTCGAGATCGGACCGCATGAGATACGCGTGGGTGCGATGACCGACATGAACGCCTTTGGCGCGGCGATGGCGGATCTGCATCCCTCTTACGCCGAGATGATCCGCCGCTATGCCTCGGCCCAGGTGCGCGGGGCGGCGACGGTGGGCGGCAATATCGCCAATGGCTCTCCCATCGGGGACAATCCGCCGGCGCTGATCGCGCTTGGCGCCGTGCTGCACCTGCGGCGCGGGGACGAGCGCCGGGCGCTGCCGCTGGAAGAGTTCTTCATCGACTATGGCAAGCAGGACCGGCAGCCGGGCGAATTCGTCGAGGCGGCGAGCTTTCCGCGCCAGAACGACCGGCTGAAATGCTACAAGCTGTCGAAGCGGTTCGATCAGGATATCTCGGCCGTCTGCGGCTGTTTCAACATCCGGGTGGAGGACGGCATCGTCACCGCCGCCCGCATTGCCTTCGGCGGCATGGCGGGCATTCCGAAACGCGCCGCCCATGTGGAAAGCGCGTTGCTGGGTCAGCCGTGGGAAAAGGGCACGATCCAGATGGCGCAGGCCGGGTTCGACGCCGATTTCGCACCGATGAGCGATATGCGCGCCAGCGCCGCTTACCGGCTGGGGACGGCGCGGGCGATGCTGGAGCGCTATTTCGCGGAGGATCAGGGCGAAGGCGTCTCGGTGCTGGAGGTCTCGGCATGAGCGTGACCAAACCCCTGCCCCATGACGCCGCGCGTCTGCATGTGACCGGGGCTGCGCGCTATATCGACGATGTGCCGATGCCGCGCGATACGCTGCATCTGGCCTTTGGATTGAGCGAGGTGGCGCGCGGGCGGATCGAGGCGATGGACCTTGCTGCCGTGCGCGCCGCACCGGGCGTGGTGGCGGTTCTGACCGCCGCGGACCTGCCCTTTGCCAACGATGTATCGCCCTCGGCGCATGACGAACCTTTGCTGGCGGCGGAACGGGTGAACTACGTCGGCCAGCCCCTGTTCCTGGTGGTGGCCGAGAGCCATCTGGCCGCGCGCAAGGCGGCGCGGCTTGGCGATGTGCGGATCGCCGAGGAAGCGCCGATTTTGACGATAGATCAGGCCCTTGCCGCCGACAGCCGGTTCGAGGGCGGGCCGGTGATCTGGCAAAAGGGCGATGCGGCGGCGGCCATCGAAGGGGCGCCCCATGTGATCGAAGGCAGCTTCGAGATGGGCGGGCAGGAGCATTTCTATCTGGAGGGGCAGGCGGCGCTGGCGCTGCCGCAGGAGGGGGGCGATATGATCGTCCAGTCCTCCACCCAGCACCCGACCGAGATCCAGCACAAGGTGGCCGAGGCCTTGGGCGTGCCGATGCACGGAGTCCGGGTCGAGGTGCGGCGGATGGGCGGCGGCTTCGGCGGTAAGGAGAGCCAGGGCAATGCGCTGGCGGTCTCCTGCGCGGTGGCCGCGCGGGCGACCGGGCGGCCCTGCAAGATGCGCTATGACCGCGACGACGACATGGTGATCACCGGCAAGCGCCATGATTTCCGGATCGCCTATCGCGCGGGATTCGATGCCGAGGGGAAGATCCAAGGCGTTGAATTCATTCAATATGCCCGCTGCGGCTGGGCGATGGACCTGTCGCTTCCGGTGGCCGACCGGGCGATGCTGCACGCCGACAGTTCCTACCTGCTGCCCAATGCCCGGATCGAGAGCCACCGGCTGAAGACCAACACCCAGAGCGCCACCGCCTATCGCGGCTTCGGCGGACCGCAGGGGATGCTGGGGATGGAGCGGCTGATGGATCATGCCGCACATCAGCTGGGGATCGAGCCGGTCGAGTTGCGGCGGCGGAATTACTATGCGGAAGCGGTGGAGGGGGGCTCTGCCCCCCGGCCTGCGGCCTCCCCCCGGGATATTTCCGGCCAGAAAAAGAGCGGGCGCGGCGACCTGCCCCAGACCACGCCCTATGGGCAGGTGGTGGAGGATTTCGCGCTGCACGGGATCACCGAGGCTTTGTTGCAGAGCTCGGACTATGCGGCGCGCAAGGCGGCGATTGCCGAGTGGAATGGCCGCCATGGGGCGATCAGGAAGGGGATCGCGTTTTCGCCGGTGAAGTTCGGAATTTCCTTTACGCTGACGCATCTTAACCAGGCCGGCGCGCTGGTGCATGTCTATCAGGACGGCTCGGTGCATCTGAACCATGGCGGCACCGAGATGGGACAGGGGCTGTTCCAGAAGGTGGCGCAGGTGGCGGCGAGCCGGTTCGGGATCGACCTGGCATCGGTGAAGATCACCGCGACGGATACCGCCAAGGTGCCCAACACCTCGGCCACCGCGGCCTCGTCCGGCTCCGATCTGAACGGCATGGCGGTGAAGGCCGCCTGCGACACGATCCGGGACCGGATGGCGGAGCATCTGGCGGCAGAGCATCAGGAGAAGCCCGAAAACGTACAGTTCGAGGGCGGAAATGTACGGGTCGGTAACGCGGTGGTAAGCTTTGCCGAAGCCGCGCAGCGCTGTTACCAGGCTCGGGTCAGCCTGTCGTCCACCGGTTTCTACAAGACACCCAAGCTGGAGTGGGACCGGGTGCAGGGAACCGGGCGGCCGTTCTATTATTTCGCCTATGGCGCGGCGGTGAGTGAGGTGGCGGTGGATACCCGCACCGGAGAGTATCGCATCCTGCGCGCCGACATCCTGCATGACGCGGGCGCCAGCCTGAACCCGGCCCTGGACAAGGGGCAAGTCGAGGGCGGCTATGTGCAGGGCGCCGGGTGGCTGACCACCGAGGAACTGGTCTGGGACGACAAGGGGCGGCTCAGGACCCATGCGCCGTCGACCTACAAGATCCCGGCGTTTTCCGACCAGCCGGAGGTGTTCAACGTGGCGCTCTGGGACGGGCGCAACCGGGAGGACACCATCTATCGTTCCAAGGCGGTGGGGGAGCCGCCGTTCATGCTGGGGATCTCGGCTTATCTCGCGCTGAGCGATGCGGTGGCCTCCTGCGGCGACGGCTATCCCGACCTCGACGCGCCGGCGACGCCGGAGCGGGTCTGGGCGGCGATCCGGGGGATGCGCGATGAGCTTTGATCCCGATGCGCTGAAAGCGGCGGTGGCGGCGCATGGCCGGGTTGTCCGGGTTGTGATCGCCGACCTGAAAGGCTCCTCCCCGCGCGAGGTGGGGGCGGCGATGCTGGTTTGGGACAGCGGCCAGTCGGGCACCATCGGCGGCGGGGCGCTGGAGTTCGAGGCGGCGAAGGCGGCGCGCGGGCAGCGGGACGGCGTGCGACTGAGCCGCCACGCGCTGGGGCCGGAGCTGGGGCAGTGTTGCGGCGGGGCGGTGACCCTGTTGAGCGAGGTTTACGATGCCGACGCCGTGGCGGCGCTGAAGGGCGAGGTGATCGCCCGGCCAGTCGCGGGCGCGGTGGAGATGCCCCTGGCGGTGCGGCGGATGCTCGGCAAGGCGCGGGATCGGGGGGAACGCCCCGGCCCGGCGCTGATCGACGGCTGGATGGTGGAGCCGGTGGTACGGCCGGCGCGGCAGTTCTGGATCTGGGGCGCGGGGCATGTGGGCCGGGCGATGGTCGATGTTCTCGCTCCCCTGCCCGATCTGGCGATCACCTGGGTCGATACCGGGCCGGAGCGGTTTCCCGAACACGTGCCGGAGGGGGTGACGATGCTGCCCGCCGCCAATCCGGCCGATCTGGTGCGTCACGCGCCGGTGGAGGCGGAACATCTGATCGTGACCTATTCGCACGCCCTTGATCTGGAATTGTGCCATCGGCTGCTTTCCCACGGGTTCGGCTTTGCGGGGCTGATCGGATCGGCTACGAAATGGGCCCGGTTCCGGTCGCGGCTGCGCGCGCTGGGGCACCGGCCGGAGGCCATCGCGCGGATCACCTGCCCGATCGGCGATCCCGGTCTGGGGAAACACCCGCAGCAGATCGCCATCGGCGTGGCGGCGCAGCTTTTGCGCCCCGCCGCCCATGCGGCAGAGACGAAGGAGCGACGCGCGTGAGCCAAGTACTGCTGAGCCTGAGCGGGCTGACCAAGGCCTATCCCGGCGTTGTCGCCAATGACGATATCTCGTTTCAGATCGGCGAGGGCGAGGTGCATGCGCTGCTGGGCGAGAACGGCGCCGGGAAATCGACGCTGGTCAAGATGATCTACGGGCTGGTGAAGCCCGACAGCGGCACCATGGAGCTGCGCGGGCGCGCTTACGCGCCTGCCGAGCCGCGGGCGGCGCGGGCCGATGGGATTGCGATGGTGTTCCAGCACTTCTCGCTGTTCGATGCGCTGAACGTGGCCGAGAACATCGCGCTGGGGATGGAGAACCCGCCCGCGATGCGCGATCTGGCGGCGCGGATCCGCGAGGTGTCGGAGACCTATGGGTTGCCGCTCGACCCCTATCGCACGGTGGGCGATCTGTCCGCCGGGGAGCGTCAACGGGTGGAGATCATCCGCTGCCTGCTGCAGGACCCGAAGCTGCTGATCATGGACGAACCCACCAGCGTGCTGACGCCGCAGGAGGTGGAGATCCTGTTCAAGACGCTGGAGAAGCTGAGGGGCGAAGGCACCTCGATCCTCTATATCTCGCACAAGCTGGAGGAGATCCGCGCGCTGTGCGACACCGCGACGATCCTGCGGCTGGGCAAGGTGGTGGGAAGCTGCACCCCGCGCGAGACCACGGCGCGGGACATGGCCGAGATGATGGTGGGCAGCGCGCTGAAGACGCCGCAACGCGCCGGGCGCGAGCTGGGCGCGGTGGCGCTGGACATCACCGGGCTGTCGGTGCCCTCGCCCTCGGCCTTCGGCACGGCGCTGAAGAACGTGCATCTGGCGGTGAAACAGGGCGAGATCGTGGGCATCGGCGGCGTCGCCGGCAACGGCCAGGAAGAGTTGGTCAGCGTGCTTTCGGGCGAGATCCTGACCGACCCGGGCGCGGTCAAGCTGATGGGGCAGCCGATCGGGCGGCTGGGGCCGACGGCGCGGCGCGCGCTGGGGCTGCTGTCGGCGCCGGAGGAGCGGCTGGGCCATGCCGCCGCCCCGGACATGAGCCTGACCGAGAACGCGCTGTTGACCGGGGCGGTGCGGGAAAAGCTGGTGAAGAACGGATTTCTGCACTGGGGCGCGGCGCGCGGGTTTGCCGAACGGATCATCGAGGCCTTCGACGTGCGCACGCCGGGGCCGGAGAACGCGGCGCGGTCGCTGTCGGGCGGCAACCTGCAGAAATTCGTGATCGGGCGCGAGGTGATGCAGGGCCCGCAGGTGCTGGTGGTGAACCAGCCGACCTGGGGGGTGGATGCGGCCGCGGCCGCGGCGATCCGCCAGGCGCTGCTGGATCTGGCGGCGGGCGGCGCCGCGGTGATCTGCGTCAGCCAGGATCTGGACGAGCTGATGGAAATCGCCGACCGCTTTGCCGCGCTGAACGAAGGGCGGCTGAGCGCGCCGCGCCCCACTGCCGGGCTCACGGTGGAGGAGATCGGGCTGATGATGGGCGGCGCGCATGGCATGGAGGTGGCGCATGTGTGATCGCAGGGCACGCCGGACCGGGGCCGCAGAGGATATGCAACAATCGGGGGGCCGCGCATGATCCGGCTGGAGAAAAGGCCGCAGCCGTCGCGGGCCTGGTCGATGGCGACGCCGCTGGTGGCGGTGCTGGCGACGATGGTGGTTGGCGGGCTGTTGTTCGGGCTGCTGGGCACCAACCCGTTCCAGGCGATCGAGACGATCTTCTGGGAGCCGCTGTTCGGCGAGTTCGCCTTTTACTACCGGCCGCAGCTGCTGGTGAAGGGGGCGCCGCTGGTGCTGATCGCCATCGGGCTGTCGCTGGGCTTCCGCGCCGGGATCTGGAACATCGGCGCCGAGGGGCAGTACATCATGGGGGCGCTGACCGGCGCCGGGGTGGGGCTGGCGTTCTACCCACTGGAAGCCTGGTACATCTTTCCGCTGATGGTGATCGCGGGGGCCTTCGGCGGCTGGCTCTGGGCGATGATCCCGGCGCTGCTGAAGGTGCGGTTCGGCACCAATGAGATCCTGGTCTCGCTGATGCTGGTCTATGTGGCGGAGCAGCTGCTGGCGTCGATGTCGCTGGGGCTGTTGAAGAACCCCGAGGGCTTCGGCTTTCCCGGCAGCCGCAACCTGAACGATTACGCCGCCGCCAACAGCTGGATCCAGCAGGACGTGGGGCTGCACTGGGGGGTGGCGGCGGCGCTGATCGCGGTGATCTTTGCCTATGTGCTGCTGAACCGGCATATGCTGGGGTTTCAGATCCGGCTGACCGGCGAGGCGCCGCGCGCGGCGCGGTTCGCGGGCGTGCGTCCCGCGCGGCTGATCCTGTTGTGCCTGGGGCTGTCGGGGGCGCTGGCCGGGCTGGCGGGGCTGTTCGAGGTGTCCGGGCCCGCCGGGCAGGTGAGCATCGATTTCAACGTCGGCTATGGCTTTACCGCGATCATCGTGGCGTTCCTGGGCCGGCTGCACCCGGTGGGAATCCTGCTGGCGGGCGCGCTGATGGCGCTGACCTATATCGGCGGCGAGATTGCGCAGGGGCAGCTGGGGCTGCCGGCGGCGGCGATCCAGGTGTTCCAGGGGATGCTGCTGTTCTTCCTGCTGGCGCTGGACCTGCTGACCAATTACCGCGTCGCCTGGCGCAAGCCGGAGGTGGCGTGATGGAGATCCCGCGCTTGCACCTGTGGGACAGGATCGGGCTGTGCCTGTTCGCCCCGATCTGCATGGTGACCGGCTGGGTTCTGGGCCTGATCGTCCTGGGCCTGTTCACCGGGGCGGCCGGGATCGGGGCGACGGCGGTTGCCTGGGCGCTTGTGCTGCTGGTGCTGATCGTCCCGGCGATGGTGGCCGAAACCCCGTTTTACGCCTGGCGCCACTGGCTTCTGAAGGGCATCGAGCCGCCGTCGGAGGCCGAAGCGGCGCGCCGCGCGGCGGTGGTCCGGTTCAACCGGAGAATCGGTTGGGCGGCGGCTGGCGCGGGTTTCGTGATCGGCCTTGCGCAGGGCCTTGTGTTTCCAATTTCCGAAGGGGCCGCGTGAGATGGATCTTTCCGCAATCAATCCCGTCCTGCTGATCGCCTCGCTGATGGTGGCGGCGACGCCGCTGTTGCTGGCGGCGATCGGCGAGCTGGTGGTGGAGAAGGCCGGTGTGCTGAACCTCGGGGTCGAGGGGATGATGATCGTCGGCGCGATCAGCGGCTTTGCCATCGCGGTGGAGACCGGATCGCCCTGGCTGGGCTTTCTGGGTGCGGCTGTCGGCGGGGCGCTGTTGTCGCTGCTGTTCGTGCTGCTGACCCAGGTGGCGCTGGCCAACCAGGTGGCGAGCGGTCTGTCGCTGACGCTGTTCGGGCTGGGGCTGAGCTCGCTGATGGGGCAGCGCTATGTCGGGATCAAGCCGCCGCAGATGGCCGACATTCATATTCCCGGCCTTTCCGATCTGCCGGTGCTGGGGCCGATCCTGTTCGGCCATGACCTGATGCTCTACCTCGGGGTGGCGATCATCGCGGGGGTCTGGGCGGTGCTGAAATACACCCGGGCGGGGCTGATCCTGCGGGCGGTGGGGGAAAACCACGATGCCGCCCATGCGCTGGGTTACAAGGTGGTGCGTATCCGCATCGCCGCGATCCTGTTCGGCGGGGCCTGCGCGGGCCTCGGCGGTGCCTATATCAGCCTGATCCGGGTGCCGCAGTGGACCGAGGGCATGACCGCCGGGGTCGGCTGGATCGCGCTGGCGCTGGTGGTGTTTGCCAGCTGGAAACCCTGGCGGGTCCTGCTGGGTGCCTATCTTTTCGGCGGCGTCACTGTCGTGCAGCTTAACCTGCAGGCAGCCGGCGTTGCCATTCCCGTCGAGTATCTGGCAATGTCGCCCTATCTGGTGACGATCCTCGTGCTCGTGATCCTGTCGGCCGACAAGAGCAGCGCGCCTGCCTCTTTGGGCCGAATTTTCCATGCCTCAAACTAGGGGCAAATGACTTTAACCAGGGGGACCCTGTATGAAACTCGCATCTCTTCTTGCCGGCGCCGCGATGGTGCTGGGACTGGCCACCGGGGCGGTGGCGCAGGACAAGACCAAGGTCGGCTTTGTCTACGTCGGCCCGGTCGGCGACGGCGGCTGGACCTATGAGCACGACAAGGGCCGCCAGGCCGTCGAGGCCGAATTCGGCGACAAGGTGGAAACCGTCTACGTCGAGAACGTGGCCGAGGGCCCGGACGCCGAGCGGGTGATGACGCAGATGGCGCTGAACGGTGCCGACCTGATCTTTACCACCTCGTTCGGGTTCATGGACCCGACCATCAACGTGGCGAAGAAATTCCCCGACGTGAAATTCGAGCACGCCACCGGCTACAAGACCGCGCCGAACGTCTCGGTCTATTCCGCGCGCTTCTACGAGGGCCGCGCGGTGCAGGGCACCATCGCCGGCATGATGACCAAGTCGAACGTGATCGGCTACATCGGCTCCTACCCGATCCCGGAAGTGATCCGCGGCATCAACTCGGCCTATATCCACGCCAAGAAGGTCAACCCGGACGTGCAGTTCAAGATCGTCTGGGCCTTCACCTGGTTCGATCCGGCGAAAGAGGCCGATGCGGCCAAGGTGCTGATCGAACAGGGCGCCGACGTGATCCTGCAGCACACCGACTCGACCGCGCCGCAGGCGGCCGCCAAGAACGCGGGCAACGTGATCACCTTCGGCCAGGCCTCGGACATGGGCGAATACGCGCCGCTGCCGCGCGTCAGCTCGATCATCGACAACTGGGCGCCCTATTACATCGAGCGCACCAAGGCGGTGATGGACGGCACCTGGGAGACGGTGAACACCTGGAACGGCATCGGCAAGGGCATGGTGGGGATCGGCGAGATCTCCTCGGCGGTGCCGGAGGATGTGAAGGCCAAGGCGCTGGAACTGAAAGCGGCGATCGCCTCGGGTGAGTACCACCCGTTCACCGGCCCGATCAACAAGCAGGACGGCAGCGCCTGGCTGGCCGAGGGCGAAGTGGCCGACGACGGCACGCTGGCCGGCATGAACTTCTATGTCGAAGGCATCGAGGGCGAGATCCCGCAGTAAGCGGAACGCCTGAGAGAATGGGAGGCCCCGGTGAGAACCGGGGCCTTTTTTGTTGGGGAAAGCCCCCTGCCCCATTGCCCTGACCGGGCAACAGAGGGCAGCGCCCGGCCGCGGGTGGGCGCTCCCTCGCTGTGAGACCGTCACTGTGTGGCCGCCAGAATATCTTCCATGCGTTCTATGCGCAGGGGCCAGAAAAGCGCCCGCCCATGGGGGCGGTCGGGCGCTGCCCGGCGGCGCTGTGCGCCTTGATTTCGGGCTGGGGCGCATCGCGCCCGATGGGCCGCATCTTTTCAACCCGTCGGACAATCCGCCCCTTTCCCATCGCCGCGCACCATGCCAGTTTCCCGCCATGACAGACAGCAAGACAGATATCGTGATCGTCGGCGGCGGCATCGCCGGGATCTCGGCCGGGGCCCGGCTGGCGCCGCATGCGCGGGTGACGGTGCTGGAGGGCGAAGACGCCATCGGCTACCACGCCTCCGGCCGGTCGGCGGCGCTCTACGAGGCGAGCTACGGCCTGCCCTCGACCATGGCGCTGGCGCGCGGCAGCGGCGATTTCTACCTGCGGGAAACCGATTATCTCAGCCCCCGCGGGCTGATGCTGGCGGGGGCCGCGGGCGAGGAAACGGATTTCGCCCGGGAACTGGCCGAGATGGAGATGCAGCAGCTCTCCCCCGACGAGGCGCAGGCGATGCTGCCGATCCTGAACCCGGAGCGCGCGCCGCTGATCGGCTACAGCTCCGAGGCCTGGGATATCGACACCGACCGGCTGCTGCAGGATTTCGCGCGCACGATCCGCGCCAACGGAGGCGACGTGCGGACCAAAGCACCGGTCGGCGCGATCAGCCGTGGCGCGCGCTGGCAGGTGACCACGCCCGCCGGCCCCATCGAGGCCGATCTGCTGGTCAATGCCGGCGGCGCCTGGGCCGACGAGGTGGCGAAGCTGGCCGGTATCGCCCCCATCGGCCTCACCCCGATGCGCCGCTCGATGGCGCGGGTGGCCGCGCCAGAGGGGCATGACCCGGCGCGCTGGCCGATGATCTTCGGCGTCAACGAAAGCTGGTACATGAAGCCCGACGCCGGTGCGCTGCTGATCTCGCCCGCCGAGGAGGAACCGACCGCGCCGCATGACGCCTGGGCCGAGGACATGGTGCTGGCCGAGGGCATCGCGCGTTACGAGGATGTGATGACCGCGCCGGTGACCCGGATGATCTCCAACTGGGCGGGGCTGCGCAGCTTTGCCCCCGACCGCAATCTGGTGATCGGCCATGACGCGCGGGACAGCGGCTTTTTCTGGCTGGCCGGGCAAGGCGGCTATGGTTTCCTCACCTGCCCCGCCGCGAGCCTGCTGGCCGCCGATCTGATCCTGGGCCGCGCTCCGGCGATGGAGGCCGATATCCGCGCCCTGCTCTCACCCAAGAGGTTTTCCGCATGACCAACCGTCTGAACCTGCCCGATACCGCCAGCATCGCCGACAAGGGCGAGGGCGACAAACTGGTCGCCCCCTCGGCCGCGCGCAACTGCGATGCGATCTGCGATCTGCTGGCCGAAGTGGCGCCGAAGGAGGGCCGCGCGCTGGAGATCGCCAGCGGCACCGGCCAGCATGTGGCGGCCTTCGCCGCGCGGTTTCCGGGGCTGCAGTGGCAACCCTCCGACCCCGATCCGGCGCGGCGCGCCAGCATCGATGCCTATGCGGCCGAAAGCGGCTGCAGCAATATCGCCCCTGCCATCGACCTCGACGCCAGCCGTCCCGGCTGGGGCGCGGCGCTGTCTGGGCAAAACCTCATCACGCTGTGCAACCTGCTGCACCTGATCCCGATGGGCTGGGTCGAGGTGCTGATCGCCGAGGCCGCGCGGGCGCTTGCGCCCGGCGGACGGCTGATGATCTATGGCCCTTTCATGCGGGCGGGGGAGCTGACCAGCGAGGGCGACGAAGCGTTTCACGCCAGCCTGACGGCGCAGGATCCGCGGATCGGCTACAAGGACGATTTCGACGTGATCGACCTGATCCAGGGCGCCGGGCTGGAGCTGGCCGAAGTGATTGAAATGCCGGCCAACAACCTGGCCCTGATCGCCGAAAAACCGGCTTTCTGATCAAGATCAAAGTCTTTCACCGGGGCGCGTGGTCAGTGGCCGCAAACCTAATTGTGAAAGGCATCAAAATGAGCTGGAAAGAAAAACTGCCGAAGATCCGCGACGGGCTGCGCAACCTCAACCGCGCCAACCCGGAGGCCACCCGCGGCTTTGGCGGGCTGAGCAAGGCGGTGAAAGAGGGCGGCGTCCTGGACTTCAAGACCAAGGAGTTCGTGGCCCTCGGCATCGCCGTGGCGGACCGCTGCGAATCCTGCATCGGGCTGCACGTGGAGACGCTGATCAAGGCCGGCGCCACCCGCGAGGAAGTGGCCGACGTGCTGGGCATGTGCATCCAGATGGGCGGCGGCCCGTCGATGATGTACGCTGCCAAGGCGCTGGAATGCTTCGACGAGCTGAGCGCCGAGTGAGCGGCGCCATGAAGGGAGTTTCCGTTGTGCGTAAACTGGTTCTGACCGCCGCCGCGTTCGGGCTGATGTCCGGTGCGGCGCTCGCCGGCGGCAGCGGCGGCGCCAAGCCCAAAGCCGACCCGCCCGCCTTTGCCCCGCATTTCATCGAGAACTGGGACCTGAACGGCGACGGCACGGTCACCCGCGAAGAGGCCCGCGAACAGCGCGGCAATGTGTTCTTCATGTTCGACCAGGACGAGAACGGCGCGCTCGATGACGCGGAATACGACCTGTTCGACGAAACCCGCGCCGCCGACATGGAAAACGCCGGGATGAAAGGTGGCATGAACCGCAAGTCCTCTCCCGCCGCCATGCTCGCCCGCGAATACAGCGATGCCGACAAGGACGGCGTGGTGACGGAGCAGGAGTTCCTCGACGCCTCCGACGCCTGGTTCGACCGGATGGACCGGACCGGCGACGGCGTGGTGACGCTGGAGGATTTCCGCCGCGGGATGAACTGAGCGTATTCGGGCGCCTGAGGCGCCCGAAGCCTCCGGCGGGGATATTTGGTGTGAGAGGAAAAGGGAGGGCACGGGACCGCCCCCTCCCCGGAAAAGAGTTCGTCCTCTTCCCCTCACACGGTCATCGGCGTCCCCGCCTGTACCGTGAGGAAACAGTGCCGAAGCAAGGTCAACATCCCCTTGCTTCCTCTCACCTCAAATATCCTCGCCGAAGGCACCGGGCCGCGCCCTGAGGCGCGGCCCTTACCATCGAATGCGCCGCAGGCGCGCTTCTGAATTACCCGTCCTTGCGGATCACCTCGTTCTTCGGATCGTAGGGGCTGTCTTCGACCACCTGCGCATCCCACAGCTCGTTGAACATCCGCACTTTCAGCCTGGTGCCCGGCACCGCCAGCTCCGGTTTCACATAGCCCATGCCGATGGATTTGCCGAAGGCCACCGAGTAGCCCCCGGAGGTCAGACGCCCGACCTTTTCCCCGTCGAGGTAGAGCGCCTCGCGGCCCCAGGGGTCGGCATCGCCCGGCCCGTCGATCAGCAGGGTGCAGCATTTGGAACGGATGCCCTTGGCCTCCAGCGCCGGTTTGCCGTGGAAGTCTTTGGAAAGATCCACGAAACGGGGCAGGTCGGCCTCCAGCGGGGTGGCGTCGCGGCCCAGCTCGGTGCCGAAGGCGCGATAGGATTTCTCCTGCCGCAGCCAGTTCTGGGCGCGGGCGCCGACCGGCTTCATCCCGTGCTTCTCGCCCGCCGCCATCAGCTGATCCCAGAGGTAGGTCTGCATCTCCATCGGGTGGTGCAGCTCCCAGCCCAGCTCGCCGGTATAGGCGACGCGGATGGCGCGGACCGGGCACATGCCCAACTCGATCTCGCGCATCGACAGCCACGGGAAGCGTTTGTTCGACAGCACCGTCGAAGGGTCGGCATCCTTGACGATCTCGTTCAGCACATCGCGGGATTTCGGCCCGGCGATGGCGAAGACGCCCCATTGGCTGGTCACGTCCTGGATCTCGATGTAGCCGAACTCCGGCGCCTTGTCCTCGGCGGCCTTGCGCAGAAAATCGGCGTCATAGGCCGACCAGGCGCCGGCGGAGACGAGGTAGTACTCATCCTCGCCCAGCCGCACGATGGTGTATTCGGTCCGCGTGGTGCCGGCGGTGGTCAGCGCGTAGGTCAGGTTGATGCGGCCCACCTTGGGCAGCTTGTTGCAGGTGAACCAGTCGAGGAATTGCGTCGCGCCGGGGCCCTTGACCACATGCTTGGTAAAGGCGGTGGCGTCGATCAGGCCGACGCCCTCGCGGATCGCCTTGGCCTCTTCCACCGCGTATTGCCACCAGCCGCCGCGGCGGAAGCTGCGCGCGCCGTGATCGTCGAAGCCTTCGGGCGCGTAGTAGTTCGGGCGCTCCCAGCCGTTGACGCAGCCGAACTGCGCGCCCAGCGCCTTTTGCCGGTCGTAGGCGGGCGCGGTGCGCAGCGGGCGGCAGGCTTCGCGTTCCTCGTCCGGGTGATGCAGGATGTAGACGTGCTCGTAGCATTCCTCGTTCTTGCGCGCGGCGTACTCCGTGGTCATCCAGGAGCCGTAGCGCTTGGGATCGAGCGAGGCCATGTCGATCTCCGCCTCGCCCTCGACCATCATCTGGGCGAGGTAATAGCCGGTGCCGCCGGCCGCCGTGATGCCGAAGGAGAAGCCCTCGGCCAGCCACATGTTCCTGAGGCCTGGCGCCGGGCCCACCAGCGGGTTGCCGTCGGGGGTGTAGCAGATCGGGCCGTTGAAATCGTCCTTGAGCCCGACCTCCTCCGACGACGGGATGCGGTGAATCATCGACATGTATTCCTCCTCGATCCGCTCCAGATCGAGCGGGAAGAGGTCGGCGCGGAAGCTGTCGGGCACGCCGTATTCGAAACGGGCGGGCGCGTTGCGCTCGTAAGGTCCCAGGATCCAGCCGCCGCGCTCCTCGCGCACGTACCATTTGGCATCGGCATCGCGCAGGACGGGATGCTCGCCGTGGGTCTTGCGGTAGTCGACCAGCGCCGGGTCGGGTTCGGTGACGATGAACTGGTGTTCCACCGGGATCGCCGGGCTCTTGATCCCCAGCATCCGGGCGGTGCGTTGCGCGTGGTTGCCGGTGGCGGTGACCACGTGTTCGGCGGTGATCACGATCTGCTCGTCGGTGGGCACTAAGTTGCCGCCCTTTTCGCCCATCTTGGTGCAGGTGACCTTCCACTCGCTGCCGGTCCATTCGTAGCCGTCGACCTGCCATTTCCGCTCGATCAGCACACCGCGCTGGCGGGCGCCCTTGGCCATCGCCATGGTGACGTCGGCGGGGTTGATATAGCCGTCGGTGGGGTGGAACAGCGCGCCTTTCAGATCCTCGGTGCGGACCAGCGGCCAGCGCTCCTTGATCTCGGCCGGGGTCAGCCATTCATAGGGGATGCCCACCGTCTCGGCGGTGGAGGCGTAGAGCATGTATTCGTCCATGCGCGCCTGAGTCTGCGCCATGCGCAGGTTGCCGACCACGGCGAAGCCGGCGTTGAGGCCGGTCTCCTCCTCCAGCGTCTTGTAGAACTTGACCGAGTAGTCGTGGATATGGCTGGTGGCATAGCCCATGTTGAAGAGTGGCAGCAGCCCCGCGGCGTGCCAGGTGGAGCCGCTGGTCAGCTCGTCGCGCTCCAGCAGCATCACGTCGGACCAGCCCGCGCGGGCCAGGTGATAGGCGATCGAGGCGCCGACGGCACCGCCGCCGACGACCAGGGCTTTGACATGGGTCTTCATGATACCGCGCTCCGGAAGTGAGTCTCTTTATCATGATGTATGCCATGCGGAGGGCTCCGCTCAGAAGCCATCCGACACCCTATATGGCAAAACCGACCTTGGCGCGGTTTCAAAACCGGCAGTATGCCGCCGCCCCGCCGGCGCCCGGCACCGGAGTTCTGCCTGCCGGGCGCTGACCCCGTCTTTTTCTGGCTGAAAATATCCCCGCCGGAGGCACCCGCAGGCAAGGCCGGCGTGGCCGCCCGACACCCCGGGCGACCCACCGGCCGCAGCACCCCCGCCCCCCTTCCGGGGAGCGGGGCAGAGCCCGTTCAGACGATCTTGCCCGGGTTCATGATGTTGTCGGGGTCGAGCGCCGCCTTGATCGCCGCCATGTACCTGGTCGCGGAGCCAAGCTCCTTTTGCAGGTAGGGCCGCTTGCCCTGGCCGATGCCGTGTTCGCCGGTGCAGGTGCCCTCCATCGAGATCGCCAGATCGTTCAGCCAGCCGACGAACTCCTCGGCCTTGGCGATCTCCTCGGGGTTGTCCATGTCGATCAGCGGCAGGCAGTGGAAATTGCCGTCGCCCACATGGCCGACGATGGGCGATATCAGCCCCAGTTCCTCGGCCTTGGCCGCCGCCGCGCCGACGCATTCGGCCAGCCGCGAGATCGGCACGCAGACGTCCGTGCTGAGCCCCTTGGCGCCGGGGCGCAGACCGTGGCTGGCCCAGTACATGTCGTGGCGCGCCTTCCAAAGCTTGTTGCGCTCCTCGGTGCTGGTGGTCGCCTCGAAGCCGCTGCCGCCGAATTCCTCGGCGATGGAGCCGAAGGTCTCGGCCTGTTCCAGCACGCTGCTTTCGGAGCCGTGGAATTCCAGCAGCAGCAGCGGCGTTTCCGGCAGGTCGAGCTTAGAATAGACATTGGCGGCGCCGACGCTGAGCGCGTCCAGCAGCTCGATCCGCGCCACCGGAATGCCGTACTGGATCGTCATCATCACCGCCTGGCAGGCCGCGTCCACCGTTGGGAACGAGCAGCGGGCCGAGGAGATCGCCTCGGGGATGCCCTGCAGCCTGAGCGTGATCTCGGTGATCAGGCCCAGCGTACCTTCCGAGCCCACCATCAGCCGGGTCAGGTCGTATCCCGCCGAGCTTTTCTTGGCGCGCTGCGCGGTGCGGATGATCTCGCCGTCGGGCATCACCACCTCCAGCGCGATCACGTTGTCCTTCATGGTGCCGTAGCGCACCGCGTTGGTGCCCGAGGCGCGGGTGGAGGCCATGCCGCCGAGCGAGGCATTGGCGCCCGGGTCGATCGGGAAGAACAGGCCCTGGTCGCGCAGGTGGGTGTTGAGGTCTTCGCGCGTGACGCCGGGCTGCACCACACAGTCGAGATCGCCGGAATGCACGGCGAGGATCTTGTTCATCTGCATCAGGTCGACGGTGATACCGCCGGCGGGAGCGTTCACATGCCCCTCAAGCGAGGTGCCGGTGCCGAAGGGAATGACCGGCACCTTGTGCTGAGCGCAGGTTTTGACGATCTCCGACACCTCTTCGGTGCTGTGCGGGAACACCACCGCGTCGGGCGCCTGGTTCTCGATATAGGTGGTGGTGTGGCCGTGCTGTTCGCGGATCGCGGCGCCGCTCTGGCAACGGTCGCCGAAACGTTGTTTGAGAATGCCGACAACGGTTTCGATACCGGTTTCGTTGCGCGGCAGCGCGGTGGCCTGGACCATGGTCGGCTCCTTGATTGGGCAATGTGCCGCGGAACCTGCCCGATCCGGGCGCCGGGAGCAAGAAGCGTGTGGCTCAGCCGCCCAGCGCGACCCCTTCGCGGCGCGGGTCGGCGCCGCCCTGAAGCCCGCCGCCGATCTCGATGGCGTGCAGACCGGAGTTCAGATCGCGGGTCGTGACCTCGTACCCCAGCGCCTGCAGCGGCGCCTGCAGGGCCTCCGCCGCCGTGCCGGCCTCCAGATCGTAGGTGCCGAAACGGTTGACCGCATGCGGCAGCGAAACCGCCTGCTGCACGTCCATGCCCCAGTCGAGCCAGGCGATCACCGCCTGCGCCACATAGCCGATGATGCGGCTGCCGCCGGGGGAGCCGACGGCCAGCACCGGTTTGCCGTCCTTCATCACAATTGTGGGAGCCATGGAGGAGCGCGGCCGCTTGCCCGGCTCCACCCGGTTGGCGATGGGGAGACCGTCGCGGTGCGTTCGGAAGGAAAAGTCGGTGAGTTCATTGTTCAGCAGGAAGCCGCGCACCATCAGGCGGGAGCCGAAGGCGTTTTCGATGGTCGTGGTCATCGACAGCACGTTGCCGTAGCGGTCGACGATGCTGAGGTGCGAGGTGGAGGGAAACTCGATCGCCTCGTCATCGGCCCAGTTCAGCGCGTGATCGAAGTCAGGCTTGCCCGGGGCGACCTCGGGCAGCGCGTCATCGCCGGAGAGCAGTTTCGCCCGGTCAGCCAGATAGACGGGGTCGGTGAGGCCCTTGGTGGGCATCGGGACGAAATCGCTGTCGGCCATGTAGCGGCCGCGGTCGGCGAAGGCGAGGCGGGAGGCGTCGCCGATCAGCCGCCAGGCCTCCGCGCTGTCCGGACCGGGCAGGTCGTGGTTTTGCAGCATCCCGAGGATCTGCCCCACGGTGAGCGCGCCGGAGGACGGCGGGCCCATGCCGCAGACCTCATGCGCGCGGTAACTGACGCAGACGGGCGGGCGTTCGCGCACCTGGTAGAGCGCCAGATCGACTTGGCTGAGCACGCCGGGGTTGCCGGGTGCCTCCTGCACCATGCGTGCGATGTCGGCGGCGACGGGGCCGGTATAGAAGGCCGCTGCCCCCTGCCCCGCCAGGCGCCGCAGCGTGTCGGCGTAGGCGGGGTTGGTCAGCGTCGCGCCCTCGGCCAGCGGGGTGCCGCCGGGCAGGAAATAGGCGGCGGTGGCGGGGAAGCGCGCCAGCCGCTCTGCATCCCGCTCCACCAGACCGGCGAGGCGGGGAGAGACGGCAAAGCCCTGCTCGGCGAGGTCGATGGCGTCGTTGAAGAGCGTGGGCCAGGGGCTGCGGCCCCAGCGGCGATGCGCCGCCTCCATCAGCGCCGGTGTACCGGGCGTGCCGACGGAGCGGCCGCCGACGACCGCATCGAAGAATTTGAGCGGTTCGCCCGCGTCGTCCTGGAACAGCGTCGGGGTGGCCGAGAGCGGCGCGGTTTCGCGGCCGTCGAGGGTGGTCAGCGCGCCGGTTGCCGCATCGTACCAGACCAGGAAGGCGCCGCCGCCGAGGCCGGAGCTTTGCGGTTCCACCAGCCCCAGCACCGCTTGTGCGGCGATCATCGCATCGGCGGCCGTGCCGCCCGCCGCAAGGATCGCCGCCCCTGCCTCCACCGCGTGGGGGTTGGCGGCGGCGATCATCCAGTGCTCTGCCGTGACCGGGCGGCCTGCCTGTTTCGCCGCCAGCGCCTCGGATACGGCCGGCGATACGGTGGTGAAAACGCCCTTGGTCGCGGTTTCAGGGGCGACCGCATCGGCGCTCTGCTGGGCCGCGAGCGGGGCGGAGAGGGCGAGGCTGGTGGCAATGGCAAGGACGAAACGGCGCATCGGGGTCTCCCTTGGGCTGGACAAGGAGAACTCTAGCGGAAGCAGGCAGTCTGGCAATTGTGCCCCTACGGCGCGCCTTGTGGATGCTGTTGTCCGGGCCAGGGAACAAGCCGCGCAAGCGCCGGACCGTGAGCTGGCGCGCGCTACGTTTGGTCAGGGCGGTTTATGGCAGACAAATCCGAACTAAGTCCGAGCGGCGCGCCTACGTCGACCAAGCGCCTGACCGCGGGACGGTCCGGCGCTTGCGCGTCTCTCGGCGATTGCATGACATGCAATCGCCTGCCGACAGGGCATTGCTTTGCAATGCCTGAGAGGCGGCCTTCGGCCTTGATTCCGCGCTGGAAGGATTGGCTCAGACGTCTTTTTCTTTGCGCCCCCAGCCCCTCAAGGGCGAGGGACAGGGACGGGAATACCCCTCACCCCAGCGCATACCGCGCCAGCAGCTCGTACCGCACGCCGGAGGGATGCAGCGTGGATTCGTAAAGCCCGAAACCCGTCGCCCCGAACCCCGGCAGCGGCGCGTCGCCATGCTCCGTCAGGAACCGCCGCAACCGGGCGGCCACATCGGGTGCTGCGCCATTGCCGAAACGGGCCAGTGTCACATGCGGATGGAACCGCTCCCTCGGCACCGCGATCCCGGCGCGGCGCGCGATGCCGATCACCCGGCGGTGCAGATCGGTGAGCGCGGGCTCCGGCGCCACATCGGCAAACAGGATGCGCGGGCGGTCGCCGCCGAAGGCGCCCAGCCCGGAGAACCGCAGCGCAAAGGGCGCCGCCCGGAGCGCGTCCAGCTCGTAGTGCAGCCCCTCCAGCGCCACCTCGTCCTGATCGCCGAGGAAAGCCAGCGTCAGGTGCAGGTTCTCCTCCGCCACCGGCCGGCCGACGGGCAGACCGGCCTGCAGCCGGGTCAGCGCCGCGCTGACCTCTTCGGGCAGATCGATGGCCAGAAACGCGCGCACGCGTCAGAGCATGCCGGGGACCACCTGATCGGGCGGACGGTGGCCATCCTCGAAGGTCTTGATGTTGATGATCACCTTCTCGCCCATCTCGACCCGGCCCTCGACGGTGGCGGACCCCATGTGCGGCAGCAGCACCACATTGGGCAGCTCGCGCAGGCGCGGGTTCACCTCGGCGCCGCGCTCGTAGACGTCGAGCCCGGCGCCGGCGATCTCGCCCGCGCGGATCATCCGGGTCAGCGCATTCTCGTCGATCACCTCGCCGCGCGAGGTGTTGACGATCACCGCGCTGGGTTTCATCAGCTTCAGCCGCCGCGCATTCATCAGGTGGAAGGTGCTGGGGGTGGACGGGCAGTTGATCGAGAGTACATCCATCCGCGCCACCATCTGATCGAGGCTTTCCCAATAGGTGGCCTGGTGCGCCTCTTCGATCTCGGGGCGCAGGCGGCGGCGGTTGTGATAATGCACCTGCATGCCAAAGGCGGCGGCGCGCCGTGCCACCGCCTGACCGATCCGGCCCATGCCGAGAATGCCCAGCCGCCTGCCACCGATCCGACCGCCCAGCATCGCCGTGGGCGCCCAGCCGGCCCATTCGCCGCGCTGCATCATCGCCAGCCCCTCGGGGATGCGGCGGGTGACGGCGAGAATCAGCGCAATGGTCATGTCGGCGGTGTCGTCGGTCACCACGCCGGGGGTGTTCGACACCAGCACGCCGCGCTGGCGCGCCGTGGCCACGTCGATATGGTCGATCCCGGCGCCGTAATTGGCGATCAGCTTCAGTTTCTCGCCAGCCTGGGCGATCAGGCCCGCGTCGATCACATCCGTGAGCGTCGGCACCAGCACATCGGCGGTCTTGACCGCCTCGACCAGCTCGGACCGGGTCATTGGCGTGTCGTCGGCGCGCAGGCGCACGTCGAACAGCTCGCTCAGCCGGGTCTCGACCACCTCCGGCAACCGTCGCGTCACGACAACACTCAACCGTTCTCTTGGCACTGATGCTCCTCCAAAGCTTTTCAACACAGCCTGCGCCATGGCATCGTGGCGCAGGATCCGCCGGGGCACAAGAACCCCATGCGCAAATGACGCAGGCTTTCCACATGAGGCAAAACGAGAAGTCGGGCAAACCGCCAGTGAATGTGTCGAACAGACTGAAACGCCGCGTTGCCGCGGCTGTTGCGATCCTGCTGCTGGCCGGCGCCGCGCAGGCGCAGCCCGGCGAACGCGGGCCGGTGACCAACCTGCCGCTGCCGCGGTTCGTCTCGCTCAAGGCGAGCGAGGGCAATGTGCGCCGCGGCCCGTCGCTGACCCACCGGATCGACTGGGTATTCAAGCGCCGCGACATGCCGCTGCAGGTCACCGCCGAGCACGGCCACTGGCGCCGGGTGCAGGACCGCGACGGCGCCGGCGGCTGGGTGCATTACGCGTTGCTCTCCGGCGTGCGCACGGTGCTGGTGGAGCAGGACATGCTGGGGGTGCACGCCCGCCCGGCCGAGGACGCCCCGCTGACCGCGCGCTTCGAACTGGGCGTAGTGGCGCGGCTGGGCGAATGCAGCCACGACTGGTGCCGGATCTCGGCCGGCGGCTACCGCGGCTGGACCCGCAAGGAGACCCTCTGGGGCGTCGATCCCGACGAGATCCGCGACTGATCCGGCACACCACGCAACCGGCACGCCAGGTGGCTGCCCCACCGCCCGCGGCCGACGGAATTTTGCCGAACTTTTTTGTCAGATGGGCCTTGAACACCCCGAACAAGCCGCGTAATTAGCCGCTCACCGTTGGGGTGTAGCCAAGTGGTAAGGCAGCGGTTTTTGGTACCGTGTATCGTAGGTTCGAATCCTACCACCCCAGCCATCTTCTCCTGGATCAATGGACTAAGCGCCGGTGGCAGCCGTTGGCGGGGAAATGCCCCCGTTTAGTGCCCCAGTTGGGTGTGGGGGCTGCAGCAGCGGTTTTAACGGGTGTTCGGGGTGTAGCGGGAGACCCCCAGCTTGCCGCTGGAGGCCGTCGCCACAGGTCAGAGCAGATCGAAGTCGACCCCGTTCGCCCAGAAGTCCCAGTCGTCGCGCTTGTTATCCGCCACCGACCCGCTGACCAGATGCTCGGGCCGACAGCACCGCTCGTTATGGCAGCGATGACGGATCACCGTCGCCCGATCCAGGACCGCCCGGTTCACGATGCAGTAGACGAACCTCGCCACCGCCACCTGACGACCACGAAACCTCGTCTTCGGTCTTCGCTCCGTCGCTGATACCCAGCACCCGTTCTCATCTTCCGTCGTCTGGGCTAG
>Ga0213841_1000140_pt1 | contig 162731 bp, 144 predicted proteins | sample SWPATP23_FD_160125 | JGI IMG/M metagenome (GOLD analysis project Ga0213841, IMG submission 160125) | Coastal seawater microbial communities from Marineland, Florida, United States - SWPA TP2 #3 | ecosystem: Environmental > Aquatic > Marine > Coastal | place: USA: Florida | collected 2016-08-14
AAACTCCCCTATGCCGACACTGTTGAGAAACTCGAAGAGTTGCTGCCTTGGGTGGTGAAAGAGAGACTTTTAAAAAATTCCTGATTTGTCGATAGGGGCAGGTACGTCCATCAATTGGCGCTTACCACCATTTCTACCTTTACTGTAGGCTATGACCAGAATGACGCAGAAATCATTCATGCCCGCGAGACCGCCGATCACCTAGGTACCGACCACCATGAAGTCATCGCTGATATCGAGAGGCTGCCCAAAGACCTGCCTAGATTGATCTGGCTTGCAGAGGACTGCCACGGCAGGGAGGAAAGTTGGTTAACCACACTGGTACTGAAAGAGTTGAGCTCTCACGTCAACAATGTGATGAGCGGCAGATTTGCAGACGTGCTTTTTTGCGGCATGCCCCGCTACAGATTGTTATGGCTACGCGACCTCGCACCAGCCCCCTTGAAAAGACCGTTGAATGAACTCTACACCTATACCCAGATCAAGCAGCAACCGCATACGACATTGGGAAGGTGGTTAGTTAAAAAGGTCTACTCAAGGGACACTCCCGAGCCTCCTATCATTTTAGGGGCACAAGAAGAACCTTTTCACGTTCCGGCCTCAATCGATAGTTATCGAACAGATAAACTTAAATTGATGGCTGGCTGGCTTTACCATGAACCCTTGGAGCGAGAACTGCAACTCCATGCCATGAATCCTTTTTCTGATAGAAAAATCATCGAATTGGCTCTCACCATGCCGGTATCCCACATGATAGACTGGAGACTGCAAAAAAGAGTACTCCGTCGCGCAGCCCAAGGTCTGCTGCCAAATTCAATCTTGCAACGCCCGAAATCAATACAGCGTTTAAAACATGACGCACAGTTAGCCCAAGTGCTGGAAGCGATGGCAGAAAGGATGTTATCTACTGACGGACTGGCCGGACGCCACCTGGTGCACCCCGACTATTTCAAGCGCTTTTTTGATCGCAAGAGAACCTCCGCCTACACCCTGGAGAGTGCACAGCTTTTGTGGGCCCTGATCTGCGTCGAACTATGGTGCAAACAGTTCGTAGATCAACGAGGCAAACCGCCTACCGCCCAACTGTAAAGTGGCTTCAATTTAGCCTATATGCCTTAACTGCGCCACTTGGTTGCCAATATTCTTCTTATTAACACCAAGCCAACCACACATCGCCAGGTCCATGCCAAGCCAACACCACAGATAATGCCCAACAGGCCCATCGAACTTAAACCCCATGCCCCGATCACCGCGATAAGCAGTGCAATCCAGCTGTTCAGGTTCATCAATTTAAGATCATTCAGTGTTCCCAGCGCCGAAACGCTTGTGACCACGATGCTCTGCCAAATCTTTATATATCCTATCAAGACTGTTGCCAATATCAGTGTCCAACCAATGTTATATTTGGCATCGAGAAAATAGATAAATATTAGCGGACCACCCAGCAGGACCGCCACCGTCACCAACAGGCTCAGGAGGAGCGCTATTCGCAGCTCGCTCCTCATGAGCGTTAACGCGACCCGCCGTGAATCCGCCGCCCGTAACCTCGGCAGCAAGGTATAACCAATCCCAATCTGGAGCATGCGGTACGGCGCACCGACTACGGCTGCAAGCAGTCCAAAGATTGCCAGCTGCTCATAGGATAAGAGCTGGGGAATAAGAAACCGTTCGGCCTGCATGAGCACCACTGGTGCAGCGGTTACACCCATGCCTATGAGGCTTTCTCCAAAGAAGGCATACGCACCAATCGTCACCCCCTCATCAGCAAATTGATTGTGCGCTCCGAGCCATCCTATTACCGCCGTCAATAAATAGGCTGAAGCCGCCACGATGACAACAAAAACAGGGCTTACCCAATCAAACCATAATGCCAGAGGCACCGCGAGCAACAGGACGTAGTTATGTATTTGCACTAATGCCAAAGACACTCCGAATCGCTGGTGAGCACGATAAAATGCTGCACCGATGCGATTCACACTGCTGCCAAGAATCATCAAGGCCAAACACGCTGCGAGCAATGTGTTGACGTCGTATAAACTTACCACCAGCAGCCAGGAGATGCCCGCCACCAGGCAAGTGGATATCACCACCCGTAGCGCGAGCAAAGGCGTCACCCTGGCTTTATAGCGATTGACGATCAGATCTATCCCGGCCGGCCCAAAACTGTAACCCAGCTGGTTAAAAGCGAGCAGCAACGATAGAACACCGAACTCGGTCGCATCGAGATATTTCGCCAATAAAATATTGGCGATCGCAAACCCAATACCACCAAATCCAAACGCTGTTGCTGCACGAACCGAAGGTGTAAAGAGAACTTTACGAACGCTCGAGTGCAAGCTATTAAACACTGCCGAGCTTATAAGAGGGGAGCCCCAATGTGGCATTTTTCGGCTCTATGATTAATCACTACCTCTCAGTTTAGAACACTGGGAAAAGAAAAATGCAATACAACGGAGTCAAACCAACACCAAATTGTCCCGGTGAATTAGTTCCTCGTCGTCCATATAACCCAACAACCCTTCAATCTGATCACTGGATTTGCCGATAATCTTGCGGGCCTCATCGGCGTGGTAGTTCACCAGTCCACGGGCTATCTCAATGCCATCCGGAGCGACACACACCACCATCTCCCCGCGGGTAAAATTCCCTTGCACCTGTTTTACCCCCACAGGCAAGAGGCTCTTGCCCTGTTGACGCAACACCCTCACGGCACCCTCGTCCAGGATTAACATCCCGCGCGTCTGCAGGTGTCCGGCCAGCCAGCGCTTGCGCGCTGCCTGGGGCTGCTGATCGGCCAGCATCAAGGTCCCCAGCGCTTCCCCCTGTTGCAGGCGGGTCAATACATTGTCGATACGGCCACCCACAATCACAGAATTGGCGCCTGAACGCGCGGCCAGACGGGACGCCTTGACCTTGGTGATCATACCGCCGCGACCCAGGCTGCCGCCGTCACCGGCCATGGCATCCAAACGGCAATCGTCGGCAGAGATCTCTGTCAGCAGCTTGGCCTGCGGGTTAGAGCGGGGATCACTGTCATACATGCCCTCCTGGTCGGTCATAATCACCAGCAGGTCCGCCTCCACCAGGTTGGCCACCAGCGCCCCCAGGGTGTCGTTATCGCCGAAGCGAATCTCGTCAGTCACAACGGTGTCATTTTCATTCACCACCGGTACAACACCCAGTCGCGTCAGGGTGCGCAGGGTCGAGCGGGCGTTGAGGTACCGCTGACGTGAAGACAGGTCATCGTGGTCCAGCAGGATTTGGGCAGTATGTAAACCGTAGCGCTGGAACTCCTGCTCGTAGGTCTGCACCAACCCCATCTGTCCCACTGCCGCCGCGGCCTGCAGGTCGTGAATGGCATGCGGACGCTGCGTCCAGCCCAAGCGTGTCATACCGGCCGCCACTGCGCCGGATGACACCAGCACCAACTCGATACCCTGCTGCCGCAATTGCGCCATCTGCGCCACCCAGCCGGCGATCGCCTCGGCATCCAGGCCCTGACCATCATTAGTCAGCAAGGCACTGCCGATTTTTATGACCCAGCGCCGGGCCTGTTGAAAGGTTTCTGCTCTGTTCATAACTGTGTGTTAACGCTATTCATACGGCGGGTGCCTGTTGCCACTTAACGCGACTGCAGCAATTGCCGGGAACGGCTTTCGATCTCCTGCAACAGGTTCTGTGGGGCTGCCAACAACTGCGCTTTGTTCACCTGGATATAACGCAACAGGGTTATATCAATGCCGGCGGGAATCTCCTCCTCGTCCAGCACCTGGCACTCGCCATCCGGACGGATCAGGATATCCAGCACCAGGTCGCGCCAGTAGAGCCGGGTCTCGTCGATACGGGTCGAATCGCTGATATTGATGTAAAGCGCAAGCGTCTCGCCCCCGGCGGCCACAAAATGGTAGACATTATAGGCGCGATCCTGCCAGAAGTACCCCACACTGAGCGCCCCCTCCGGCAGGTGGACACCGTGGAGGTCGCCGGCTTTAGGCAGGCGATACAACACCACAGCCTGCCTTTTATCGCGTTCCAACAGTTCACACTCAAATTGCAACCGCGATCCGCACAGCAGTTTTTCCTTGATTTCGAGAATCGTCTGCATCTTGGCAATATCTCAATCTAGCCGGACTGTCGTCGCCGAGGGTAACACAGTACCTGCCCCAAGCTCAGGGCACGTACTCCACCTCCACATCGTAATCGTCGTCATCAAAATCGTCATCGGCGCGCTTGCGAGCCAGCCGCTCAGCGCGATGGCGCTCGCGCAACTCTTCAATGCGATCCCGGGCCTCCTGCTGCATTTGGGTTTGCAACAGGGTCTCCTGCTCGGCGCACTCCGGATCTTCACGCTCCGCCTCCCAACAGCTTTCAAGGTACTCGAGAAGCTCGCCACACAAGGGCTGAGTGCCGGTTTTGTTGATAGCCGCGACGCGGAATACCGGACCCTGCCAGTTGAGCTTGTCCACCACAGCCTGACAGCGGGCCTCGACTTCCTCCTCCGGCAGCATATCGATCTTGTTCAGCAGCAACCAGCGCTCGCGACTGGCCAGTGTGGGGCTAAAGCGTTCCAACTCTTCGATAATCGCCCGGGCATTATCCGCCGGATCGCTGCCGTCGTAGGGTGCCATATCCACCAAGTGCAGCAACACCCGACAGCGGGTTAAATGCTTGAGGAAACGTATCCCCAAACCGGCCCCCTCCGAGGCTCCCTCGATCAACCCCGGAATATCCGCCACCACAAAGCTGCGATGCTGCTGGACCTTGACCACCCCCAGGTTGGGCACCAGGGTGGTAAACGGGTAGTTGGCGACCTTGGGTTTGGCCGAGCTGACAGCGCGGATAAAGGTCGATTTGCCCGCGTTGGGCAGACCCAGCAGCCCCACATCCGCCAATACCTTCAGCTCCAGCTTCAGGTTGCGCACTTCACCCTCTGAGCCGGGCGTCGTCTGGCGCGGTGCCCGGTTGACACTGGATTTAAAGCGGGTGTTGCCGAGACCGTGAAAGCCGCCCTGGGCCACTTTAAGGCGATCGCCGTGGGCTTTGATATCCCCCAGCACCTCGTCGGTATCGATATCGATCACCGTGGTGCCAACAGGCACCGATAAAACGCGGTCCTCGCCCTTTTTCCCGGTCATGTTCTTGCCCATGCCAGGCTGACCGCTCTCGGCCCGGTATTTGGGCTGGTAGCGATAATCCACCAAGGTGTTGAGGTTTTCATCCCCCACCAGGTACACACTGCCACCATCGCCGCCGTCACCACCGTCGGGTCCACCTTTGGCGATATATTTCTCGCGACGGAAGCTCAAGCAGCCATTGCCGCCGCGACCGGCTTCAACATAAATAGGCGCTTCATCGACAAATTTCACTCTGAGCCTCCTGGGTTCAGCCCCTTGTGTGGATTAAAAAACAAAAAGCCCCATCTCAGAAAGACGGGGCTTTTTGACTAAGGTCGTGCCAGGCTCCTGCCTCTCGCAGGGCCATACACCGTATTCGCTGTTGCGACTACCTAATCAGCTTAGGCAGCAACAATGCTTACGAACTTACGGTTTTTGGCGCCTTTAACCTCAAACTTCACCTTGCCGTCAGCTTTGGCAAACAAGGTGTGGTCTTTACCTACACCAACGTTTACACCGGCGTGGAACTTGGTGCCGCGCTGACGCACAAGGATGTTACCCGCCAAAACTTCCTGGCCGCCGAAACGCTTAACGCCAAGGCGTTTACTTTCCGAATCGCGACCGTTACGAGTACTACCACCAGCTTTTTTGTGAGCCATGATCTAAACTCCTCGATTAACCCTTTATATGCGACTTTAATAAAAAGTCTATTAGCCCTGGATGCCCGTGATTTTCACCTCGGTGTACCACTGACGGTGACCTTGGCGCTTCATGGAGTGCTTACGACGACGGAACTTGATGATTTTCACCTTGTCGCCGCGACCGTGGCTAACCACTTCAGCAGTTACCTTGGCGCCTTCTACGACAGGAGCGCCAATCTTGATATTGTCGCCATCGGCAACCAGCAGAACCTTGTCGAACTCAACGGTTTCGCCAGTGGCAACTTCAATCTTTTCCAGTTTGAGGGTTTCGCCCTCAACCACACGGTGCTGCTTGCCACCGCTCGCAAATACTGCGTACATAACATGCTCCAACAATCTGGACGACACGAAGTAGCCCCGGAACCCGGTGCATTTTATTGACTTGCGCCGTATACCTAAATTTCAGGATCGCGCATTCTACGGGAAAGCCACTGCCACTGCAAGGCCGGCGTAGCTGCCGCCATAGCTGCTCCACCCGGCGCCGCTGGCGGCTTGACAGCCTGACGCCCCCTGCCTAGCATGCGCCCAGCAACCCCGATTCCAGCCAACCCGGCCCGGAGCCCGGTTCAGCTGCCCTCAATCACACAAACCAGGACTAGCCATGCTGCCCTTCCACCAAGTAGTCAAAGGCGATTTCGCCGACGTCAATCAGCTGATTATCGACCAACTGCACTCCAACGTAGGGCTGGTGGAGAATATCGGGCAATATCTGGTAGAAGCCGGCGGCAAGCGCCTGCGCCCCCTGTTGGTGCTCCTGAGCGCCAACGCCCTGGGTTATCCAGACGCGGACAAGCGCAAACACCTGGATCTGGCAGCCATTATCGAATTTATTCACACTGCCACCCTCTTGCACGACGATGTGGTAGACCTGTCGGAGATGCGCCGCGGCCGCCTGACCGCAAACGCCAAATGGGGCAATGCCCCCAGCGTACTGGTCGGCGACTTCCTTTATTCCCGCGCCTTTCAGATGATGGTCGCCATCGGCAATATGGGCATTATGCAGATCCTCTCGGACGCCACCAACACCATCTCCGAAGGCGAGGTCCAGCAGCTGGTCAACGCCAAGGACCCCAGTGTCGATGAAGACAACTACTTCAACGTCATTTATAAGAAGACCGCCGCTTTGTTTGAAGCCGCCTGCGAAACGGCAGCGGTGCTGAGCGGTGCGCCGGACGAGCAGCGCCAGGCCCTGAAGCGCTACGGCTACCATCTGGGACTGGCGTTCCAGATGGTGGATGACGCTCTGGATTACGAGGGCGACGCGAAGGCATTGGGTAAAAATGTGGGTGATGACCTGGCGGAAGGTAAACCGACCCTGCCACTGATTTATGCCATGCGCCAGGGCACCGAACAACAGGCCGAGCTGATTGCCCAGAGCATCCGCGAGGGCGGCGAGGAGCACCTTAACGAGATCGTCACCATTGTCCGGGATACTGGCGCCCTAAAGTACACGGCCGACTGCGCCAAGGACCAGGTCGACAAAGCGATCGCCGAACTGGACTGGCTGCCGGCGAGTGAATATCGCCAGGCTATGCTAGACTTGGCGCAATTCGCCATTGCCAGGACCCACTAGCTCAAAATCCGCTGGCAGCCGAAATTCACCGGCGGGCCTTCAAAGGCCTGCTGTAAAAAGACTTAAGAGACAGTTCAAGGAACAGAATGACGGCTAACACCCCACTCAAACTGGCTGACTACTACCAGTGCTGGTCACAACTGCAACAACAGCGCCAAACCTGGGAGCAGCGCTCTCTGCTGACGCAATTTCAACAAGACCCCCAACGCGCCCGCAAACTGAGCCTGGAAGCCGCCGGCCTCTACCTGGACTACTCCAAAAACCACCTCAATAACGACACCCTGGACAGCCTGGCGCAACTGGCGACGGAAGCCAAGCTGCCGGAGGCGATCCGGGCACTGCTCAATGGCGCCGAAGTCAACAACACGGAAAAGCGCCCGGCACTGCACACTGCCCTGCGCTTTCAGGGACAACCCGCCAGTGAAGAGGAACAGCTGGTAGCAGACACCTTGGCCCATATGGCACGGTTTGTGGAAGATATCCACAGTGGTCGCTGGACCGGTTTTGAAGGCGGGCCTATCGTCGACGTGGTCAATATTGGTATCGGCGGCTCGGATCTGGGCCCACGCATGGTGGTGGACGCCCTGACGCCCTTCCAGCAACACAAGGTGCATGCTCACTTCGTGGCCAATATCGACGGCGCCGCGTTGAACGATGTACTGAGACAGGTGGATCCGGCCAGTACACTGTTTATTGTCGCCTCCAAGTCCTTTTCCACCCTCGAGACCATCGCCAACGCCAGAGCCGCCCGCGGATGGCTGCTGGATAACGGCTGCCCGGAGGCGGATATTCACAAACACTTTGTGGCGGTTAGCTCCCGGGTGGACCGAGCGGTGAACTTTGGCATCGCAGAAGCCAATATCTTTCCCATGTGGGATTGGGTGGGGGGCCGCTACTCACTCTGGTCCGCCATCGGCTTGCCCATCGCCCTGTCGCTGGGCATGGACAACTTTAATGCCCTGCGCGCTGGCGCCCACGCCATGGACCAACACGCCGCCAACGCACCCATCGAGGCCAACATGCCGGCCCTGATGGCCCTGATTACCCTGTGGTACAGTCATTTCTGGGGCGCGGAAACCCAGGCAGTGCTGCCCTACAGCCACCACATGCATTACTTCCCGGAATTCCTGCAACAATTGGATATGGAAAGCCTGGGCAAAAGTGTCTGCCGCGACGGCCAGCCCCTGGCCGACACCAGCGGATTGGTCATCTGGGGCGCCGAAGGCAGCAACGGCCAGCACTCCTTTCACCAGCTGTTGCATCAGGGCAGCCACTGTGTGCCGGTAGATTTTATTACCACCCTGACCAGTCGCCACAACTTCCCGGAACAGCACCGCCAGCTGTTTGCCTGCTGTGTCAGCCAGAGTCAGGCACTGATGCAAGGCAAGACCCTGCAACAAGCCCGGGAGGAGCTGCTGTCACAGGGCGTCACGCCGGCGGAAGCGGACCGCCTCGCCCCCCACAAGGTGATCCCCGGCAACCGCCCCAGCAACACCCTGGTGATCGACCGCCTGACCCCCGAAGCACTGGGCGCCCTGATCGCCCTCTACGAACACAAGGTGTACTGTCTGAGCGTGCTGATGCGAATCAATGCATTTGACCAGTGGGGCGTGGAGCTGGGCAAGGAGCTGGGCACGCAGATTGACGAGGCCCTGGTGAGCGGGAATCCAAACCCGGAGTGGGACAGCTCCACCCAAGAGCTGCTGCGACGTTTTCGTCGGGAAAGCTAGTGTAATGTATGAAGCGGCTGCCACCCCTGAGGCTGGCAGCTGCTTGGAGCGTCTTAGACCATCATCGCCAGGAGTTCGTCGCGCTTGGCTTCCATCAACGCCACGTCCCCGCGCGTCTCGACATTCAAACGCACCACCGGCTCGGTATTGGACATGCGCAAGTTAAATCGCCACTCGCCAAAGCTCATGCTCAAACCGTCGGTGTGATCCACACTGTCCGCCTCAGCCTGGTAGTGGGCCTCCACCGCTGCCAACGCCGCCTTGGGGTCAGGCAATTGACGATTGATCTCGCCACTGCAGGGGAAAGCGGCCATGCGGTCACCCACCAGAGCTGACAGGGGCTGACTGGCCCGAGACATCAATTCAGTCACCAGCAACCAGGGGATCATGCCACTGTCACAGTAGGCAAAGCCTTTAAAGTAGTGGTGCGCACTCATTTCACCACCGTAGACAGCATCTTCGGCGCGCATGCGCTCCTTGATAAAAGCGTGGCCGGTTTTACTCTGAATCGCCTGCCCACCCATCCGCTCCACTGTGGTCACGGTATTCCAGATCAAACGGGGATCGTGCACCACTTTGGCGCCCGGTGTTTTTTGCAAAAACGCCTCGCCCAACAGGCCCACCAGGTAATATCCCTCAATAAACTCGCCGTTCTCGTCAAAGAAAAAGCAGCGGTCGAAGTCGCCATCCCAGGCAATACCCAGGTCCGCACCGTGTTGTTTGATCGCCTCGATAGTGGGGGCGCGATTCTCTTCCAGCAGCGGGTTGGGCACCCCATGGGGGAAGTTGCCGTCCGCCTCGTGGTGAATCTTGATAAACTCAAACGGCAGGGCGCTCTCGATACGGTCGATCACATCACCCGCGCCGCCGTTGCCTGCGTTGACCACTATTTTCAACGGCTTCAGGGCCGCAGTGTCCACATAACTCAGCAGGTGCTCGATATAGGCCGCCTTGATATCCAGGCTGTGCAACTCACCGCGCGCGCGCGGCTCCGCAAACTCGCCTTTTTCGGCAATTGCGCGAATCTCATTCAGGCCGGTATCGCCGCTGATGGGTTTCGCTCCCGCGCGCACAAGCTTCATGCCATTGTAGTTTTTGGGGTTGTGGCTGGCCGTGACACAGATACCGCCGTCCACGTCCTGGCTAAAGGCGGCAAAATAAACCTCTTCGGTGCCACACTGGCCGATGTGATAGACATCGGCACCCGCATCGCGAATGCCATTGGCCAGGGCCTCGGTCATGCCCGGACTGGTCAATCGAATATCGTGGCCAACCACCACTTTTTTGGCCTGCAGAAACTCCACGTAGGCGCGACCGATGCGATAGGCGACATCCTCATTCAGATCTTCCGGTACGCGGCCGCGGATGTCGTAGGCTTTAAAACAGGTAATTGCAGTACTCATAGCTAGTCCTCAGCGCCCCTTGAGCAGGATCAAGAGGCTCACTCCTTAAATCTCCAGATTAATCTTTTTTGTAAATGTTTTCGTAAACGTAGTTGGTCGCGTTGACAAAACCTTCCACACTGCCGCAATCAAAGCGGCGACCTTCGAATTTGTAACCCATCACACAGCCGGTGCGCGCCTGCTGCAACAGGGCGTCCGTAATTTGCACCTCACCATTTTTGCCGGGCGGGGTATTGCGCAGGATCTCGAAGATATCCGGCGTCAGGATATAGCGGCCGATAATCGCCAGGTTGCTGGGTGCGTCTTCCGGGGCCGGTTTTTCCACCATGTCGGTAACCTGGAACAGCCCTTTTTTGATCTCTTCACCGGCAATCACACCAAATTTGCTGATATTTTCCCGGGGAACTTCTTCAATAGCGACAATGCTGCAACGGAACTGGCGATAAAGGGCCACCATCTGTTTCAGCACACCGTCGCCGTCACCGTTGGCCAGGCAGAGGTCGTCGGACAGGATAACCCCAAACGCTTCGTCGCCGATCAGACGCTCTCCGTTAAGAATGGCATCACCCAGGCCGCGCATTTCGGTTTGGCGGGTAAACGAGAAAGAACCCTTGGCCATCACCTCGCGAATGCTGGTGAGGTACTCCTCCTTGCTGCTGCCGGCGATCTGGCTTTCCAGCTCATAGTTCATATCAAAATGATCTTCAATGGAGCGTTTGCCTCGTCCGGTCACAAAGCCGACTTCCTCCAGCCCGGCTTCCAACGCTTCCTCTACACCATACTGAACCAAAGGTTTGTTGACTATTGGCAGCATCTCTTTGGGCATGGACTTGGTGGCGGGCAGGAAGCGGGTGCCGTAACCGGCGACCGGGAAAAGACATTTTTTGATCATTGCGACGTCCTTTTTGATCCTTATCTGTTTAAACGCGAATTCTTCTGTTCAATGGTGAATTCGCGGCTTATTCTAGTTTGCACAGCCGACTAAAAATTCGTCAGCGGGGGGCATTGTGCCCGTCTGTTAGAGCAGGCAAGAACGATACCATATGTGACAAGACAAGAATATGACTGTTGCCAGCGCTAGCCGCTTAAAGCCTTCAGGAATCGCAGCTGGAGCGTGAGCGACCAATAACCACCGCCCCGCTGTGGACCGCCCCGGATTTCGCGCCCCGACCCGCACCACCTTGGATCACACCTTGGCATGGGTGCTACCAAAGCCCCCAAAGACCACCTCTGCCCCCCGACAGGCTAGACATACTGCGATCAGCCGGTAGAATGGCCCCCTTTGCGTCGAACCTGACGGCCCAAAAAGCGGGCCTGGCGCCTTTTTACAGAACAACAGAGTTAATCTATGGCTTCCTTCGATAAGAAAAACGCTTACAACCGCGACCAATTACTGGAATGCGGTCACGGTCGTATGTTTGGCCCGGGCAACGCCCAGCTGCCTGTCCCCAATATGCTGATGCTCGACCGCATCACCCATATCAGCGACCAGGGCGGCGAGTTTGGCAAGGGGGAGATCGTAGCTGAACTGGATATCACCCCGGACCTGTGGTTTTTTGACTGCCATTTCCCCGGCGACCCGGTTATGCCTGGCTGTCTGGGCCTGGATGCCATGTGGCAGCTGGTGGGCTTCTTCCTGGCCTGGAAAGGCAATCAGGGCCGTGGCCGCGCGCTGGGCTCCGGCGAAGTGAAATTTACCGGGCAGATTTTACCCACCGCCAAGCAGGTGACGTACCATATCAACCTCAAGCGTGTTATCGAGCGCAAGCTGGTCATGGGTATCGCCGACGGCCGAGTCTCCGTCGACGGCAAGGATATCTATTTTGCCAAAGACCTGCGTGTAGGCCTGTTCCAGAACACAGACGCCTTTTAACAGTCCCCCGAATCGAGCTGGCCGCGATACTCGACCGGCTCGGTTGGTTTAATTTTCCCGTTGGGGTGCGTACCGGCCTGTGAGATAATAACGGCCATTAGCAACCCACCAATAGCTCAGCCCTGAAACATGAGGTAGCTTATGAAACGCGTTGTGGTTACTGGCATCGGCATTGTGTCCTGCATTGGTAACGATAAAGCCGCAGTACTGGACTCATTGCGCGAAGGCCGCTCAGGCATCAAATACCAGGAAACCTACAAGGAAATGGGCTTTCGCAGCCACCTTGCAGGCTCTGTCGATATCAACCTGAAAGAGCATATCGACCGCAAAGCGCTGCGCTTTATGGGCGACGCCGCGGGTTACGCCTATATCTCCATGAAACAGGCCATTGAAGATGCCAGCCTGAGTGATGAGCAGGTGTCCAACGAACGTACGGGCATTATCATGGGCTCCGGCGGCGCCTCCTCCAAAAACCTGACCGAATCCGCCGACATTCTGCGTGAGCGCGGTCTCAAGCGGGTAGGGCCTTACCGGGTAACCCAGACCATGGGCAGCACCACCTCCGCTTGCCTGGCCACCCCCTTCAAGATCAAGGGGGTGAACTACTCCATCTCCTCCGCTTGCGCCACCAGCGCCCACTGTATCGGCAACGCCATGGAGCTGATCCAGCTGGGCAAACAGGATGTCATCTTTGCCGGCGGCGGCGAGGAAGAGCACTGGACCATGTCCGCCCTGTTTGACGCCATGGGGGCACTGTCCACCAAATACAACGACGCTCCCGAAAAGGCCTCCCGCGCCTATGATGCCGACCGGGACGGTTTTGTGATTGCCGGGGGCGGCGGCTGTGTGGTACTGGAAGAGCTGGAGCATGCCAAGGCTCGCGGCGCCAAGATCTACGCCGAACTGGTGGGCTACGGCGCCACCTCGGACGGTTACGATATGGTAGCCCCCTCTGGCGAAGGCGCCGTGCGCTGTATGAGACAGGCCTTGGCCACCGTTGACGGCGACATCGACTATATCAATGCCCACGGCACCAGCACCCCGGTGGGTGACGTCGCTGAACTGGGCGGCATTCGCGAAGTCTTTGGCGACAAAATTCCCGCCATTGCCTCCACCAAGTCCCTGACCGGCCACTCCCTGGGGGCTACCGGTGTCCAGGAAGCGATCTACAGCCTGCTGATGATGGAAAACGACTTTATCGCCGCGTCTGCCAATATCGAGAACCTGGACGAAAAAGCCCAGGGCATGAATATTGTGACCGAGCGCCGCGACAACACCCAGCTGAACCGGATCCTGTCCAACAGCTTTGGCTTTGGTGGCACCAACGCCTGTCTGGTGTTCCAGCGCTACAGCAATTAAGCGCACACAGCGAGCAGATAAAAAAGGCCCGTATCGCTTAGCGATACGGGCCTTTTTTATCTGCTCGCTCCAGGCATCTTTATTGCCTCTGGGCAGCCGGGTGCTGGCGCAGCCATGCCTTGATAGCGGTATGCAACCCCTGGCGCCAGCTGCGCGGCTGCACACCAAAATTGTTCCGGCAGCGACGACAGTTTAATACCGCACTGGCGGGCTCGGTTGCCGGGCGCAGGGTATCCTCTTCACGTAAACTCCCCTTCAAAAGCTGCTCCTGATCCAGAATGGCCGCCACCTGCCGGGCAAATTCCGACTGGGCACAGGCATCGCTGCTGCAATAATGAAAATAGCCCCAGTTTTCCGCACCACAGACAACCTGCTTAACCAACGCCACCACCACTCGTGCGGCATCTGCCAGGGCTGTGGGCGCTCCGCGCATTTCCGCACAGACCTGCACTTCATCACCGGCAGTCAAACCCACCAGCAGCCGGCTTAACAGATTGTCCCCCTCTGGACCTATCAGCCAGCTCAGCCGCAGGCACAACCAGTGACTCAGTGTCTGTTGAAAGTGGCGCTCGGCCAGGGTATCAGCCTCTCCCCGGGGACTGAGTGGCGCCTGGGGATCCAGCTCCTCATAGCTGCTTTTGCGCTCCCCCCCAAACACCCGGTAACTGGACAGATGCAGGGGTACCGCCTGCACCTCTTTGCAGGCCAGGGCCAGATTCTTAGCCGCTTCCACGTGTCTGGCGCCCTTCCCTTCCTCAGCAGCCGACTCGGACCAACCCAGGCTATTGATTACAAATTCCGGGCGCTGGTCGCGCATATAGGCCAGCACCACCTCCTTATCGGACCAATCGACTTCCTCAGCTGTGGGACAGAGCAGGGAGAAGGTTTCGGTTTCCAACTCATGGCTAATCGCGGCGCCGAGTGGGGAATAAGCGTCGGTGAGCAGTAATTTCAAGACAGGAAACTCTCGATAACGGACGACGTCTTTATATAGAAGTATAAAAGGTCTGGCGCGATTCAGCAGACAGGGGTGAAAGGCTGGTTTTCGGCTGCCGGAGGTGACAGCCGATAAGGTGCGGACGACTCAAATCAGAACGGGATGTCGTCATCGAAGTTGTCAAAGCCTTGTGCCGGTGCCGGCTGTGGCGCGGGCTGCGGGGCTGCCCCCATCCCCGGCTGGCCCGGTGCAGGCTGAGGAGACACAGGCGCCGCCTGTCCAACACTGCCTGACATAGGCGCCGCCTGCCCCATACCACCCTGCATGCCACCCATATTTTGCATCGGTGCCGCCTGGGGATGTTGCACGGGCTGCTGGGGCGCATAACCACCACCCATGCCACCACCCATGCCACCGCCCATGCCGGCGCTGTCGCCGCGACTGTCCAGCATCTGCATCTCACTGGCCACAATCTCGGTAGTGTAGCGATCCTGGCCATCCTGCCCCTGCCACTTGCGTGTGCGCAGAGAACCTTCAATAAATACCTTACTGCCTTTACGCAGGTATTCGCCGGCGATTTCAGCCAGACGATTAAAAAAGACCACCCGGTGCCACTCGGTGCGCTCCTGGGGTTGCCCGGTTTGTTTGTCCTTCCACTGTTCAGACGTGGCCACACTGATATTGGTGACAGCGCCACCTGAGGGCATATATTTGGTTTCCGGGTCGTTGCCCAGATTTCCCACTAAAATAACTTTGTTAACACCCCGACTGGCCATAGTTTGCTCCTAACGTATCCTAAAGTTTATGGTGTTCACACCGATTGGCGGAAGCCGCCAGCTTACACCGCCAAGCTCCCGGAAGCCAGCGTCATAAGTGCGGAAAGATAAAAATAACTGAGGCCTTATATGAGGCCCATGGCCCGCAACTCATTGCGATCAAAACGCTGGCTGTCCACTTTCAGATAAGCGATGCGCTCCTCTTCAATCAGCGTCACCTCTTCCACGCCGACCAGCTCGCGCAATCGCGACTCAGCAGCGTCCAGATCGTCATTCTCGGCAACACTCACCAGGACGCTGCTGAGATAACGCGGCGGGTGCATATAAACCGCCACCAGCGCCCACAACAACACAATCACCCCACAGCCGATAAACACGTCTGTCGGAGCGCCATCCTGTAGCCACCAGCCACCGACAACGCCGCCCGCAAAAGCTCCCAGAAACTGGCTGGTGGAGTAGATACCGGCGGCCGTCCCCTTGCTGCCCGCCGGTGCCACTTTACTGACCAGTGACGGCAGACAAGCCTCCAACAAGTTAAAGGCCATAAAGAACAGAAACAGTACCGTGAGCGTCAGGGGCAGACTGCGCTGCCAAAACACCAGCGCCAGCTCCATCGCCGCCAGCAGGCCAATGGCAGCCACAAACACCAGCTTCATCTGCCGTTTGCGCTCGGCAATAATAATGAAGGGCACCATAGCCAAGAATGCCAACACCAGCAGAGGCAGATAGACCAGCCAGTGCTGGTCGCGCACCACTCCCAACTGATCTTCCAGCACCACCGGCAACACCACAAAACTGGCCATCAGCGCAAAGTGGAGAGCAAAAATACCAAAGTTGAGTCGCTGCAATTCTACATTGCGCAGGGTTTGCCAAAAAAGTTGTGGCACGGTACCCGCATCGCGATGCACCCGGGTGCGGTGCGGCGTAGGTACCAGCTTTAACAACATGCCCAGACCCACCACCGCAAACAGGGCTGTTAACCAGAAAATGGCCTCCAAACCACCAAAGCGACTCACCACGGGCCCCAGCACCAGGGCCAATGAAAAGGAGACGCCGATAGAGATGCCGATCACCGCCATCGCCTTGGTGCGGTTCTCTTCGGTGGTCAGATCCGCCACCAGCGCCATAATGGCGCTGGCGATGGCACCCGCCCCCTGCAGGGCGCGCCCAGCAATGAGTTCGTATACGGTTTCCGCCTGCGCGGCGACCACGCTGCCCAGAGCAAACAACACCAACCCCCCGGCAATCACCGGCTTGCGGCCAATGCGGTCAGACAAGATACCAAAGGGGATTTGCAATAAGGCCTGGCTGAGCCCGTAGGCTCCCAACGCCACCCCCAGTAAAAAGGGTGAACTGCCGCTGTAGTCACGACCGTAGAGGGCCAGTACCGGCAGCAACATAAACAGCCCCAGCATCCGGAAACTGTAGAGCCCTGCCAGGGAAAACACAGCGCGGCGCTCCAGGGGGTGCAAACGGGGATCAGGTAATTCGACAGTCACTCGAGATCTCGGTTTGGGTTCTGGTCAACAGGACCTAATCAACACAGATTCAAAAAGCTGGGGATTTTACCGTAATTTGGGCCGACAGGTCATCTTTAGAGCGTGGATTGCTCAGCCACCAACAACGCCCCGGCAGGCCAAAAAACAACCACAACGAACCAGCGGAATAAAGCTTATTCTACCCGTGAAATTCAGCTAAGATGCGCAGGCTCCTTCAACTGGTTGTTAGACAACAGCGAAACCTCTGTGATTACCGATCCCTTCTTTTACCTCTGCGCAATTCCCGCCATTCTGATTTTCGGTATGGCCAAGGGCGGATTTGGTGGCGGAATATCGGTAATTTCCGTGCCACTGATGAGCCTGGCGATATCACCCGTACAGGCCGCAGCCATCCTGCTGCCCATTCTGGTGGCCATGGATCTTGTCGCCATGTGGAGTTTTCGCGGCCACTGGAGCTGGCGCAACCTGCGGTACACCCTGCCCGGCGCCATCGCGGGCATTGTCATTGGTACTTTTACCTTCCGCTACCTCTCTGAAGACGCTATTCGCCTGATGATTGGCTCGATAGCCATCCTCTTTTGCCTGGACTACTGGCGTAAACGCAAGGCCAGCCACAAGCGAGAACCCGATCCCTGGCGCGGCACCCTATGGGGTGGCGTGGCCGGCTTTACCAGCTTTGGCATCCACGCCGGTGGACCGCCCATCAGTGTCTATTTGCTACCCCAGCAGATGGAAAAGACCCTGTTAATGGGGACTTTTGCAGTGTTCTTCAGCGTGGTCAATGCCGTCAAGCTTATCCCCTACGCCTGGCTGGGGCAGCTCGACGGCGCCAACCTGCTGACATCGGTGGCTCTGATTCCCCTGGCCCCCATCGGGGTACGCCTCGGCTATTTCCTGTTGCACCGAACCAGCGACCGCTGGATCTACGGACTGTGCTACTTCTTTTTGTTTGTTGTCGGGTTAAAGCTATTAGTCGATGGCGGCACCGGCATGCTGAGCGCCGCCTGATGGCTAGCCCTGTTAGCTCTCGATAAACGCTCTGACTGACTGATTAAAGTCCGCCGGCTTCTCTGCATGCAACCAGTGACCGCACCCCGCCAGTGTTTGAATGGTAGCCGCCGGGGTATATCGGTTGATCGCCTCCTCACTGGCGGGCTGGATATAATCTGAGAGTTCGCCTCGAACATACAGGGTAGGGCCGGCATAGCCGCCCACAAATGCCGGTGCACTGCGAATCACCTCGTAGCTGGCGATCAAGCCGGGCAGGTTCATGCGCCAGGCATAACCCCCTTCCGGCGCACGCACCAGATTCGTCAACAGAAAGTTGCGCACACCGGCCTCAATCACATATTCAGCCAATACCTCATCAGCCTGGCGCCGGCTTATCACAGCACTCACGTCAATCGCCTGCAAACCCGCCAACACACTTTGGTGGTGGGGGGGGTAAGCGATGGGGGCGATATCCGCCACCACCAGGCGTCTCACCACACTCGGCCGCAACTGCGCCAGCTGGATGGCCACCTTGCCGCCCAGTGAGTGGCCCACCACATCCGCCTGGGGCCAGCCCAGCGACTCGATAACCTGGGCCACATCCTCGGCCATCTCATCGAAGCTCATGGTGGCAGCATGGAAGGAACGACCGTGGTTGCGCAGATCCACCAGCACCACGGGGCGGTCGGTAAAGCCGCGGGCAATGCCCATCAGATTGTCACCGGCACCAAACAGGCCATGGATCAGCACCAGGGGAGTGCCGTCGGTGTCTTCGTTGAGGAGGCGGTGGTGAAGCAAAGGGTTCATGTGACTATCTTCCTAAAGGGGACGGAGGGATTTAAATCTAACCAAACCGACAAAATCCCCACCAATAAATCTATGGTTATAGGCCCACCTTACCAGCCAGCCGATTGTTCTTAAAGGGGTCGGAGGGATTTAAATTTAACCAACTCTACAATCGCCGTGGATAAACAGCGTTTACTTTTCTGTCGTCTCCAAAAGTGGTCGGGATTAATAGCTTTGTGGCCTTTTATCAACTTCGCTTCCGCTTTGGTCGCCCCCGTGCAGCCTGTCCCAACTTGACGCCGGTTTTCTTCTCAATTTGTTTTTTAAACCTCTCATCTCCCAAAGGATGGCAATAGTGAGTTGCTTGTCGAATCGAATGCAGATCTTCGTCACTCAACTTGGTCTTGAACAACTCTCTATACACATACCCGCGCTCATCGGCGGTGGCGCCAAGCTCGATATATAGCGGATGGGGAGATAACCAGCTGACCTCGCCCCAGGCATTGGCCTCGTAACTCGACCATCGATATTGCTCTGGCCGTTTTACCATACCTGCCGCTACCGGATTTAACTCGATATAGCGATAGCATTTTAAGAGATTCTCCGCCGCTTGCACGGCACTGGATTTGTGCCGCCCTTCCCATAGCGAACCGGTTCGCCGGTACCTCCTATTGACATATTGCGCGTAGCGACTGCCGACGACCTTGGTGACATTGGAAATGCTGTCCTCGAATGCTGGCGTCGCCAGAAAGTGAATGTGGTTTGTCATCAGCACGTAGGCATGGACGGCAACGCCATAACGGTTGGATGACTCTTGCCACAGTTGTAAATACCGCTGGCAGTCCTCACTTTCAAAAAAACAGGCCTGCCGATTGTTGCCCCTTTGAACGATGTGGTAGGACAAGCCCGGCATGTAGAATCTTGGTCGTCTTGGCATCGCAATTCCCTTTGCTGATGGTGGCTTACTTGGCTAACAACAATCAGGAGTGATTAATGTTTAATCCCTCCGTCCCCTATTCTCCCGATTAATGTTTAATCCCTCCGTCCCCTATTCTCCCCGGTCGAGGCAGGCCGCGTACACGCTACCAAAGTAATGCTGCCGATATCTCGGTGTCACAGTGGGTCAAGAAACAGCCGGAATCGGCCTGGACTCGCCACACGTTGCGCAGCAGCAGTCAAGGCAGGCTACAGGTGGAAGTGTTGCATCAACGCGTTTGGCTTTGGGACAGAAAGGAATCGCAAGCGCATTGTTGGCACCTGATTGTCCGTCGCGAAATCGATTCCCCTCAGACGCTTAAATACAGTTTATGCAATGCGTCACCGGCGACCAGTAGGCTAAAGTTGGCGAAAATGCAGGCGCAACGGTATTGGATTGAGCGTGCGTTCCAGGATGCGAAAAGCCATGCTGGCATGGCCCATTACCAAGCGAGGAGCTGGCCGGCGTGGCACCGTCATATGGCTCTGGTGATGATGGCCATGTTATTTATGCTCGAAGAACGGGAGACGCTGAGTCAGCAGTTTCCGCTACTGAGCTGCTACGATATCCAGGTATTGCTGGCAAAAACGCTTCCCAATCGACAGCGTGACGAAGAGGAAGTGATCCGGCAAATGGAGTATCGACACAAAAAACGATTGGCGGCGATAGAGTCGGCTGAGAGGTGCCGCAAGCGCCGGCGACGACCAAAAGTCGCCGCGCCTAATGTGACGAAGTAGAATTAAGCAATCCCCATTAATTCATTGAGATAATATTTTTGAGACTATGGGCATCAAAAAAGCAATTATGGCTAAAGGGTACTGAATAACTAAATACTTACTTGCCCGACCCAGCTCACCAAGTAGCTCACTATCAGAAACATACTTTTTATAAGACTTGGTAAAAAGTGAAATTGCAAATCTAAAATCGCTCATCAAACTCAAACGAGTCGGTTTTCCTGAAACAGTTCTTAGCTCATCAATTTTCCCAGCAGCCGTGGCAATATTGATAATCTTATCTAAAGATTTCATATACAAGTAAACTACCCAGACCAAGAGAAAAAAATCAATAAAAAAAATTGTATAGAGATAATCAACCATATTCCATCAACCCACTATTCACCAACTCTATTTGTAACACCAGACTTAAATGAAAAACCTGCGTTAGGCCCAATTGATGTTCCTATAGAAAAATCAACATAATTCCACTTCAAATCAATACAACCTACAGCACAAAATTCTAGTGCCTGGAAAAATCCATTTATTTCGCCGGAGGAATAAATTTCGGCTGATAAACTGCCTACAGGTTTCAAAATAATACCTTTGCTGTAGGTGACTGTGTATCTTGCATCTCCGTTCAAGTTAGTTTGGCCTTGGACTGCACCGCCAGGCCCATAAGCTGCTTCTACTCCCAAATCAAGAGTCAACACTCGCTTGGCATTTTCACCGAGCAGTTCAAAGAAATCGCCGATACCGACGGCATTAGGGTCTCGATTAGCTTGTGCAGCGGCAGCAGCTCGGCCTATTGGGTTGGGGCTACGCGTCTGTTGTGCAATCTTCATCCCCTGCGCATACGCAAACGACCCCGCCATCGCGCCATTGGTACTTTTCCTATTGTTGTACCCCGTGCCCCCCGCCACCGAGGAGGCGGTATGCTGTTTTCGCTCGGCATCATTCGCCGCCAGTTCCTTGGCCCTGCCTTGTCCCCAAGCGAGGAAGACATTACCCCAAGAGCCCATCCCACTGTCTTCAATCTGCTTGTTCGATGATGTCTCTATATTTGCACCAAATGACATCGCTTGCAACGTTCCTCCTCCTGCCTTATAGCCATAATAACTCTCGACTCCTTCCAGGAAACCCGCCAACAAGGCATGCTTGAGTGATGCGCCGTTGCGGTAAGCCTCCTGTGCGGCATAAGCCCCCCTAAAGGCTGCAATCGCACACTGGGGGCCACAGACCATAAAACCGACAACAGCGGCTACGACAGGAATAATGAGTCGTCGAACGCCCTTAACAATTTTCTTAAAGACTTTCTTGATCCCCTTCCACAGCTTGGAGAAGAACCCGAACCCGTTCATATCCACATACTTCAGCGGGTTGTTCTGCACATAGGCATAGCGGTTCTGCCCCTGGGTGCTGTAGGGATGCTGCATGGTCGGGTCCGCGCTCAGGAACCGGCCCAGTTCCGGGTCGTAGATGCGCCCGTTCATGTGGATAATGCCGATGGCATCCACATGTTCGTGGCCGGTGAAGCCCCGGTTGGTGAGCCGAGGCGCCAACGCGCTCGGGTTGATGTTCTCCTCAACGCTGCGCCAGGTGGCACTGCGGCGCTTACCGAACGGATCAAAGCTCAGCTTGTCTACGACCTGACCCGCCCCGTCGGTGATCAGGTCCACACTGCCCAGGGCGTCGGTGTGCAGGTAGCGGGTTTGGTAATCACCCTGATTGCCAGCGCGATCCACCTCGTCAAAGTGGATCGCGGCCAGTTGGTTGCCGGCGTAGATAAAGTATTTGTGGGTGGTACGGTCGCCAGTGGTGATCTCCTCGTAACTTTTACCCAGATACAGCGTGGTAGTGGTTCTGCCGTCAAGGTTGTCCACCCGCTTGTACCGGTTGCGCGCCGGATCATAGTGGAAACTGGCGCTGGCGCCGCCTTTGGTCATACGGGTGGGTTTGTTAAAGCTCGACCAGGTAAAGGTCCGTCCACCGCCACGGGTGACGTTGCCATTGGCATCGTAACGGTAATGGGTATGACGGCTACCGGCACTGACGAGGCTGTAGGGTTTGAGGCTGTCGTAGCGATAATGCCCTACATCACTCTTGTAAGTGATATTGCCACTCAAGTCGTATGCGTAGTCGATGCGGTTGTTGTAAGCCTCGGTGGTCTCTGTATCAGAGGACACGCTGGAGTAACTCAATCGATCCAGGCTGTCATATTGAAAGGTTTCGGTGATGTCGTTGGCCAGGTCGCTGCGGCGGGTGACGTTGCTGTTGTTATCGTACTGGTATTCCAGCTCGCGCAGGCTGTCCCACAGGAGCCCCGTTTCAAGGTGATCCAGCGTGCCGGTGGCCTGGTTGTAACGCCAGCGAGTGGTGAGGCCATTGCCGTGTACGACACGGTTTAAGCGCCCGGCGGCATCGCGTGCTTGCGCCCGCCAGAAGACCGCATAATCCTCGTCCCCCAGTACAGCGCGATAGTTGCTCGCCACGGCTTCCAGCTCCCGCACCTCCTTGGCATAGCGTTCGGCCAGAGTCACTGCAGTTTCGGCTTTGCTCAGCTCGCGATTGACCAGTGCCAGATAATGCTTCGCTTTTTGATCCAGCGGTACCGCTGCGGCCAGTTTTTGCTGCGCCTGGGCGCGTTGGCGCTCGGCAGTGTCTTTGGCGGTCTTGGCGTTCGCCCGGTGCTGATCGGCCTGGGCCTGCAAATGGGTCACTTTTTCATTGGTGGGTGCCGCGATTTGCTCGTAGTGTCTGGCGCTATTATCCTGCTGTTGCGCCAAGCGCTTTTGGCTAGCGGCTTGGGCTTGCAGGTTGTCGGCGCGCTGACGTTTGGCCGACGCCTGTCGCTGCTGCGAACGGGACTGCGACAGTAATGCGGTACCGTTGCGCCAGTGCCGCCCGGCCTCGCTGGTTTTGTGGTGGGCCTGCGCCTGTTTGACTGCCGCTTGCTGGCGGTAGCCTTTGGCTTGTTTGATATAATGGCGGGCATTGTTGGCGGCACTGGTTGCTGCCTTGCGCAGCACTGCACCAAAGTCGATACAGAAGCTGCCCCCCCACAAGGTAAAGCAGCGCACACCGCCACCGATGCGCTTCAACGTCGCATAGCGCATGTTGGCCTGCGCCTGCCAATAGCGAGCCTGGGTTTCCAGCTTGGCGGCAATCACATTGAGTCGCGCCGAGGCGGCGCGAAGCTGCACGGCCACCACGCTGTCCTTCCAAGCCTCCCCGTATTGCAGGTAGCCCGCCGCGCGCGCCTCCAGCGCCTGGCGCTCCAGCGTTGCCGCCTGACGATCGAGGGTTTGTGCCTGACGGTGCTTGCGGTCGGCACTGGCCTGGTTGTTATCCGCTGCCTGACGCAGATTGTTGGCATAGGCGTTAATACCAGCAACCGTCGCCTGTTCTCGCTCGACGGCAGCTTGATCCACAGAAGCGGCTCGCATTTCACGAGCGGCTTTGGCGTCATTGCGGTTTGCAGCTTGCCGCAGTGCGGCAGATTGTTGGCGTTTGGTGGTTGCCCGGGAGCTGTAGTGATCCACGATGCCCTGATACTGTCGCGCCTTAGTGCGGTAACGGGCTGCTTCCGCTTGATAATTGGCGGCTTTTCCCTGGGCCACCTCAATCCGCAACAGCGCTTCTCCCAGCAGCCCCTCGACATGACGGCGCTGGTAATCCTGTATCAGGCCCTTGGGGCTTTTGACCGCCAACAGGTAACCGTGGTCGTTGTAGTCCCGCTCCACCCGAAAACCCATGGGGTAGTTCACCGCTGTGACACGACCCAGACCATCGTATTCGGTGCTTAGTTTTAGGGTTTTGCCGTCAGCTTCTGTCACCGTTTCACGGGGGCGCCCCAACCGATCATAGGTTTGACTGCGCTTAAAACCGTCGCTGCCAATGACTTGTGCCAACTTGCCAACACCCCGGGCCGCGGTGTCATAGAGCCATTGACTAATGCCTTCGCGCTCTTCACGTTTGAGGAGACGCCCCAAAGCATCGTAATGGAGCTTCACCTCCTGCCCTTTGGCGTCTTTCTGCCAGATAAGCTCGCCCGCCGCGTTGTAGGCGTATTCCCAATGTCCCATGGCAGGGTCCTCCATGGCCACTTTGTGACCTCGCTGATCGTAGACCAACGTGGTGGTGTGCCCTTCGGGATCTCGGGTTTGTAGCAAATTTCCCAGCGCGTCATAGGTATACTCTACGGTCGCACCCTGGGGCTCAGTAACCTGCACGACTCGGCCCAGCACATCTGTGGTCGTGGTTTTGGTTTCACCCTTGGGATTGGTAACCGTGGTATTGAGACCGTTATAGGTGGTTTGCACGGTAATCGGATACCCTTCGGGGCCTTCAGTTTTCACTTCGACGACACGATCCAAGTCGTCGTAGCGCGTCTGAGTCCAGTGAAGCGGATCACCGTCAAAATAGGGTTGGGAGACCCGGACCTCTCGCCCCCGCTTATCGTATTCCCGGTCCACAAGCGCATAGCGCCCGTCAAAACCCGTGGTGACACGGCGGACTTGGCGCCCCAACTTGTCAAATTGGGTACTGCTTAACCCGGTGCCGTCACTTTCTTCAGTCAAACACCACACCGCCTGTGGGTGAGCGGCCTCGCAATCCTGTGCCCAGGAACGGGCCCACCGGGTCGCGGTGCCATCCGCACGGGTTTCGCGGATCTTGCGCCCAAAGCGGTCAAACGCCCACTCGGTGGTTAATTGGTTGGGCCCCGTCAGGCGGGTCATCACGCCAAAGCGGGCATCGTAGCGATGGTTTTCGGAATGCCCCAAGGCATTGGTGCTGGTGGTGGCAAATCGGCCCTGCGCATCATAGCCGGTGCGCGTGGTGCGCCCCTTGAGCCCTTGACCGCTAACACTGACTTCAACGGTGTTGCCGAAGCGGTCATGGCGGTAGCGGGTGGTCAGCGCGTTGGCATGGTCCGGTTCGATCACCTCCTCCATGAGCAGGCCGGTGTCGCTGTTATAGCGAAAGCGGGAGTGGCGCGTTTGCGAGTGTCCGTAACCGTCGTGGGTCACGGTCGACTCGAGCAGGCGCCCCAGGTGCCATCGATCGGTGTTGTTGCGGTAACTGTTGCGGGTGGTTTGCGCAAATCGCTGCCCGCCACCTTCGGTGATCACTGTGACGGTGCCCACATTGCCGTAGGCATCCAGATCGCCGTTTTCCCGGATCACGGTAGAGATCCGGTGGCCGCCCAGCTCCCAGGTTTTTTCCACGTTGCGCGATAGATAGGGAAACCAGACGTTATCGCGCCACTGATTGCGGGCTTGATAACTGCTTGAGGTTTCCTTCACTCGCTGACCGGCTACGCGTTGCCGTGTTAGCTTCACCAGCCCAACAAAGGGGAAATCCTGGCGATACTCGGTGCGGCTGACCTTGCCGCTGGTGACCTGCTCGGTTTCGGTCCAGGCAAAGCCCAGTGAGCCGCGGCCCTGCAGATGGGCCTTCAGTCCGCCGTAGCGGTAACGGGTGCTGAGCTGGCCGCCGAAACCGTTGTCGGCACGAATTTCCGACACCAGGTACTGAGGACCGCCAATCAGGTCGAGGATGGGATAGCTGCCATCGCTTTGGGGCGCATAGACCTCGCGGTCTTGCAGCGGGGCGTAGCTGATTTCCGTGGTGTTACCAAAACCGTCGGTGATTGCCACCAGGCTTGGCAACTGACCGTTAAAGCGGTTGGTAGCCACTTCCACGCCGCCGTTGGAAAACCCCAGAATATCGGCCGAGCCATTGCCGTCCACATCCACCACCAGGCGCGGGTGTTTGTCCACCCGCCAACCACCGGCGCGGTAACCAAAGGCTCGAAGCTGATGAATTTTATTGTTGAACAGCGCATGGGTTTGGTAGGTATACTCTCTACCGTAAATACTGGCCGTGTGGGTATTGGCGCTCAGCGGTTTCGCCAGCGCAACATACACTCCATCGTCCTTAAACCCCACCACATCACTGCGACCGTCGCCATTGACATCGGCCAGGGTACGCACGTGTTTCTCGCCTCGCCAACCTTGAGCGTAACCGAAATCCGCCAACACCGGTGTGGCGGCAGTGACCCCACCGGCATAACTGTTGCCCAATACCTGAAAGTTGCCATCTCCCTTTCCCAAGGCCACTTCCACCCCACCGGCGGCAAAGCCGACGATATCCACCGCGCCATCGCCGTTGACATCCGCCAGCGTGCGCGGGTAGTCATAGGTATTGTGGTAGCGGTCCTTGCCAAACCCGGTGAGCACTTTACCCTTGTTGATAAAGCCGGTCCCCGTAGAGAGCGCGACATAGGTGCCACTGCTCGCGAAGCCGATCAGATCACTTTTGCCGTCACTGTTCAGATCGGCAACAAAACGCGGGTGATGGTCGTGATCCCAACCGTCTTTGCCACTGAACGCGGTGGTTTGGCGGACAAAGGGACTGAAACTGTCGCCCTGCGAGTAAGCCACGTAAACACCGTCGTTCACAAAAGCCACCAAATCGGCACGGGCATCGCCGTCAATATCGGCCAGGGCGGTCACGTCGCGATGAGGGGCAAAGCCACCCGGGAGCAACGGGGGCTCCCAGCCTCCCCAACTGGCCATGGGATCATAGTGACCGCCAGCGTAGCCAGCGCTTTGTTGCTGTAAATACGCAACCGGCTTTGCGATACCCCGCCCGCTACCAAGGCCCACATAAACCGCTGTGCGTCCCACCCCCACAACATCAGTTTTGCCGTCACCGTTCACATCCCCCAGTAGCCGCGGGTAATAGGCGTTTTTCTCACGATCTCGTGCCCCCCAACCGGTTGTGGCAGAAAGTGCGCCATTGGTAGTTTTAAAATAGGGGGAGACGTTGACGCTCCCGAATTGACCGTCGCCCTCACCCAAAGCGATGTGCACGCCGTCTTTGTAAAAACCGACAATGTCGAGTATAGCGTCACCATTGATATCCCCGACCTCCCGGCCATATTGCTCGGTCCAGGTCCTGGCATTGAACTCATTCGTGCCCCGTTGGGTTCGCGGGTAGCTGATGGTGCGCCCCTGATAGTTGATCTCGTAGTGCTCCAGTTCATAGCCATAGGCATCCAATGCCGACCAGGCAAACTCCACCGGCTGCAAGCAATCGCCGTTGCCAGCACAGAGTTGAACGGCCGCGAGTCGACTGGGGGTCGCCGTGTCTGCGGGGTGATAGTTGAGACGATATTCGCGTACCGCCTCGCCCTGGGCGGAAACAGTAACCTTGGCCAGCCGCTGGGTCATCTGTACCGGCGTCCCCAACTGGTAGCCGCTAAAACTGTCGGGACGCGCTTTGTAATCGAAGCGAATAACATTGCCGGCGTAGCGGATTGCCAGCGGATAATGTTCTCCAGCCGCATTGTCAGCGTGGTACGCCACTGTTATGACATTGCCCACCGCGTCTTCCATGCGGTTAATTGTCCAGGTCATCACATCAGTCCGTTCACCCAGTGTGACGCGTGAATCGTGGCTGTTACCGTATTCCAGACGTTGACCCGCTTTGGTCCAGACTTCAAACCAGCGTGGACCACTGCCCTCGCTACCGTGCGCCACTATTTTGGAAAGCGTGTCGAGTTCGGTGCGGTATTCGCTGCCGTCACGGCCATTGGCGCCGCGAATGGCAATCAGTCGCTGCCCGTCGAGACAGTAGCGGTCGCTATCGTCAAAATGAATACCGCCCCGAAAACCGTCCTGGGCAATAGTCGCCGGACAGCGGCTAATCACCGACAGGCCCGTTAAACCGCCACCGAGGCCTGCCACCCCATTACTGCCCGGGCTGCTTACCTGCAAACCCAATGAGGGTTCCATCCCCGCCACCCCCGGCGGCACCGCAATCGGCACGGTATAACTCGCGACACCCTGGTCGACACTGAATTGTCCCGGGGTGGTACCGACCGTCTGCGCCTGGAGTGTAGTGCTCAGGCAGAAGCCGATCACCGCACTGGTGAGCGTCTTTACCGCACGCACAACGCGCACAATGAATTCAGGTTTGAAGAGAGACAGATTAGCCGGTAGGTGGTTCATTGGATAGCTTCCTTGTTATCCGTCGTTTATTGTCAGGGCAGCGATTGCAGACGTTCTCGCAGTATTACCTCGTGTTCGAGACTGGCTTTGAATTCAGGGCGTTTTTCAATCTCGACCATTCTCTCCGCTGATAACACCGGAGGCGCTAAAGCCTGATTCACCAGCAGGTGATCGGTTTGCCGGATCAGTTGATCGGCCTCCGTCCGGAGGTGGTCGAGTGATTGCGAGGAGAAGTCCTTCGGTGTGGGGATGGGTGCCGCCAGGCGTTCAACTTCCGGCAACACTTCACTCACAGGAATGGGCTTTTCATTGGTAAACGTTGGGGAAGAACCCGACGCCACCAAAGCAGAGGCCGAGGTGCCGTGGGATATGGGTTCCTCCGCTACCTTCGCCAAAGGCCCGGATGCATTGCGTTTATCCGCTAAAAAAAGCGTCACCGCAGCAAATAACACACTGAGTGCAAGGGTACTTAAAATCCATCTTCGTGGGGCCATAGACTCACCTTTTGACCGTGTCCATTCATCCGCATTCATCCCACAAGCCCGAAAGCTTCACCAGTTGGCGCGATCTGGCGAATCACAAAGTGTCACCAAGCTAAAATCACAATTTATTCTACTATCGTAGTACCAAACCTGTATTTGGGAGCGTACTGGTGAAGCTTTCGGGCTAGACCACGCAAAGCACACATTTTTTACAATGGGCAAAGAGAATCTATGCGCCAGCAGTAAAATACCCGCATCTGTTGCTAGAGGAAGCGTAGAAAGGTTTCAGATAAGGCGAGAGAGCTTATGAGCCTTGGATTCCCGAAAATATTGGTCATCCCAAATTGTTCAGAAACTCCTATTGTCTTTTGATAGCCCTTTTATAGTCCTTTACAAATCCCTATGTTCCCTAGCGTATGATTGAACGCATATTTTGCGTGGGACGAATACCCGCTGTCAGCCCACAAGCAATTACCACTTTATCCCTAAAGTCGCGTAACAAAAACCTAACACTATAAATTTTCGAGGTCAACTGTCAACTACGTTAATATCAAAAAACAATGTCTCGTTAGAAAAATTTGTGGGTTAATTTGGCTCAAACCTTAGTGATGATGTCTCTTGCGTGCCATTAGCGGACATTGCCATTGGCAGTGCCCGCTCCTGTTAAGCGTTATATGATGCCTGCCTTACCCGTATGATATTTGCAGTCACACCTCCATACCAGATTATCCTGGCGCATCCCCATAAATTTTCCTGAAGACCCAACACAATTAATCGAATTGTCGAACTGTTCAAAATTAAATCCCTCCGTCCCCTTTCCACCCTTACCAACAATCGGCTACCGAGCCACTGCCTCCGCTGATGGATTTTGTGCCATCGTGTCCCAGCTGCAGAGTCCCACAGAGGCTGTCGTTGGCCTGATTGTTTTTGGGGATCGCCTGCACCGTATAAGCGGTGGTGGTTGGGCCACTCAACGCAATCTGGTAGATGCTGTTGGCAGCTGTGGTTTCTGCTCCGTCGTCGTCGATATAATAGGGATTTGCACCGTAACCCAAATCCGTCAGTGTGGTCGCAAAGGCCTTGTTGTTGACGAAGTTGTTTTCCTGCCGCGCCAGGACCTTGAACAGTGCTGCCTTGCCGATGGCCCGTTTGCTTTTGCGGATACTCTCCTGGTAGGACGGCAGCCCCACCGCAACCAGGATCGCCACAATCACAATGACGATAAGCAATTCAATCAGAGTGAAGCCCTTTATTTTTTGCATCGGTTTACGCTCAGCTCACGGTTGGCGGCAACAACCATTTAGAGGCTATCCACCCCGGTTTCCCGCCAGTAAATGATATACATTGATTGGGCGTCGGTTTGCACCAACTTTTTCTTGTCGCTGGATTCCTGGTTGTCGAAATCGGTAATGCCGGTGCCGGGGATCAGCACTGTATCGCTGCCAATGGCAGTCACTGAGGGCGGGATGCCGGGCCCGATCTCCAGGTCGCGCTTGTTTTCAAAGGCGGCCTCGCCGGTGCCCAGATCAACGAGGTAGAGTTTGGCCGTCCCCTCGGAAGGCACACAAGCGGTATTACCCGCCGGCACAAAGGTCGTAAAGGCGACCACGCCCGCGATGGTGAGGGGAGACGACAGGCCTTTTTCACCGGGATCTTGCAGTTCAATTTTCCAGCCATTGCCAAAGTTCAGGCCGTCGCAAACATCCTCCGAGCCACTCTCGCAATCGGTTACGTCCGCCAGCTCGTCCTCGTCCAGAATACTGTTGGGAGGACTGCCCGAGGTGATATGGCGATCCTTGAGCAGAAACAGAAAGTTCTGGTCTGTGGTTTCCAGCGGACTGGCCCGGTCGCCGCTCTCGATCAGGATACCGTCATAATTACCGGTGGCGTCCCTGGTTTGTACTATATCCGGCGGGTGGAAAAAGCGACGGTCCTCCGACTCCGCGGCATCATCCACATCGGCAAACTTCACGATGGTCCAATTATCCCGGCGGTGATTGGCGTCTGAACCCTCGGGCAGGTCCACCCGCCAGACGATGCCGCTGGTGTCCCCGACGTAGAGCCGATCCACAACACCGTTGGCATTGCCATCCAAGGTGGCGACCGCCGAAGGGATCGCGTGATTCAGATCGCTGTGCACATGGCTGGTGTTGGTGGCCGTGCCGGTGGTGGCGCCGTCGACGGCCTTCCAGATCAGTGCGCCGGTAAGCGCGTCAACGATATAGATGGCATTGCCTTCGCTGTCCGGGTCTCGGCCGGCACCGGTATCTGTGTCTTTTTGCAAATCGTAACCGCCGGCAAAAATCAGTACATCCCGCGCTGTATTTTCATAACGGACCTTGACCACTTTGGGGGTAGAAAAGGTCAGCCCCAGGTCATCGAAATCACCGCCACTGGTTTTGCCAATTTTCCACAGCAGGGTCGGGGTGGCACCGGGATCACTGACATCCAGGGCGTAATAGCTCTTGCCGCCGCGGCGCAGGCCCACATAGACATGCACCTTGTCGCCGCCTCCGGTTTCAATGGTGCCATCGTTATCATTGTCGATCACCAATGCCACCGGTTCCCCATCCACGCCGTAGGGGTGTTCATTGCTACCGGTATCGCTCCGCAGCAACTGTTGAATAGCGAGCAGCTCGCGGGGGATAAAGGCAAACACCTCCTCTCCCGATTCGGCACCGGCGCCGGTGGTATTTTCAAAGATATGGAAAAAACCGTCGTTGGTGCCCATAAACAGCCGGATATTGGGATTACTTTCACTGTAACCGCTGGTCGCACCGTAATTAATGGCCAAGGGACGCGAGTGAATGGCATCCCCCAAGAGCCAGGGGCGCACATCGTCGCTATCGCCATCGCCGTCCAGGTCATCCACATCCACACCGCGCATCCAGGCGATCAACGCTTCGGCGTCGTCATCGGTGGCCACGTCCAATAATGTTTGCAACTCGGCGGCGGTGGTCGCATCGGCGTTGAGTTCATCAAATGTGCTACCGGAGGCGGGCTCCACGTACAACGGCCGCGTTGTGTCGCTGGTCGCCAGGCCCACATCATCGGCGATAAAACCGCGAATTTTCTGGCCGCCACCCCCTCGGGATACAGTGCGCCCGTCCCGGCCTTCAATTTCACCCAGGTCCGGATCGGCAGGGGGCAGCTCATCACTGTCGGTCCAGAAAGTCAGTGTCTCAAATTTGAGGCGGCCATCGACATCACTAAAAGCGGACAGGTCATTGACGTCGACAATATCGTCAAAGCTGCCATCGGCGTCCGTGTCTTTCAGTTTGAGTTTTTTGATATTGCCCGGCCAGCGCTCGGTTTCCCGCGCCTCAAACAGCGCAATATAAAAGTTGTCCAGTGTTTGCACCCGGTTAAACACGTTCACAGGTACGGCTGCCGACACAAAGGTGCTGCTGACACTGAGGGCTTCGATAAATACGGCTTCCAAGGTCGTCTGCAGGTCCGCCAGCTCGACATTGCTGCCCCCCACATTCATATACTGGTCGATGGTGCCCGCCTCTGCGGCCCAGTCATCGGTGCGGGTGGCCGCGGTGCCCATCTGGATAAACCAGGTTTTTAATGTCTGCTCTCCTTCCACATTATCCACCAGGTCGTTGTGGGTCATATAGCTGACCATGCCGTCGAAATCGGGGTCCGTGGCCTCGGCGTCCATATCCGCCTCGATTTCCGCATCCAGATCGTCATCGACATTGCCGCCGGCATTGCCGGAAGTGGCGTACACTTCGTACAGTTTGGTGCAGGAGAAGTCCACATCGGGATCGGCAAAAGGCGAGATATAGTTGCCGTCGGCGTCGATAATATCCGGATCAAAATCCGGCGTGCGGGTGCCCTGAAAGTTGTCTTCGGTGCTGGTCCCCAGGGCCACGGCGCCGCCGTTCAGGTAGCGAAACAATTCATAGTGGGTTTCTTTGGGCTGCACATCGTGAAAAAAACCTTCTCCGGAACCACCGGTGGGAATGCTCTGTAAAATACTGACAATCTCCGCTTTGGCCCCATTGGCGTCGTCAACCTGAAATTCCTTATAACCCCGCAAAATGGTGCCGCCGTTGGTGTCATTGGGCATCATCAGCCCCACAAAAATGCCTTCAAACTTGGCAAACACCACCTGAAACACAGCCATCACCGCGGAGATATTGTCCGCGGCGTTACCCTCACCGACGATTCCTTCCAGCGCTGCCAGCAGGTCCGGGTGGTCCGCCAGGGTATTGGCGCAGGAACCTCCGCCACTGGCACTGCAAAAGGTGGCTGTCATATCGGTGCGATAATCGAACATCAGCATCAAGTGTGGCGCAGCCGGGTTGGAGCCGGTGTTTAAATAGATATCGGTATCGTCGGCAAAGGCCAGACTTTGCCAGACACAGAAAAACGCTATCAAAAAAGAACCCAGTGGTTGTTTCATGATCCCTTATCTCGTGGTGCTGCTTCTGCCCTACTGGTCACTGACGGCCACTCGCACGGCCACCCCCTGGGCGATTTCCGCTTTCCCCAAGCGCTGCGCGGTGCCGTCGTAGCTGGCAACAACCTCAAATAGGGCCGCGTTGTACACGGCGGCGCTGCCGGCTTGATCCTCCCCCAGGCGAAAAGGCAGCGGCGCGAACAGGGGGCCTTGTCGCTCCGCGTAATAGTCCAGCGTCACCCCTGAAGGCACGTTGGTAACACTGCTTGGCAAGGTAATGATCGACGTATTGCAGCCGTCGCCACTGACACCCGTAGCGCAAATCTTGTGCCCGACATTGCCGGTCACCACCAGGTTGCTGTCATCGGCTACTAACGCATTGGCGATGGCCTGCACTTTCTGAAACGCCTCTTCCTGAAACTGTTCATTGTTGGCCATTCTGGATTCGATCACACTGGTGTTCATCACCGTGGCCGAAATCGCCGCGGTCAGCAGTAAAAATAACAGCGCCACGATTAAAATCGCACCCTGTTGCTTTGCACATAGCGTATTTTTATCGCGATTCATAAAAATACCTCTTTCAGACTGCCAGGCGTGTGTCGGACTCCTAGGCATTGGGCAGTTTGGCGTTGCGCATCTGCACCGTGGTGCTAAACACCCGGCGTATAAAGGCGTCGTTTTTAGCGCCCACGGATTTAGTCCCCAGTTGATACGTCTTGCTATTGGTATAGCCCGGTACGGTGTTGACACTGCGCACCAACAGGTAAACCCGCACCGCCACAGCCTCGTCCAGCTCGACACTGGTAGGAGCAGTTTTGAATTGGTTGGGAACACTGTCATTGTCGGTGTCGATACCGAACTCCACCTGCAGGTCTTCGATGCCTTCCACGTAACAATTCGCGCTCATCACCGAGGCATTCAATTCCGCCATACACAGGGACGGAATGCCGTCGCCATCGGTGACGGAAAACTCCCGTACAAAGAAAATCCTGGCGTAATATTCCCAGTAGCTCACACTGGAACCGGCGGTTTTATCGCCGACGGGAATGCTGGCACCATTCCCCAAATATACCCATGACAACTGCGCGTTGTTGTCAAATGTACGCAAATACCACTGCTCATCGTCCTCACTGACACCACTGGGCAAACTGCCGTCTTTAAGGGTATAGCTGCCGGCGGTGCGTTTGACGGCGACGATATCGGTATCGTCCAACACGTCGCCAGAGGGGATACAGGTCCAAGTGTGACCCTTGATACTGGTGAGGGTACTGCCGCTGTCAGCATTATCGATCAAGTCCAAAGGCTCAGTGGCATCCAGGGCCCAGTCCTTGGCTGCCACACAACCGGTGGAGACAGCGGAGGCCGCCAGGCCGGAGAACTGTGGAATACCGGCCATAAAACCGGCCATGGTCAGTTCCCGCTTCAACAGTTTGATGGCATAGCGGGCATTCTCCTGGATTCGTGCCAACTCATCGTCCTGGTAATAGCTGCGCTTGTTTTCCAGGTAAATGCTGGCAATACCCGTGGCCAGAAGGCCTGCGATCGCCAAAGCCACCAGTAACTCCACCAGGGTAAACCCAGGCAACCGCTGTGCGCGCATCACAACGCCTCGATAAAGGTATCAATTACCAACAACTGCCGTTGTGCTTCATTGGTGCCGTACAGGTTCAGTCCCTCTCCGCAGGTGGAGCCCGTCGGATTACCCAAGTCGTCGTAGCCCTTCCAGGCAATGGCTACCACCACAGCACCAGCGGTATTAGTAATACAGGCTTTGGGAGACACCAAGCCGCCAACACTGGTGCCACTGAGGATTTCGGAAGCACCGTCCAGGGCTTGCTCCCACTCCCAGATATCGTGCGCAGCCAATTGGGCAGCGCTACAGGTCGCGGTTTTACAGTTGGGGCTGGGCTCCGTGTCAATGGTGCCGCCGCCCAGTTCGTCCACCACATAGCTGCCCAACTGTCCGGCATTATTGCGCATGCGCTCGATAATATCGTGGGCCAGTGCCGTCGCCTGGGAGCGTTGCAACGCATCGTAGCTGGTGCGTTTGGCGGTCATCTGCAAAGCGCCCATTCCCAGAATGCCGATGGCAAAAACAAAGGCCGCCACCAGTGTTTCGGTCATACCGCCGCCGTGTTGCCGCTTGCGTAACGATCTTATGGACATTCGCTCGCCCCCTTGGCCGTGCGCGGTCGGCCGGTTACTGCAATTACCACTGTGCGTCCCCGACTGGTTTCGCTATCGACGCACAAATCCAGGGTATCGGTTGCGGCCAAGGTGCCGTCGGTACGAAAGGCGATTTCATTTTCGAAGGCGTTAGTGTTGGTAGCCCGCAGCGTCAGACCCCAGGGCAATGCCTCTTTGGCCTGAATTAATGCCTCACCGGCATCCAGATCGCCATCGCCGTTTTCATCGGCGTAAATAATCCAGCCCTGCTCCCAGTAATCATCGGTGGTGCAGCTGCTGCCATTGCTGCTTTTGCAGAGGATGACTGGCTGGTTGCGTTTGATCGCTTCGCTGCGGGCCAGCACCAGCGCTGTGTAGAATTCATTGGTCTGGGTCTGTACCCGGTTACTCTCTATCAACAGAGTCAACGAAGGGACGGCAATGCCAGCTACAATTGCCAGAATGGCGACGGTGATAAGCAGTTCTAACAGGGTAAAACCTCTGGACATAATGCTACCCGTTACCTCTAGGTTTACGTCCGTGATGCCGCCTTTTTTGATGAGTGCTGTCTAGTCCCTCTTACCAGACCGCCGGTGTTTTTTGCGTGCGAAAAAGCTTTCTTATGGATTCACTTTCAGTATATGGGGTAGTTTGTAGATTTTGACGCCGAAGCGATAAACGGTTGAAATGGCTGGTTCAGCGGTAGTTGTTTATACACTGGCGCTATAGCTTAAAAGTGATCTAGAAAAGAAAAGGACTAACCAATCTGAAAAGGCGGGCGGCGCTGATCAAACCGCCATAGACCGGCTCGGCGTGCCGCCTGGAACGCCGCGGCCATTTCACTGCCTGCAGGTGCGCGAGCGATCTCCTGGTATTGGGGATTCCCCTTGCGATCGGGACTGCCCACCTGAAACTCGGGGCGATACTGGCCCATGATATTGATATAGGTGTCCTCCGCGACTTCGCGCGCCAGCCACTCGAAAATGGCGGCGGCTTCCGCCTCTTGTCCCGGCATCACCAAATGGCGGACCAGTAGACCGCGTTTGGCGAGTCCGTCGCGATCAAACCTGAGCGGACCCACTTGACGGTACATTTCCAGAATTGCCTCCCGCGCCCTTTCGGGGTAGTCCTTGGCCTTGACATAACGTTTGGCGCTGTCGCGGGTCCAGAACTTGAAGTCGGGCATATAGATATCCACCAGTCCTTCCATCAATCGGAGCGAGTCGAGTGCATCATAGGCACTGGTATTGTAAACGATCGGCAAGCGCAAGCCGCGGGGCACCGCCGCTGCAATGGACTCGATCACCTGGGGTACCACATGTTCCGGGGTGACAAAATTGATATTGTGGCAGCCGCGTTCCTGCAACGCCAACATCATATCGGCGATCTGCTCGCCACTGCATTCACGGCCGTGCGGGCTCTGGCCATTCTGTTGCTGGGAAATGTCCCAATTCTGGCAAAATACACAGCGCAGATTGCACTGTCCGAAGAATATCGTGCCAGAGCCATTAATGCCGCGCAGGCAATCCTCCTCGCCGAAGTGGGCAAAGGCACTGGAAACTATGGCATAGCGACCCGTGTGGCACACCTTGGCCCGGCCGGCGAGGCGATCGACACCGCAATTGCGGGGACAGGCGCGACACTCTCGCAGTTCGGCCAGCCCCGCGGCAACGCGGGCATCCAGTTCACCGCGTCGGTAGAGGCGCAGGTAGGCAGGCTCGTAATCCTCGAGCAGAAACTGTCGTTCAGTATTAAGCTGGGATGACACTTCTAACATGACAGAGCCCCTCGATAGTTCGAGCGGACATTAGCGTCAGAGACGGTGAAAAGTGCGATTTCGGCCAGCGTGAATGCACCACCGTCATCCTATACACAAAGCATAGCCTACCTTGAAGGAGGCAATCAGGGTATCGGGGTGAAGGGAAGCCGGTTCAGCAAGGAATAAATATCCCTCTAATGGACGCGCTCGTGATACTTGCCGGTCTCCACGTCAATACGCACAAGGTCGCCAGGCTTGATAAACTGCGGCACCTGCACTTCCATGCCGTTTTCCAACGTGGCCGCCTTGAGCACGCTGCTGTTTTGAATATGCAGCGCCTCGGGTGTGGATTCCACCCGCAATTCAACACTGGCGGGACACTGAATATCCACCGCCTCACCCTCAAAAAAGTCCACTTGTAGCGTCTGATTGGGTTGCAGAAAGGGCGCAAAATTGCCCAGACGCTCTTTGGAGAGATTGACTTGTTCATAGGTCTGGGGGTGCATAAAGACACAGAGATCCCCTTCGAAATAGAGAAACTCCATCATTTGCCGATCCAGCTCAATCTCCTCAAAGCGTTCGTCCTGCCGAAAACGCCGCTCGGTCACACCGCCACTGCGCATATTGCGCAATTTGGCGTGGGTGACACCGTGCATTTTGCCACCACCGGCCTGGTAGTCGGCGTGAGTGACCCGATAGAGATCACCATCCAGGCGGATCACCATACCGGTGCGCATATCAGCTGCGGGTTTCATGGGGAGTTCCCCTCCCAGTCGGTAGGAAAGGTTGGCGTTGGTTACTCAAAGCGCTACTCAAAGCATAGCCAAGCTCGTTCGGGCCAACAACAACCCTGGAGACGATCCTAACATCCAGGCATAAACCAGCTACTATTTATAGGTAACAGGCTATCAGGGATGTCACCGTGACCCGAGTGCAGAACATAGGGCTCAACCATCTGCCCCAGGCATTGCGCCTGCTGGCTTTGGGGGCCGCTATCGGCCTGCTCTTTTCCCTTATATATCAAGTAATTAGTGATATTCAGCAGTTTCGCAACACACCCGCCAACCTACCCGAAGCGAAGATTCCCGAGTCGGAAAACCTCCAACCTCGCTTGACTATGCAACAGGTCGCATCCCTGCACTTGTTGGGTCAAAGCGATACCAAGGCATCTCCCTCAATCACGCCTAAGGATCTGCCACAAACTCGGTTGCAACTGGTGCTATTGGGGACTTTTGCCAGCACCAAGGACGGCAACGCCAGTGCCTTGATTTCCGAGAAGGGCCAACCGGCTAAACGCTACTTTATCAATGACGCTCTGCCGGGCGGGGCCAGATTGTCTGAAGTGCGCACCGATGGCGTTGTGCTTAACCGCAGCGGGCAGAAAGAAAGCTTGATGTTTCCCAAGCCCTCGGTCTCCAAACGACTCCAGCCTTGGAGCGGTAGCGCTGCCGGGGGTCCTCGAGGCACAAATACACAAGCGCGCCAGGCTATTGAGGTAGACAAACGTACCGAGAGCATTCGCGAGCAGTTGCAGCGGTTGCGTGACAGCCAGTCGCCATAAACAGGGAAGGAGCGGTGAAAACAATGAAAGAAGAAGACACCCAACAATGAAAACGTCAAAAAAAAACAATCCGGGAAAGTCGATACTGAGTGCGTCCTTGTTGTGCCTAAGTCTTTGGCTCACCGCCACAATAACCTGGAGCCAGTCGGATGCACCACAGGAATCAGATGAGGCACAACCTGTCACCGAAAAAGTGACCCTGACCTTGAGCGATGCCGACATTCGCGACTTGATCCGCTGGGCCAACGATGTCACCGATAAAAACATCATTATCCACCCCAATGTAAAGGGCAAGGTATCGGTGCTGGCCGGTGACCCCATGACTCCTGACGAGGCCTTCCAGGTCTTTCTGTCGGTATTGCAGGTACACGGCTATGCCGCCATCCCCAGTGGTAACAGCCTGAAAATTATCCCCGATGCCCTGGCCAAGCAGGCCTCGGTGCCTATAGCGGGCACAGGGCGCGGCAGCGAAAAAGCCAGTGTCGATCTGAGCTGGGCCAACGGCAACGAAGACGTGGTGGTACGCATTGCCAAAATCAAAAACGTCTCCGCCCTGCAGTTGATTAACCTGCTGCGTCCGTTGGTGCCCCAAGTGGGGCACCTGGCCGCCTACCCGACCACCAACTCCATCATCATTGCCGACCGCGCCGCCAATATTGAGAAAATCCTGCACATTATCCAGCGCATTGACCAGGTAGGTGTGGTGGATATTGAGCTGATCCCCCTGCAATATGCCAGCGCCGACGATGTGATCGAATTGATCAATAAACTATTGCCTAAACCACAAGGCAAAACCGCGGACCCTCAGTTAATCAACCTGGCCGCCGATGAGCGCTCCAACAGCATCCTGTTGACTGGTGACCCCGCCACCCGTCAGCAGATCCGCAGCCTGATTAATCGTCTCGACCAACCCCTATCCGGCGAGGGCAATACGCAGGTCATCTACCTGAACTACGCCAAAGCGGCAGATATGGTGCCAATTTTGGAAAGTGTGAGCGGCAGTGTCCAAAAAAGTGATAAGGACAAGGCCGGCGCGGAGGTGGAGGTCAGCATTCAGGCGGACGAGGCCCTTAATGCCCTGGTCATCACCGCCCCGACGACACTGCTAAACACCATGAAGGGGGTGATCGGCAAACTGGATGTACGCCGCGCCCAAGTGTTGGTGGAAGCACTGATTGTGGAAGTGAACGAAGACCTGGGCAATAGCCTGGGCATCGCCTGGCGCACTGACAGCGAGAGTAATACGTTTGCCGGTTCCAATACCTTCCCCTCGGACTTGACAGAGTTTACCGGCGATACCACCGGCATCTTACCCAAGGGCCTGAGTCTGGGTTATTTTCGCGGCGGCGAGTTGCGGGCGGTGATCAATGCCCTGGCCTCGGAGACCAACGCCAACATTCTCTCCACCCCCACGATCATGGCCCTGGATAACGAAGAGGCACAAATTTTGGTAGGCGAGAGTGTGCCCTTTATTACCGGAACGGAAAGTCGCGAGGGCAACACCAACCCCTTTCAGACCGTAGAGCGTCAGGACATCGGCGTCACCCTGAAAGTCAGGCCGCGCATCAATAAAGACGACTCAGTCACCCTGGAGATCGAGCAATCGGTGGAAAATGTACTGCCCACGGACCCTGACCTGGACACCGCGGATATCCGCACCAGCAAGCGCGAAGTTAAAACCCGGGTGCTGATTGGCGATGACGAGATACTGGTTTTAGGTGGCCTGATCGACGATACTCTGACCGAAGTGGAATCCAAAGTGCCACTGCTGGGGGATATCCCGTTGCTGGGACGACTGTTTAAAAGCACCTCAACCGAGATCAGAAAAAATAACCTGATGGTGTTTATTCACCCCATCATTTTAAAGGACCAGCCCAGTGGCATCGCCGTCAGCCGCGACCGCTATAACAGCGTGCGCGACGACCAGCAGGCGTTTCGCCGCAAAGTTGAGAGCTATTTTGTGCCCCGGGAAATGCCCCTGTTGCCGGAGTTCCCCAAAGACCAGGGCAGCGACGGTGGGGCTTCCACACAGAAAACGGATTTGAAAAAAACAGAAGTACCTCCGAGACAACCGTGAACACGCCGGACGCCAGTGCTTCCGCGCCAAGCAAAGTCACTTCAGGTGGCGCGGAGATAAGTGACACCCGCTTACCCTTTGGCTTTGCCAAGCGGCACGGCATACTGTTGGTGCCCGGAGAGTCCGCCCCCTTGACCGTGCTCTATCTCACTGCACCCAACTCCGGCCTGCTGGCCGAACTGCGCCGCTTTGCCGCCCGGCCGTTGCACTGGCAAGCGGTGGAACAGCCGGAGTTTGACCAGGCGCTGGCCCGGGTCTACGAAAAAGACACCAGCGAAACCATGCAGATGGTGGAGGGCCTGGGGGACGAGATGGATCTCGCCAGCCTGGCAGACTCCGTGCCGGAGACCGAGGACCTGCTGGAGCAGGAGGACGACGCCCCGATTATCCGCCTGATCAACGCCCTGCTCGGAGAGGCGATCAAACACAACGCCTCGGATATCCATATCGAAACCTTTGAACGGCGCCTGGTGGTGCGCTTTCGCATCGACGGCGTGCTGCGGGAAATCGTGCAGCCGAAACGCGCCCTGGCGCCGCTGCTGGTCTCGCGCATCAAGGTGATGTCAAAGCTCGATATCGCCGAAAAGCGCGTGCCCCAGGACGGGCGCATCTCGCTGCGCATCGCCGGGCGCGAGGTGGATATCCGGGTCTCCACCATGCCCGCCAGCAACGGCGAGCGGGTGGTGCTGCGGCTACTCGACAAGCAGGCCGGGCGCCTGGATGTCGCCCACCTGGGGATGCGCGAGGCCGATAGCCGGCGGTTTTCCGAACTGCTGGCCAAACCCCACGGTATTTTGCTGGTGACCGGCCCCACCGGGTCCGGCAAAACCACCACACTCTACGCCGGCCTCACCGGCATCAATGACAGTGATAAAAACATCCTCACGGTGGAGGACCCGATCGAATACAACCTTGAGGGCATCGGTCAGACCCAGGTCAATATCAAAGCCGACATGACCTTTGCCCGCGGGCTGCGCGCCATGTTGCGCCAGGACCCAGACGTGGTGATGGTGGGTGAGATCCGCGACATGGAAACCGTGGAGATCGCCATCCAGGCCAGTTTGACAGGCCACCTGGTGCTCTCCACCCTGCACACCAACACCGCCGTCGGCGCCGTCACCCGGCTGGCCGACATGGGGGTCGAGCCGTTTTTGCTCGCCTCCAGCCTGATCGGCGTGCTGGCCCAGCGCCTGGTGCGCCTGCTCTGCCCCCACTGCAAGGTGGCCCACACCGCCGACCGCGCCGAGTGCGACCTGTTGCAGGTGGACCCCGCCCAGCCGCCCACCATCTACCGCGCCTGCACCAGCGACGCCGGCGGCTGCGAGCACTGCAACTTCCAGGGGTACAGCGGCCGCACCGGCATCTATGAACTGATTGTGGTGGACGAGCCACTGCGCGCCATGATCCACAACCGCGCCGCCGAGGCGGAGCTGACCGCCTATGCCCGCCAGCAAAGCCCCGGCATTCGCGACGACGGTCGCGCCCGCATCCTCGCCGGCCTCACCTCGGTGGAGGAGGTGCTGCGGGTAACCCAGGAGGACTGAAGCGGTGGCGGCATACGATTATCAGGCGCTCGACTTTCACGGCAGCCAACAAAAAGGCACCCTGGAGGCGGACAGCTTGCGCCAGGCCCGGCAACTGTTGCGCGAGCGCCAGCTGACGCCGCTGAAGGTGGCGCCCTCCAGCGCCCAACAGCCGTCCGGGCCGCGCGTGGGCGGGGTCAAACTGGGCTGGAGCCGGGGGTTGAGTGCCCGCGACCTGGCACTGATCACCCGCCAGATGGCCACCCTGGTGCAGGCCGGTCTGCCGCTGGAGGAGATCCTCGCCGCGGTGGCCGCGCAATCGGAGAGCCTGCGCCTGCGCAGTATGTTGCTGGCGGTGCGCGCCAAGGTGCTGGAGGGCCACGCCCTGGCCCAGAGCCTGGCGGAATTTCCCCGCGCCTTTCCCCACCTCTACCGCGCCACGGTGGCCGCCGGCGAACACTCGGGCCACCTGGATCTGGTGATGAACCGCCTGGCGGATTACACGGAAAACAGCCAGGCTTTTCGCCAAAAGATCCAAATGGCGATGATCTACCCGATCCTGCTGTTGCTGCTGTCGATCCTGATCGTCAGCGGGTTGATGGTGTATGTGGTGCCCGATGTGATCAAGGTGTTTGTGGGCACCGGGCAGGAGCTGCCGGCGTTGACCCAGGGGCTGGTGGCCCTCAGCGCGCTGGTGAGCCATTACGGCTGGCTGTTGCTGCTGGCGGTGGTGGCCACCGCGATCGCACTGCGTTACAGTTTACGCCTGCCGGGCTTTCGCCTGCGCCTGCACCGGCAATGGCTGCACCTGCCGCTGGTCAAACGCCTGAGCCGCGGTTTTAACACCGCCCGCTACGCCAGCACCCTCAGCATTCTCTCCAGCAGCGGCGTACCCTTGGTGGACGGCATGAAAATCGCGAGCGAAGTATTGTCCAATGAGTATCTGCAACAGCACCTGCACACCGCCACCCAGCGGGTGAGCGAGGGCATGAGCCTGCACAAGGCGCTGGCCGAGAGCGGCTACTTTCCGCCGATGATGCTGCACATGATCGCCAGCGGCGAAGCCAGTGGAGAGCTGGATGCCATGCTGGCGCGCACCGCCCAGTATCAGGAGCGGGACCTGCAGAGCCTGGTCACGGTGATGGTGGGGCTGTTCGAACCGGCCATGCTCCTGTTGATGGGCGTGACCGTGTTGTTGATTGTGCTCGCCATTTTGTTACCCATTTTAAACCTGAACCAGTTGGTGGCCTGAAATGGGGACATAAACCGGGGACAGACCACGTTTTTCGTTTTTCAGAAAAACGTGGTCTGTCCCCGGTTTATGTCCCCGGTTTTAAAACAACTTTGAAATAACCCAGTTGGAAACGAACCATGAACGCGACAGCTTGTATTCTGAGAAAACAGCAAACAGCCTCGAAAAACACAGGCTTTACCCTGATTGAAATTATGGTGGTGGTGGTCATTCTCGGCATTCTGGGCGCTTTAGTAGTCCCCAACATTTTGGGCCGCACCGGTGAGGCGCGCACCGCCGCCGCCAAAAGCGATATCCGCAGCATTGCCAACGCCCTCGACCTGTACAAGCTGGACAACCATACCTATCCCAGCACCGACCAGGGGCTGGAGGCGCTGGTCAATAAGCCTGCCGGTTTCCCGGAAGCCAAGAACTGGAATCCGGACGGCTACCTGAAAAAACTGCCCCAGGACCCTTGGGGCAACCCCTACCAGTATGTCAGCCCGGGCAGCCACGGTGCGTTTGATCTCTACTCCCTGGGTGCCGACGCCCGCGAAGGCGGGGAGCGGGACAATCGGGATATCAATCACTGGGAAATGTAAGTGACACCAAACGCCGGCTGCCAGGCACAAACGGTCATGCGTTCAATCAAACGCGATGCCAAACATCACAAACCCAACGCCGGCTTTACCCTGCTGGAGATACTGGTGGTGGTGGTCATTATCGCAGTCTTGGCAGGCCTCGCCACACTGGCCACCGGCGGTGGCGAAGTGCGCACGCTGCGCAGTGAAGCCAAGCGCCTGCAACAATTGCTGTTATTTGCCATGGAGGAAGCCGGTTATCGCTACCAGCAATACGGTTTTGTAACCGATGAACTGGGCTACCACTTTTTGCGTTTTGACAGCCAACGCAACCGCTGGGAAGCCATTGATGAGGCCGCCTTTGGCCCCCACCCCCTGCCGGACTCGCTGAAATTGCGATTGCGTATCGAGGGGGAGCTGTGGGAGTTGCCGAACATTGGAAAAGAGGGCGACAAAGAACGGGAAAAATCGACAACGCAACCCCAGCTGCTGATGCTGTCCAGCGGCGAAATCACGCCCTTTACCCTGGAGCTGAGGCTGACATCCTCCGATCCGAAGGACGCCCTGGTGGCACGCCTGAGTAGCGACGGGCTGTCCGCCGTCGATTTGGAGTTTATCCATGCACCCTGATAGAAGGATGAAATGGACGGCAGGTTTCACCCTGCTGGAGGTGATGATTGCCCTGGGTATCTTCGCCATCTGTGCGGCGATCCTGCTCAAACAAAGTGGCTTGAGCGCACGTCAAAGTGCCTATCTGGAACACAAGACTCAAGCGACCTGGATCGCGGAAAACACGCTGGCGGAATTGCGTTTGCAAGCCCAGTGGCCCAGTACGGGGAAACAGACACGCACCCTGCTGCAGGGGCAACGCGAGTGGACCGTGGAAGTGAACACCAGTGAAACCAGCAACCCGGATTTGCGCCGGGTGTTGGTCAACGTGCGCTTGGCGACGGCAGATGATGCCCTCCACTCAGGCACCAGCCTCACCGGCTATATCGGCAGATATTAACGGGGTTCCAGTGAACAGTCCGTCCGCTATCCAGCAAAACCAACTGCGCCAACCAAACCGACTGCGCGGTTTTACCCTGTTGGAGTTGATGGTGGCTATCAGCATCTTTGCCATTTTGGGCATCGGTGCCTACCGCCTGCTCAGCGGCGAGATTCTGGCTCAGACCCGCCTGCAAGCACACAGCAGTGAGCTGCAGCATTGGCAGCGGGGCTTACGCATTTTGCAGCGGGATTTACTGCAGGTTACCGCCCGCCCGATCCGCACCGCTTATGATGACCGCGAAGCAGCCTTGTTGGGCAGCAACAATCAGATCACCTTCACCCGCGGTGGCTGGTCCAACCCCTTGGGCCGACCGCGCAGCCACCTGCAACGGGTACGTTATCGCCTGGGCAGCACCAGCGATGTAGCGGATGCCCGGGGTAATCCATCACTGGCCTTGCTGCGCGATTACTGGCAAGTGCTTGATCAGGCCCAGGACACAACACCCCAAACCCAGGTGTTGCTACCAGAGATCACCACCCTGGAGCTGCGTTATCTGGACGGCGAAGGGGAGTGGCAACAGGAGTGGCCGCTGCCGGACTACACGGGCGCGACAGGCGCCAGTGAGCAACTGCCGGCAGCGGTGGAAATACGATTGGTCAGTGCAACACAAGGAGAAATTGTGCGCCTATTGCCCCTGCGGGATTTATTGCCTGAGCCGGACATCACCGCGAGGCCCACACCGTGAATAGAGCGACTGGGCTCCCGCCAACAACCTTGGGACTACAAAAGGGTGTGGCTTTGATCTCCATGCTACTGGTGTTTTCCATCATTGCCGTTATGACCAGTGAGATTGCCCTGCGCCTGTACCTGGATATTCGTCGTACCAATTACTTCCTCGATGACAGCCAGGCTCGCCAGTATGCCCTGGGCGGCGAAGCCCTGGCGCGGCAACTGCTGGCCCAGGACTTTGAAGTCGACAAGGAAAACGGCAACGATCACCTGCAGGAAAACTGGAGCCAACGGGCACAGCCCTTTGACACCGAGGGCGGCGAGATTCAGTTGGTGATTGAGGATCTGAACGGGCGCTTTAATATCAATAACCTGGTCAATACGGAAGGCAAGATTGACCCTATACAGCTGAAAGTCTTTCAGCAACTACTTACCAATCTGGAACTACCCTCCCAACTCGCGCTCAACCTCGCCGATTGGCTCGACCGAGACAGCACCCCCACGGGCTTTAATACCGAGGATCAATACTACCTGGGCCAGAGCACCGCCTACCGCACCGCTAACCGACCTGTTACCAGCACCAGCGAGCTGATGGCCATCGCCGGCTACGACTCGCTGATTGTCGATACGCTGGCGCCCTATATTGCCGCCCTGCCACCCAACAATGAGGGGGAGCAATCCAGCGTTAATATCAATACCGCCAGCGCCCCCGTGCTCAACAGTTTGCACCTGGAATTAAACGGTGAGCGAGTTGTCCGTGCGCGGGAAAGCCTGGAACGGGGGTTTACCTCCCGCGAAGAATTTTACAGCAGTGAACTGGTCGCCGTCCCCGCAGAGCTGGACGAAAACCTGATCGACGTACGCAGCCACTATTTTCAGATCTGGGTTATGGCCCGTTACAACGAGCGCACCGTGTATTTACACAGCCAGGTTTTTCGCGACGGCACCTCCGGTGAACTGGCCCTGCTGGGACGCAGCCTGACACCGCCGGCCAGCGCCCTCACTTCGCACAACCCCTTTTTACAAACAGGCAAAAGCCATGACACCTAAACGGTTTATTTATCTTTCCACGCTTCCCCACTCGCTGGATGATACGGAAGCCTCTGTCATGTGGTGTGACTGGCCCACTGACGAAGCGGATCACGCGGCCCCCACCGTACGATGCACACCTCTCCATCAAATCCCTGAGGCCACGGAAGGTTGTGAGCTCTACCTGATTCTACCCGGCGAGTCGGCCACCATGACACGCGCGCTGGTACCGGCGCAACAGGTTAAACACCTGGAGCAGACCCTGCCATTCTTACTGGAAGAACAACTGGCTTCCGATATCGAGCAGGTGCACATTGTGCGCGACCGCCACGCTAAACCGCAACCGCTGGTGACCGCCAGGGACAGTGACGCCAATCTCCTGAGTGTGCCCTGCCTCGCCATCGATCACACCCTGGTATCCGAACTGCTACAAGGCTTGCGGCAACACAGTTTACAACCCGAGGTAATGACAACCGATTGCCTCTGCCTGCCGCTGGAGGAGAACAGCCTGACCCTCGCCATTGAAGACCAGCGCTGTTTATTGCGCAGCGCCGGGGGAGCACTCACCACTGAGACCCGTCAGCTCCCGCTGGCGGCAGAGGGATTACACCAGCTGGCCACAGAACTCGACCAGCCACTGACGCGCATGGATGTCTATCTCGCCAGTACCACCTCTCCTGACAGCTTGAACAGCCAGACGCGACTGGCACTGGAAGCCCTGCAGACAGACCTCGGCCTGGAGGTGCATTTCCGACCTTGCCCCGGAGGTTTGCTGCCACTCATGGCTGGCAACCTGGCCACCAAAGTCACCGCCCTCAACCTGTTGCAAGGCCCTTTTGCGCCCCCGCCTCGCGCAACCGGCCATACGGGTTGGCAAAACCTTGCCAAGGTGGCCTGCCTGCTGTTCGGGTTGCACCTGTCATACAGTGCTTTCAGCGGTTGGTATCTGAACCAACAGGCCGATGCCCTCTATCAGCAAAGCGAAGCCCTGTACCGGGAGTACTTTCCCCAGGATAAACGCATTATCAACCTGCGCACCCAAGTGGAAAGCCATTTGCGCCGCGCCAATCGACCCGACGACAGCCAGCACTTTTTAGGGCTGCTGAGACAGCTGGGGCGCGCCTGGCAGACCAGTAGCCAGGGGTCGCTGGCAATTCGCCAAATCCGCTTCGACCTGGGATCGGGAAGACTGACCCTGGATATTGAGGCCCCGGCTATCGCCAGCCTCGACAGCCTGCGACAGGCCCTGAGTGCCAATGGTCTGGAGGCTGAACTGCTGTCGGCCAACGAAACCGAAAGCGGTGTCCGCGGGCGAATGCAACTGCGTAGCTCACGGGGTTGAGCGCTACGCACAAAATTGGAAACAGCTCTGGCACACAAAGGTGACCCGATGACGCCACAAGCACAGACCGATTCGAACAACACTGTCAGCAACCTGATACAACGGTTGCAGGGCAGTTTTAACCGTCTCTCCCCCCGGGAGCAGATTGCACTGGGTGCGCTGGGCCTCTTCCTGGCACTGATTATCGTGATTTACGGCCTCTGGCTGCCAGTCCAGCAGCTCCATCGCGACGGTTTGGCCCACTGGCAACAACAACGGCAACAGTTGCTGTGGCTGCACGCCCAAGCACCCACCATCGCCAGGCTCGCACCCTCCCGCCCTGACTCTGCAGGCCTGAACCCAGCCGGTCGGCCTACTGACGACATGCCATTACTCACCCGGGTGACCGCCAGTGCCAAGGAGCACGGCATTGCCGTTAAACGCCTGCAGCCGGAGGGGGAAGCAGGCTTGCGCCTGTGGCTGGAGGCGGTGGACTTTAACCAGACCCTGTTGTGGCTAGAAAGTGTACAACATGAGGGATTGAGCATCGACGATATTTCTGTCGACGCCGTCCCGGCGCGCAATGGCAAAGCCAATATTCGCCTTATGCTGATCAAAGGTTGACCAGAGGCTGGTCAATTGGCAATCAATCGCAGCTTTTAATAGAGATTTCATCTCAATTTTCAGAAACCTATAACAATCTCGTATTTGGCGCGTATTGCAACATGAGAGTTATCTGGGTAGACTTGCTTGTTTATAAATTATACAAGCGGATTTCCCGCTATTTAGTGCAAAAAAAGCATAAAGATTCTGCAACAAAAACTGAGATTTAGAACATATAACAGCTAAAACACAACAGATAGAAAATATGAGGACTCTGATGGGGATGATAAATCTAAAGGATACTGTAAACCGCAAATTGATGCCCTTGGCACTGGCGGCTGCTCTGCCTTTTGGTGCCACACAGGCCGACACCAAGGCCGATGCACAAGCTGTGATGAACCAACTCAACGCCAGCCTGGCCAATGCCGAGCTGAGTATTGCGTTGGCGGAAGCTGAGTACGCCATTGGCGAGGTACAGGCCCAGGAAGCGATCAATATGTTGGCCGCCAGCATTGCCGAAGCGGACCTGAGCATTACCCTGGCCAGCGCCAATGACGCCATTCGCCAAGTGCAGGGCCAGGAAGCCATAAACAGCCTGCTGGCCAGTGTCGCCAACGCTGAAGTCAGCCTGGCGCTGGTTGATGCCTCCATGGCGGTAGCCTCCGTTAGCGATGAAACCATGTTGCAGGAGTTGGACAGCGTACTGGACGACGTGGGCAGCGATGAAGCCAACGCCCTGATCATGGCCGTCGTGTCCGAGCGCCCCATGTTGGCTGCCGCGGTCCAGGATATGGCCCTGAGCGCCGGCTACAATGAGGCCATGGTTGCCACCGCAGTGGTCTCCGGCTTGGGCTCCGCCGCTGCCACCGCAGCGGGCCGTTAATCAGCCCAGACAGCAAACCTCCGAAAAATCCCGGCACTCGCCGGGATTTTTTTATATTCCCCAAGACGCTCTTGCAGGCAAGAGCTGAGATCTTTATCCTATTCCCCACAGGTATCGGCAACATCAGGGATGCAGTGAGTCGATACCCAACCTATTGAGCCACCGTAAGGATACGAACCATGACTCAGACACCACGTTCCAACCTCTCCCCCTTACAAGCCCTGCAAGCTGCAAATCCCATAAAAGACACACTGTGGTTAATCAGCGACGACAACCTGCAGACAAAGTTCCTCTCGCAGCTAATTGCTGATGAGCTGAATATCCTGTGCGAGATTCTGGACCACAACGCCCTACCAGGCTCGAAGCCCCCCAAACTTTTGCTTGTAGACTGTCACCGGGTGAACAAGGACAACACCCATCACCTGTTGCACCATTTACATCACCAGGCAGCCGAGAGCCGGATCGCCTTGCTCAATGTCCAACACAAGCCCCCTTACGAAAGTCTGGTAGAGTGGCCCCAAGTGAAAGGGATCTTCTACGATAACTGCGTACATGGGCAGCTCCTCAAGGGCCTTAAAGAATTACTCGATGGCGGTCATTGGTTTCCACGCCGCCTCACGCAACAACTCTTGGAGACCCATCGCCGTCCTCCCGCCTTTGGCGATGCAGTAAAACACTTTACGCCGCGGGAGTCACAAATTATAGGACTGTTGGCTCAAGGGACCAGTAACGCCGAAATTGCCAGTCAGCTGGACCTGAGTGAACACACAGTCAAAAGCCATTTGTATAACCTCTTTAAAAAGATCGGCGTAAAAAACCGCTTAAAGGCCTACCACTGGGCACAACAAAACCTGTAGCCGGCACAGGCTCATCACATTTGGATATAACGGCTGAACCTCTTTATAAAGGCTACTCGAGTCGTAAAAGTTTATTGCGATTTTATAGTAAAAATCCGCAGATCAGCCCTAAAACGTATAAACCCAGCTATCATTGAAGAACGAACACTGCACAAGGACACTAGTGCCATTGGTTTCAAGATCCGGGATGTAGCTGTATAGCGTTGGAAGGACTAAGAAGTATGAGCAGTGCACGCCAATCCAATATCACTTTGCTTGATGGGGACAACCAACCTACACCACCGTCCACACCGGCCCCCAGGTTCAACCAAACACCTCAGCGCAACCGCATCAAAGAGCACTACCAGTCGCCCATAGATGGTGTGATTGCCTACGACTCGGAAATGCTCCGCATTTGCGACACCATCAAAAAAATTGCCCCCGCGGACCTCACCTGTATGATTTTGGGCGAGAGCGGCACCGGTAAAGAGGTGATAGCCAGAGCCATCCACAAACTCAGCTCCCGCGCCAGCAATCGCTTTCTCGCTATCAATTGCGCCAGCGTGCCGGAGAATCTGATTGAGAGTGAATTGTTCGGCTATGAAAAAGGTGCCTTTAGCGGCGCTGCGAACCGCACCAAAGGGCGAGTCGAAGTTGCCGAAGGCGGTACATTATTTCTCGATGAAATTGGTGATATGCCCCTGAGCCTGCAAGCCAAAATGCTGCGCTTTTTACAGGAACGTGTCATTGAGCGGGTGGGCGGCCGCACCGAAATTCCCGTCAATGTCCGCGTGCTCTGTGCCACCAATAAGAACCTGGAAAGCATGGTGGAGGAAGGCACATTTCGTAGGGACCTGTTCTACCGCATCACCGAGATCGTAATCGACATCCCGCCGTTGCGTGCGCGCCAAGGCGACAAGGTGCTACTGGCACAACATTTTGTCGACCGCTACCGCCGGGAACACCAAAACGCGCGGGTGGGCTTTACCAAAGAAGCGATCTGCGCCATCGAGAATTACAACTGGCCGGGTAACGTGCGAGAAATGGAGAATCGCCTTAAACGTGCAATTGTTATGGCCGAGAACTCCATGATCACACCCAAGGACCTGGATCTGCCCAGCGGGCGGGATCGTATATTAACCCTGCGGGAAGTGCGCAAGCACGCGGAAAAAGGGGCCATTGCCAAAGCGCTGTCAATTTCTCAGGGGAATATTTCTGCGGCAGCGAAGTTGTTGGGGATTACACGTCCGACGCTTTATGATCTTATCAAAAAGTATGAGATGAAGATTTTCCATTGATGGATGACGAAAATCCGCCCCCCCCAACACTGCGAAAGCATAAACAGAAAAAAGAAAATCAGCACTGTAGGGTGGATTAGCGCAGCGTAATCCACCTTGGGTATGGCACATTAGCTTCAAACGGTGGATTACGCTGCGCTCTTGTGTCCGCGTTTTAGGTAAACCCACCCCTCGACTAAACACCATTATTTGTAAAAAGCGGCGATGCCTTTAACTACTCACAGTCAGGCAGAGAAATCTTACCATCGCGCCAACCTTTTTCCAGTAATTCGTCCACATCAATAGGCATAAGATTATTCTTCTTGAAGTAACCATCAGGATCCCTGGCCAGCGCCAAAATTCCGCCTTCTGAACGTTCCTTAAGCACACCTTTCACGTACGTCTCGTCCAGTTTTTGTTTTTGATCCGCAAAACCGAAGGACAATACGGTATCACAAATGACGTTAATGACCCTGGGGACACCACCGCTAACGTAATGAATCAGGGAGCAAGCATCGTCAGTAAACAATGAACTTTTACCGCCCACAGCGATCAACCTGTGGCGTATATACTCCTGGGTCTCCTGCACTTCAAAGGCGGGGATGTGGTAGTCAACCGACACACGTTGCGTAAACTGCTTTAAGTTGGGATTCCTCAGCATTTCCCTGAGCTCTGGCTGCCCTACCAGCATAATCTGCATCAGCTGATGCTTATCAGCATTGAGGTTAGAAACGGTACGCAGTTCCTCTAGCACGTGCTCCGGCAAATTCTGAGCTTCGTCAATGATTAAAATTACCTGACAACCTTCGGCTTTTTGCTTCTCCAGGAACCTGGCGAGTTTGTCGTACTGCGTAATACGATTAGCTTCCAAATAATCCTGACCAAAGGCATGCAAAACCCACGGCAACAGATCCCCCATCTCTTTGTGGGTGTTGGTTACCAGACCAACCGTTTGTTTGCCGCCGATATTGCGCAACATTTTTCTGATCAGCGTTGTCTTACCGCTGCCAATCTCTCCGGTTACCACGGTAAAACCAGCGCGATTTAGGAGCCCGTATTCCAGCATCGCCAGTGCCGCTGTGTGGGACTTGCCCATATACAGAAGTTCCGGGTCCGACAGTAGGGAAAAGGGTTTTTCGGTAAATCCATAATACGATTCGTACACGCCAAAAACCTCAAACAGATGACAGCGGGCAACGGCGACTCCAAAAGCAAGCTGGAGTTACACCTCTAAGTATGGCAGTTAGCGAGTAGTTTTTCCTTTATTTCACTATCAAATACAAAATCCCTACAAGAAATTCCAGTGTCGACATATTTGCCAAATAGCTCGCTAAATAGCACTAAAGATAGGCAAGCAGTGTCATTGACACGCAACAGCCATGCGCTTTACTTTTATTATGTAGACTTCAAATTTAAAAAATAATCTTCTCAAACCTATCAATCCGCCAGTGAGTGCTACGAGATTAAATTAACATGAAAAGACGGCCGCTTTTGATTGGTGCCTCTGCTTTAGCCGTTGCATCATTGGGTATAGGTTGGAAGAGGTCCTCTCCCAAAGATCAACCGTTACCAGAAATTAAAACCGCCCCCTTATCGGAATTCAACGAGAATATCGAATACGATGTTTGCGTTGTCGGCTCTGGCCCGGCGGGATGTGCTCTCGCACAACAATTACTCTCCGAAGGGCTAAGTGTGCTGATGCTGGAATCCGGCCCCTCTCTGACAGATGTCGATGGCATGCAGCGTGCGTTTCATCTCGATGCCTATGAAAGCTCTGGCGCCATCAATTACCCTATACAGGGTTCGCGAGTGCGCGCCTTGGGCGGCACCTCTAATATTTGGACAGGACGCTGCCCCCGGTTACTGCCCTCTGACTTTGCCGGCAACCCCCTATCCCCCGCGGGAGGTTGGCCGATATCCTACAGCACGCTCCTGCCCTACTACCAGCAAGCCGAAAAACTATTGAGGGTTTCTGGCGAAGAGTTAACCGCCGGGCACGCTCCGCGGCAACAGCCGCTGCCCTATCAGCAAGCCGCCAAAAACCACCAGCTGAGAGCACTGCTCAAGCCCTTAACCATTGATCTCAATAAGCCCCCAACCTCAAGCGATGAGACGATAAAAGGGCCGGTGAGATTCGCCCACTCATTTATACCCAATCTGTTAAAGCAACCAGGATTTCACCTCTTCTCTGATGCCACTGCCACGAAAGTTGAAGTCGATCTTGACGGCCATTCGCCTGGCATAACTGTCAGATCAACGCAGAACGACATCAAATTGGCCAGAGCCAAGCACTATGTCTTAGCTGGTGGCGCCCTGGAAACCACCAGGTTGTTATTGCTGTCTCAATCGGTAGCCCACCCAACGGGGCTGGGCAATCAGTCGGACCACTTGGGACGCTACTTCATGGAACACCCCTTTGTGGGATATACCGGAAAATTACCTGGCTACAAGTTAACTTGGCGCCGTTCAATGGGACGCACTTACCAGTTCACATCAGAAATGAACAACGCGGGACTGGGCGATGTGCTCGTGGGCTTTTACTCTCAACGAGAAAATCGATTAAAGATAGCACTTGGCATTGAGATGAGCCCCGAAAAGAGTAATCGCATCTCCTTATCTGAAACGGTCAAGGACGCCTTTGGTAATCCCGGACTCAATCTGTCTGTGGGACATTCCGACCAGGACCAACAACTTTTCTCAAGAGGCGAAGACTTGGTCAACAACATTTTTGATCAACTGAGCTGTAAAAGTGTCGAGAAAAGAGCCGACAACCATTGGTCTCACCACCATATAGGCACCACCCGCATGAGCAACAATCCTGCTGATGGGGTTGTAGATAGCAACCTGAAGATACACGGCACCAATAACGTGTACGTCGCCAGCAGCTCGGTGTTTGTGACCAGCGGCGTGGCAAATCCCACCCTTACGATAGTGGCCCTATCTCTTCGCCTGGCCGATCACCTGCTGTCCAAGGGAATGCAAACGTGAGAATAGTTGACCTCACTGCATATTGTGGTAGTGGGTGAGAACATCTCTGCGTTTGATTTTGCCGGATTCTGTTCTGGGAATCCTGTCGATCCACTGATAGGCAACAGGCATCTTGTAGGTTTCAACTTTACCGCGAAGATAACTCGCCAAAACGGCTGGCTTGGGGGGCTCATCAGCACCCTTGGAGCGCACTAGAAAGGCCTTGACGGCTGAACCTGAAATCCCGCGAGGATCATTGATGCCCACACAAACACACTCTTCAACGGCCTCATGGCTGTTAAGGATAACCTCTATTTCCGTCGGGGTTACCTTGCGACCGCCGACATTGATAATATCACTCTCCCTCGAGGCGAGATACACATGGCCCTCTTCATCCTTGGAACCTACATCACCGGAAACCAGATATTCTCCCTCAAAGGCCTTCAATGTCCTGACACTGTCATTCCAGTAACCACTCATGATATGAGCGCCGGAAATCAAAATACGCCCCTGTTGATTGAAATCACACTCATCGCCCTTATCATCAACAATTCTGATTTCCACTCCCGGCGATGCCTTGCCCACGGAATTCAAGTGAGAACATTCCCGATGGAAATCAATAAAGGCGGACCTGGAGGCTTCGGTCAAGCCGTAATGCATACAGATATGTGTTTTTGGCAGCAGCTGCATAATTTTCTGTTTGTGTTCCAACGGCATAACAGAACTACCAATTTCGATGTAGCGCAGCTGCTCTCCAAAATCACCCAGCCTATCCCCACCAGTTCTAAGCAAGACTGCAAATCCTGCTGGCACCATAGCCAATCCGGTGGCCCGACACGCCTCCAGGGCCTTGAAGATGCTTCCTGGGCGAGTAAATCCGTCAATCAGTACAATGGTTCCCCCAGTTACCATATTACAACGCAGACGCCCTAACCCAAAAGAGTGGCTTAGAGGTAACGGCATGACCTCTATATCGTCTACAGTATTTTGAATAAACTGATTTATATTGCCTGCAGCCGCCGATATTGCATGGTGAGACAAGACAACCCCCTTAGGATTACCCGTTGTACCACTGGTAAACAATACATCAGCTATGGTTCTACTATCTACTTGAATCTGAGGTATAGCGTCTGATTCTGAATTTAGAAAACTGATTAAAGGCTTACAGTCATATCCTGAGATATAGCCGCTTTCAAACCCGAATAAACAGGTGGCATCTGTTGCTTCAGCTATATACCCTAATCGCTCCTTGCTGGTCCGGGGATCAACCGGCACACAGATAACCCCCATGAAATGGGCAGCGAAGTAACCATAAACAAATTCCGGCTCTGAGTTAGCGGCCAATATAATGCGATCATAACGCTTAAGCCCTGACTTTTGAAGGAAACCTATTGCTACCTGTATACAGTTTAACAAGCGCGCATAAGTAATACGTTTCTCACCGGAGATCAAGGCGATCTTATCCGGCACCTCCCGCGCATGATGAATGATATGCTCAGCCACAATATGCATAACTACCATCCTCCCTTAGCGAGCCTCTCGCAATTTTTTTTGTACGAAAGCAACCAACTTGTCTACGCTATCCATATTCTCGGGAATTATCTCATCGTCACTGATGCTGATATTAAAGGTTTTCTCAAGCCATACAGACAACGCGACAAAACCAACAGAGTCAAGCACGTTCGAATCCAACAGAGACTCACATTCTGACAAACCACTATCGCCAAACTCAACAAAGACAGTCTCTTCAAGCCAGTGCTTTATTTTATTCACGATATTACTATCTGGCTCTTTATCACCTTCCTTTTTGCTATTTATGCCCTCATAGCCGGGCTCTGATGAAGGCTGTATCACTTCGGCATGCGGATTTTCAGTTCTCGACCGCCATGGCCGTGCCGGAAAACCTGACACAACCTCAAAGTCTTCCACATCATTTAACACAACACTGCCAGGAGCGACGATCGCAGCTTTACCAACTGAAACGCCATCCTGGACGATCACATTCATTCCTAACCGGGAGCTATCACCTATTCGAATGGCACCCAGACTCTCACGACGCTTGGCGTAAGGATCTTGATTATCGGCTTTAACGATATAGCGACCGCCAGCGATCGTTACGCCTCCCGCAACAGAGACCTTATTACCAATTTCTATGGGGCCTTGTGAAATAATAGAGGAATGGGCTCCTATGCGACTTTCATCCCCGATGATGATTGCCCCCACCTTGGCCTGGACCGACGCACCACGATTGATCATAACGCGATTACCCAGCCTGACTCCGGCTTCTCCCCCCCCCCGAGCATCAATCAGCGCGTAATCATCAATCACCACCCCATCTTCTAGATAAACATTCTCCGGGTGCCGAATAGTGACACTCTTGCCAATAACAACGCCTTTTCCACAAGCGCCCAAAATCAGTGGATAACAAACTTTTCTCAGCACAAGACCCAAAGCACCTGGAATGGGAGCGATAAATGTTACAATAAATTCATATGCCAGTAGTTTGATCAGTGAAGGTCTGGCAAGGGTCATTGCCAGATAACGCTGCAATGTTGACTGGTCCCCCTCATAAAGCTTGTGCCATACAAAGTCTTCAGACTGCATTTCAACAGCCTGAGTAGATGCATTAGCGTCTGTCTTACGCTGTCGATCTTTTAACACGATTTCCAGCCTCTTATCCGCGGAGATATTTCACCTCTCCTACTATTGATATTAGCCTAAAACAATGTATCGCGTTCTAGTAAAGGCAATGGAATTTGTCAACAAAGAAGCAAGCAAACACTCATGGGAACGCGCGGACTGGTCTAAAATATATATGTTCAACTCAGGTCATGATCAATGAGCTTTTATAAGCACTTTATAAAAACTATGGCTCACAGGCGGACGAAACTCTACCTGACGATCCTCCTGCTTGCACTTTTGATAACGTGGATTGACCTTGGAGAGTTTTATCGGGTAATAGTGACTGCCGATTATACCTTCCTCGGTTATGCGACCATCATTATTCTATTAAATCGCCTCTTGATGCCCTTTAAATGGGGCCTATTACTAAGAGGTGTGGGCATTATCGTGCCCTGGTGGCTCACTATAAAATCGTACTTCATTTCTAACTTTATGGGTGTATTTCTGCCGCCTACCATAGGCGCAGACGCTGTTCGTACTTATTACATCACTAAACAGAAATATAGACTCCCGGATATTGTTGCCTCAATACTTGTAGAGAGAGCAATCGGATTAATCGTACTTTTACTATTCGCAGGTTTGGGATGTCTACTTTTTACACAACACCTTGAAGTCTTTGAATTTGACCTCCTGTCAATTCTATGGGTTAGTCTTTCCTTGCTGGTGGCACTGGTTACCGGTCTATTGATCTCGCTTAACCCGAGAGTGACAGGCTTTGTAACAAACTTACTCAGAAAACCTCGAAAAACAGCAGCCATTGCGAAAACCGCGGCGAAACTCGAAGCCCTGTTCCAAGCCTATGTAAAGTTTAGAGACGCAAAACTCCATATGCTTATCTTTGCATTACTTACCTGCCTGGAAACCATGCTGCCGATATTGCGAAGTTACATCGTAGGCCTGGCACTGGGTGTCGATTTACCTATCAGTTACTACTTTGCATTCCAACCGATTGTAATACTGTTAACACGTTTACCTATTTCTATTGACGGCTTTGGTATTAACGAGGGCCTATTCGCCTATTTCCTGGGGCTTATGGGCGTGTCAATGACCCTGGGCTTTAGCATCGGACTAGTTAATCATATCCTGTTTTTACTGGTTATCTCCTTTGGAGGTATTCTTTATGCATTTGACAAACAGCCAACCGTTACAGCGAAAACCTACAATGGGTGACATATAATATGGAAGGCTTACTAGGCCGCACGATGGAGAGTATTGAATATCCCCTCCCGCCCTTGATCATCGATATTGAGCCGATACCATATTTCAGCGGAGCAAATTAACCATAAACGCTGACCGTGGTCTCTCCGACCGGAAAGGTGCTCCATCAGGAGCTGATTGACATAGTTTCCGTTAAGACAGCCCTCTTCCACCAACCGAGAACATCTAAGAAACGTATTGTATATAAGCCTGAATTCTTTAGCCAACATATAGGTAATTGAGGACGCAAAACCTTGTTTCTGTCCCGCGATAACTTGTGGCGGCAGATATTTCTTCGCTAACTCCAGCTGAATTAGGCGACGCACTCTACCCTTTATCTTCATTTTAGACGGTATTTTTGCGCAAAATTCTGCGAGCTTGTGATCGAGAAACGGCGCCCTGGCCTCCAAACCGTGAGCCATACTCATACGATCCAGAATCATTACCGGGTGATCAGGCATACGCACCATACTATCAGAGTTGAGCATACGGTCGATAACGTCGTCTGCTTTGGCGGAATCAAAGTATTTTTTTACGCTGGCCTCTGGATCAAATGCTTGCACCTGCTTCAGGAACTTGGGGGTATACAGCAATTGCTTATAGCTGTCAGAAAAATAAAAATAGCTCAGGCTTTTGGCATAGCGCTCGCCACCAGAATGGGAAGAAATATAATCAAGCCACTTCGCCTGATGGGAAAAACTCTGGTACCAATTTCCATCAGGTAGCAATTTCAAAATCCGCCCCACCAATTGTTGCCTAACCAGAGAGGGCAGCATCGCATAATATGAAGCATAAACGTTGCCATAATAACGATCGTAACCGCCGAACAATTCATCGCCACCATCCCCACCCAATATAACCTTGACATAATCCCTGGCTAAGCGACAGATATAATACATCGCTACTGACAGGGAATCGGAAGGTTCATCAAGGTGCCACAGCATATCGGGAAGCGACTCAATCAAACTCGGCCTAAACCGCAATACATGGCTATTAGTTTTGTATTTCTTAACCAACATTTTGGCAAATGGAAGCTCACTATGGCCCTTATAATCCACATCACAGGTAAAAGTATCAAAGCCGCCACCAGTCAGGTTACTCATCATCGCAACAATCAAGCCAGAATCGACGCCACCACTCAAAAATGCGCCTACCGGCACATCACTGACCAAATGATATCGCACCGATTCGCGCACCTGTTCATCGAGCTGCTCAACGACCTCGTCGATATTTCCAAACAATTTATCACGAAAGTTGAGTTCCCAGTAACGCTTGATTGAAACCTTACCCCGGCTGTAACTGAGTATATGTCCGGGCGGCAGCTTGCTAATCCCCTCGTACATCGATCGTGGAGGCGTAACAATCCTTATTGTCAGATATTCATACAGAGCCTCTGGATTCATCTTTCGCAATCCCGGCTCTAACGCCAAGATGCTCTTAATTTCAGAAGCAAAAGCAAACCCCGATTTGCTATGCCAATAAAACAGCGGCTTTTGCCCCAAGTGGTCCCTGGCAACAAAGAGTTTATCTGCGATGTGGTCATAAACCGCGAACGCAAACATGCCCCTTAGTTTCTTGACACACGCCTCCCCATACTCCTGATACAACCGCAGCAGGACCTCAGTATCACTATCTGTTCTAAAGTGGTATTTACCTTCAAGTTCTAGTCGAAGATCTTTGTAATTATAAATTTCCCCGTTAAAAACGATCCAAATAAGTCCGTCTTCAGTTTTCATTGGCTGCTGTCCAGCGGCCAGATCGATAATCGACAATCTTCGGTGTGCAAAACCCACTTTTTGAGTAACAAACTGTCCCGTTCCGTCAGGACCTCGATGTTTTAAAGCATCTGCCATCAACCGAATTTGGGTTTCATTCACCCCATTTCCAATGTCAACAAAACCGACAATACCGCACATAACTACTACTGCCTTAACCCACTACAGTATACGAAGGCAACCCACCAGTTACCGTCCTTTAACCTTTACAAAAGAAGTACTTTCACTCACCAGACCAGACTCAAGTGGTCCCTTTGTATCGATAGACTTTCTTTCAAAGCTGTGCACAATAAACCATGGGAGCGATGCAAGAATTTGAAGTACACGGTAGATTATAGCCATCGAGAGAGAAACCGTTGGCTCTATACCGTAAAGAGCAAGCATCATCACAAAGGTGCCCTCAAAAACACCCAAACCTCCTGGAGAAATGGGTATACGCGCAACAATCAATGTTATCATCACTGCCCCGAGAAGTTGCAGATACTCGATACCAACTCCTAAGTCCAAACATATCACCCAAAAAATTGTCACCACCAAGAGTTGCTCTAAAAATGAAAGAACGTAAAAAAGCATCAGTTCCGCATTTTGTGACTTGTAGCCCACGTACAAGCCGTGAAAGTCAATAACTTTACCGAAATAGATATTCTTGCGGACAAAATCAGGCAGCAACGAGAGGGCCCAGCGGAACACCCTGTCATTCAACGAAATCAAAAACATGACAATCGATAAAGATAACGTAAATGCCACTATAATAAGGGTTTCAGAAAATAGAGGGCTATCAGGGTGACCACTAGCCAAATAGAGCGTACCGACCAATGCTACAGAAGCCACTGCAATAAATCCCAAAATTCTCTCAACCAGTACAGATGCTACCAACTCACTTAGCCTGAACCCCATATTGCGCATGCAGTAGATTCGCGCTGAATCTGCCCCAATCGTCGCCGGCAGAAAAAGCCCACAGATTAGAGAATAACAATATATTTTCATTGAAGGCAGGAGCGGTGCATTAACATCCCTCATAGCCAGAAGACGCAGCCATTTATAGGTCATAAGCAGGCGATCGAGCATAACCAACAGCAGAACTGTCAAAATACCCAACACGGATAACTTATCCAACACCTGTAAGTAGCCACTCAGTTCTCCACTGTAAAAGAATAGCCCCAAAAGGAGCAAAACAGAAAGCGCAACTCTTAATCGATATTTCATTTATAGTTATTGGCTTTATCTATGTCTTATGCATTACCAGCGAGCTAAATAGGGCTTCATACCTCGATGCACAATTATCAATGTAATAAGACTCAACCTTTTGCAAGTTGTAGTGACCTATTTTGGCTCGCCCCTTTACATCTTCATACAAGTTTTGTACCGATTTCAAGAAACCATTCTCATCATTCAATTCAAGCAATGCCCCTGTTGCACCATCTTCCAGAAAATCTGACTGCCCCCCATGGTTATAACAGACAACGGGCAGTGAGGCAGACATCGCTTCCAAAAAAACAAGCCCAAAGCCCTCGTGCTGACTGCTGGAGACATAAAGATCAGCCGCTACCAACAACTTCTGTTTAACCTCTTCATCTATAAAACCCGTAAAAATAACCGACTGCTCCAGCCCCAGCTTACAGGCCAGCGCCTTTAGCTCCTGCTCCAGAGGGCCGCTTCCTATGATTACTAACTTTAACTTTGTGATTGAGGTTTTCGAAAGGATTCGCAACAGCTTATCCAGCCCTTTGCGACTTACCAGCCTACCAACTGTCACCAGCACAAAATCGTCGTCCTCCAGCCCTAGTTCAGCACGAGAAGCAGTTACATCTTTTGGGCGATTTATGCCTAAAGGTACACACTTGACATCAAGCAACGCATCGTAATACTTTTCGACATTAGCAATAGTATTCTCTGATTGACCGACCAATAGATCCGCCTGACGCAGTAGATATTTCACCCATAGCCTTAGAAACCAGTGCCGATGAGGAGAGCTAAACTTACTGGGGTCGTATAAATCACCGCCATGTACAGAAAGCACATTAGGCAAACCGGAAAAGCGGGAGAGCGCATGCCCAACAGGTCCAGACGGCAAAGCGAAGTGGGTGTTGATAATATCAAATTTCTCACTAGCCAATAACGCTTTTCCCCGGCGTATTCCATTAAGCATATAGGCGGCCATTGAGGGAAGGTTGGCAGAAGCTTGGTTTTTCCGTACATACACGGGCACTCTGATTACGCGGACACCATTGACTTCCTCATATTCAGACAACCCCAATCCAGTAGAAGTTAAAACCGTTACCTCGTGCTTGGACGACAAATGCTCCGCCAGCATGGCATTTATAACACCGCCGCCTCCACCAAGAGGCGGGTATTCGTAATTACAAAATAGAATTTTCATTGATTTACCTGATAAAGATAAATGTAGGCTGCTGCAAACCCAATTCGCGAAGAGACAGTTGTATTATTAAACGCGCCCGCTATATTAAAATTATAGCATCGGGTAAAACTATCGGATGAATCCTCATGAATCGTAGCGACCAGCTAACAGCCCAAATTGAACCCTTTGACACATTTTGGGAAGGCCCGGAGAATGTTGAGAAGGGCTATTCAAAATTTCTTGAGTTCTATAAATTCAATTATCTAAGCCATTTCCCCAGTGACAAAAATACCAACATTCTGGTAGTCAGTTGCGGACCTGGCTATTGTGTCAATATGCTTAAAAAAGCGGGCTACAGTAATGTAATTGGCATCGACTCACGACCAGGCCAAATTCTGTGGGCTCAGAAGTACAATCTAAACTGCCAAGTTGCCCGCGCGTTCGAGTATCTGGATGCCAGCGCGGACAAAAGCTTAGGCGCTATTTTTTGTGAGCAGGAACTCAACCACCTCACAAAACGTGAGATCATCAATTTCCTCAAGCTGTGCTTACAAAAATTGAAACCCGGAGGCCACTTAATCTGCCACAGCCTGAACGGCGCCAACCCCATCGTCGGTTCTGAGTCATTAGCGCAAAATTTCGACCACTACAACACATTCACCGAATATACTTTCAAGCAAATACTTGACCATACTGGCTACAAAGAGATAAAAATATATCCCCTCAATCTCTACGTATTCTGGAAAAACCCGGCTAACTATGTGTTGCTTGCCGCATCCTGGTTGCTGCACATTGCATTCAGGGCACTTTTCATCATGTATGGAAAGGGCAATAAGCTTTTCACCAAAAAAATTGGTGCATGTTGTAAAAAACCGGCCTAATACCTTATAGTAAGCCCTGCTGTCTATACCATTCCGCCGTCTTTTTCGCTCCTACGACAAAGGAAGTAGCGGGGATAAACCTTAATTGATTCCTTGCCTTATCTTGACGAAAGAAAAAGCTCTTTGTAAAAAAGTCCAAGCTCCGGACCTTAATCGGTGGTTGCGCCCCTAGTTTGACACAAACCTTTTCTGCCACCCCAATAATAATTCTTAGGGGTAGATAAGGGAGTCTCAATAACTTTTTTGCAGACCCCAAAGCACAAGCCACATCATTACACATTCGGTTAGTCGTCAAGCGCTCACTACCGGCAAGAACGTACAATTGCCCCACAGCCTCAGGCTTCCGCGCCGCAGCCAACAAACCTTCTACCAAATCGTCCACAAAAATAAGTTGGTGGATATTCTCTCCACTGCCAGCGACAAAGAAAGTCCCCTTCTTTATACCCCTAAACAACTTAAGCAATCGACGATCTCCTGGCCCATAGGTCTCAGAAATTCGCACAACGGCAATATCCATTCGATCCCGATAGCTCAAAGCTAGCTGCTCACCGGCAAGCTTGGTTCTGCCATAATGATCCGTAGGCTGCAGTTCGGATTCTTCGCTAAGCTCACCTTCCATAGCTGCGCCGTAGACACCAATCGTACTGCCATGTACAAACCTCGACACTCCTGCCTTGATTGCTTCTTCAAGCACGTTTCCCGTTCCTTCGACATTAATCTTGCGAAAATACTCCTCACCCACATCAGCTTCATGTTGTGCAGCTGCCAGATGAAAAACCAAATTACAGCCCTCCATAGCTTCATGGAGGAACAACGTGTCGGTAACATCTCCCTCTCGAAATTTGATGCCACTCCTCTCCAGGCTATCCCACCGCCCCTGCTCAACGGAGTTGTTAATTTTACCGACAGCAATAACCTTATAGCCAAGATCAAATAATCGATGGCATAAACGCCATCCGATAAAGCCAGTGGCGCCAGTAACACATGCAGTAAGAGGGAAACTGTCATCCATATCGTTTATCTACCAAAGGTTTGAAACTTCTCTTTAACAGCGGAGATTTCGCTACTTAGGCGTTCATTTGACCAACCTAATTCTGACTGAACAATCTTTCCAACAGCGTGTAAAGCGCTATCACCGGGATTGCCACCAGTGCCTAGATCGGTTCGTCTAAAAACAATATCATTTAGCGAACACACCATTTCTGACCGGCAACTGTACACTACCTCTGCCCCAGTGATGTCAGCTCCATCTATTGGTTCCGCCAACTTTGAATTTTTACCCACCAATGGCAGCAATTCACGATAGCCACTGCCGAAATTGTGGGCGATAGAATCCAGCGTAGATTCTTTGATCTCAAACGGCCATTCACTAGCTACCGCTGCTTTAAGCTGTGTGAAACTATCAAACTCACCACCCCATAGTTTCACCTTGTCTGACAGAGAGGCTTGTGGCTCCCGGCCAAGCTTCTTTTCTACCACATTTAGTGTTTTTTCCGCTTCTCCTCTCGCCATGGTATAGCGGACACCAATAATACTGACGAGACCATCAACGCCATTCAACGCCTTGTGGTCCATCAACAAAGAGCGTTTTCCATAGCTTAGATCTTGACTACCTTCCTCGTTTTCACCAAAGGGAACCAAACCATAGTTACAAAACTTAACGTCCTCTAACTTAAGCTGTAGAGATGGATAACTGGCGTTAATTTCATCAATAAAAACCTGCAATTCTTCGCTGGAGAGATTGACTGACTCCGGATGTAAATCTGTGACTTTATGCCACACACCCACTAATGTGTAATTACGCCAAGGGGACAAAAACAGATGCCTCGCTGGTCGGCTTAAGACAGCGTCAGGATCTTTAGTCTGGCCTTGAACCGCCAATGTATACTTCCCGGGAAAGCGTCTATTAATCACGAAACAGGCATCTCGAGAGTAGGTTCCCCCTGGTCTATATTGATTAGGCAGCGACTGGTGCAGTAAACGCTCGGCCCAAGGCCCAGCAGCATTGACAACCACTTTGGCTTTAACGGCGATAGATTGCCCGGTTTGCTTGTCCTTTGCCCTAACCCCTATTACCCGTTTGTCGTTAATAATAAAATCAGTTACAGGGCAATAATTTACTGCAGCTGCACCGCGTAATACTGCGGATTTAATAAATGTGTAGACAAGTCGCGTTGGGTTATAAAATCTGCCGTCCTCAAAAACGCAGGCACCGGTTAGGCCTGCTGAGTTTAAAGATGGGAACTCATTCAACACCTCCTGACGACTCAAAAACCGGGTTCGTTTTAGACACCTTTCAGGAACGCTAATACCCCGATTGCGGTCCAGTGTCAACAGATCATAGAGAGACAGACCAACTCCTAGAAAAGGCTTACTCAGCTTACCCATCCCATAGGTGGGCACCATAATAGGGAGTGGCTCAACCAAATGGGGCGCAATATTGAGCATCGCCCGGCGTTCACGGCTGGATGCACGCAACCGGATAAGATCCATGTGCTGAAGGTAACGTGTGCCGCCATGAACTATTTTATAAGAATTAGCAGATGAGCCACTGCAAAAATCGAAAGACTCTAATAATGCCGCGTTATAACCTCGGAGCGTTGCTTCCCATAATGTGCAAGCCCCGAAAATTCCTCCCCCTATCACTAAAATGTCATAATCGTTGGAGGCGGTTACTCCAATACTTTTGGCGCGACTTCTGTCGCATCGCTGCACAGTTATTCTCCTATATAGAACTATACAAACATATAATTCACCGGCGATGAAAGGTTAGTTAATTATTTCCTTTATTCGATATTCTTTACTGTTTCTGGACTGTGTAAAAATCACTGTTTCTCCAACCAAACCAACGCCTAATAACTGAATACCCATAACAAAAAATAGTGCAAACATAACCAAAATAGGCCTGTCTGCAAGTGCTACGTCCAGCATTAGCCGTTCATAGGCCAGATAGATCAGCCCGACCGAGCCAATAAATATTGAGCCTGCTCCAAACGCTCCAAAGAATCGCAATGGCTTTCTGTTAAATTGTGTAAGAAAGATTATTGTCAATAGATCCAACACTCGGCTCAGATAGTGTTGTGGGCGATAGAGCCTGGTAAATGTATCGTCTTGTGCTTGAGGCAAATCAACTTCGCAAAATCGGAAACCTAATTGATAGGCAAGTAGTGGTATAAACCGGTGTTGATTGCCATAAAGGTTAATTTCTTCCAATACTTTTCGCTTCATAAGACGGACAGCACAACCCATATCGTTAAAGTGGTGCCCTGAAAGCCGGTTTAACAAAATATTGAATAGTCTAGTTTGAGACTGATTTGCCTTCCCATCTAACCGCGGCCATCTCTTTGCTAGCACAAGGTCGTAGTCGTCTACAAATTCAAATAATTTGTATAGTGATTCTGTTTCGATTTGCCGATACGGTGGTAATTTTAAGATATAGTCCCCGGAAGATTTCTCAAAGCCTGCCTGAAGAGCTGTTGCCTCCCCGTAATTTCGATTTAAAATGAGTACTGTCAGGTGAGGATCTGTGGCTTTAAGTTTCAGGAGCGACTTTGCAATTTCCCTATGTTCATCACTAATGACATATATGAATTCAATGTCCCCAACAATACTCAACAGATAAGTGTGGTACTCACTATATAACTCAACCGTGCTATTGACTCTCTCACATACAGGTACAATGACACTTAACTTTTTCCCAGCCAGTTTATCGGACATGGCACAACACCTATTTCTTTAGCTCTTGGCTTTTCAGTTTTTGCTGTCAACAACGCAAAATCGGTACTTCTCATAGGACTCTCTTGATATATTAATTCACAGAGAAACCCTAAACTGGCGACAAAAACCCCTAAAGAAAAACATAGCAATGCAATCGTGGATAGTACAACCAAGGATCCACCGGCATAAAAAACCGGCAGCATGCTGACCATACAAAGAGTTGATACCAACATCGGTAAAAGTGAGAGTTTAAAGAACCATATGATTGGCTGAGCAGACAATGACAGAATAGTCTTGATCGTCATAAGGTCAATCAATACTTTATATACCCTTGATAGACCATATTTCGACTCCCCAAATTGTCGGGCATGATGCTTAACTTTTACTTCCGAGCACCTTGATCCACTTAATGACAGCATCGCAGGAATGAATCTGTGCATTTCACTATAAAACGGCGTATTTTTGATAACAGATGCTCGATATACTTTAAGTGAACATCCATTATCCTTAATTGGAACACCTGTCACCTTTCCGATGAGTCTATTTGCGATTATCGACGGTATCTTTCTCTTCAACATGTCATCCTGACGCTTATATCTCCATCCTACAACAATATCATTGCCTTCTTTTAGCTTCCTAACCATCATACTAATATCGCTGGGATCATTTTGCAGATCGCCGTCCATAGTGACTATAATATCACCGCGTGCCAAATCGATTCCGGCTGCCATTGCTGGCGTTTGCCCGTAGTTTTTGCGGAACTCTACAATCCTCAAATGATCATCTTTTTTGGCCAGCACACGCGATTTACCGAAGGTATCGTCATCACTTCCATCATTCACAAATATTATTTCGTATTCCGCTCCTAGCTGACGCATACTCAATGAGATACTCTCATACAAAACTGTCACACTATCTTCTTCGTTAAAAAGAGGCACCACAACAGAAATTTCAACGCATCTCATTATTTCATAACTCCATTACCGATTTATCAAATCCCTGACCAAGGTCGTTCTCCAAAATATCAGTAATAACCAGCAAGACTCTCGTGAAAAGCCTCATTGGATTTATTTAAGACAATCCCTAACATATCCACTCCTTCCATTATTTCCATTGCATGAAGAAATTCATTTGAAAGTGTCTTATTGTCCTCGACCACAACCAAAATAGCGTCGAGATGTTTTGAAAAAGCCAATACATCATCGGACACCAAAATTGGTGGCAAATCGAAAAGCATTAGGCGCGAATCATATCTCAACTTTAGATCTGCTAGGAGCTTGTCCATTTCAGGAGATGTCAATAACTCAGAATAGGAGCAATCTCTCTTAAGGCAAGGCAGGATATCAAAGCCCTCTACCCCTGGATTGATTAACATGTCGTCGAGGCTAGACTTACCAGCTAATCGGTCCACTAAACCACAATCAATATCCAACCCAAAGACCTTATGTACACTAGGCTGCCGTAAATCAGTGTCTACTAGTAAAACTGAGTGGTTTGGCTCTTTCGCTATAGCTATTCCGAGGTTAATCGCCGTTAAAGTTTTCCCTACCTTAGCGCTAGGGCCGGTAATGCCCAGTGTTTTCCATTTATTCGCACGCATCCTTTCTATAACTCTTGTACGAAGTAATTTGTATGAGTCAGCCAGCGGTGAATTTATGAAGCCGCAGGCTATTTTATTTGCCTGCATAACTTTTGGATCAACGTTAATCGTTTTTATTGAACCCTGGTGAATAGCGCCACTTTCAACAACCGGGGGATGACCGGCATCCTTAGGCCAACCTTCTGCCATTTCAATCGCTTTTTTTAGACGCTCCATAAGAGGCCGCTCCTATATTCTTAAGAAATGAAAATTATACCTTATATACTTAAATGCTATATCACTAGTCTGGTAATAAATTATCTAATAATGAAACTAAATCTTTGGAATCACCGCAATAACAGGCATATCTATCAAAGACTTTATACCGCGAACGCCATGAATTGTCTTATCTTGCATGTCCACTACAGCAACAACGCCGAAGCCAAAGCCCACTGCCAACGCGAGACCCAGAAATGCTATGCCCAATCTGTTCGGGCCAACTGGTTCTATAGGAGTAATCGCAGCCTGGACGACACTCAATCGCTCTGCTTTTTCCTCTACTTCCAGTTGCTCCGCAATCTGCGCTTCCATTTGCCGGTTCTTTAAATCATTGTATACTTTCAACGTGTCCTGGTGGTCTCTTAAGATTTTCTGGTAATCCCTTTCTACGATAGGAGCCTCTAGTAACACTAGCTCTAATTCGTCAATTTTGTTCTCAACCTGATTTCTCGCATTCTTAGACTCGTCAATCTCCCTATCGAGCTCTTTTATCTGTTTTTGATATACAGTATCATATAAGCTAAAAGGAACAGCAGCTGGTGTTACCTCACCTACATCGCCGCTCGCCGAACCATCCACTTTTTTCTCCAACAAAGAAATCTCGCTCTTCAACTTCAATACATCCGGATGGATATCAGAATACCTACTCCGTAAGCTTTCTAGCTTGGCCCTCTGAATCAATAACTGCTGCTCTGAACCCAACACTATTTGCTGCCCGTCACTGAAAGCTCCTTTTTTGTAACCCTCGATTTCAAGCTGATCGACCAACTTCCTTTTACGTTCTTCAAGCATGCGAATGTCATCACTTATCTCTACGAGATTTCCTTCTGCCCTTTCAAGAAGTCTTAGAGTCATTCCTTCATTCTCTGGTAACTTACCAACGTGCTTTTGTTTGAATTTAGCCAAACTGTCCTCAATCTTATGTATCTTGGCACTAACTTTCTCTGTTTCTCTTTCTATGAATGCAGAAACTTTTTTTGCCTGTTCGGACCTTAACCTACTATGTTCTTTTATATATAATTCTGCCAACCGGTTAGCTACCAGCCTTGTTTTTACAGCCGAGTTACCTTCAAACGATATAGTAAAGGAAACAGTCGCAAGCATCGATCGACCGTTTTTGGGATTGACTGTATCAACGCTCTTCATTTCCCTGTAAGTATTGCTTCTCACAGACGATATAGCCAGTTCAACATCACCACTCTCCCGAGCATCAGGATACAGGCCAAACTCTTCAACAACCTTAATGAGATTAGCACTAGACATTACGCGCTTTTCGACAGCATCCAACCTCGTGTCAACAAACCCACTTACAGTAGACCTTACAAAGTCGGCGGGCACCTCCTGACCTTCGATAAGGATGGTTGCGGTAGCTCGATAGATTGGTGGCAACCCATAGGCAACCATAAGACTAGATGTGAAGACAACAATAAACGCCATCAACGCCACATTTTTATGGCGTTTAAACATTAGAATAACGTCTCCAACATCAGTCACTCTTTTCCTATCGCTTTCCATCATAATATAGCCTTCTCGAAAAATGTCAGTATAAGCATTTTAAATCAGTTACGCCGACCATACTTGCTCTGTGGTTTATACTTGAGAGAAAGAAAAACTGCGTTACTTTCCACCGAGTTATGCTCATCGGCTTTTTCTTCCATCCGATACCTATAAGAGAACTCTATCGACCAATCCCTCGATATCTGGCGAATAATTCCAGGCTCAACAGAAAGAAACTCACGCTGATCCGTTGAATCCCCGCCATGTGCAATAGATTCATTGTCAAAATAGCGTATTTTTGTCGACAATGATAACAATGGCCCAAGTTTCTTAAGGAAACTGGCCGTTAACTTATCGCTCTCGATTAATCGCCCAGAACCACTAGGAGACAACCTCCGCTCAATCACCGCTCGCATAATTACCGTATTTCTGCGTGTTTCGCCAGATACCTTTGCAAGCATACCTTCTTCATCTGAATCACCAGTGTTATTATCGTATGAAGTTTGATGCCACCCTAATGTAACATCGTACTTTGTCTTTTCTGATGGACTGAAACCCAAAGTTCCATTTATCGAGTATGTATCCATCGTATCCCGATCACTTCCAGAATCTGGATCATATCTCCCTACATCCAAAGCCAATTTGAGAGTATTTTTTCGACTAATCGGCATGGAAACGGAGGACGAAACTATGTGATTAGTATAATCGACCAAACTCGTATTGTCAGACTCGTCATAGCGAACATCGATATAGGAATAATCCAACCCTAGATCTACAGTCTCATTAAGATGGTGTTTCCAGTATGGCGATAGTCGCGTCCTCTTTCTTTTATTTTGCTGCTTAACAATTCCAAAATCGGTATCGGTCTCATCATCGTCAACAACCTGATTGGTTGACGTATAATCCCTCCGAAAATCTAAACTAAATCCCACATCATCCCTTCTGCTAACTTTATAGCCCCCCTTTATTTTTGCAAAAGGGACTACTTCGTCTACTACATCATCTCGATCCGTAGAGAAGTGTTCATTGACATTAAAACCTAACGTCGCCAGAAGATTTGAATCCTTTTGGAAACTAGCCGCCGTCACCGCTATATTTGCAACGGCTTTATAGCCACCATCAGACTCATCGGCAAGTAATCTCAAGTTATCGTCGTAACCCACACGCATATTCATTTCTGGAGCCACGTCCCAGGCCATCACACCGCTTGAGGCTGTGTAACAGGACAAAAGAATAGTGGCGCACATGCTAATTCTTCCCTGCAGCAAGAAACTAGCATTTAATAGTTTTCCCTTCATCTTTCTGTCGTCTTTTTGCATAGGAAGCCCTCTCTTCACATTCTAATATTTACGGAACCACTACGACATCACCGCTTTCTAGTAAAATATTTTGCGCAAGATTTTTGCCTTTCTTTGTGTCCTCATAATTAAATTTGAATACCTTTTCTTTACCGTCAGATCGCCGGATTATTTTAATACCGTCTTGTTCTGCATAAGGAGTAAGACCTTCAGCCAAAGTAATCGCTTTAACCACATCGACATAGGTTCCCAAGACATACTGACCAGGTTTTTTTACCTCCCCCAAGACATATATTCTATAACTAGCAACCTCAGATACTGACACCGTAGCAAGGGCCTCTGGAATATACTTTCTCACTCTTCTGGTTATATCTTTTTGGACTTGATGAACACTTTTTCCGGCAACGTAAAGCTCCCCTACCAAAGGAAATGATATGCGACCATCCGGCCTCACTATTACCAGACGATTTAAATCTTCCTCTTTCCATATTGATATTTGCAGCTGATCCTCAGGCCCTAATAAATATTCGTTTTCTACTGTATTGGAACTATTTGAGGCTGCAAAAGCAAACGGTGAAAAGAAAATAAAAACCAAATAACAAATAAAGCTAATGTAAACATGTTCCTTTTTAGAATTGGACCCTATGTTGTAACATAAACTATTCATATTTTTAACCTCTATGCCATTAATAAAAAGGCGTGTAAAACATATGACCCTATCTGCTTACCAGATAATTAGTTTCTAAATAAATTTTTTGCATATGATCTGGCTATACAGTACTGTATGCTTCTAATAGCTTTGGTGCCTCATAACTCCACTCAAGCTCATCAATAATACGTTTCCGGCCAAAACTACCCATTTTTATACGCAACTCTTCGTTATCCAAAAGTTGAATAATCTTCAATGCAAAGTCAACTTCGTCATTTTTCTTTGCATATAAGGAAGCACCACGTGCTGACACTCGTCCTTCTTTTAAATCAAATTGAACTATTGGTTTTCCAAGGGCCATATATTCGAGTATCTTGTTCATTGTGGATTTGTCATTCATTTCATTTGCAACATCTGGATTTACACAAAGATCTGCCGTATTTAGCACTTCGAGCAACTCCTGCTCGGAAAGCCTCCCGCTGAAAAACACATAATCAGACACTTTTAGCTTATTTGCGTATTCTCTAAGGCTATCGAGCTCGGTACCGCCGCCAACTAAATAAAACTGAACATCCTGCCGTCTCAATACATGTGTTATGTATTGAACAGACCTCAACAAATGATCTATCCCTTCCTGTTTCCCCATTACACCAACATAACCCACAAGAAAACGCTTTCCATTACGAAGACTTTTTTTAGGAGGCATCAGTTTTAAACGTTCCATATTGGGACCACTTCTCACTACAAACACTCTATCGGGTTTCATACGCCCCCGGTCAATCGCGATCCCCTTATAAGAGTTATTAGTAGCGATAGAAATATCGGCCACATAAAATGTCAGTCTCTCCAATAACAATGCCAATCGATATAGTAAGCCACGTTTTCCGAATTTGGCTTCGAATAGCTCCGGATTTATGTCATGGTGATCGAAAACAAATTTCTTCCCTAGCAGTTTAAAAAAACCACCCGGTAAAAATATCAAATCAGGGGGATTGCAGGCATGAACAATGTCAAAGCCTCTGGTCAAATAGACACGCCAAAGCAATATAAACTCCCAAAATAAGGCCGATGAATACTCTAACAAATACCCCAATATTCCATTTGCTTCATACCAGAGAGGATGACGATAAATATAAATATCGTCTATTATCTCAAACGTCTCTCCATAGCCCTCGCCCATAGGACAAATAATGGAAACCTGATAACCTGCTTCTCGGAGCGTTTTAGCCTCCTGCCACACCCTTCTATCAAACGGGCAGGGTAGGTTTTCAACGACAATTACGATCTTCTTTTGCTTACCAGCAGATTCCATCATACCTACCATGATGCTTGCCTAGTTCTTCTATATGCGCCAAGTCTACTATAGATTGATCGTTCCGGATCTTAGAGGAGATATCAATAAAATCAGGTGAATTGTTGCCGATAAGTAACGTGTCGCCGTGCTCAAGGACACAATCTATATTATCCACCATCAACCGTGATATATGCGGAATCTTATTGAGAATATAGTCTTTATTGGCGCCTCCAATGCTAGCTAGATTGACGTTCTTGTCGTACAGCCGGAGATCATAGCCTTTTCCAATTAGGCGCTCTATCAATTCAACTACTGGGCTTTCACGCAAGTCATCGGTACCAGCCTTAAAACTAAAACCAAGAACACCAACTTTCTTATTTCCCTTTTCCAGAACCATTTTAAGTCCTCGCTCTAACTGACGCTCATTACTATCGCTGATTGCATTAAGCACTGGCAATACAAGGTCTAGATTCTTAGCTTTATAAGCTAGCGCGCGTACATCCTTAGGCAAGCAAGAACCACCAAAAGCGAAGCCTGGCTTCATATAATAAGGTGATATATTTAATTTTGTATCCTTACAGAATATGTTCATGACTTCACGACCATCCAGCTTCTGAGCCTTACACATATCACCGATCTCATTGGCAAAACACACTTTTAATGCATGCCATACATTATCTACATATTTGACCATTTCGGCGGTTGATATGTCAGTTCTTAGAATCGGCGCATTAAAGCTTTTATATAGCCCCGCCAAAATGTTTCCGCTATCCTCATCGGATTCACCGACAACTGTTTTAGCGGGATTATAAAAATCCTCTACTGCCGTTCCCTCTCTCAGAAACTCTGGGTTAAGACATACACCAAAATCAATACCCGATTTCTTACCTGACCTTCCCTCAAGCGTTGGAATGACCGTATTATTCATTGAACCAGGGAGCATAGTGCTTCGTACGGCGACTACATGAAATTGATCTTTCTTCCTTAACACATGACCAATTTCTTCACACACCCGCAGCACATATTTTAAATCTAAATTTCCGTTGAGTTGGCTGGGAGTACCAACGCATATCAAAGATAGGTCTGAGGCCATAATTGCTTCCTGGATATCTGTTGTAGCCCGCAGCCTTCCTCTTTTTACCCCCGCATCAACTATTTCTTTTACGCCCTTTTCTATGATAGGCGAACGCCCCCTATTTATAAGTTCAACCTTAACTTTACTGGTATCAACCCCTACAACTCTATGCCCCTCCTTTGCAAAACATGCAGCCGAAACAGAACCAACATACCCTAATCCAATGACACTAATTTTCATGAACAACTCTTTTGAACTCTATTGCAGCATTGAACTTATATAAGGCGGAACATGCATGAGCAATGGCTAAAAGAGACACTTGCTCGATTAGATATTAAATAGAAAGCCGTGATATGTAACTAGGGAAATTGAGATCGCCCAAATAATCCGCATTCTATCTAACACTACAACCATGGCTCACACACTAGCCGCTTTTTAATCATAATAGATGATTTATACTTCGAAGCTAGAATTCCTGCTAACTAGTGAAGACTTGCTAATTTTATAACCATATTGTCTTTTATTCGATTGTGTAATTGTCTAAGGTTTTTTGTAAATATTATCGCCACCTTCTATTAGAATTGCGTCTATTCGCCTACGTTTTGTGTAAAGAATTACATAATTTCTCTAATTTTGAGGATTTCATGGTGCCAGCTATAGATTGTCGCCTAGCAAAAAAACACCTACAATTCGCATATTTTTTCTACTGGATAATGGACCTAATACGAGTCGTTTGATAAAGACTTCGACACTGATTTTACCTCTTTCATGCACATTGATTGAGTCAACTATTTTTTCCTCGCCTTTCTATTTTGCCAACACAAATAAGTAAACAGGGGCTAGACTAAATAGACATAGACAGGCATTACAACACAGCTGCCAATGAAACCTAATGTCCGAAGTATTACTCAACGCACCGACTCATACCTATCGGCTTTTATTGGGTGGATTGTTAACAGTACAGTTCAAAAATCTCGGTCCATAATATGGTTGTGGAACCGCTTTCAATGTATGTCTACCGAAGAAAAAGTGTGGCGAGTAAAAGTGAAGTTTCGAGTTGGATTAGAAACGTTAGGATTCTTTAAACTTGACGTACCACTTCCTGACCTAGACTGCCAAGCCCCTAACTGGATTAGTCCTAACAATATCCACAATACCAAAGCCTATATATTGGCAGCAAATAAAATCATGGGAGGTAAATTACATATTCTCAACATTGTAAGCAACATGCCCGGCCCAACGCAATCGTGGAATAAAGATCCTTCAAGCGGCAAGCTGGCTCCTCTTATTTACGGAAAATTGCTTAACTATCGCAATGAGAGCCTAGTTGGAGACATTAAATACTTGTGGGAACCTGCTCGCCATCTTCATCTAGTAACTATCGCACAAGCTTACTACTTAACAAAATCTCCAAAATATCTTTCAGGAATAAAGCAGCAGGTAAAGTCTTGGATCGAGCAATGTCCCTATGCTCTCGGTCCACATTGGAGCAGCTCTTTGGAACTTTCTATTCGATTAATTAATTGGAGCTTAGTTTGGCAATTAATCGGAGGCATCCAAAGCCCCCTTTTTAAAGGCAACAATGGGGTTAACTTCCTATCTCAGTGGTTAATTTCTATATATCAGCATACCAATTTTATTCAAGAAAATTTATCTAGACATTCGTCCGCCAATAACCATTTAATAGGTGAGGCTGCAGGGCTATATATTGCAACTATGAACTGGCCATTTTGGCCTGCCCACTTAAATTGGAATGCTAAAGCTCGTCAAATTTTAGAAAACGAAGTCTCGTTGCAGCACTCAGAAGATGGAGTAAATCGAGAGCAGGCCATTTGTTATCAACATTTCGTACTCGACTTTTTGATTCTATCTGCATGCGTAGCAAAAGCAAACAATGCAGATTTTTCCGGTGATTTTTATATCCGAATTGAAGAATCAATAAACTTTATTGCATCAATTATGGATGTTTCAGGACGAATCCCCATGATAGGTGATTCAGACGATGGGCTGGTTTTTAGTCTCTCTCAACCAAAACAGGAAAACAGCTTTCGCTCTCTGCTGGCAACTGGTTGTCTTTGGTTTGATCGATGCGACTTAGCGAAAAAGGCAATTTTTTTTGATGCTAAAAATCACTGGCTATTGGGCGATGATGCAGAGTCACGTTTTTATCAAATGAGAAATAACGACATCAATTTGACACCCAAAAGAGAATTTCCAAAAGGAGGCTACTATATTCTTGGAGATAACTTTAATACGGAACAAGAAATACACATTGTCCTGGATACTGGACCTTTGGGATACCTTAACATTGCCGCGCATGGCCATGCTGACGCACTTTCATTTACGCTGTCAATTAGGGGGTTAGAATTCTTGATAGACCCTGGCACATATACATATCATACCCAAGAAAAATGGAGAAATTATTTCCGTAGCACATTGGCACACAATACAGTTCGAGTCGATGAGTCTGATCAATCTACTATGGCTGGAAATTTCATGTGGAAAAGCAAAGCAAATGCTCGAGTAGAAAAATGGTGTACCGATTCAATTTCTGACCATTTAGTAGCGTCACATGATGGTTATTGTCGTTTATCTGACCCGGTCACTCATAAACGTTCCCTTCAATATTTTAAAGACTCAAAAAAAATACTTGTAAAAGATTACATTATATGCAGAGAGAAGCATAGTGTAGAAATTTGTTGGCATTTCTCTAATCACTGTACCGTGCAAGCAGCACATCAGACAGTCACAGCGATGAACGGCAGCACATATATTAACATGAGAATGGTAAATAATAACTGCAAACCAGTCATTTATTCTGGTCGCACAACGCCACCAACGGGTTGGATATCCAGGCGCTATGGCGAAAAGGTACCAATCTCAACTTGTTTATGGGCAGTCACGTTAGAGGGTACTACCGAACTAGTAACCGAAATCTCAATCCACAACGATTACAATTGAAAACTAAGAATAATTAGCGTTGGGGAGGATAAATTAAATACGTTCCACTTTTTATGAATTTTTGCTAGCTTGAAACGATACTATGAAAATGAAAGTTTTATATATAACTACATCACTCCCTTCTCTTACGCTGACATTTATATATAGAGAGATATTTGCTTTAAGAAAAAGAAATTTTGAAATACTCACTGCGTCTATGAACCGACCGCCTCAAAATATGGTTTCACGAGAATCAAAAGAGCTTTTAAAAACTACACTTTTTCTAGATGGTGTTACTTTTTATAAGTTACTTATGGCAACTATTTCAACTATGATTAGAAAGCCCTTTGTTTTTGTCGGCAATTGCAAATTAATTGTTTGCGCAAATCCCATTAATTCTTTGAAAGATTATGTCAGACTGCTATATCATTTAATGGATGCTTGTTACATCTACCAACAATTCAGGGAAAAATCCATTTCTCATATTCACTGCCACTTCATATCCGGGCCGACATCTATAGGCATGTTTCTCAGCAAATTACTGAACATCCCATTTTCATTCACAATGCATGCATCTCTTATTTGGAGAGATCCAATAGCTTTGTCAAACAAGCTCACAGAATGTAAGTTCTGCGCCTCCATATCCAACTACAATACAAATTATGTCGTTAAAAGGTATGGATCCAAGCACCAACACAAAATACACACCGTTAGGTGCGGCATACCTACAGACATGAAAACAACCAAAGCGAGCAAGTACAACGATAGTGCTATTTTAAATATCCTATCTATTGGGCAACTGACAGAAAGAAAAGGATTTCATATCCTTATAGAGGCCTGCTTCATACTTTTAAGAAACGGATTAAAGTTTCATTGCACAATTATTGGCGAAGGTGAACAACGGCCCATACTGCAAAATTTGATTAAATCCTTTAATTTGGAAAATCAGGTTACATTAGCTGGAGCCATGCCCCAAGAAAAAATTAGGTCTCATTTTCAGGAAAATGATGTTTTTGTAATGCCTTGCATGGTAACCAATGATGGGCATCGAGATGGGATACCAGTTGCGCTTATGGAAGCCATGCTTTTTGAGTTGCCAGTAGTGACAACCAACATACTAGGACTACCTGAATTGGTAGAGCATGGCGTCAATGGGGTTTTGGTAGAGCCTAACAATGCATATTTAATAGCAGACGCCGTTAATGAACTTTATCTGTCCCAAAGTTATAGAAAGAAACTTGGAAAGCAGGGTGCCCAGAAAATATTTAGGGAATTTAATTCTGAGCGATCCGCTCTTAAGTTGGAAAAGTTAATTTGCTCATAGGGGCAAAAAATGAAAAAAATATTCCTATGTTGGAAACCTTTTTGCACTAGAACTCAAAATCAAGCCGCTAATTTAGGCGCCAAGACGATCTACATATATTTCCTTCAAGATAAGAGAGGGCTTATAGCGTTACTATTCCGATATACATTATCATTTTTTTACACTCTCTATATTCTTCAAAGGGAAAAAGCTCAAATAATCCTTACTTTAAATCAGCCGCCGTTTCTAATAATCGCTATTTACATCCACACTCTACTTTTTGGAGGGAAATACATTCTAGATTCTCACTCTGCAGCATTCAATGACCAAAAGTGGGCTTGGGCACGGCCCCTGTATCGATTTATTTCAAAACGCGCATTTCTAAATATAAATACAAATAGGTATCACAAAAGTTTGGTTGAAAAATGGGGCGGAAAATCGGTAATAATTAGCGACATCCCTATTGAGCATAATATGGCCTATCCTTTAAAGGCGTTACCCAACGAAAGCATAGCTGTTGCTGCATCCTTTATGTTTGACGAACCCATTGAAGAAATATGGTTAGCCGCCAAAATAACACCCGAAGTACATTATTATATAACAGGTAATTATCAAAAGTTAAAGTCAAATCTAAAAGAGAACAAACCACACAATGTACATCTTATGGGATTCTTAACCAAGAAGGAATATCTTGGTCTATTAAGGTCGGTAGCAGGTGTAATGGTATTAACGACTCGTAACCACACCATGCAGATGGGAGCGTATGAGGCCCTTTCTCTAGAGCAACCAATTATTACATCTGACTGGCCAATTCTTCGAGAGAGCTTTGGAGAGAGCGCTATTTATGTAAAGAATAATGCTAAGAATATAGCATCTGGCTGCCGCCAGCTCTTAGCGGACTTGGAAAAATATAAAGCAGCATCTAAGATACAAAAGAGTATCAGAGAAAGTTATTATACTGACGCAAAAAATGAAATATTGTCGCTGATAAATTCTTCCATTCCCTACGAGTGAACGCTAACAAGATGTGCCTAGCCTTAACTTAACCTTTAGAGAAATAAGGAACTATATTCATAAGACCTTAACCGGCATATCAAACCCTGCTTTGTAAAGATCAATGCCGAATCTTTCTACTATTGCGAATACTTTACGCTCCTCTTCCGTTGTGACCTTTTGCCTCCATTTTCTTATGAGGTATGCTCTCTCTCCCCAACTTTTAGAATTCCTGAGAAACTCTTTAGTGGTTTTATCTGAGCGCCGAGATGACAAAGAGGCTTCTGAAAGTCTTTTATCAAGTTGCTGTGAGCAGCTAATTCCTATAGCGTGCAACACCCGCACAATTTCTCCTGGGTCAACAACCAGATTTTCGTAAGTAGTACATATCCAGTTAGATCGATCGAGGAACTTCAGTGGAGGCCTGTTTTGCAAACACCAATCAAGGGCCTTTTTCTCTATATCGGTCCCGTTATTAAGGATGCCAACTCCAAACTCACGGAGATCTGGGGTAAGGTATTGTTCACAGAATACCTCATTAGCTAAAAAAAGTGGTAAACGTCCATAATTACTACGCGAGGCTGCTGTCGCAACAGGATGACGAACTAGATACAATATTTTCCCTTCGAATTTATCCTCAAACCAATTCATCATGTCTTTACATCGCAAAATCTTAAATAGTACACGATTGGTAAACATTTTATAAAGTCTTTCATGGGGAAGCGGAACTCCAACAGCAAGCTTATTATCAATAAGAGTTCTGATATAAGATTCAAGCAAGGCTTCGCGATCAGGGTTAGGTAACAAGCAATTCCAGTTTGGTAGTATTGCATTGGGGGCATCAGAAAACCGTGTTACCAAAAACGGTTCGTTAACAACCTTAATCCCTTTATGGCAAGCAATCATCTCCATTAACCACGTTGACCCGCTTCTCGCAGTGGAGAATAAAAAGATATTAGGTTCTTTTCCTTGTTTATGGAAGTGGCTCCAACAATTAGCTTTCCATTTTAGTTGACTTGGGAGCACGATTTAACCTCTATCAAGAAGCTGACCAACCATTTTGATGATTTGTTATTAGATACTCATCTTCGTCAATTGTGGTTATTCTCAATTTTTTATCCTCTCTCCAATACTCACATTGAGTATGGGTATCCTCTGGAGACAGAACTGTGATTAGTTTGGCGGGAAGTTCACACTCGGCACTCATGACAACAACCTCTGATTTTATGGGTTTTCCCGCCTCTAAACATACCCATCCGTCAGGATTTTTACCTCCTACGCCTTTCCTTGTTTCCAACTCTAAAATTACTGGGGAGTAACGCCATATGTCTATATTGCCAACTCCATCAATCGACACTATCTTATTTTTTGAATTGTTCATTCGGTAATCCGGAGAAAGGTGCAAATACTTCTCTATCTTATGCCTTCCCTTTCCTACCACATAGTCAATTATTACGACATAGGGGGCATTGCCCTTTTTAAATATCAACTGTCTTTTATGTATTATAGGCCAGTAGCCATAGTGCACACCTTCTACAACATCAATTTTTTCCGATATAACTGACTTAGTCATCTTAGTATCAGCTAATTTACCATATCCAAATACACCAAATATTTCTGATTGGTCAATTCCATCTACTACAATGGTATTGTGCGCACGGGTACTTCTGACATAAAATCTCATGGCATCATTAACATAGGCATAGCCCCCTGGATCCATCAACACGGTCTTTCCTGCAAAGCATAGCTCTACGTGCAACGCATCTGCGTGCCCATGATGTGGATAGAGAGCGCTCCCAAAAGGAGCTGCATTAAAAAGAATATAATTTTCAGCATCTCTGAGAATAGCTAGGCCAGTTTCTCTAAAAACAGAAGAGCTTGGTAAGTCTTCTGTTGCACTTAATTCGTATGCTGCTAATCCAAAAAACCAACATGGTGAATCATTAATGGTGCTTTTGAAACTTTCACAAACGGGCTCTCCAAATAAAAATGTTCTTGCTGCAAGTATAACTTTAGTTTCCCAATGTTCCCTATCATCAGAAAGCATTTGATCTCCATCTCCGAGCATTGGAAAAGTCAGATCCGGCTTCATACTTTGGTGAACATAGTCAAGCATAGATTTTAATTTTTCGCTAAATTCTAGAGGTATTTGATGCCCATTATTACGCGCTACCAGGTATCCTTTAAGGAAGTGCGTGCAGACCACGTGATGATAAAAAGTAGACTGTTCGCTATGAATGCCTTCTTTTGTTACCTGTCTGTTTATTTCCTCAAAAAAAATGGGCCTAGAAAAATCCATCCATTTTTTACCGAACTTTAAATCGCTAAACAATACGCTATATACATAAATAGCGAGAATTTCTAAGAGTAAGTGGTTGCCACTATGGCTTAACCGAGCTAGTATGTATTCCGCTTGAACATATATAATTCTAATGAGCTTTGCTACATCGACATTTAATGATTTTCCAACAAAATTAATGGCCCATATCCAGTTGAGCAATCTAATAGCCGTATCAATTGGCTTATCATGCTTCAGTAATCGACCGAGTGAAAAGTTATCGATCCAGTAATCAAATAATCCTTTAAGTTTGTCTGCGTACTTAGCCTCATCAGATATAGCGTAAGCCTTCGCTATAACTGGAACAAAATCATGTCTATTCACCGCTCGCGCATATTTCGAACCATAACCATACCAATTCATAGAATCAGTCCGAAACTCTACTGAACCCAAACCGTGAATTCTAATTGGACCGGTCAATACTTGATCGGCATCCCTTATGATCTTTTGAAGCTGTTTATCCGTGAATAGTTTTCCATTAGCTATTTCTAAATCCAAAGACTCTTTCTTCACCAAAAATAATGTTTTCGGGTTACAAATCCATTCGTGGTCATATTGCACAAGTTCAATTTTGGACTTCCAATGAATAAAATTTCGATACACAATGGTATTTACCCATCTAGATACCCTCCAGCTCAATTTTTTTATTACCTCTAATGGACCTAGCTGTTCCGCTGTGGAAAGAATATTATTCATCGATGGCATTGCTTATTTAGTTTTAGATTTAACAAAATCTGCAGACTTCTTTATATAAATTATAGCCCCCATCAATCAACTAACCAAACAGACTCTACAAAAGGCACATGGGTTGCCATGCGACTACCAGAGTTTACAAATCTCTGTAAATTAATAAGAAAACGTCGATGTGTGCTGTGAGGAGGGGACAGCCTCTAGTCATTAGAACAACGAGTGTTGAAGGATCAAGGTGAGACTGTGGAAAACGAATTCTGCGACAAAACCAGTGCTGTAGGTAAAAGCCTCAGCAGCTTGCAGCTGCTGAGGCTTTTACCTACATATATTGCTGTATTTTATTGTACGGTTAGGTCGCTAGGAGGCATTGGCGGCGAGCCGCCGAACCCTATAGCACCAGGAATATCGGCATTATCTATGCAAACATTCGTGGGATTCGTCAGCCTTTTTATTTTAAAACAATGTGTCTGGCCGACACCTTCCGCAGACGCATTCACTATATTTCCTTGTGTCACAGCATTACCGTCATATGGTTGGGTATTATAGAAGTAGTTGTCAATAACTTTAGAATTGGTAGTCAAATCACCATTGTTGCGCGTCTTCCAATCGCCAGCATTAAGAAAATGATTATTCTGAATGGTATAATTGTCACCATCAGCCTTAAGATAGATATTACTCTCTATTACTACATTGTTACTGATTTCGCCAACCTTCCCGCCTAATTCCAATACTCCTCTTTTACCTCCAGTCTGATTACTGTTTACCTGGTAAAACAAATTGGATTTGACTTGCACATTATCAGCAGATCCTGCTGTATACACACCACTGGATGAGTCGAAAATAAAGTTGCCTATAATATCCGCAAAGTCCGACTCTGTCTTATGCAATGCAACAGCATACCCTGGATCGCTTAAAGAAGAACACTTTGCGCTGCTGTCAGCCTGTCTAAACCCCCACATTCGGTTATCATTTATCACCAACCTTTCGCTGGTAGACGGACTTGAGGACTTGACGCCAATTTTTAGATCCAATGCCCCCTCAGAACAAGAGCACATCCCAGACTTGCTAAAGCTACCAGTACAATTTGTATACATGTCTGGGGTTACATAAAAGTCGTTGCCGTGTACAACAAGTCCTGCAATATCACCTGAAGGATTCTCTTTGTTGCTCGTCCAAAATTGAATAGCATCACCCGCACAGTTGTAAAATTCATTGTCGATTATTTTTAGATTTTTTACATTCTGTAAACTGCTCGCGTCGCCTTCGGTACCCGCATTGACAAACATACAATGAGATTCTGTACTGCTTATCTGTGTAGTGCGGAAGACATTGGCGTAAAATGTATTGTTGTCGCTTCCCTTTCCAACGTAACTAGCGGACTTTGGAGTTTTTTCCACTAAGACGTTAGCAATAATATTGTTATCGCTGTTTTCTCTAAGTGACAACATATAGCGAAGGCCACTATTAAAATCGGGATCAGTGACAGTGATGCGGCTAATCACCCACCAGCTCGCACCAGTCAGATGTAGTCCTTCAACTATCGCCCTTTGGTCCGCGGCCTGGTTCCACGGTGCTTCACCACCATCATTAGAACTCATATATCGAATATAGCGGCGGCTACTTGAAGTTCCATCCGCCGTAATGGAAATCAAACCAGCTCCGGTATAATCACCAGGCTTCACACAGAATATATTGTACTGACTACTATTAATATCTTTCCAATCAGCGTTGGAACTAATAATCTTGACCTTCGAATTGCTTGTATTACATTCAGGTAGGGAATAGGACACCGTATAATCTTGTTGCTGCGCTGCAACTGGCCCTCCCACAAAGATAAGTAAAAAAACCAGCCCTATAAAATATTGAACTTTACGGTACTGAATCAACTTAGTGTTCGCGCAATTTGCTAGAATATTCATCTAATTCACACATCATTAATGAAGATTGACAATATTTTGCTTAAATTAAGCCTTAATCTTGACGCCTCTCTATTCCTAGGTCCATTAAGAATTAGTCATTAAAAGACAGTTCTTTTATAACTCTATTTCTTGGTGAAAAAAGAGCCTTCGTTACGCTGCCTTTATTATAGGTAATCCTGTAGCCATAAATCTGATTTGCTATATTAAGTCATATAGCCAGTTACTGTATCAAATAAGCTAGAGCTTCTAGCAACCGAGACAAGACCAAATGACGGGCAGTATCTTCAGGCCCTGACGACGATTAAGACAAACGTTATTAACGTTTAATAATCCTTCTTACCCACACTAGGATCACTTTGTTTCTGCCCGACAAATACACTAGATACTCGTTTATATTATATAAACGGCTAGTTTTATTGATTATGGCTATAAGGAAGAACGGCCTCTTTAGAAATGGAGACTTGAACCAAGATTACATTCATTTATCACCACCACGCTATAATCTGCTCGCATCATTAGTGTAGTAACACAAAAACCATCCTAAATCTAAAGCCTTGGGAATTCTGCGAACCCTGTCACAAACGATATTCTGCCTACAACTTTGGACACGCAGATGTCTAGTCAAACATCCTAACCATGTCATTATCTAGGAGGTCCTCTCCTGGTCAAGGTAGCCTACCAAAGCATTTATCCCTTTGTTCTCTTCTTGTATTGATAGGTTAGTCCTCTTAGCCAACCACCTTGGGAAGCACAATCAAATAGCAACCGGTTCCAAGCGTCGCTATATCTTAAAATCCTGAATTTATATTTACTCATACTCTTTTGATGAACTGCGTATCTTACTGGATACCCTATCTCCTGCATGAGATCATAACCAATGGTTTCTATTTCTTTAACCATAGATTTATCCATCCAATTTACCCACTTTCCTGCATTACCCTTAACAATCTCAGTCTTACCTTTCGCTGCTCCAAGGTTCTCGACAGGAACATCCAAAAGCAACATGCACGGATCATATTTTATGCCTAAATAATTACAGACCCTCATCAACTCCAAATCTGGATCACTCAGTAAATCTTCATACTTTACTTCCAAATAGTCTCCCTTCAAATACAGCTTTGCATCTCTCCTAAAACAAGCAATATCGTTCACCCACAACTGCGCAGATCGATAAGGATTCTTGTTCCATGCCTTCATATTAGACAGGCAGTTGTCTCTAATGTCTCGAATAATATGAATATATTTTGATTTCGGAAATTGATTTTTAAGATAGGGGGTATATAGCATGTAATGAGGAGACTTATCACCCCACATACTCTTCCCATCACATTTAGCGTATAACATATAGAACGCTTCTATTGCCCCTGCATAGCTATATTCTTTGATTGCCCCATACCAAACTTTATCATCTACTATATGAGTGTATTTATTCTCCTTCTTAATCATTCGAAAGAATTCAACTTTAGAAAAAAAACTGAAAAAATCCTCAAAATTTTGGAAGTTTCGCAGATTTCCAAATGATAGCGCCCTCCCTGATAAATACGGTATAAAGTTCGACTCCCAGAATGGAATAGATATTTTGGGATGACGATTCAATAGCTCCCTCAATAACTTCGTCCCGGATCTTGGCCTACCAACTAAAAACACTGGACCGTCGAACAAAATTCTATTTTCCACTCTTTGTCTCTCACTATTTATAGGCTTCGATCTGATAATAGATTGGTTACTTTACTAGATAGAGACTCCACAACATTGTTTGCGCCGTGTATTTCAGCCACGTATTTCAGGGCATTATCCCCCATTATTTTGAGCTTATCTCCGCATACTTTAGACGAAACTTCCCTTACAGCCTGTTCCATTTCCCGGCTACTTTCAACTACGTACCCCAACCCCCTTCGGCTTATCACTCCATCCGGATCCACAAAAGAGATAACAGGCTTTCCATGTGCCCATGCTTGTAAAAAAACATTCGGAAATCCCTCTTTTTCAGAAGTTGATATAAGCAAATCGGAACCTACAAAATATTTTTCAATTTCGTCTATTGGCACATAATCAATAAAACGTAAATTCTGTACGCCTATAGCTGCCTCAATGAAATTTTGACGATATAGCTCAAATTTGTTGGACATCGGCCCAATCATTGTAAAATTTAGATTAGGAAATTGTTTAGCAAGTTCGAGAAATATATATGGTTGTTTTATAGGTTTAACTGTAGCGATCCAAAGCACACTCCTAACACGGGTACGACATTTCAAATCAATATCAGTGTTAATATTCATTAGGTTTGGAATGACTTCGCTACCAATTTTTAAGTTATTTTGTAGCAATTCCCGTTGTTCTACAGTTTGCGATAATACCAAATCCGCCCCTCTCAATGCCCAAAGATAAAGTTGCTTTTTAAACCAACCTTTAAGATTATGGAGTGTATTAATCGAGCAGTCATAATCATGTGCAATCGCTTGAACCATCAACCTCTTGTTTAGCTTACAGTAAAGCCAGACGATACCGCTTTCATACTTTGCACCACGTACGTAATAAACATCACAATTCGCTTTATCGAGTGCACGCCATAATTTTATAAATTGCGGATATATTCCTCTGATGAAACGAATACCAACTGATGGATTATATGCCTTTACTAATTCAAACGAATCAATTTTTTTCTCTCTTATATGTGGGTCGTCTTTAACTATAAATTTTATTTCAGCCCCTCTATTTTTTAATTCGTATGCAAGCATATATTGTTGTACCTCAGCCCCGCCTACCGTATTAGCTACCGCCGTTTTATCAAACAAAGCAGAGGCATGCAGTGCCACAAAGCATAATGAATAACACTTATTTTCATATGATGTATTTTCAGTTCTAGATACAGTCATAATCTGTAATAACCGGCCGATACTTTCCCGTCCGCGTAACACTCAACTGGCTCACAAAATTTAGGCTAACATCCACCGTAGGGCCTGTGTATTTTTCAACCGCTGCTTTAAAACGCTCTTTCTCATCGGTGGAAAATGGTCTTTGTACTTTCAGGTTAACTTCCAAGTCAGTCTTTGACTTCAGGATAGCCTGCCCCAAAATCACCTTATCAAATGCTCTGAACAACCTTATAAATAGTTCTCCTGAAATTTTTCTACCATCAGGGGTTTCTATAACATCCAGCGAGCGCCCAACAACTTTCTCCAACATTTCCAGCCCCCGCCCACAACCGCATATGTCATCACTAAGTTTTCCCCTATCACCGATGCGGTAGCGAATCATTGGGAAGGCATAATTTTCTAGGTCTGTAACCAATATATCACCCACACCATGACTGTCTATCTTCACCACCTCTACAATATAGCGCTCCATATTAATATGCATGTAACTGTGCGAAGGACACTCATGAGCTATATTTCCCAGTTCTCGACAGCCATAGCGGTTATATAAATTTGATCCAAAGCAACGCTCTATGGTTTGGCGTTGAAAATCATAGAGTGTGCCTGCGCTTGAAATAATTGCTGAAGGCTTCATGGGGTCTAGATGACTTGCCTCTAGAAATTTCGCAAATTCGTAGAGTATATTGGAATAGCACTCCAACAAATAAGGTGGTTTTATTTTAGAGCTTTTATTATAAACCTCAAACGCCTCATCTGATATTTCATACGCGTTAATAAAGCGTCGATTATATAGATAACTCCATACGCGACGAGCCACTGGCTCATGACCATCAGGTAAATCTCGAACTGCGCCCCACAATTTGTGATGAACTCTTCCCGGATACCAGCCGGTCCAATAGTAATTACGTTGCGTTACCGCAGCTCCAAAAGCCTTTGCATGGCTATTTTGGAGAATTCGGACTGGTTCCCCCGTTGAGCCGCCGCTTGAACACATAGACAGGTTGGAACGACCTTGTGAACGATCTATCAAATCTTCAAAATGGTTTCGAATTAGGCTTTTATCCAGACGAGGGACATAGGGCAGCGTTTCCCTTGTAACTTCTACTGGATTTATGTCCACATCGTCAAATAGTCTTTTATAGTAGTTTGTATTCCGATAAGCGCTTAGGCATAGTCGCGCCAGTTTACGGTTCTGTAGTTCAAGCAATTGCTGACGTTCATACCACTGCGTCTTATCTATTACCTTTAGAATATCTCTTACATTCCTTTGATGCCTATTCATCGTAGATCTTACTGGGTCTACAATGAGCCGAGTTATACTACATGGAAACATAAAGTCATAAGTTATATCATATTATTTTCTAAAAACCCTAACTATCCTATAACTGGACGAGGGACGACCGAGTTTTGTTTAACAATATTAAATGCAATGAAAATAATTACCACATTGTATACTGTATTGACTCCCGAAAAGATAGCCACTACCGTAAATGAATCCATGCCACACATATAACCCAGCAATAGACTTCCAGCCCGCGCAAGAAATAAGCCAACCTTATAAATAAGCCAACGAGCTTGCTTTCTAAATACAACAAACGTGGTTTGTGCGGGAACCGATACTAGACCTGCAAAAATCCATGGAGCTAGAATAACGGCGTAACGTCCACTCTCTCTCCACTCCTCCCCCATTAATAACTCAAACAATGGCTCCGCTAGAAACATTAGTAGAATAAAAGGGATAACGCCTAAGAGAAAGAGACCGAGAGTTGATTTAATAAAAGGACTATAAACTGTTGCTTCTCGATTTCTAAGTTCTGCCGTCTTTTGTAAAAACACCTGCCTTACAGCTTTATTTAGCGCGTATACTGGCATTTTAATCAGACGAATCGCTAGAAAGTAGAGCCCCACAATCTCTGGAGAATACATAATACCAAGCATAAAAATAGGAAGCTGATTGGAAAAGTTGTTGATCATTGCTTCGGGGGCGGAATAGAAAGGAAAGTCCTTATATTTTTTTGCTAATCTCCAAATAGGGCCGCGAAAAAAATCATGTCCAACAAACCGAAATATTTTATAAATCTTACCTACACCCAACATGATAATTTCTACTATTAACCCAAGCCCTATACTTATGATCAACCAGCATGGAGCAGCCCCCATTGTATGCGCAAATACGATACGACTTCCTGGAACCATTGCACTCCTTGCTATCGCTGCTTTACCTACTATTCTGTATTCTTTTTCACGGGTGCGCCAGGCATTTAACAACTGGATTGCCCCAGTGAAGAAAGCCAAGACTGGCGCCCAGAACAACAACGCCCATTGTTCAGAAAGCCAAATATTTAACTGTTCTGAATAATAGCGATTTGCTAGAAGCAATATTGCTAATTCGATTAACATTAAGCCAACTGCAATCATTAATCCAAGACGCATAATCACTTCGGCTTCTGAAGAGTTTTTTGAAATTACAACAGCATGATGATAACGAAGTGTAGATATAACTGAAAATATATTTACTAAAGCGAGAATTGATGCCGCGACACCAAAATTTTCTGGGCCATATAGTCTGGCAACTATCGGAACCATTAGCAGAGTAATAATTTGCCCGAATGCTGTAGTTCCGGTCAGTTCTGCTACATTCTTTACAAAGCTGCTATATATTATTTCCCTCTTCACATCTAGGCCAACCCCGTGCCTCATCATGCTAATCTGTGTTTAATCGCAAATTGGTTCGTCTCTGCCACCTTGTTGAGACTTGCCACAGAAATGCCATAGACAATCCATATTAGGTAATTGGCGACGTAAGGATAAAATGAATGCCCAGTAAGTCCAAGGCACAACATAGCTACGACCAAGTACTGCAATCCGCTACCAGACCGCCTCCCTGATTCATAAAAAAAATACAACATATACATTAATAATATAAGTCCAATTACACCCATATCTATCAACAATTCGATATATGCAGAATGGGGCGAATCAATATTTAATGTTCCCCAAGTTTTGTATTTGTATGCATCTGACTTAAGAATTGTATATCTCCCACTTCCAACTAACGGGCTCTTTTCGACTTCAGCCATTAACGGAAGCCATAACTTTTCTATTCGACCTGCCGATACTTGATTTAGATTCCCCGTATCCATACGATAGTTCAATCGTTCTATAATTTGTACGGAAAAAGTTATAACAATAGCCGCACCGATAATCATAGTAGCTAACTTTTCCTTATAGCCAAGTCTGCAAAAAAGAAAAAGGAAAATGACAACTGTCGTCAAATACGCGATTCTTGAGAATGTAAATACAATACCAAGCAAGGAAAAACCAATGGCCAAATACCTTAAGCACACCATCAGTTTACCTTCAGGTCTCAATGCCATTGAAAAAGCAAGAAAGTAAACTGACAAAGCAGCCATACTATTAGAGTGAAGCCCTGTTGAATCAGTAACAGAATCGCGCGCCTCATAGATGTCACCCCAATATGAGCTGGAATAAAGGACGATCATCAGCCCCCAACCAATCGCAGCAACAAGAATAGACGTTTCGATTAATTGCTTACAGTTACCGTAGCGACAGAATATATATACCATCCATCCAGCCAGTAAAAGCTGCGCAGGTTTGGCTAAGTCTTCTATAAGTAGAGATTTGGTCGTGACGGCTTGGTTACCCTCATGTGGGTAACTTTCGATATCTATTATTGCCCACAATACGCACAAAGTGTACGCGATACAAAAGAGTATTAATGGCCACGAAAAGTATGCGAAGTAATCAATACGCCTTTTTGTAGCTAATATACCAAAGAACACAACAACAAAATTAAGGAGCCACACTATATTGAAAACATTTATTCCTGTTACCCCTAATATCGCTCTCGGCATAAATGTCGCAACACTAAATGGTGTAAGAATTACCAATAGTGCAACAAGAAGAACATCTATTCTCTTGATGTTAATCATAGCTAGTATAGCCAAAGAGAATAACATTACTGCGAATACTGCCATCTGGTCTAACATAGTTTTTCCAAAATAAGTTGCCGCTTAATACGGATCATCAAAGTCTACTATAAGCTTGTTTTCTGGGCGGTATTTTCAGGACAGTCAAAAGCTCATCTTCTGCGGTAAAGTATCTATGTTCTCCGTACTTCTCTAACACTTTGGCTTCATCTTTTCTTGGTGTCCCGCCGTTTAAGATAAACCATACATTCGCATCAAAATTATCGATCAGACTATAAAGCTGAAAATCATTGTAAATTAGATTAGAGTTAGTCCATCGGCTTTTTGTGCCCTTGCACGCCGTATAACTCGCAAACTCTTTTTGGCCTGATTCAAAATATACATAATTAATTTTATCGGTATAGTGCCCTACAGTTTGAAGGCTGGATATGACAATATCACTAGTTTTGATCTCATTATTAACAACGTTTGCCACGCCTCTATAGTCTCTTCTTAGAATGTAGTGCGCAGTTTTCTTGGGTTCTTTCCGATATATTTTCCTAAAATTTACATCAGCGCTGTCTATTTTTATAAGATGATAAAAATCAACATCTTCTGAAACAGCCATAACCGCAACAATAAGAAAAATATATGTATAAGCAGACGCGCGAGTCGACGAGACAAAATTTCCAATACACAACTTAGCAGCACTAAACGACAAAAGAATGAATAGTGGCCACAGGAAAAATGTATATCGTGTAGCCCCGCCGATATTTAAAATGCCAACACCAATCATCAGCATTATAAATAGCCCAGACAAAATCGAAAATCCTCTAGCACTTGGATCCTTTGTAACAGTTGCAAACCCAATACCTGCTAAATAGAGCACAAGCGACAAGAACACAAATAACGGGTAAACACTCCCCCACGCGTATAAGAACCGAAAAACTCCAATTGGATAGTAAACCATCAGAATGATCACACTTATTACTTTTCTTATCCAATCTGAAAGGTGGGCCGTTTTTTCTAATATAGTGTTAAGCAGAAAATCCTGATTGTAGGCAGATAGGGATAATTCTCCCATGTTAGTAAACGTTAACAGGATTAACCAAAAGCAAAAATTTGAAGCTACAATTACTGCGACCAAAACAAACGTTCTGGTATACAAAATTTGTTTATTTATCCAATGAAACTGAACTAACATTATCAGTGACAGTGCAAGCAATCCAAATAAACTGGCCATGGATTGAATGATTAACACCAACAAGCCAAGTCGAGATCGAAAGTCCCACTCAAAACGAGTAAGCACTTTATAACCTACACCGATTGATCCTAAGGACAGAATAGCTAGCGTAACAATCCAAATTTTTCTATTGAGCAATTCTGAATAAAGCATTATTGGAGCAAACAACGATTTCCTCACAGCAGCATCAATATTCACATCTGCAGGCCAATAACTGATTATTCCTTCAGGAAAATGCCTAAAATCAAATGACAAAAAGCTATACACAGCAAAAAAGGTAATAGCGCATATCGATATATTTAACACCTCGCTTTTTTTAAAGTGATAGATAGATGGAAAGAAGTTCAGAATAGCTAGAAATATAGCTCCCTCCCATAGAAACATACTCAATAGCGACAGAGTATACATCCATACTTTAGCTTGGTAATTTTTCTCTACCGTCGCCTCATACATAAATAACATGTACCAGATAAATATTGCCTGAAAAGGCATATACATCCTGGCAAACCTCGATATTTCTACTTCAACGGTAGACAACGAGAAAACAACCACCAAGAGACTGGCAACCAGGCGACCTGAAGACTTACAACCAAGCTTATATAAAGCGGGAAGTGCACATAGATATGAGATTACTGGCACTATTCGAAAGGAAAGCTCCTCTTCTAATCCTAAGGACAAAATTGGGACCATTAAATACTGATATAATAACCCTCTTGTATAATAGCCACCGCACATAAACGAAGGAAACCCGTCATTCAGTATGCTTTCCACAGAAGCTGCTATATAGTACTCATCGTTTGTGAAGGGCCATCTGCCAAGTCCTTTTAACCTAAAGTATAGACCTGCCAGTATACAAACAAACATAAATATATATGCGATCACCTCATAGTCTGTACGCTTTTCTGAAACACCTGTAAACTTCAGAAAAGTATTTCTTATACCCATATAAATCCCCACACTTTTTGGGCTGACCACGCAAGGCTTAGATCAGATAACAGCGTATTTTAAAACACAGAAATGTAACGCGCTCTCAAACAGATTACGATCGCATGCAAGAAGGTAGTATTTCACTATCTAACACAACAAAAGCATATCTTTGTAATTAATTCATCTAGGTTCCAACCTCACAATACTCATTATCTTTATTGACATTAAACCTCTAACAAAAGGCTAATCCACCACGTCAGGAAAACCGACTAGATTTGTAACGCTGCCACATGCAGTTAATATAATCCTAGTCCGTTTTTAATAACTTGCATACATTCAGAATAAAGCGATCACTCTAAGATAAAATCTTATTATATTCATTGTCGAAATAATTTACGGATAGCGCCAACATGCCTCTGCCTACTGCCCTCAAGATTTACAATCAACCAAACGCTGCCTTAGAAAGTATTATAAAAAATGTAAACCCAAAGCAGCACCATGCATTTTCCGAAATCATTGTCTGTTAGCGTTACTTTTCATGTGCATATAATCTCTTTTACAAAAATTTTCCCCTAGCTTATTCGACAATGTAATTATGTAATACTACTTAACTCAGAACACCAGGTCCAAACCCACTACAGGAGATCAATGCATACACATCGATATGTTGATGTTTTTGTCAAAAATATGGTCCAAGACACCATCGTTTGATCTCTACGAGCCCCAAATGCATTTTACAGAGAAAAATTCTAATGAAAACATGCAGTTAAACACTGCTTTACTTTCTCAATCAGACAACAGGACTGGCCTAAGTTTTGCACCTTGTTATTTGTTTGTATATCGGATCAGAAATATTACTACACATTAGGTGCAACCTCTGGATTCACAAAATATATTCATCTTCCATGGACTCAAAAGCTCAGCCAATTTATCGATCATTTGAGTCATGAAATTTCCCTAAAATATATGGGGAGAGCCAAACGTGAGCTTTAGAAGTATTACAAAGCTATTAACAGAAAATGAAGACAATCCATGGAATAAAAGAGGACTGATTAGAACTCATATCGGTGGATTCTTATTTTTATATCGGGCCATAGACCTACTGTTTATACTCGTCTGCCTCAAGTTATCGTTAATACTTGACAACTCTCATGCCAACCTATCAATTTTGAGCAACGGTCTTATCGCCATACTTATATTCCTTTATCTCGCCGAAAGCTTAGAGCTATATTGCTCATGGCGCACAATGAAATCAACAGAAATGCTTTGTACTTTATGGTTAACCTGTGCCTTATCAGCCTCGGGTTATTTAATCGCCGTTCGACTACTGAACATGGGGACCATTGCACCAGATATCCATCTGCTATGGGTTTCATTAGTTTTACTTACCCTTACTGGTTGGCGGTTGATATACAGAAAATTTTTCCACTGGATCAGAAGTAAGGGATACAACTCTCGGTCCGCAGTAATTATCGGTTTAACAGAAAGTGGTTTAAATTTAGCCGCCAATATCGCCATCAATCCACAGTTAGGCATTAAAAATGTGGGATTTTTTGATGATCGCGAGATAAAGAGATTGCCAACAGAGCATCAAACCAGAATCTGTGGAAGCATTGGTGAAGCTATCAATCTCGCCAGGAATAACGCCGTCGACATAATTTACATTGCTATGCCGTTGCGAGCACAAGAGCGCATCACATCCATATTAAAACGCTGTGGCGACAGTACCGTACCGGTCCATGTAATCCCTGATTGTTTCGAATATAACATGCTTCACACCTGCTTCCACACGGTAGGTTCAATTGCCACCCTCAGTGTTTATGAATCCGCCCTATATGGTGCTCGAACCTGGATAAAAAGGGCTGAAGATATTCTACTTGCATTGTTTATTTTGGTATTGGTCTCCATACCTATGATACTTATCGCCACCACTGTCAAATTGTCCTCGCCAGGACCAATCATCTTCAAACAAAACCGCTACGGTATGTGCGGGCGAAAAATAGAAGTTTGGAAATTTCGAACAATGACGACCCTTGAAAATGGAGACGATATTCCTCAGGCGACTAAGAACGACTCCAGGGTCACGAAAGTAGGGAAATTTTTAAGAAGAACGTCACTAGATGAGCTTCCACAGTTTTTTAATGTGCTTCAGGGCACTATGTCAGTCGTGGGACCCAGGCCTCACGCAGTCTGCCATAACGAGCAATATCGAGCACTAATTGATTGTTATATGCTTCGACACAAGGTCAAACCCGGCATTACCGGTTGGGCCCAAATAAATGGCTTCCGCGGAGAAACCAACACGTTAGAAAAAATGAAAAAGCGTGTAGATTACGATTTGGAGTATATTAGATCCTGGTCGGTATTTCTTGATTTAAAGATTGTTTTACTGACAATATTAACCGGATTTACAGACTCCAACGCCTACTAAACTTTCTATTGAATCATGAATTCGACCGCTATCTGAGCGCCTGAAATAACCTTCCGCCCAAGGCCATACATAACTCGCGCTCCACTTTATTCTCCTGGCGCCACAGATATACGAGGATATACAAACCAGCTGCCAATAATCCCGACACAGCCATCGCTCCAAAACCCTTTAACACGATCCACTCATCAATAACCATCCAAAAAAGAACCATAGGAACCGCTGGCAAAACTGCCGGAATAAACACCTGCCTTACCAACTGACCAGGGGTTATACCAATCACCCGAATCGTATAAGGCAACATCACCAAAGCCAGTTCCAACAACGCCGGCACAAGCGTACCCACTGCAACCCCCATCAATCCCCAGTAGGGTATGAGAGCGAGGGAAAGGACCACATTAGCCACGCCGGTGATTATCGAAGTAAGCGCAAAGATACGGTGTCGATTCATGGCTTGCAGGACAAAGGCTGCCGGCCACTGTATGGTGTCAAACAGGAGCGCCAATAGTAGCACCGGCACCAAGAAAGCGTACTCCGCATAGGCCTCGCCCACCCACCAAGTCAGCAGGGGCTCGGCCAGCATCGCGAGGCTGATACCAAACGCCAAAAAGACCGCCAGCGTCAAGCGGGTGCTAGTTAACAATACACTCTGTAATCCCGCACGGTCATTCTGGGCGTGCAATTCGGAGGCCATAGGTAAAATCAGCTTTAAAAATTGATCAGCCAACAGCTGCGGCACTTCACTCAGCTTTAGTGCCAAGGCGTAGGGGGTAATCAGGCTGGTCGGGAGGCGCGCACCGATAACGATTTCATCCGATTTTGATTGCAGCTGCCCCCCGAGGTTAACGATAAACAAGGACCAACTGAATGAGCTTACAGCTCTGATACCTGCTAAAGATCCGCCGGCAAGGCCAAATCTTAACTCCGGCGCCAATCGTTTAATCCACCACAGTGCGGGTAGTTGGATCACTAGTAGCGCAACTATCTGGGCCAGTACCAATCCGACCAAGCTCCCGCCTGTCAATAATATCGACACTGCCCCCAGGGCAAATAGCAATACCCTGCCGGTATTGAGACATGCTGTCAGGTCAAAGCGCTGCAAGCCATTGAGTACCGCAAAGGTGGATGCCAGCGGGATAGACAATCCCACACCAATACCCGCCACCATCAACAATTGGCTAGCCACGGCTAACCTATTGGCATCTAATTGAAGCAAGGCGGGAATAAAGGGTGCTAATAGCAAAAAGACGACAGCAACTAAACTACCCAGTAAGCCATACAGCCAAAGTGACGAGGCAACGATATGCCTGCACTGCACCAACTTTCCCAACGCGTGGTATTCGGCTACATATTTGGTGATCGCACTGGCGATACCACAATCACAAAGGCCGCCATAGGCAACCACAGCACCCACCAGCACCCACAGGCCGTAATCGGCACCCCCCAACTGGCGAACCATAAACGCCACCAGGCCAAAGGACACCAACAGATTGATCGCTTTGCTAAGATAGCCAGCAGCCGAGTTGCGCAACGCTTGCCGGCGAATTAATTCCGTTTTGTTGTCCTCATCCCCAGGCGCATCACAACGAGTGACATCCGTCATATTCGGCACAATCGTCGCAGCGTTTGCGCTAGCTTGGTTCTAATAGTGCCAAACCGGACCTTGAGGATGAACACCCAGAGGGGATCACCCCCTCTGATCTCCACCCGGCGCAATGCGTGGGGGGGAGTGGCCGGGTGGTTCAACCCTTCTTCGACGCTACAGCTGACACAGTAACCCACTTTCTCTGCGATACCCATGACAAAGTCGTTGTAGGCACCATAGGGATAACTAAAAGCCAGCGTCCTTACGCCCAGGTTGGATTCTATATCCTTGCGCGAGCCTTCAATTTCGGCTTGCGCCTTCTCTGCTGTCAATTCCGGTAAACAGGGGTGATTGCGGGTATGTGCTCCAATGTCCATACCGCAGCTCAACCAGGTTTTGGCATCATGCCAGGAAATGATTTTACGCCCGGCCAACTCCCCACTGCTATCCCAACAGTTAACACCCCCTATGCAGTTGCTCGGCAAAAAGAAGGAGGCGCTGAATCCCAAGCGTTGTAGCAATGGCAACGCGATGGTAATCACTTCCGCATAGCCGTCATCGATTGTCATCACCACGGTGCGATCACTTAACGGCTGGCCCGACTCGAGCATACGGGCATACTCCTCCAAACCGATCACCCGGTACTTGTGCAGGTACAACCACCGCAGCTGCTGCCTAAAACGACGCGCTGAGATAATATAGCGCCCGCATTTATCCGGGTTTTCGCTAAAAGCGTGGTACATCAGGATAGGCACACCGCGGCTAAAGCCCGCCCAACTCCCTTGACTGCGGGCTTCAAGCGCTCGCTTCACACCACGCCAGTAGATATATTGTTGCAGGATTTTATAGCATCGTCTTCGCCATGCCTTTGGAATCAATCCCCCGCAAAGTGGCACCACGCGTTCCACGGGAAGGTCCAGTCGCAGCAACCCGCAAAGCGCCAAACGCCGAAAAGGAGGTACAATTCGAAAACATTGAGCCAGCTCCTTTAACAGGCTGGGGTGACGCTGTATCAGGTCAACCATGGCAGCCCCTTTTTGGTCACTCTCTGCAATCAGCTGTCGCCAGGTTTTGTGATCTGTATGGGTCGCAATTGCTGATGCGAGATACACAAAGGGTGTTCCTTGCCTATGGAAGCGATACCCAAATTCAATATCATTACAGTGAGGGACACCCGCGGTAAATCCACCCACTGCCCGAAACAGGGTTCGCTCCATAGATACGTTACCGCCAAACAGATCCCTCCATTCAGGAGACCGATTGGCTAATTCCACATAGTGTTGCTTCCAGGCGTCCGCATAGGCTTTCGTATACCAATCTCCATAGTCTGGGTTTAGCAGTGTCATATTGCCCAATGCAACATGGCCTTTATGGCGGCTTAAACCCTGCAGATGCTCCCGAATCAATTCCCGAGATGCCACCATATCATCGTCAATGAACAGCAAGTATTGACCGCTGGCTTTTTCTGCGCCGCGATTGCGCGCTACACTTTGCCCTTGATTCTGCAGACAGATGACTGTTACTTTAAAGGGGGTTGCCAGTCCCGCCAAATATTCCTGGGTGCCATCTGTAGAACCATCGACAACCACTATCACTTCATACTTATCGATTGAGATCGACTGGCGGCCGAGTGAGTCAAGGCAAGCTTGTAGCTTTTCCAAACGATTATAGGTTGGAATAATGACACTTATTTCAATCAACGCTTTCTCCTGCCAATCTCTCCTGCCACGCTTTCACCTCGTGCCCCGCCAGGTTGTCGCCAGAAAGCTTGTTGGCGCAAACCGCGCTAGCAGTTTCCAAAACATACGACGGAACTTGCTCAACACCGGGCCCACCCAGGGGCGCTGATTCAACCATACGTCCAGTTTTACCGCGCGATTGATAGTGCGGTCTGTCACCCCTTGTTCTAGCAAGTACACTGACAGCCACCGCAGATAGGCCAATCGCGCTTTGCGCTGCAGCTGGATATCGCTGCCAACCATCATCATTGAAGACGGATGCTGGCGGTATAAGTCCCAGCAGTGGTCTGTCACAAACACCTGGCCCTTAGTCCAAAGTTTAGCAAACAGCACCTGATCATCGTAAAAACCGGTAAACTGTTTTTCAAAACCGCCGCAATTTTTCAGCGCATCAAGGCGGACCATTACGCTACACATACAGGGAACAGCAATACGTGCCTGCAGCGAAAGCGCAAGTAAGCGAACGCCCTTAATCACTGTTGGCACTTGCAATCCAAGTGCCGGGTAAAAATCCCGCTCACGATCTTTAGCCTTGCCCGTCCAACCGAACCAGTAGCGTGTTTGACTGTAATGCATATCGACAGACGGGTGTTTGAGCAACAATTGTACCTGGGCAGCCAACTTGTCTTTCAGCCAAATATCGTCGGCATCCAAAAAAGCCACTAAATCCCCCTTGGCAACGTCTAGTCCCAGATTGCGGCTGGCACTGGCGCCACGGTTGGTATAATCCGGGTGATGAAGGTAGCGAATCTGTTGCGGTGACGCATCGCTATAGGTCTGCGCCAAGGTTCGCAGCGCCCGGTTGGCGCCATCATCAATCAGCAATAGTTCCCAATTGGCATAGGTTTGTGCTTTTACGCTTTCAATCGCTTCGTGAAAAAAGCGCGCCGGCGGGTTAAGAAAGGGCATAATCACTGTTACCAGTGGCTGGCTTTGCAGCATCTCACTCATTGCAACCACCAACGCAGCCAAATGGCAAACTGCTGATCGTTCCAATTCCGAATCCAGAAGCGCGGCAAGCGGTAAGGACAGTGGCTAGGTGCGACCACGTCTTCATCACTGGTGCAGGCGCTGGTCATACCAAGGTCTCTGACAATGGCAGGGGTAATCTCGGACAACGAACCGTTGGGATAGGAGCAAGACTCAACCTCGGCACCAGTAATTTTTTCCAGCAGTTCTTTGCTCTCCGCGAGTTCTTTGTACTGGGCAGTCTCAGTTAACCCCCCCAGGGAACAGTGGGTCACGGTATGAGCCCCTATATCTATATGTCTGGTGCTCGCCAACCGCTTTAATTCCTCATGGGTCATGCCACGAGCGCTTAATACTGGATTCTCTATCCCTGGCAAACAGCGCTCGAGCTTTTCGAGTGCCTCCTGTTGTTCGCTCCAACTGAGTAAACGAAAAAAATCGCCCAAAACCTTCAGCAAGCGGTTGCGCGCAGCCAGACTTGCTCCTTGTGGATCGGACCACTGAAATGTTTTGCCGGACAGGTTCAGGCAGAGTTTCGCAGGCATTACCCTAACGTCATATAGCATTCTTTCTAATTTGTTCCACCAAAACTCCTGCCCGCAGAATCCTGTCGCCACAAAAACGGTCGCCGGTGCCGAATAACTCTCCAACAGCGGCTTAGCGTTGTAAAGAGTATCGGCGTAACCGTCGTCAAAGGTAATTGCCACTGTGCGCAGCAGGCTTTTGCCTGCGAGTAAGTCTGCAGTCAATTCCCGCAGGGAAACCACCTTAACCAAACTGGCCAACACATCCAGCTGCTTGGCGAAATTTCGAGGGGAGACACATAAATGCTGTGGATCATAAGAAACATTGGCAATACGGTGGTAACCGAGTATCAGCGGGCCTGGCAGATATCGGCTTTTCAGCCAGCGACTCATGGCCACCGCCACTCTCCGCCCAGGAATTCTCATTTCAATGCCCGCAAATAACCCTTCCAGAGCCCCCGAAGTGCACCCAGGTTACCGTGAACACCTTCACGGACCAGAACCCTGAGCACTGCTCTGGGGGCTCCCCACAGGTAGAAACCCAACTGCTGTAACAACGATGCATGTCTGCGCATAAAAACCAGCCAGTGTCGCGCCTTATTCGCCGCGTAACGCTCGTTGAAGGTGCCGCCTTCGACCGAGCGATGATGGTCGTGATAGACCACCGCTGCCGGCACGTACAGACCAAAGTAACCCGCTTTTTGAACCCTTAGGGAGAAGTCCAGGTCTTCCGGCCCGTAGGGGTCAAAGATGGGGTCAAAGCCATCCAATTTAAGGAAAAGATCGGCCCTCACCAAGGTCGCTCCGCCATTAGGAAGGCAGCGCCGCGGTTGATCGTATTGGCCCCGGTCAATCTCCCCATACCCCACAGGTTGGGTGCTTCCACGAGAAAAGCAGATACGCGAGCCGCCGGCAGCGTTCAACCGTTCGGGGTCATCCATAAAACGGATTTTGGCTTCCGTTTGAGCTAACTTGGAGTGTTTGGAAAATGGGGCCAGCAGCGCATCCATAAAACCCGGCGCCACCGTCATATCGTTGTCCAGAAACAGCAAATGCGTAGGCTTAGATGTACGCATAGCGAGGCGTGCAGCTGCATTTCTGCCCGACGCTACGCCCAAATTGCGCCTGTGCTTGTGCACCTGCACTTTAGGGAAGTGTCGCAACACCGCTTCGAAGGTGCCATCGCTGGAGCCATTGTCCCACACCAGTATTCGCTGCCCTGCTGGGCACTGCTGCGTCAAGCTGGTGAGGCAACGCAAGGTTACATCACGCTGATTATAGGTCAGTATAACAATGATGACCTTTGATGTTTCTGCAACCATTTCAACCTCTGGCTGCTCCCGTTAATGAATGGCTGCGTCCGGCGACTGCCTCCAAGGTATCCAAAGTCAATTCGCCGCACTGCCGCCACGAAAAACGGCGGGCACGTTGTTTGCCTCTGACCCGCAGCTGCGCGCACAGATCAGGCCGTTCTACCAATTTACAAATGCCTGCCGCTATATCCCCGACACTGTCCGGATTCACTAACAGCGCGGCATCTCCCGCCACATCTTTCATTCCACTGCGGTTGCCGGTTAATATGGGGCAGCCCACTGCCATAGCTTCCAACAGGGGACTCGGGCAACCCTCATACAGGGACGGCAGCAACAGGCCTTCTGCCCCGGCATAAAAGGCCGGCAGCTCATCGTGCTCAACCCAGCCGGCAAAATTGACATGGTCTGTAATATGGAGCTCATCAGCCAATTTAAATTGGTGTTCACACAAATAGATATGCGAACCGGCAACCACCAGCTTGACACCCAGTCGAGGACCGACCTGCGCATAGGCTCGCAACAGACGATCGAAATTCTTCGGCGGGTAAATACCACTGACAAAGAGAAGATAGCGTTCGGGCAAATGATATTTTTCCGCAACGCGTGTTTTATCTGCATCGCTTACTGACGACAAGAATCGATTATTAATGCCGTGATATACCACCCGAACCTTTGATTCCTCCAGTGACAAAAATTGCTTGGCGTCGCGACCCGTTGATTCAGACACCGCGATAACGGCATCGGCTTTTTTGGCGTACTTGGGCACTAAATAACGGTGACTGAGGCGATTTAACCAGGTAGAACCCCAGGGCATGACGTACCAGTCCAAACCGTGACAGACAAACACACAGGGACAACGCGCTGCCAAGGGTAACGAATATTTGGGGTTAAAAATAACATCCAGCTTTTCGGTTTTTTCCACCCAGGGCACCACACACTGATCCCAGGTGAAAATTGAAGGCGAACGAATTGCGACTTCTTTGACTCTTTCGTTATCGCCATAGGTGCCTATCAAGTCAGGGTTTTGGTAGATAAACACAAACTCATGATCGCGATCGATTGTCAGCAGTTGTTCCAGGATGGACTTTGTATAATTTTTTACGCCACCGTTGTGTTGCTCGTAGTGGCGCAGCATGATCCCTACTTTCAAAATAACCTCTCAAATCACCGTCGTTAACTGCCGACAGCGACGACAGTCGTTGTCGAATGTTTTGACATCTCTTGAAAGTGATCCATCATCGCTGTAACAACAAACTCATCACAGCATCTATTCAGTAATAATAATAGCTTCTCTACAGCGGCTCTGCGGAATATCCGCCGTCATAACTAGATTCAATCAGCGCTATAGTCCTCGGGCTTAGCAATATTTTTCATTTCACTTAACGCTATAACAGACTACAATTCCCGGTTCTGTGGCATGCCGAAACGTGCTCCCGTCGTAAAATTCACCCTCGCTGTGAAATTGAAAAGTTCAGCCCACTTCTCCGGTTTCCGGCCAGCCCTCCAATATCGCAAATGACCCGATATTGCCGCCCCCACCGGTAAATTTATATAATGGCCAGCTTGGCTTCTTTTGGGGAACATTAATGGCGGATTATATTCACGTACGGGGGGCACGTACCCACAACCTCAAAAACATTGACTTGGACATCCCCCGTGACAAGCTGATTGTGATTACCGGGCTCTCGGGTTCCGGCAAATCCTCGCTGGCCTTTGACACCCTTTATGCGGAGGGGCAACGCCGCTATGTCGAATCCCTTTCCACCTATGCCCGCCAATTTCTGTCGATGATGGAAAAGCCGGATGTGGACCATGTGGAAGGCCTGAGCCCTGCCATATCCATTGAGCAGAAATCCACCTCCCACAATCCGCGTTCTACCGTGGGGACCATCACCGAAATCTACGACTATCTACGCCTGCTGTTCGCCCGTGTGGGCGAACCCCGCTGTCCGACCCACGGCCAGCCCCTGGCGGCACAGACCGTCAGCGAAATGGTGGATCAGGTGTTGGGGCTGACGGACGGCACCAAAATTATGCTGCTGGCGCCGGTGGTGCGGGAGCGCAAGGGCGAACACCTGCACACCTTCGATGCCTTGAGACGGGACGGTTTTATCCGAGCCAGGATCAATGGTATTGTCACCGACCTGGATGATGTGCCTCCCCTGGACAAGCGCAAAAAACACACCATTGAGGTCGTGGTTGACCGTTTCAAAGTACGCGACGATCTGCAGGTTCGCCTGGCGGAGTCTTTTGAGACTGCCCTTAACCTCACCGACGGCCTGGCGGCCATCAGCTTTATGGACGGCGAGGATAGCGATCACCTGTTTTCCGCCAAACACGCCTGTCCCGTCTGCGATTACAGTCTGGGTGAACTGGAGCCGCGCCTGTTCTCTTTTAACAACCCCGCCGGCGCCTGCCCCAGCTGTGACGGTCTGGGTGCACGGCAGTTTTTTGATGAACAGCGTATCGTACAACACCCCGAAGCCACGCTGGCAGAGGGGGCCATTCGGGGCTGGGATCGACGCAATGTCTACTACTTCCATATGCTGACGTCGCTGGCGGAGCATTACGGTTTCGAAGTGGAAACCCCGTGGGAAAAATTGAAAAAGAAGCAGCGGGAGGTCGTGCTGTTTGGCTCCGGCGAGGAGGAGATCAATTTCAGCTATGTCAACGATCGCGGAGACCTCTATCAGCGTACACATACCTTTGAAGGCGTTATCCCCAATATGGAGCGTCGCTACCGCGACACCGAGTCCCAATCGGTGCGGGAGGAGCTGTCGAAATACCTGGCAACCCAACCCTGCCCCGACTGCGAAGGAACACGCCTGCGCAAGGATGCCCGCCACGTATTTATTGATGAACGCACCCTGCCCGAAATCACGGCACTGCCGGTAGGTGATGCCTTCGACTATTTCCAGCAATTGGCCTTCGAAGGTGCACGCGCGGAAATCGCTGACAAAATTCTCAAGGAGCTGCGGGACCGCTTTAAATTCCTGGTGGATGTCGGGCTCAACTATCTCACCTTGAATCGCAGTGCCGACACACTCTCTGGCGGCGAAGCCCAGCGTATTCGCCTGGCCAGCCAGATCGGCGCCGGCCTGGTGGGCGTGATGTATATCCTCGACGAACCTTCTATCGGCCTGCACCAGCGTGACAATGAACGGCTGTTAAATACCCTGTCCCATCTGCGGGATATCGGCAATACCGTGATTGTGGTGGAGCACGATGAAGATGCCATTCGCCAGGCGGACCATGTGATTGATATTGGCCCCGGGGCCGGTGTCCACGGCGGCCAGGTGATCGCCGAAGGGCCAGTGGCGGCCATCATGGCTTCGCCCGACTCCCTGACCGGGCAATATCTGGCGGGCACACAGGCTATTGCCATTCCTGCCAAGCGCACTCCTTTTGACGATGCGCAGTTGCTCACCTTGGCGGGGGCCCGCGGCAATAACCTGCAGGATGTTACCCTGGAGATACCGGTTGGACTGATGACTTGTGTTACCGGGGTTTCCGGTTCCGGTAAATCTACCCTGGTGAACGCCACCCTGTATCCCCTGGCCGCCACTGCCCTAAACGGTGCCACTACCCTCAAAGCCGCTAAACACCGGACCATTGAAGGGCTTGAGCACTTCGACAAATGTGTGGATATCGACCAGAGCCCCATTGGCCGCACGCCACGCTCCAATCCCGCCACCTACACCGGCATTTTTACCCCCATCCGGGAGTTGTTGGCGGGCACCCAGGAAGCCCGCTCACGGGGCTACAAACCGGGGCGTTTCAGCTTTAACGTCAAAGGGGGGCGCTGTGAAGCTTGCCAGGGTGACGGGGTGACCAAGGTGGAGATGCACTTTTTACCCGATGTCTATGTGCCCTGCGATGTCTGCAAAGGCAAACGCTACAACCGCGAAACCCTCGAAATCAAATATAAAGGCAAGAATATCCACCAGATTCTGGATATGACGGTGGAAGATGCCCGGGCGTTTTTTGATGCGATTCCGGCGGTTGCCAAAAAGCTGCAGACCCTGATGGATGTGGGGCTGGCCTATATCCGCCTGGGGCAAGCGGCCACTACGCTCTCTGGCGGGGAGGCCCAGCGGGTCAAACTGGCCCGGGAGCTGTCGAAGCGGGATACGGGTAAAACCCTGTATATTCTGGATGAACCCACTACCGGTTTGCACTTCCATGATATCCAGCAGTTGCTGCATGTGTTGCACCGGCTCCGGGACCACGGTAATACCATTGTGGTGATTGAGCACAATCTGGATGTGATCAAAACGGCGGATTGGGTGGTTGATCTGGGGCCGGAAGGGGGCAGCGGCGGGGGGCAGATTATTGCGACTGGTACGCCGGAGGCGGTGGCGGAAAGCCCGGGGTCACATACGGGGCGTTTTCTCCGGGCTTTGCTGGGCGTTTAAGCCGCCCTGGTTTGTCCTGAACGGGCCAAGGTGCCACGTCCTCGCGGATTACGCTACGCTAATCCGCCCTACGTAAAATCCGCCCTACGTCAAATCCGCCCTACGTCAAATCCGCCTTACGTATCAGAGTTTAGGAGCCGCGCAGTTCTACGTTCTTTAATTCGGTATTGGCGCTCTTTATGCCATCAATATCGTAGCAATTGACGGCGAAGTGCCAGACGCCCTCTTCCAGCTGGAGCGCTTGGCTAGTGACCTCTGAGTCAATGATTTCTACCTCTACGGCATCTTCGAGTGTCGCACCATCGGGATAATAGGCCAGTGTGTAACCCGCTATCTCATAAGCGTAGAGCTTCTCGCCGGATTCTCGCTCACCGGGGACCTCCCAGGAAATAGTCACATTAACCGTTTCCGGGGCTGGTTCGGGTTCTGGTGTGGGCTCGGGGTCCGGCGTCGGTTCGGGGTCTGGTGTCGGTTCCGGTGTTGGCTCCGGTTCTGGTGCTGGTTCCGGGTCTGGTTCTACTTCAGGCGCGGGCTCTTCAACTTCGAGAGGGGGATTGCCTGAGACAGGCGCTTCCTCACTGGAGGAGCTGGAACCGCCGCCACCGCCACAGGCGACCAGGGACAACAAAATGGATATAAAAATGGAGAGGCGCAATATCTGCTTTAACATAACTCTTGCATACCAGTGAGGATTAGATCCAGAGTCTGTTGGCAAACTCATCAATTGGGGCAAATTGTAGCCAGTTTCGCTAACCAAAAGGTGTCCCAGTTAACAAAATCTATGTTTCAGACCGCAAGAGTCTGTAAAAAGCAGAGACTGTACTCCAAGCCCCGTTTTGGAGAGATAAAACTCCTCAACCTCGCGACCGGTCTCGGCAGTACTTTGCGACCGGGTCACAGCCTGCCGGGTTAAATCTCCGGCCCGCCGCGCTGCAAAAATGATCGTTGGTGAAAATAAAAAGCCTAAAAACAACAACGCCGGGCAGGGCCCGGCGTTGTTTAGCAGTAATACAGAGAGTCTGCAGTGCTTACTCTTCTTCCACTGCCTCGGCTTCCACCGGACGGTCAACCAGCTCCACATAGGCCATGGGGGCCTTGTCGCCGGCGCGCAGACCGCACTTGAGGATACGGATGTAACCCCCGGGGCGAGACTCGTAACGCGGGCCCAGTTCGTTGAACAGCTTGCCTACGGCAGCAGCGTCGCGCAGGCGGTTGAACGCCAGACGACGGTTGGCAACACTGTCCTTCTTGGCCAGCGTGATCAGCGGCTCAGCGACGCGACGCAGCTCTTTGGCCTTGGGCAGAGTAGTTTTGATCAGCTCGTGCTCAACCAGTGACGCCGTCATATTGCGGAACATGGCTTTGCGGTGTGAGCTATTACGATTCAGTTGACGGCCACTATGACGATGACGCATGACTCTAAATCCTTACAAACATGTTGCTGTAACCGGTAAACAATCGAGTCCAGCAACTTTATTACACGTTACCCTGTTAAATGCTATTTCAGCCCAGTAGCAACGCGGGGTGTCGGCCACAGCGATGTGGCCGAAACACCTCTCTTACGGGTTAAGCTTGTCGTCGCCCTTCAAGCTGGCCGGCGGCCAGTTTTCCAGACGCATACCGAGGGACAGCCCACGTGAGGCCAGAATGTCCTTAATCTCGGTAAGTGACTTCTTACCCAGGTTTGGTGTTTTCAGCAGTTCCACTTCGGTGCGCTGAATCAGGTCACCGATGTAGTAGATGTTTTCTGCTTTCAAACAGTTGGCAGAGCGAACGGTGAGTTCCAGGTCGTCAACCGGGCGCAGCAGAACAGGATCAATCTCCTCTTCTTTCCTTTCGGGCTCGGACTCTTTCTCACCTTCGAGGTCAACAAATACCGCTAACTGCTGTTGCAGGATGGTGGCTGCGCGACGGATCGCTTCTTCCGGATCGATGGTACCATTGGTTTCCAGGTCCAGCACCAGCTTGTCCAGGTCGGTGCGCTGTTCAACACGAGCACTCTCGACAGTGTAGGCCAGGCGCAGCACCGGGCTGAAAGAGGCGTCCAACTGCAGGCGGCCAATCGCGCGGCTCTCTTCTTCGTCGTTACGACGAGCGTCAGCCGGCTGGTAACCGCGACCGCGAGCGACAGTCAGCTTCATGGACAGCTCTGTGTCACCGGTGATATTGGCGATCAGGTGGTCCGGATTGGTGATCTCCACCTCGTGGTCCACCTGAATATCGGCGGCGGTCACAACACCCGGCCCTTTTTTGCTCAGGGTCAGGACGGCCTGATCCTTGCCGTGCATGACCACAGCCACACCTTTGAGGTTGAGCAGGATTTCGATAACGTCTTCCTGCACACCTTCGATGGCGCTGTACTCATGCAATACACCGTCGATTTCAGCTTCGACGATGGCACACCCGGGCATAGAGGACAACAGAATGCGACGCAACGCATTGCCCAGGGTATGGCCAAAACCACGCTCTAAAGGCTCTAAGACAACCTTGGCGCGAGTCGGGCCAGTTTCGGAAACATCGATATGACGCGGGGTCAAAAACTCGTTTACAGCACTCTGCATAGCCACACCTGTTAGCGGTTAGTCCCTTACTTCGAGTAAAGCTCTACAATGAGGTTCTCATTGATTTCTGCGGGCAGGTCAGCACGATCGGGAACACGCTTGAAGGTGCCCTCTTTCTTGTCGGTGTTGACATCAACCCACTCTACATCGGCGCGCTGGGAAGCCAGAGCCAACGCATTCTGGATACGCAGCTGGTTTTTGGCCTTTTCGCGAACGGCAACAACGTCGCCTTCGTTAACCTGATATGAGGCGATGTTAACAGTCTGACCGTTGACCAGAATCGCCTTGTGAGATACCAGCTGACGGGACTCGGCGCGGGTAGAGCCGTAACCCATGCGGTATACAACGTTATCCAGGCGAGTTTCCAGCAGCTTCAGCAGGTTTTCACCGGTAGCACCCTTGCGACGGGCGGCTTCTTTGTAGTAACTGCGGAACTGCTTCTCCAGAACACCGTACAGGCGACGGACTTTTTGCTTCTCGCGCAGCTGTACACCGTAGTCGGACAGACGTCCGCGGCCCATACCGTGCTGACCGGGCTTGGTTTCCGCTTTACACTTGGAGTCCAGCGGGCGGGCGCCACTCTTCAGGAACAGGTCAGTGCCTTCGCGACGCGCTAATTTACATGTTGGTCCAGTATAACGTGCCATTGTTAAGCCTCCTTATACGCGACGTTTCTTCGGAGGACGACAGCCGTTGTGAGGAATCGGCGTAACGTCAGTGATGTTGGTAATTTTGTAACCAGCGTTATTCAGTGCGCGAACAGCGGATTCGCGACCGGGGCCAGGGCCCTTCACTTCGACGTCCAGATTCTTCAGACCGTAGTCCTTGGCGGCTTCACCGGCACGCTCAGCAGCTACCTGAGCAGCGAACGGCGTACTTTTACGAGAACCGCGGAAACCGGAACCACCAGCGGTAGCCCAGCTCAGGGTGTTACCCTGACGGTCGGTAATCGTGACAATAGTGTTGTTAAAAGACGCGTGGATATGGGCGATGCCATCCACTACAGTCTTTTTCACCTTTTTACGGGTGGTTTGCTTACTTGGCTTGGCCATAGCAATCTCTTCCTAACCTTGTCTTAACCTATCTATCTGTATTTAACAGCGAATAGATTATTTCTTGATCGGCTTGCGCGGACCCTTACGGGTACGGGCGTTAGTCTTGGTACGCTGACCGCGAAGGGGCAGACTGCGACGGTGGCGCAGGCCGCGGTAGCAACCCAGGTCCATCAGACGCTTGATATTCATAGACACTTCACGACGCAGATCACCTTCTACGGTGATTTTGGTAATTTCTGCGCGGATGGCGTCCATCTGCTCTTCGGACAAAGTACCAATTTTGGCAGCTTCGTCGATTCCGGTTGCGGCACAGATCTGCTTAGCAGTGGTTTTGCCGATCCCATAGACATAAGTCAGGGAGATAACCGCGTGTTTGTTATCTGGTATGTTGACACCAGCGATACGGGCCATTCACATTACTCCACGTAACACTTTAGGGCGTTTTTTGTACTGTTTGCGTTGAAATACCGCAAAACGAGTACCGCCCCCACTAAATTGCAGCGCTGACAGCGACAAAACGCCACCCTCGACACCCTGAAAAGGCGCGCAAGGATAGCGGTATTGTCGCCAAAATGCAATAGTCCAGGGGTTTCCCCCTGGACGACAGTCAGCGCCCCCTGGTGCGCACCGCGGGAGAACGCGGTGCGACTTGACAACGTAGAACTATTTAGCCTTGGCGCTGCTTGTGACGAGGCTCAGCACTGCAGATAACCCGCAGAGTGCCTTTGCGACGTACAATTTTGCAGTTCCGGCAAATTTTCTTTACAGATGCACGAACTTTCATGATCCTACCTTAAACATCAGACTGACTAGCGATTACTAACCAGAGGTTAGCGGGCGCTGCCATAACCCTTTAAGTTGGACTTTTTCATCAGCGATTCATACTGATGAGACATCAGGTGAGCCTGAACCTGGGACATAAAATCCATCACCACCACTACCACAATCAATAGGGAGGTGCCGCCCAGGTAGAAGGGCACGTTAGTAGCCACTACCAGGAACTGGGGTAACAGACAGACACCGGCAATATAGATAGCACCCACTACCGTCAGACGAGTCAGAACACTATCGATATACTTCGCGGATTGCTCACCGGGACGTATTCCCGGGATATAAGCACCCGACTTTTTCAGGTTATCGGCCACTTCCTTGGGGTTAAACATCAACGCCGTATAGAAGAAGCAGAAAAACACAATCAATGCGGCAAACAGCACAAAGTTCAGCGGCTGTCCGGGGCCGATCATCAGCGCCAACTCCTGCAGGATCTCACTGCTGGCACCTTCACTGCCCTGGCCAAACCACTGGGCAATGGACGCCGGGAACAGCAGGATACTACTGGCGAAAATCGCCGGGATCACACCCGCCATATTCACCTTCAGCGGCAAGTGGCTGCTCTGGGCCGCGAACTGCTGACGCCCGGCCTGACGCTTGGCGTAGTTCACAGTGATACGGCGCTGACCGCGCTCGATGCGAACCACCAACCAGACGACCGCCACGGCCAGGAAAGTCACACCCAACAATAACAGGATGTGCAGGTCGCCTTGGCGTGCGCTCTCGAACGCTTGCCCCACGGCGCTGGGCAACCCGGCCACAATACCGGCGAAGATCAGCATCGAGATGCCATTGCCAACACCGCGCTCGGTAATCTGCTCGCCCAGCCACATCATAAAGACGGCACCGGTCACCAGTGACACAACCGCCACAAAGTGGAACGCCAGCGTAGGCTCACCGCCGTAAGCCAGGCCCTGGCCGGCCAGGCCGACCGACATACCGATACCCTGGACAGTGGCCAGCAGTACCGTGCCGTAGCGCGTGTACTGATTGATCTTGCGGCGACCGGCGTCACCTTCTTTCTTTAACTGCTCCAGCGAAGGCGTAACCGCCGTCATCAGCTGCATAATAATAGAGGCAGAGATGTAAGGCATGATACCCAGCGCCAGGATACTCATGCGCTCCAATGCACCACCGGAGAACATATTGAACAATCCCAGAATCGTGCCCTGGTTTTGATCAAACAGGCTGGCCACCCGCTCCGGATCGATGCCCGGCACAGGAATATGGGTACCCAGGCGATAAATGATTATCGCCAAAAACAGAAAACGAAGGCGAGCCCAGAGCTCGCCCAATCCTTTTTGATTACCTAATGGCAGATTGCCAGGAGTAGCCATAAAATAGTCTCTAAATTCCAATCTCTAGTCGCTAGCATTGTAGGGTGGATTAGCGCTAGCGTAATCCACCACTTTGCTGGTTAGTTGCCACGTTTTGGTGGATTACGCTCGCGCTAATCCACCCTACGCAGGCTACTCGCTAGTGATTAGAGACTAGCGACTCTTATTCCTCGACTTTACCGCCGGCCGCTTCAATCGCTGCCTTGGCACCCTTAGTCACGGCCAGACCTTTAACGGTCACGGCTTTTTTCAGCTCGCCGGACAGGAAGATTTTAGCACGCTTCATGTTGGTACCGATAATATCGGCCTGCTTCAGCGTTTCCAGATCGACGGTATCGCCTTCGATATTGTTCAGCTCGCTGAGGCGAACTTCAGCAGTCACCCGGCCGATACGGGAACTAAAGCCGTACTTGGGCAGGCGCTTCTGCAACGGCATCTGACCACCCTCGAAACCGGGCTTAACAGAACCACCGGAACGAGCTTTCAGACCTTTGTGACCGCGACCCGCAGTCTTACCCAAGCCGCTACCGATACCGCGACCGACACGCTTTTTGCTTTGAGTACTGCCAGGTGCTGGACTCAGAGTATTCAGACGCATCTTACTCTTCCTCTACCTTAAGCAAGTAACTTGCTTTGTTGATCATGCCCCGAACAGAGGGAGTGTCTTCCACTTCAACCGTGTGTCCGATGCGACGCAACCCCAGGCCAGCTACGCAAGCCTGGTGATTCTTCAAGCGACCGGAGGTGCTTTTCACCAGAGTCACTTTAATCGTTTTGTTAGCCATGGTCGTATCCACTAAGATTCTTTAACTTGGCAACTTGTAATCGGTCAGCATCCCCTGATCCCGCCAGAAGACGCAACGCCAATTAGTTCAGGATGTCTTCTACGCTCTTGCCGCGCTTGGCAGCAACAGACTCAGGAGAAGCCATCGCCTTCAGACCTTCGAAGGTAGCGCGAACCACGTTTACCGGGTTGGTAGAACCGTAGCACTTGGCCAGTACGTTCTGTACACCGGCAATTTCCAGTACCGCACGCATCGCACCGCCGGCAATGACACCGGTACCCTGGGATGCAGGCTGCATGTACACCTTGGAAGCACCGTGGCGACCCTTGGTCGGGTACTGAATGGTGTCACCGTTCAGCTCTACCTGGATCATGTTGCGACGAGCTGCTTCCATCGCCTTTTGGATTGCTACTGGTACTTCACGCGCCTTGCCGCGACCAAAACCTACCTTGCCGTTACCGTCGCCAACCACAGTCAGGGCGGTAAAACCAAAGATACGACCACCTTTCACGGTTTTCGCTACGCGATTAACCTGGACCAGCTTTTCCTGCAGGCCTTCGGTGTTATCTTCGTCTTTTTTGTAAGCCATAACTCAACCTTTATGCTCTTAGAACTGCAGACCAGCTTCGCGTGCCGCATCAGCCAACGCTTTAACGCGGCCGTGGAATTTAAAACCACTGCGATCAAAAGCCACTTCAGTAACACCAGCGGCCTGAGCGCGCTCTGCTACCAGTTTGCCCACCGCAGAAGCGGCTTCGATATTGCCGGTCTTGCCTTCGCGCAGACTCTTGTCCAGCGTAGAGGCTTGAGCCAGCACGCTGGCACCGTCAGCAGCAATAATCTGTGCATAGATGTGCTGCGAGCTACGGTGTACACACAGGCGGTTAACGCCCAACTCACGAATCTTGGCACGGGCACGACGTGAACGACGTAAACGAGATGTCTTTTTAACGCTCATTTCTCAAGCCCTACTTCTTCTTAGCTTCTTTACGACGTACATATTCGTCAGCATAGCGAACACCTTTGCCCTTGTAGGGCTCCGGCGGACGGAAAGCACGGATTTCCGCGGCTACCTGACCGAGCAGCTGCTTGTCAGCGCTCTTCAGTACGATGTCAGTCTGACTTGGAGTCTCAGCTTTAACACCTTCTGGCAAGGTGTAAATCACAGGGTGAGAGAAACCCAAAGTCAGGTCTACAGTATTGCCCGCAGCTTTAGCACGGTAACCAACGCCGTTCAGCTGTAGCTTTTTCTCAAAGCCTTTGCTGACACCGGTAACCATGTTGTTGATCAGAGCACGGGTAGTGCCCGCCAACGCGCGAGACTGCTTGGCACCATCACGGGCAGAAAAGAGCAGGGAGTTTTCTTCCTGCTTGACTTCAACGCTGCTGTGAATTTCCAGTGCCAATGTACCATTGCCGCCTTTTACGGTGATGTCCTGACCTTTAAGGTCGACAGTCACACCGGCAGGTACTTCAACCGGACTATTTGCAACTCGTGACATAACGAATTCCCAAAAACGAATTTAAATAGCAACAACTATCACTTAGAACACGGTGCAGAGAACTTCACCGCCAACGCCAGCAGAGCGGGCAGCGCGGTCAGTCATCACACCTTTACTGGTAGAAACAATAGCCACACCCAGACCACCACGGACGGAGGGCAGCTCGCTCTTGCCAGCGTAATTACGCAAACCTGGGCGGCTTACGCGGTCAAGCTCAGCGATTACTGGCTTGCCTTCAAAATATTTCAGCTCGATGGTCAGCTCGGGCTTAACGTCTTCACTGACGTTATAACCGTTGATGTAACCTTCTTCGGACAGCACGCGAGCAACGCTCACTTTTAACTTGGAAGAAGGCATGGTCACACTGGCCTTACCAACTTGCTGGGCATTGCGGATGCGAGTCAGCATATCTGCCAACGGATCTTGCATACTCATGGTATTCTGCTCCTAACCTCTTTAGGTTATCCCTTATCAGGGACTATCAGGCATAACAGCCAGGCTTACCAGCTGGCCTTAACCAGGCCAGGCACATCGCCACGCATAGCCGCTTCACGCAGCTTGTTACGGCACAGACCGAACTTGCGGTATACCGCATGCGGACGACCGGTCAGGCGACAACGACGCTGCTGACGAGCGGGGCTGGCGTTGCGAGGAAGCTTTTGCAACTTCATCTGCGCTTCCCAGATCTCATCATCGGAAGAGGAGGCATTGTTGATAACTGCCTTCAACGCAGCGCGCTTTTCAGCGTACTTAGCGACGGTGCGAGCACGCTTTGCTTCGCGCGCAATCATAGATTTCTTAGCCATGATCCTACCTTTAGCCTTTGAACGGGAAGTTGAACGCTTTCAACAGCGCACGGCCTTCCTCGTCATTACGTGCAGTGGTGGTGATACAGATGTCCAATCCACGCAGTTTATCGACCTTGTCGTAATCAATCTCCGGGAAGATGATCTGCTCGGTAACACCCATCGAGAAATTACCGCGACCGTCGAACTGCTTCGGGCTGATACCGCGGAAGTCACGTACACGCGGAATAGCGATGGAGATCAGGCGCTCAAGAAACTCGTACATACGCTCGGAACGCAGAGTCACTTTACAGCCGATCGGCCAATCTTCACGGACTTTAAAGCCTGCGATAGATTTGCGAGCCTTGGTCACAACAGCCTTTTGGCCGCTGATTTTTTCCAGGTCACTTACCGCGTGCTCTAATACTTTCTTGTCGCCAAGAGCTTCGCCCACACCCATATTCAGAGTGATTTTGGTAATGCGAGGAACTTCCATCACATTTGCCAAACCGAGCTCTTCCTTCAGCTTGGGCGCAATCTCTTTTGCGTAAACTTCTTTGAGCCTAGCCATTTTTACTACCTAGTCTTTTTTCTACCCTTAAAGGCTGTAAGCCGGTTTAGTAAGAGTGCCTTGCTTATAAAGCGTGGCTTAAAAGCACGTTCGCAACCCTTAATAAACTCGCCTTATGCCTCTATGGCCTCACCGTTGGATTTAAAGACGCGGATCTTCTTCCCGTCTTCGAGGATTTTGAAGCCAACACGGTCAGCTTTCTGAGTAGCGCTGTTATAAATAGCTACGTTAGAAACCTGAATAGGCGCTTCTTTTTCCACGATCCCACCAGCGACACCCAGTTGCGGGTTGGGTTTTTGGTGTTTTTTGATCATGTGAACACCGGACACGATCAAGCGATTGTCTTGCAAGACGCGTACAACTTTCCCGCGCTTACCTTTATCGCGACCAGCGATCACAATCACTTCGTCATCACGTTTGATCTTACGCATAACCCTGTCCTCGAACTCTTCGGCTTAGATTACTTCGGGAGCCAAAGAAATGATTTTCATAAACTTTTCGCCACGCAGTTCACGTGTCACAGGCCCGAAAATACGGGTACCTATGGGTGCTTCCTGGGCGTTCAACAATACTGCCGCATTTTCGTCGAACTTAATCAAAGAGCCGTCCTGACGACGCACGCCCTTTTTGGTGCGAACAACAACAGCATTCATCACCTGACCCTTCTTCACCTTACCGCGAGGTATGGCTTCTTTAACGGTCACCTTGATGATGTCACCCACGGAGGCATAACGACGATGGGAACCGCCGAGCACTTTAATACACTGAACGCGACGGGCACCGCTGTTGTCAGCTACTTCTAAGTAAGATTCTGTTTGAATCATCGTCCGTCTCCGAAACTCTTACGGGAGGGCCACACCAAATTAGATTTGGGTAGCGCGCTCTTCAATTTTCACCAACGCCCAAGACTTTGTTTTAGACAGCGGACGAGATTCTGCAATAGTGACAACGTCACCGATCTTGCACTCATTGCTTTCGTCATGAGCTTTCAGCTTAGAGGATTTACTGACGTACTTGCCGTAGATCGGATGCTTTACACGGCGTTCGATCAGAACAGTGATGGTTTTGTCCATCTTGTCGCTAACGACTTTTCCCGTCAGCGTACGAGCGAGCTTTTCTGCCTGGGTCATCGTTAGTTACCTGCCTTTTCTGCTAAGCACTTTTTTGATTCGAGCTCCGTTTTTATACGGGCAATCGTGCGGCGAGTTTGCTTCAGCAAGTGAGTCTGGTTCAACTGACCAGTTGAGGCTTGCATGCGGAGCTTAAACTGCGCCTCCAGTTGAGAGATCAACTCTTGATTCAACTCTTCAACAGATTTTTCGCGGAGTTCTGCAGCTTTCATTACATCACCGAACGTTTCACGAATGTTGTCTCAAGCGGTAATTTAGCCGCGGCCAGAGTGAAAGCTTCGCGAGCCAATTCCTCGCTAACACCTTCCATCTCGTAAAGCACTTTGCCGGGCTGAATTTGCGCCACCCAGTATTCCACGTTACCTTTACCTTTACCCTGACGAACTTCCAGAGGCTTACTGGTAATCGGCTTGTCCGGGAATACACGGATCCAAATCTTACCACCACGTTTTACGTGACGGGTCATGGCACGACGCGCCGCCTCAATCTGGCGAGCGGTAATACGACCACGACCTGTCGCTTTCAGAGCAAACTCACCAAAGCTCACCTTGGAGCCGCGGTTTGCCAGACCGCGGTTGCGGCCCTTCATTTGCTTACGGAATTTTGTACGCTTTGGTTGCAGCATCTTGCGTACCCCTTAGTTAGAACGCTTTTTCTTAGGCTTGGCTTCAGCTTCAGTCTGCTCGACGTCGCCAATTACCTCACCCTTGAAGATCCACACTTTTACGCCGATGATGCCGTAAGTGGTTGAACCTTCAGCTGTGGCGTAATCGATATCGGCACGCAGGGTGTGCAGCGGTACACGACCTTCGCGGTACCATTCGGTACGTGCGATTTCGGCGCCACCCAAACGACCACTCACTTGAACCTTGATACCCTCGGCGCCCTGACGCATTGCGTTTTGCACAACACGCTTCATGGCGCGGCGGAACATGACGCGACGCTCCAACTGCTGAGCTACGCTTTGTGCCACCAGAGCTGCATCCAGGTCAGGCTTGCGGATTTCTTCGATGTTGATGTGCACAGGCACACCCATCTGCTTACTGATTTCAGTGCGCAGCCTGTCAACATCTTCACCTTTTTTACCAATCACAATACCCGGACGGGCAGTGTGAATGGTCACACGCGCAGTGTTAGCGGGGCGCTCGATTTCAACGCGGCTAACAGAGGCGTGAGCCAGTTTGCCTTGAATGTACTCGCGCACTTTCAAGTCAGTGTATAGCTTGTCTGCGTATTCGTCCTTACCGGCATACCAGGTAGAGGTATGCTTTTTGACGATGCCCAGACGAATACCTGTCGGATGTACTTTCTGACCCATAACGTCTGTCTCTTACTGATCGGCTACTTTAACGGTGATGTGACAGCTGCGCTTCAGGATGCGATCCGCACGGCCTTTGGCACGCGGACGGATACGCTTCATGGTCATACCTTCGTCCACAAAAATTGTGGAGACCTTCAGCTCATCAACATCGGCGCCTTCGTTGTGTTCTGCGTTAGCAATCGCAGACTCCAGCACCTTTTTAACTATGGCAGCGCCTTTTTTCGGGCTGAAAGCAAGAATATCCAGTGCCTCTTCTACGGATTTACCGCGGATCTGATCGGCTACCAGACGCGCTTTTTGCGCCGACAATCGAGCGCCGCGTAATTTAGCTGCTACTTCCATCGTCATTACCTCGGCTTAGCGCTTCTTGGCTTTCTTGTCTGCCGCGTGACCACGATAGGTACGGCTAGCGGCAAATTCACCCAACTTGTGACCGACCATCTCTTCGTTGATCAGGACTGGCACATGCTGACGTCCGTTATGTACTGCAATCGTCAGACCCACCATCTCCGGCATAATCATGGAGCGGCGTGACCAAGTCTTGATCGGACGGCGGTCATTGGCTTCGATCGCTGTTTCGACCTTCTTAATCAGGTGAAGATCGATAAAAGGACCTTTCTTCAGTGAACGTGGCACTGTATCTTCCTCTTTCAGCTACTCTATTAGGTCGCGCGTTTACTTCTTACCGCGGCGACGAACTATCATCTTATCGGTACGCTTGTTCTTGCGAGTCTTATAACCCTTGGTAGGCGTACCCCATGGAGATACCGGGTGACGACCACCAGAGGTACGGCCTTCACCACCACCATGTGGGTGATCTACCGGGTTCATCGCAACACCGCGAACCGTCGGACGAACTCCGCGCCAGCGAGAAGCACCCGCCTTACCCAGAGAACGCAAGTTGTGCTCACTGTTGGACACTTCGCCCAGAGTTGCACGACAATCAACCAGCACTTTGCGCATTTCACCACTGCGAAGACGCAGGGTAGCGTGAGCACCTTCACGGGCAACCAGCTGTGCAGAGGTCCCAGCAGAACGAGCCATTTGCGCGCCTTTGCCAGGCTTCAGCTCGATACAGTGAACCACACTACCCACTGGTATATTGCGCAGCGGCAGCGTGTTACCGGCCTTGATCGGGGCTGCGTCACCAGACATGATCTGATCACCGGCAGCAACACCTTTCGGCGCGATGATGTAACGACGCTCGCCATCGGCGTAGCATACCAGCGCGATATTGGCGCTGCGGTTCGGATCGTATTCCAGGCGCTCTACCTTGGCGGGGATACCGTCTTTAGTGCGCTTGAAATCAATAACGCGGTAGTGCTGCTTGTGACCACCACCGATATGACGAGTGGTGATACGACCGTTGTTGTTACGACCGCCGGTCTTGGATTTCTTCTCCAGCAGCGGCGCGTAAGGGGCGCCTTTGTGCAAGTCGTTATTGACAACACTGACGACGTGACGGCGACCGGGAGATGTCGGTTTACGTTTTACAATAGGCATCGCAACAGTCTCCTTATTCCGCTACCGCAAAGTCAATTTCTTGACCTGCTTCGAGACGTACATAGGCCTTTTTCCAGTCACTGCGCTTGCCGATGCCATAGCGCGTGCGACGGGTTTTGCCCTTGACGTTCAATACACGTACGTCTTCAACTTTCACGTCGAAAAACTTTTCAACAGCCGCTTTAATTTCCGGCTTGGCGGCGTCAGACACCACCTTGAAAACCACCTGGTTGGCAGCGTCGCCAGCCAGCGCAGCCTTCTCGGAAATCACCGGACCTAACAACACTTTATAAAGGCGTTCTTGGTTCATCCCAGGATCTCCTCAAGCTTTTTCAGTGCAGGTACGGTTACAACCACCTTATCGAAGCGAATCAGGCTAACCGGATCTACACCCTGTACGTCGCGAACATCAACCTTGTGCAGGTTGCGAGCTGCCAGGTACAGGTTTTCGTTAACTTCTTCAGTCACGATCAGCGCTTCAGGCAGGTCGTACTGGGCCAGCTTCTGGACCAGAGCCTTAGTCTTGGGCGCTTCCAGCGCAAAATCCTCAACCACCACCAGACGCTCCTGGCGGTTCAGCTCAGACAGGATACAGCGCAAGGCAGCGCGGTACATTTTCTTGTTGAGCTTCTGGGAATGGTCGCGAGGCTGAGCGGCGAACGTTACGCCACCACTGCGCCAGATCGGACTACGAATAGTACCGGCACGAGCACGGCCAGTACCTTTTTGACGCCAAGGCTTCTTGCCGCCACCGGAAACCGCAGAGCGGTTCTTTTGAGCTTTGGTACCCTGGCGAGCGCCGGCCATATAGGCCACAACTGCCTGGTGAACCAAGTCTTGATTAAACTCTTTTGCGAAAGCTACATCAGATACGCTAACCGTACCTTTTGCACCTTCGGGAGTAGCTATATTCAGTTCCATGGTCGATCCCCCTCGGAAACTTATCCGTTACTGCGCACTTTAACGGTAGGACGTACAATCACGTCGCCACCCGGGGCACCAGGGATTGCTCCCTTAACCAGCAATAAGTTGCGCTCAGCATCGACCTTAACCACTTCCAGGTTCTGAACAGTAACCTGCTCAGCGCCCATATGGCCGGACATTTTCTTGCCCTTGAAGACGCGACCTGGAGTCTGACATTGACCGATAGAACCAGGAGCACGGTGAGAAATAGAGTTACCGTGTGTAGCGTCTTGCATACTGAAATTCCAACGCTTCACAGCACCAGCAAAACCTTTACCTTTAGAAGAACCGGTAACATCGATTTTCTGGCCAGCCTCGAAAGCTTCAACAGTCAGTGTGGCACCAACTTCAAAAGCTTCTTCTGCATCATTGCGCAGCTCCCACAGGCCGCGACCGGCTTCTGTGCTCGCTTTGGCAAAATGACCTGCAGCAGGCTTGGTAACACGGGAGGCACGACGAGACCCTACGGTAACCTGCACAGCAGCGTAACCGTCGGTTTCTACGTTCTTGACCTGGGTGATGCGATTGGGTTCAACCTCAATCACAGAGACAGGAATGGAGACACCATCATCGGTAAATACGCGGGTCATGCCGCTCTTGCGGCCGACAATACCAATCGTCATGTTGTTAAACCTCTCAGTGTACGGGGCTTTTACCCGCTATGGCCGCCCATTTCAGAGCGTTACACATGGAATAGCGATGTATTCGCCGCTATCCCTCAGCGACTACTTGTAATTAAATCTTACAACTCTTAAGTTAAATACCTTTCAGCAAACGCCTAAAGCTTTAGACCTAATGAATTAGCCAAGACTAATTTGAACTTCGACACCTGCAGCCAGATCCAGCTTCATCAGGGCATCAACAGTTTTTTCGGTAGGCTCGATGATATCGAGCAAACGCTTATGTGTACGAATCTCGTACTGGTCCCGCGCGTCTTTGTTAACGTGCGGAGAGATCAGTACAGTAAAACGCTCTTTACGAGTCGGCAGCGGAATCGGACCCCGCACTTGGGCGCCAGTGCGCTTTGCGGTCTCAACGATCTCCTGGGTGGAAGAATCGATAAGCTTGTGATCAAAGGCCTTCAGGCGAATCCGAATGCGTTGATTCTGCATGGGAACCAAACTCCAAAATACTTTAAAAGAACTAAACTCGCCCGCGGCGAGCTCATAAGTTTCCCTTGGGTGACCCCAAAAAAGGAGGCGCAATTCTAATGGCGCTCCCCGGGCATGTCAACCCCCTATACAGCAAAAAAGCCCGGAATCTCAGATGCCGGGCTTTTTTGCGTCAAAAGCGCTACAAAGCGGTCAAATGATTACTTTTTAGCGGCTTTTTTCTCTTTTTCAGCCTCAATCACGGACTCGGCCACCTGCTGCGGGCACGGCAGATAGTGGGAAAACTCCATGGAGAACTGACCGCGGCCAGAGGTGATGGTACGCAGATGGCCGATATAACCGAACATCTCCGCCAGCGGTACATCAGCCTTGATGCGAACACCGGTGCTGGCCGCCTCCTGGTCCCTGATCATACCGCGACGACGGTTCAGGTCACCGATAACGTCACCCACATTGTCTTCGGGAGTGAACACGTCCACCTTCATGATCGGCTCGATCAGCTGCGGGCCAGCTTTCACCATAGACTGGCGGTAGGCGCCCTTGGCTGCAATTTCGAAGGCTATAGCAGAGGAGTCAACCGCATGGTAAGCACCGTCAAACAGCTCAACATGCACATCCAGCATCGGGAAGCCAGCCAGCGGACCTTCAGCCATCATATCCCTGAAACCCTTTTCGATAGCAGGGAAGTATTCTTTCGGCACATTACCACCCACCACGGTGGACTCGAAGGTAAAGCCTTCACCCGGCTCGTTCGGGCGGATGCGGTAGTCGATTTTACCGAACTGACCGGAACCACCAGACTGCTTCTTGTGGGTGTAGGTATCTTCAATAGCTTGGGTGATGGTTTCGCGGTAGGCCACCTGGGGAGCACCCACTTGCAATTCAACGCCGTAGGTACGCTTGAGGATATCCACTTTAATATCCAGGTGCAGCTCACCCATCCCTTTCAGAATGGTCTCACCGGAATCCTCGTCGGTCTCAACGACAAAAGAGGGATCTTCCGCAACCATCTTACCAATCGCCACACCCATCTTCTCGGTGGAGGCCTTGTCTTTCGGCGCAACGGCGATAGAGATTACCGGCTCGGGGAAGATCATCGGCTCCAGGGTACAGGGCACTTTCGGATCACACAGGGTGTGACCGGTCTGAACGTTTTTCATACCCACAACGGCGATAATGTCACCGGCCTGGGCGCGATCCAGCTCGGTACGCTCGTCGGCGTGCATTTCCACCATACGACCGATGCGCTCAGTCTTGCCGGTGTAAGAGTTGAGCACGGTCATGCCCTTCTCCATCACACCAGAGTAGATACGGATAAAGGTCAGGGCGCCGAAACGGTCGTCCATAATCTTGAACGCCAGGGCGCGCAGCGGCTCGTCGGCAGAGACAGTGGCGACTTCACCGGTGGCCTCACCGGTCTCTTCGTCGGTCAGCGGCTGGGGATCAACCTCAGTCGGGGCCGGCAGGTAATCAACAACAGCATCCAGTATCAGCTGGATACCCTTGTTCTTGAAAGCGGAACCACAGTAGGTGGGGAAGAAGGTCAAGTCGCGGGTACCCTGGCGAATACAGCGCTTGATATCTTCAATAGAAGGCTCTTCACCCTCCATATACGCCATCATCAGGTCGTCATCAATTTCAACGGCCGATTCGATCAACAGCTCGCGGTACTCAGCAGCCTTTTCCACCATATCTTCGGGAATATCGGTGACTTCGTAGTTTTCCGGCAGGCCTGTGTCATCCCAGATGTAAGCCTTCTGGCTCAGTACATCCACCACGCCTTTAAAGTCGTCTTCGATACCGATGGGCAGGGTCATCACCAGCGGATTGGCGCCCAGAACTTTCTTCACCTGATCGACAACGCGGTAAAAGTCAGCGCCCATACGGTCCAGCTTGTTGACGAAGATGATACGGGCCACTTCTGACTCGTTAGCATAACGCCAGTTGGTTTCGGACTGGGGTTCAACACCACCGGAGCCACAGAATACACCGACACCACCGTCCAGTACCTTCAGGGAGCGGTACACCTCAACGGTGAAGTCAACGTGCCCCGGAGTATCGATGATGTTCAGGCGGTGATCATTCCAGAAACAGGTGGTCGCCGCGGACTGAATGGTAATACCGCGCTCGGCTTCCTGCTCCATAAAGTCAGTGGTAGCAGCACCGTCGTGTACTTCACCGGTCTTGTGGATCTTACCGGTCAGCTTGAGGATACGTTCGGTAGAGGTAGTTTTACCCGCATCAACATGGGCAAAAATACCAATATTTCTATACTTGGTTAAGTCAGTCATTGCTTTACTCGATAAGCCAGGGTCAAAATTTGGGCGGCAGTATACAGCAAAATTATTGGCTTCGCACAGCCCAAGGCTTGACTTCGCCGCCTAATGGCGCCGTTGAACGAAAAAGGGCCTCACCCTGAGACCCTTCCTTTAAAAGCGGGCCAGATCAAAGGCTTCTGGCCACACCTCTCATCATCGTAAAAAGCGTTTTGGGATCAGAAAGTTTTATCTGACCCCGCTTTTTATTACTCGACGATCTTGGCTACAACGCCGGCGCCAACAGTACGGCCACCTTCGCGGATCGCGAAGCGCAGACCTTCGTCCATGGCGATCGGGGCAATCAGGGTAACGTTCATCTGAATGTTGTCACCCGGCATTACCATCTCTACACCTTCCGGCAGCTCAACCGCACCGGTCACGTCAGTGGTGCGGAAGTAGAACTGCGGACGGTAGCCCTTGAAGAACGGCGTGTGGCGACCACCTTCGTCCTTGGACAGTACGTAAACTTCCGCCTCGAACTTGGTGTGCGGGGTGATGGAACCGGGCTTCGCCAGTACCTGACCACGCTCAACTTCGTCACGCTTGGTACCACGCAGCAGAACACCCACGTTCTCACCGGCACGGCCTTCGTCCAGCAGCTTGCGGAACATCTCTACACCGGTACAAGTGGTGGTAGTGGTCTCTTTGATACCCACGATCTCCACTTCTTCACCCACCTTGACGATACCGCGCTCAACACGACCGGTTACCACGGTACCACGGCCCTGAATGGAGAATACGTCTTCAATCGGCATAATGAAGTCGCCGTCGATGGCACGCTCGGGCTCGGGGATGTACTCGTCCAGCGTCTCAACCAGCTTCCTAACGGCAGTGGTGCCCAGCCCGTTGTCGTCCTGGCCGTTCAGCGCCATCAGCGCGGAACCCGGAATGATCGGGGTGTCATCGCCCGGGAACTCGTAGGTGTCCAGCAGCTCGCGCAGCTCCATTTCCACCAGCTCCAGCATCTCGGCGTATTCTTCGGAATCCACACCGCCACAGTCTTCAGCCAGCAGGTCGGCCTTGTTCAGGAACACCACGATGTAGGGTACACCTACCTGACGGGACAGCAGGATGTGCTCACGGGTCTGGGGCATGGGACCGTCGGTGGCGCCACATACCAGGATAGCGCCGTCCATCTGGGCAGCACCGGTAATCATGTTCTTAACGTAGTCGGCGTGTCCCGGGCAGTCTACGTGGGCGTAGTGACGGTTCGGGGAATCGTACTCGACGTGAGAGGTGGCGATGGTGATACCGCGCTCACGCTCTTCCGGAGCGTTATCGATACCGTCAAAAGCGACCATTTCACCGCCCCACACTTCCGCACATACGCGGGTCAGGGCTGCAGTCAGGGTAGTTTTACCGTGGTCAACGTGACCGATGGTGCCCACGTTAACGTGGGGCTTGGAACGTTCAAATGTTTCTTTTGCCACTTTCTTCTTCCTCTTATCTTCGGAACCAGTTCCGAATGTCAGATATTACAGTTAACTATAGCTTACGAATTAACCAACGGGTTACTCGCCGCCACGATTCTTGGCAACAATCGCATCGGCGATGTTGCTGGGAGCCTCAGCGTAACGCTCAAACTCCATGGTAAAGGTTGCACGACCCTGGGTAGCGGAACGCAGGTCGGTCGCATAACCAAACATCTCGGCGAGAGGCACCTCAGCATTAACCACCTTGCCGGAGGGATTTTCGTCCATGCCCTGAATCAGACCGCGACGGCGATTCAGGTCACCAACCACATCCCCCATATTCTCCTCCGGTGTGACCACCTCAACCTTCATCATCGGCTCCAGCAGTACGGCACCGCCGTCTTGGGCCAATTTCTTGGTGGCCATGGAAGCGGCAATCTTAAACGCCATTTCGTTGGAGTCAACATCGTGGAAGGAGCCGTCGTAAAGGGTCGCCTTCAGGCCCAACAGCGGATAACCGGCCACTACGCCGTTTTTCATCTGCTCGGAGATGCCCTTTTCGACCGCCGGAATGTACTCGCGGGGAACCACACCGCCCACGATCTCATTGACAAACTCCAGCCCTTCGGCGTTTTCGTCCTCGGCCGGCTCAAACTTGACCCAGACATGACCGTACTGGCCTCGACCACCGGACTGGCGCACAAACTTGCCTTCGATCTCGCAGACATTGGTGATTTTTTCGCGGTAGGCCACCTGGGGCTTACCGATATTGGCCTCAACGCTGAACTCGCGACGCATGCGGTCAACGATAATGTCCAGGTGCAATTCCCCCATACCGGAGATAATGGTCTGCCCGGTCTCCTCGTCGGTCTGCACGCGGAAAGAGGGGTCTTCCTGCGCCAGCTTGCCCAACGCCACACCCATCTTCTCCTGGTCGGCCTTGGTCTTCGGCTCAACAGCGACAGAGATCACGGGCTCGGGGAACTCCATGCGCTCCAGCACAATCCGGCTGTCGCCGTCGCACAGGGTGTCACCGGTTGTGGTGTCCTTCAGACCGATAGCGGCGGCAATATCCCCCGCCAACACTTCTTTGATCTCTTCGCGGGAGTTTGAGTGCATCTGTACCATGCGTCCGACACGCTCGCGTTTGCCCTTCACCGAGTTATACACCGCCGTACCACTTTCCAGTCGGCCAGAGTAAACTCGGAAAAACGTCAGAGTACCCACAAACGGGTCGGTGGCAATCTTGAAGGCCAGGGCGGAGAAAGGCGCGTCGTCGTCCGCTTCGCGACTTTCCACGGTTTCGCCATCATCGAGGGTACCCTCAATCGCCTTCACCTCTTTCGGCGACGGCAAATACTCGATCACAGCGTCCAGCATGGCCTGTACGCCCTTGTTCTTAAAGGCGGAGCCGCCAATAACCGGAATAATTTCGTTAGCCAAGGTGCGCTGACGGATGGCGGCCTTGATCTCCTCTTCGGACAGCTCGCCCTCTTCCAGGTACTTCTCCATCAGCTCTTCATTGGCCTCAGCGGCGGACTCGACCAGGTATTCGCGCATCTCTTCGCACTTGTCCAGCAAGTCAGCCGGGATATCGCCATACTCAAAGGTCATGCCCATATCCCCTTCGCTCCAGAGGATGGCCTTCATTTTGACCAGGTCGACAACACCCTTGAATTCGTCTTCGGCACCGATAGTCATCTGCAGGGGAACCGGATTGGCCCCCAGGCGCGTCTTCAGTTGCTCGACCACCATCTCGAAGTCGGCACCGGCACGGTCCATCTTGTTGACGAACACCATGCGCGGCACTTCGTATTTGTTGGCCTGACGCCACACCGTCTCGGTCTGCGGCTGCACACCGGAAGAGCCACACAACACTACCACGGCACCATCCAGTACACGCAGGGAACGCTCTACCTCGATGGTAAAATCCACGTGTCCCGGGGTATCGATAATATTGATGCGGTGTTTGTCGAACTGCTGCTGCATACCGGACCAGAAACAGGTGGTGGCCGCAGAGGTAATGGTAATGCCGCGCTCTTGCTCCTGCTCCATCCAGTCCATGGTGGCCGCACCATCGTGCACCTCACCAATTTTGTGAGAAAGGCCGGTGTAGAACAACACACGTTCAGTGGTGGTGGTTTTGCCCGCATCTACATGCGCACAAATACCAATATTGCGGTAACGCGCGATAGGCGTTGTACGTGCCACGGTAGCACTCCCCAATCTTTGCTGCCAGCGGCTCTCCTGCCGATTTTGGTGGCGGATGCTCCGCTAACAACCAGTGTTATAAACGGTAAAAGGCAGCGAAGATAGCTGCCTTTTATTGCTTTTTGATGAAGCCACGGCTGCGGCTTCGTATAAAAAGCTTTAGAAGCGGTAGTGGGAGAACGCCTTGTTGGCTTCCGCCATACGATGGACGTCTTCACGCTTCTTGACGGCGGCGCCTTTGCCTTGGGAGGCATCGATGAGCTCACCGGCCAAACGCTGCGGCATGGATTTCTCCCCGCGATTACGGGAGTACTCTACCAACCAGCGCATTGCCAGCGCGGTACGGCGTGCAGGGCGCACTTCCACCGGCACCTGGTAGGTCGCACCACCCACGCGGCGGGACTTAACCTCTACCATCGGGGCGATCGCTTCCAGCGCTTCGTCAAATACTTCCAGGGGATCTTTGTTCAGCTTTTCCTGAACAATATCCAGTGCACCATAGACAATACGCTCAGCGACAGACTTCTTACCGCTGATCATGACCATGTTCATAAATTTCGCCAGCGTTACATTGCCGTACTTGGGATCCGGCAGCACTTCGCGCTTGGCGACAACTCGTCTTCTTGGCATCTTAATTAGCCTCTCTTCAGGATCTTCTAAGACAACGCTCTCACAACACCCAATAAACTTTTATACAAGAGATATATAAAAGCGTAAAACAGACTGCGAGCGCGCTTAGCCTTACTCGGTTCGCTGTCACTGACAGACAGCAGCATCCGAAAACGTAAGAGACCTAAGCCTGCGGGAAACCCGCAAAACCCAGGGCATCCGTCCTATTACTTAGGACGTTTGGTACCGTACTTGGAGCGACCTTGTTTACGGTCGTTCACGCCGGAAGTATCCAGGGAGCCGCGCACGGTGTGGTAGCGCACACCGGGCAAATCCTTAACACGACCGCCGCGAATCAGTACCACACTGTGCTCCTGGAGGTTGTGCCCTTCACCACCGATGTAAGAAGTCACCTCAAAGCCGTTGGTCAGGCGCACACGGCAAACCTTACGCAACGCTGAGTTCGGCTTCTTCGGAGTAGTGGTGTAAACGCGAGTACAAACACCGCGCTTTTGAGGGTTACCCTGGAGAGCAGGTACGTCGCTCTTGGCTAACTTACGTTTTCTCGGCTTACGAACCAACTGGTTGATCGTTGCCATGAAAATAACTCCACAAACTGTAAAAAGTCTTCGCTATCGAAGACACTGTTAATTAGGCCAGTCCCCTTCTTCAATTGCCCCGGGCAACCCGGTGAGCAATCGAAAGACAGGCGTCTGTACCCGACTCAAAAAAAGCGGGTGGCGCATTGTATAGACGCCACCCGCTTTCGTCAAGGGAGCCAGTGCCCTAAGCCCTGCCCCCCAGATCTTTACATTAAAAGACCCTTAGCTGGTGCTGGACTTCAGTGCTTCGGTCAAGGCCGCTTCGACCTCTTCTGCACTCACGCCACCTTCCACAGTCGCCATCTCCGCTTCGCGCTGGCGGCGACGCTCGTTGTGGTAGGCAAGGCCAGTACCGGCAGGGATCAGACGACCCACAACCACGTTTTCCTTCAGCCCGCGCAAAGTGTCCTTCTTGCCGGTCACGGCAGCTTCGGTCAACACGCGTGTAGTCTCCTGGAAGGAGGCTGCCGAGATAAAGGACTCGGTCGCCAGCGAGGCTTTGGTAATACCCAGCAACAGGCGATCGAACTGAGCCGGCTGACGGTCTTCGGCACGCAGCTTTTCGTTCTCTTCCAGAACACGGCCGTACTCCACCTGCTCGCCTTTCACGAAGGTGGAATCACCCATGAAGGTCACTTCCACCTTGCGCAGCATCTGACGCACAATGGTTTCGATGTGCTTGTCGTTAATGCCTACACCCTGCAGACGGTAAACGTCCTGGATCTCGTTGGTGATGTAACGGGCCAGTGCCTCCACACCCTGCAGACGCAGAATATCGTGCGGGTTGCTGGGACCGTCGGATACCACTTCACCCTTCTCTACCTGCTCACCCTCAAACACGGTCATTTGACGGTGCTTGGGAATCAGCACTTCGTAGTGCGTGGAACCGTCCGGCAGCGGCTGACCATCGGTGGGAGTAATCACCAGGCGACGCTTGCCCTTGGTCTCTTTACCAAAGCTCACGGTACCGGAGATCTCCGCCAGGATGGACGGCTCTTTCGGCTTACGAGCTTCAAACAGGTCGGCCACACGGGGCAGACCACCGGTAATATCCCGGGTCTTGGAACCTTCCTGGGGAATACGGGCAATAGCATCACCCACGCCAATGTGGTCGCCGTTGTTAAGGCTCAAAATAGCCTTGGCGGGCAGCGCGTAGTGCGCCGGCACATTGGTATTCGCCAGACACAGCTCGTTACCGGCGTCATCCACCAGGGTAACGGCGGGCTTCAGGTCCTTACCGGCAGAGGGACGCTCAGCCGGATCGATCACCTCAATGGAGGTCAAACCGGTCAGCTCGTCAGTCTGCTTGCGGATAGACAGGCCTTCTTCCATTCCGGTGAAGGCCACCTTACCGGCCACCTCGGTAATGATCGGGTGAGTGTGGGGGTCCCACTTGGCCACAAAGGCGCCACCATCAACCGCAGAGCCGTCATGGACACTCAGTACCGCTCCGTAGGGGATTTTGTAGCGCTCGCGTTCGCGACCACTGCTGTCGGCCACGGCCAACTCACCGGAACGGGATACGACAACCAGGTTGCCCGCTTCGTTGGTCACAATCTTCATGTTGTGCAGGCGGATGGTACCTTCCTGCTTGATCTGCACGCTGTCCGCCGCAGAAGCCCGGGATGCCGCACCACCGATGTGGAAGGTACGCATCGTCAGCTGGGTACCCGGCTCACCAATGGACTGGGCGGCGATAACACCCACCGCTTCACCCTGGTTAACACGGTGACCCCGCGCCAAGTCGCGACCGTAACACTGGGAACAGATGCCGTGGCGCTCTTCACAGGTAATTGGCGAGCGCACAATCACTTCGTCGATACCCATCTCTTCCACGCGGCTCACCCAGGCCTCGTCGATCATGGTACCGGCGGGCACCAGGATCTCATCGCTGCCGGGGCGGGTGACGTCGCGGGCCACTACACGACCCAGGATACGGTCACCCAGAGATTCGATGATGTCACCACCTTCGATCACCGGAGCCATGGTCAGACCTTCGTCGGTACCACAGTCGTTACTGACCACTACCAGGTCCTGGGCCACGTCAACCAGACGACGGGTCAGGTAACCGGAGTTAGCGGTCTTCAGAGCGGTATCCGCCAGACCCTTACGGGCACCGTGGGTTGAGATAAAGTACTGACCTACGTTCAGACCTTCACGGAAGTTCGCCGTAATCGGCGTTTCAATAATGGAGCCGTCCGGCTTCGCCATCAGACCACGCATACCGGCCAGCTGACGAATCTGGGCGGGTGAACCCCGGGCGCCGGAGTCGGCATACATATAGACGGAGTTGAAAGAGTCCTGCTGCTCTTCTTCGCCGTCGCGGTTGGTCACCGACTCTTTACTGATACCTTCCATCATGGACTTGGCCACCAGGTCATTGGCGCGAGACCAGATATCGATCACCTTGTTGTACTTCTCTCCCTGGGTTACCAGACCGGAGGCGTACTGGGATTCGATCTCTTTTACTTCCGATTCAGCGCGCGACACGATCTCGTGCTTGGCTTCCGGAATAGCGAAGTCGTTTACGCCGATGGAAGAGCCGGACTTGGTGGAGAAGTCGTAGCCCATGTACATCAGGCGGTCGGCAAAAATCACAGTGGCTTTCAGGCCCACCACGCGGTAGCAGTGGTTGATCACAGCCGAGATAGCCTTTTTCACCATCGGCTTGTTGACCAGCTCGAACGGCATGCCCTCGGGAACGATTTCCCACAGCAAAACACGGCCGACAGTGGTTTCAACAAGATTGGTGGTTTCGACTTTCTCGCCGTCTTCGCCAACAGAAACTTCTTTGATACGTACCTTGATGCGCGCCTGCAGACCTACCTGCTTGGCATAGTAAGCACGGCTTACTTCGGACACATTGGCAAACACCATGCCCTCACCCGGGGCGTTGACGCGCTCGCGGGACATCCAATACAAGCCCAGTACCACGTCCTGGGAAGGTACAATAATCGGCTCACCGTTGGCGGGCGACAGGATGTTGTTGGTGGACATCATCAGGGCGCGCGCTTCCAGCTGGGCTTCCAGGGTCAGAGGTACGTGTACCGCCATCTGGTCACCGTCGAAGTCGGCGTTATAGGCTGCACACACCAGCGGGTGCAGCTGGATCGCCTTACCTTCGATCAGCACCGGCTCGAATGCCTGGATGCCCAAACGGTGCAGGGTCGGTGCGCGGTTCAGCATCACCGGGTGTTCGCGGATCACTTCGTCGAGAATATCCCACACCACAGGCTCTTCGCGCTCGACCATCTTCTTGGCCGCTTTAATGGTGGTAGCCAGGCCGCGCAGCTCCAACTTACTGAAGATAAACGGCTTAAACAGTTCCAGGGCCATTTTCTTGGGCAGACCACACTGGTGCAGGCGCAGGGTCGGGCCCACCACGATCACGGAACGACCGGAGTAGTCCACGCGCTTACCCAGCAGGTTCTGACGGAAACGACCCTGCTTACCTTTAATCATGTCGGCCAGAGACTTCAGCGGACGCTTATTGGAGCCGGTGATAGCGCGACCGCGGCGACCGTTATCCAACAGGGCGTCAACGGACTCCTGCAACATGCGCTTTTCGTTGCGCACGATGATGTCCGGCGCATTCAGGTCCAACAAACGCTTGAGACGGTTGTTACGGTTGATCACCCGGCGATAGAGGTCGTTCAGATCGGAAGTCGCAAAACGTCCACCGTCCAATGGCACCAGCGGACGCAAATCTGGCGGCAGCACCGGCAGGGCTTCCATCACCATCCACTCGGGCTTGTTGCCGGAGTGATAGAAAGCTTCCAGCAGCTTCAGACGCTTGGAAAACTTCTTGATCTTGGTCTCGGAGTTGGTCGCCGGAATCTCCTCGCGCAGATGCTGGATTTCCGCTTCCAGGTCGATGTCACTCATCAGCTCCTGGATCGCCTCGGCACCCATTTTGGCTTCGAACTCGTCACCGAACTCTTCCATCGCCTCAAAGTATTGCTCGTCAGAGAGCAACTGGCCGCGCTCCAGGGTGGTCATACCCGGGTCGGTCACCACGTAGGACTCAAAGTACAATACGCGCTCAATATCGCGCAGGGTCATGTCCAGCAACAGACCGATTCGGCTCGGCAGGGACTTCAGGAACCAGATGTGGGCTACCGGGCTGGCCAGTTCGATATGGCCCATACGGTCGCGACGCACTTTGGACAAGGTGACTTCTACGCCACACTTCTCACAAATAATGCCGCGGTGCTTCATGCGCTTGTACTTACCGCACAGACACTCGTAGTCTTTCACGGGGCCAAAGATCTTGGCGCAGAACAGACCCTCGCGCTCTGGCTTAAAGGTGCGGTAGTTAATGGTTTCCGGCTTTTTCACTTCACCGAAAGACCAGGAACGTATCATTTCCGGCGATGCCAATCCGATTCGAATGCCGTCAAATTCTTCGACCTGTCCTTGGGACTTCAACAGGTTAAGTAAGTCTTTCAAGGCCATTCCTCCTTTTGGAATGAGGTGTAACGCTCAGTGGGTGCGGCGGGTGCCACTTGGGCAGCCCGCCATCCGTTCGCAAGGGTCAGGAATCGTGTTCCAATTCCATGTTAATGCCGAGGGAGCGAATCTCTTTAACCAGTACGTTAAAGGATTCCGGCATACCCGGCTCCATGCGGTGATCGCCGTCCACGATGTTCTTGTACATCTTGGTACGGCCACCCACGTCATCCGACTTAACGGTTAACATTTCCTGCAAGGTGTAGGCGGCACCGTATGCCTCCAGTGCCCAAACCTCCATCTCACCAAAGCGCTGACCACCAAACTGTGCCTTACCACCCAGCGGCTGCTGGGTCACCAGGCTGTAGGAACCGGTGGAACGGGCGTGCATCTTGTCGTCCACCAGGTGGTTCAGCTTCAACATATACATGTAGCCCACGGTTACCGGGCGCTCAAAGGCATCACCGGTGCGGCCGTCGAACAGCGTAGTCTGACCTGTGTCAGACAGATCCGCCAACCGCAGCAGCTCCTTGATCTCGGCTTCCTGGGCGCCATCGAAGACCGGGGTCGCCATGGGCACACCCTTGCGCAGGTTTTGCGCCATTTCCATCAGCTCGGCATCGCTGAAGGAATCCAGGTCCTCTTTGGCTTCCTTATCGGATGTTTTGTTGTAGACATCCTCCAGGAAACTGCGAATGTCGGACACAGCTTTCTGGGAGCGGATCATCTCATCAATTTTCGCGCCCAGACCTTTGGCCGCCATACCCAGGTGGGTTTCCAGAATCTGGCCTACGTTCATACGCGACGGTACACCCAGCGGGTTGAGCACGATATCCACCGGCTCGCCCTTGGCGTCGTAAGGCATATCCTCCACCGGCATGATCACAGAGATTACGCCTTTGTTACCGTGACGCCCCGCCATCTTGTCGCCGGGCTGGATGCGGCGCTTGATCGCGAGGTAGACCTTCACAATCTTCAGCACACCCGGCGCCAGGTCGTCGCCGGTTTCCAGCTTGCGCTTTTTGTCTTCAAACCGCTCGTCGAGGATCTTGCGACGTTCGATCAGCTGCTCTTCGGCGCGATCCAACTGCTCGTTCAGGGCTTCATCACTCATGCGCAGCTTGAACCACTGGTCCTTCTCCAGACTGTCCAGCAGTTCATCGCTCAGCACATCGCCTTTTTTCACACCCTTGCCGCCAGCGGCCGTTTGACCAAGCAGGGCTGCACGCAGACGTTCAAAGGTGGCAGTTTCAACAATGCGGTACTCTTCGTTCAGGTCCTTGCGGATCTGATCCAGCTGGGACTTTTCGATCTCCAGGCTGCGCTGGTCTTTTTCCAGGCCGTCGCGCGTAAAGACCTGCACATCGATCACGGTACCCTTGACGCTGGTCGGTACACGCAAGGAGGTGTCCTTCACGTCAGACGCTTTCTCACCGAAGATCGCACGCAGCAGTTTCTCTTCCGGTGTCAGCTGGGTTTCTCCCTTGGGTGTCACCTTACCCACCAGAATGTCGCCGGGGCCTACCTCGGCACCGATGTAAACAATGCCGGACTCGTCCAGCTTGTTGAGGGCACTCTCACCCACGTTGGGAATATCGGCGGAAATCTCTTCACTACCCAGCTTGGTATCACGAGCGATACAGGTCAGCTCCTGAATGTGGATAGTGGTGAAGCGGTCTTCCTGCACCACGCGCTCGGACACCAGAATGGAGTCCTCAAAGTTGTAGCCGTTCCAGGGCATAAACGCGATGCGCATATTCTGCCCCAGCGCCAGCTCACCCAGATCGACGGAGGGGCCGTCAGCCAGGATATCGCCGCGACGCACCTGGTCACCGGTGCCCACTATCGGGCGCTGATTGATACAGGTGTTCTGGTTGGAGCGGGTGTATTTGGTCAGGTTGTAGATATCCACACCTGCGTCACCGGCATCCACCTCGTCGTCGTTGGCCTTCACCACGATACGGCCGGCATCGACACGCTCGATCACCCCGCCGCGCTTGGCCACTACACACACGCCGGAGTCGGCGGCGACATAGCGCTCCATACCTGTACCCACCAACGGCTTGTCCGCCTTCAGGGTGGGCACCGCCTGACGCTGCATGTTGGATCCCATCAAGGCGCGGTTCGCATCGTCGTGCTCCAGGAACGGAATCAGGGACGCAGCCACAGACACCACCTGACGGGGAGATACGTCCATATACTGTACGTCTTCCGACGCTTTCAGGGTAAATTCACCCATGTAGCGCACAGACACCAGATCTTCAGACAGTTTGTTGTCGTCGTCCACCACCGCAGAGGCCTGGGCGATCACGTATTCGGCCTCGTTAATGGCCGACAGGTATTCAATCTCATCGGTCACCATGCCATCCACTACCTTGCGGTAGGGGCTTTCCAGGAAACCGTAGTTGTTGGTACGGGCGTAGGTGGCCAGTGAGTTGATCAGACCAATGTTCGGACCTTCAGGGGTCTCAATCGGACAAACGCGACCGTAGTGAGTCGGGTGTACGTCGCGCACCTCGAAGCCGGCGCGTTCACGGGTCAGACCACCCGGGCCCAAAGCCGATACACGGCGCTTGTGAGTCACTTCCGACAGCGGGTTGTTTTGGTCCATAAACTGGGACAGCTGGGAGGAGCCGAAGAACTCTTTCACCGCTGCTGCCACCGGCTTGGCGTTGATCAGATCCTGGGGCATCAGGCCTTCGGATTCTGCCATGGACAGACGCTCTTTCACCGCGCGCTCAACACGTACCAGACCAACGCGGAACTGGTTTTCGGCCATTTCACCGACGGAACGCACACGGCGGTTACCCAGGTGGTCGATGTCATCCACGATACCCTTACCGTTACGGATATCGATCAGGGTCTTCAGCACGTCCACGATATCTTCGTTAGACAAAGTGCCCTCACCCTCGACCTCTTCGCGGCCCAAACGGCGATTAAACTTCATGCGCCCCACAGAGGACAGGTCGTAACGCTCCTGGCTAAAGAACAGGTTCTGGAACAGGCCTTCAGCAGATTCCTTGGTGGGCGGCTCGCCGGGGCGCATCATGCGGTAGATCTCTACCAGCGCTTCCAACTCGGAGCGGGTCGGGTCGATACGCAGGGTATCGGAAATAAAGGCGCCGCAATCCAGATCGTTGGTGTAGAGGGTCTCCAGAGTCTCGATGCCGAGTTCGTTCAGCTTCTCCAGCACCTCCAGGGTAATCTCGTTGTTACACTCAAAAACCAGCTCACCGGTATTGGTGTCGGCGATATCCTTGGCCAGGGAGCGACCCAGGAGGTATTCCGCCGGTACCGACAACTGGGTGACACCGGCCTTTTCCAACTGGTGGATATGGCGCGCCGTCACACGGCGGCCCTCTTCAACGATGACATTGCCGTCGTTGTCCTTGATATCGAAGGTGGCCACGTCGCCACGCAGGCGGGAAGGCACCAGCTCCAAGGTAACTTCACCGTCCTTGAAGTTGAATTTACTGGTATCGAAAAACATCTCCAGCATTTGCTCGGAGGTATAACCGAGTGCGCGCAGCAGGATAGACGCCGGCAGCTTGCGGCGGCGGTCGATACGTACGTATACCAGATCCTTGGGATCAAATTCGAAGTCCAGCCATGAGCCACGGTAGGGAATTACACGGGCGGAGTACAGCAGCTTGCCGGAAGAGTGGGTCTTGCCTTTGTCGTGATCGAAGAAGACACCGGGCGAGCGGTGCAGCTGGGAAACGATCACACGCTCGGTACCGTTAATCACAAAGGTACCATTGTCGGTCATGAGCGGAATCTCGCCCATGTACACTTCCTGCTCTTTAATATCCTTAATGGACTTATTGGCAGATTCCTTATCGTAAATAATCAGTCGTACTTTAACCCGCAGGGGGACGGCATAGGTCACGCCGCGCAACACACATTCGGCGACGTCAAAGGCGGGCTTGCCAAGGTTGTAGCTCACATACTCGAGAGCGGCATTGCCAGAATAGCTGACAATTGGGAATACAGATTTAAAGGCGGCGTGCAGACCAAAGTCTTCGCGGCCTTCGGCAGAGCTGTCTGCCTGGGTAAATTTTCTATACGAATCCAGCTGTATAGCCAGCAAGTAGGGAACGTCCATCACGTTCGGCAGCTTGCTAAAGTCCTTGCGGATACGTTTTTTCTCAGTGTATGAGTAAGCCATCAATTTTCCCCAGCTTGTTCACGATAGGGCTTGATCTCAGCCTCGGAAACGCGGGTGGCGTTTCATTGCATCTATCTTATGGAGCTACCATTTCGGGACACCTCAAAAAGCGCACCTTTTTTGAAGTACCCATCGGCCATTAGCCGTTGACCGCAAACGGAAAAAGGCCGGCGGGCAAATTCCGCCCACCAGCCTCAAGCCATGCCCCAAAATAGTGCCTGGGGCCGGCTTGTGTCACGCAAAGAACCGAATTACTTCAGCTCTACAACTGCGCCAGCTTCTTCCAGAGCTTTCTTCAGCTCTTCGGCCTCTTCTTTGGAAGCGGCCTCTTTAACAGTCGCCGGAGCACCGTCTACCATGCCCTTGGCTTCTTTCAAGCCCAGGCCGGTAGCCGCACGTACGGCTTTAATGACGTTAACTTTCTTGTCGCCAGCGGCAGTCAGAACAACGTCGAACTCGGTCTTCTCTTCAGCAGCAGCTTCGCCACCGGCAGCAGCGCCAGCAACAACGGCAGCAGCAGCAGTTACACCGAACTTCTCTTCCATTGCTTCGATCAGCTCAACAACATCCTTAACGGACATCTCGGCAACGGCATTGATGATATCTTCTTTAGTCAGAGACATGGTCAATTCCTAGTCTTTGGGAGCCCTTTTGGTCATCTTTTGACCGGGCTCAAAAATAATGTTTGAGGGCTGCCAGGTTTCTCTCGCCAAGACTTTCTCTCGGCAGGAGTACAACCTGATTAAGCAGCTTCCTGTTCTTTTTGGTCGCGAATGGCCGCAATAGTGCGGACCAGCTTGCCAGCGGCTGCTTCTTTCATCACGCTCATCAGTTTCGCGATTGCTTCATCGTATGTCGGCAGGCTTGCCAGCATAGCAACGTCAACCACTTCACCTTCAAAGGCAGCAGATTTCAGCTCAAACTTGCCGTTCTCTTTGGCGAACTCCTTGAAAATACGCGCACCGGCGCCAGGGTGTTCGGTAGAGAAAGCGATCAAAGTGGGGCCTACGAAATTGTCAGTCAGACATTCGTAATCGGTGCCTTGAACTGCGCGACGGGCCAGAGTGTTACGAACGACCTTCATCCAAACGCCGTTCTCACGAGCCTCTTTCCGCAGGGCAGTCATGTCGCTTACTGTTACACCACGTGCGTCGGCGATAACAGCGGACAGAGCGCCCTTAGCAGCTTCCTGGACTTCAGCGACAATCGCTTTTTTGTCTTCGAGTCCTAATGCCACAAGATTTCTCCTGGATTTGATTAGTCGAAATAGACCTAATCGTTACTTCAGCTATACCCCAGAGGAGTAAAGCGGTTTCGGTGATCAAATCCAGCCGTAAAACTGAATTGGGTCTCACCGTCTGCGTAGGTTCCATCCAAACAACAAACGCCATTAGCGCTTTTGGACTTCATTAAGTCAGCCTCGTCCCGCCCGCTGTTGGGCGCGCGGCTCGACGCCTTTTAACACCTACGGTCTTTGACGGCCTGCAGCGGCATCAGGAGCAAAGCCCCTATGCCGCTGCAGACCCCAAAGTTCTTTTTACAGGCCAGCCGGGTATCGATAAATTAGATATCCAGGCTTGCCTGATCAATAACCAGGCCGGGGCCCATAGTGGTGCTCAGGGATACCTTCTTCAGGTATACGCCCTTGGCAGAGGCCGGCTTGGCTTTTTTCAAATCGGAAATCAACGCTTCCAGGTTTTCTTTCAGCGCGTTAACCTCAAACGTCAGCTTGCCGATGCCGCCGTGAATGATGCCGCCCTTGTCGGCGCGGAAGCGCACCTGACCGGCCTTGGCATTTTTAACCGCAGTGGCAACGTCGGGCGTTACAGTGCCGGTTTTCGGGTTCGGCATCAGGCCGCGGGGACCCAGGATCTGGCCCAGCTGACCCACAACACGCATGGCCGCCGGATCGGCAATCACAACGTCGAAATCCATCTTGCCACCTTTTACTTCGGCAGCCAGTTCGTCCATACCAACGATGTCAGCGCCGGCTTCCTTAGCGGCGTCAGCATTGGCGCCCTGGGTGAACACAGCGACGCGGACTTCTTTACCGGTTCCGTGCGGCAGAGTGGTGGCACCACGTACGGCCTGGTCGGATTTACGGGGGTCGATACCCAGGTTAACAGCGGCGTCGACAGTCTCGCCGAACTTGACGCTGGACAGCTCCTTCAGCAGAGCGACGGCTTCGTCAATGCTGTACTGCTTGGTGGAATCTACTTTCTCGTTGATTACGCGTTGACGCTTAGACAGTTTAGCCATCTTATTCACCCTCCACTTCAAGACCCATGGCACGTGCCGAACCGGCAATCGTGCGCACAGCTGCATCCATATCCGCAGCAGTCAGGTCCGGCTGCTTGGCAGTGGCAATTTCTTCCAGCTGCGCACGGGTAACCTTGCCCACTTTCTCAGTGTTGGGACGGCCACTACCACTCTTGATACCGGCGGCTTTCTTCAGCAGGAAGGAAGCGGGCGGCGTCTTCATGGAGAAGGTGAAGCTGCGATCGCTGTATACGCTGATCACAACCGGAACCGGAGCACCTGGCTCCAGATTCTGGGTCTGGGCGTTAAACGCTTTACAGAACTCCATAATGTTCACTCCGTGCTGACCCAGGGCAGGACCAACAGGGGGACTCGGGTTGGCCTGACCGGCCGCTACTTGCAGCTTAATATAAGCTTCAATTTTTTTTGCCATTCTCGTTACTCCCATTTGGGTGTTAGCGCCTCGGAGCTACCTTCGGCCCTGCTTATCGCAGAGGTCACTCGTCGCCGGCTCCCCTGTCTGTGCCCTCTTGCATTTACAATCTGACACAGACGCGAAAGCCTTCCTCTGCAATTAAGCAGAAGAAGGCATAAAAAACTGCGCTGTTATTGGATCAGGTTTTTTCTACCTGCCCAAATTCAAGCTCTACCGGTGTGGAGCGCCCGAAGATCAGCACCGCCACCTGCAACCGGTTTTTCTCGTAGTTGACCTCTTCAACCACGCCATTGAAATCGTTAAACGGTCCATCGATAACCCGCACCATTTCGCCGGGCTCGAAGATCGTTTTGGGCTTGGGCTTCTCAACGGAGTCATCAACCCGCTGCAGAATAGCCTCAGCCTCTTTGTCGGTGATGGGTGCGGGCTTGTCCGCCTTGCCGCCGATAAAACCCATCACCCGGGGGGTATCTTTTACCAGGTGCCAACTGTCGTCATTCAGTTCCATCTGAACCAGGACATAACCGGGGAAAAATTTGCGCTCACTGCGACGCTTCTGGCCGCCACGCATTTCAACCACCTCTTCGGTGGGAACAAGTACTTCGCCGAACAGATCCTGCATGCCATGCAGCTCTATGCGCTCTTTTAACGCACCGGCGACTTTCTTCTCGTAGCCTGAATAGGCGTGAACCACGTACCAACGCTTAGCCATGCTCAACCTTGCCTATTTAGCCGATAATCAGAGATGCCAGATAACCCAGCAGGCTATCCAATGCCCATAAAATGACTGCCATGATCAGCACAACCGCCACGACAATCAGTGTTGTCTGGTTGGTCTCCTGCCGCGTAGGCCACACCACTTTGCGAACTTCCACCTGCGCCTCACGGAGCAGAGCCCAGAAGGCATCGCCTTTGGCGGTATTCACAGCGATATAAGCCGCAAGGGCGCCCGCAGCCACCAGGGCCAGGACACGATACAGAACGGCAACCTCGGAGAAATAGGCGTTACCCACAGCACCCGCGGCAATCAGTGCGATCACCAAAAGCCATTTCAGGCCGTCCAAACGGAACTCGCGAGCCTCGACTTTTGCATTCATTGCTGCAGTTAACCCTTATTACCCGTTTGCCTCGCTATTGGAACTTAATAGCTTCTTTATATATGGCAGGCCAGGAGGGACTCGAACCCCCAACAGCCGGTTTTGGAGACCGGTGCTCTACCAATTGAACTACTGGCCTGTAAAGCCGGGGTCAGATTAAAAACGTCCAATCTTTCCCCTCATATTAAAACCTGAGGCCAGAAAACGCTGATCTGACCCCAGATTTTATCAGACCGCCTTACTCGACGATCTTGGCTACAACACCGGCGCCAACAGTACGGCCACCTTCGCGGATCGCGAAGCGCAGACCTTCGTCCATGGCGATCGGGGCAATCAGGGTAACGTTCATCTGAATGTTGTCACCCGGCATTACCATCTCTACACCTTCCGGCAGCTCAACCGCACCGGTCACGTCAGTGGTGCGGAAGTAGAACTGCGGACGGTAGCCCTTGAAGAACGGCGTGTGGCGACCACCTTCGTCCTTGGACAGTACGTAAACTTCCGCCTCGAACTTGGTGTGCGGGGTGATGGAACCGGGCTTCGCCAGTACCTGACCACGCTCAACTTCGTCACGCTTGGTACCACGCAGCAGAACACCCACGTTCTCACCGGCACGGCCTTCGTCCAGCAGCTTGCGGAACATCTCTACACCGGTACAAGTGGTGGTAGTGGTCTCTTTGATACCCACGATCTCCACTTCTTCACCCACCTTGACGATACCGCGCTCAACACGACCGGTTACCACGGTACCACGGCCCTGAATGGAGAATACGTCTTCAATCGGCATAATGAAGTCGCCGTCGATGGCACGCTCGGGCTCGGGGATGTACTCGTCCAGCGTCTCAACCAGCTTCCTAACGGCAGTGGTGCCCAGCCCGTTGTCGTCCTGGCCGTTCAGCGCCATCAGCGCGGAACCCGGAATGATCGGGGTGTCATCGCCCGGGAACTCGTAGGTGTCCAGCAGCTCGCGCAGCTCCATTTCCACCAGCTCCAGCATCTCGGCGTATTCTTCGGAATCCACACCGCCACAGTCTTCAGCCAGCAGGTCGGCCTTGTTCAGGAACACCACGATGTAGGGTACACCTACCTGACGGGACAGCAGGATGTGCTCACGGGTCTGGGGCATGGGACCGTCGGTGGCGCCACATACCAGGATAGCGCCGTCCATCTGGGCAGCACCGGTAATCATGTTCTTAACGTAGTCGGCGTGTCCCGGGCAGTCTACGTGGGCGTAGTGACGGTTCGGGGAATCGTACTCGACGTGAGAGGTGGCGATGGTGATACCGCGCTCACGCTCTTCCGGAGCGTTATCGATACCGTCAAAAGCGACCATTTCACCGCCCCACACTTCCGCACATACGCGGGTCAGGGCTGCAGTCAGGGTAGTTTTACCGTGGTCAACGTGACCGATGGTGCCCACGTTAACGTGGGGCTTGGAACGTTCAAATGTTTCTTTTGCCATTGTGATAGCCTCCTACAAGTGGGACTTGATTTAAGCGGTATCGCCACCCCACCGGAGGGGCCACACCAGGATCTGAAAAAACTGTTTTGCAGTTTCTCCAGACAACACTTAGCCGCAAGGACAGTCGGTCCTCGCGGCGCAAGCTGGAGCTCTTGAGCGGATTTGAACCGCTGACCTCACCCTTACCAAGGGTGTGCTCTACCAACTGAGCTACAAGAGCTAAAAACGCTTCCGTGACAGCCAGGGCAAATAACCTTTCCACATAGCTGCCGGCAGAACCTGGAGCGGGTAGCGGGAATCGAACCCGCATCATCAGCTTGGAAGGCTGAGGTTCTACCATTGTACCATACCCGCTTATTTGCCCTTCGCGTCCGCTAGGGTCTTTTACCTGGCCGGCGAATCAAGTCTATCCATTAAATATAGACTCTTTTTGCAATAGTTCTTGCAATAGCCAGCCGGGCTTTGCGAGCCCATAGCCGATACATCAATATACCAATCAGCTACAGAGAACATGGTGCAGGGGGGTGGATTCGAACCACCGAAGCTTGCGCGTCAGATTTACAGTCTGATCCCTTTGGCCACTCGGGAACCCCTGCGAAAAGAGGCGGCTATTCTCCGCTTCTAGCCACTCAGTGTCAAGCCGAAATTACTGGAAATTTTTAAGTAATTCACAAGCTTACAACACAAAGGTGAGAATAAATGGAGCTGGCGAGAGGAGTCGAACCCCCGACCGGCTGATTACAAGTCAGCTGCTCTACCAACTGAGCTACGCCAGCTTATTTCACCTGTGGCGACCCACTTAACGAACCACCCGATATCCAGCTAGAAACACCGCCAGATACCCTTTTTTGGGCTAGCCCCTTAATGTGGAGGCGCGATTCTATTGAAAGTTTTCGACGGACGCAACACTTGGACAGAAATTTTGTCGACGTTCCAGCCCAACTCCGTCATCAAGCACCTGTTGCCACAGCTCTTCGCCTACTTTTTGAGCTTCTCGTGGCATAAAAATGACCCAGTTCTCCTTGTGAGAACGGGCAATTTCGCGAATCTCAACGGCGTAGCCTTTGGCCACCATTTCGGCCTGGCGTATCTCAGCTCGCCGCCGCTCGCTGAACATACCAAAGGAGATTCCATTCGCCAGGTCCCCCTTGGGAATCACATAGCTGTCGATTTTTTTGGCCTGTAACTCGTGCAAGCGTCGCAGGGCCTGCTTTTTTGACACCTCCGGAGCAAGATACACCCAGTAACCCATCTCGCCCGGGATCTCCACCTCTTGCAACTCGGCTTTGATATCCAGGGCCGCCATACGCTCCACCAGGTATTCCGCCTGTAAAAGGGCCGCATAAGGGCCAACAAGGGTGCAAAGCGGCTGCCGGGCGTCTTCGACGGCTTCTATCTCCGCCATACGCAGACGCTCCTGCTTTTGCTGCAGCAGGTGTGACAGGGTGTCCTGCTCCAGCTCCTGTAATAACACCAGCTGCTTTACCCCACTGACGCTCTCTGCCGGTGCGGTTGAGGTATTCGTCACTGGCGCAGGCGTCCGCTGCTGCCACTGCCACAGAAACACGACACCGTTAATCAGTAAAAGTGATAGGAATATCCAGCGCATTAACCTTTAACGTCCATTTAGACCTGCATTCACCGGGTGCCGAACGCCACGCCAGCGGTGAAGTGATCAACATTAGGGGCGGATGCTTGCCCGGCGCTAGGGTAACACTATTCCCAGGCCATCCAATACCAAGTCGGCCACAAACTCGGCTTTTTTGCCGAGCGGCTTATCCAGGTGAGCCATCAGAGCCCGACCATCGCCTCCGGTGACAATGATTGCAGGCGCACGACTCCCCGCGGAGCCCGGCGAACCACCCGCTAACTGGATCTCCTCCAGTTGACGATAAGCTCGCTCAATCAATCCCAGCACCATTTGTGGCAAACCGTTGTTTACCGCCGCGGCCGTATCTTTGCCCGGCGCCAGGGTCGCAGGCAGCGACTGGCTCGCCACCTTGACCGCATCGGTATCGTTAAACAGCGCCCGCCGCATCAACCTTAAGCCGGGCACGATATAGCCGCCACAGTGCTGACCGTTTGGGTCGATCAACTCCAGGGTTACGGCACTGCCACAGTCCACCACCAGACAGGCCTTTGCCACCCGCCGATAGGCCGCTACCGCCGCCAGCCAGCGATCCACCCCCATACGGGACGGGTCAGCATAACTGTTACTGACCCCCGCCACCGCCGCGGCTGTTTGGGCAAATTCCGTCTCCACGCCCCACTTTTGCCGCACCCGGGCCGCCAACGCCTGATTGCGCGCCTCGCCGGCCACACTGCTGACACGCGCTCGATCCAGCTTGATGCAGTGGGGTGCAAGGCAGGCCCAGAGGTCAACATCACTCCACGAAAAAGCCCCCTGCTCAACAAGCTCATTGCCAGACATCAGCCGCCATTTCAGCCGTGTATTGCCCATATCGATATCGAGCACAATGGGCGCCGCCACCTCAGGAGCTCCCTTCCCGGCGCAGGCTAACCTCTCCGCCGTTAAAGAGCTGTTCCCGTCCCTCGACCGACACTCTAAGAGCTCCGGTTTCGCTCACCCCCAGTGCTAGACCGGAGACACGATTACTGGCAGTACTCAGCACTACCGGCCGGTCACGGTAGGCATCCAGGCTCTCCCAGCGTTCGCGGTAAGCAGCAAACCCCTGTTGCTGAAAGTTTTGCAGCATCGGCAACAGTTCAGACAGCATCATGCTTACCAGCTGGTTACGGGAAACCGGGGCGTGTCCCTGCTCCCGGGCAATGGACTCCACATCCACCCAGGCCTGGTCGATGGCTCCGCCCGCCTGTGCCGGCATGCTGACATTGAGACCAATACCCACCACCACCTGGCAGTAACCGTCCACGTCGCCACTCATTTCGAGGAGAATGCCCGCCAGTTTACGCTGTTGCCAGAGTACATCGTTGGGCCACTTTAACTGCACCCCACCGAGCCCGCAGCGCTCCAGCGCAGTCACAATTGCCACCCCCACAGCCAAGCTGAGCCCTTCCAGGGCAGCGACACCGCCCTCAAATCCCCAGGTGGCAGACAGGTATATATTTTTGCCAAATGGGCTGACCCATTGCCGCCCGCGACGCCCCTTGCCCGCCGTTTGCTGTTCCGCCAGGCAGATATAGCCGCTGCGGCCTTTGGCCAGCGCCTGCTCATTGGTGGAATCGGTCACCGATTGAATATCCAGCTCTCCGATCAGCCCCCGTGCAGCACTGTTCATAGCGTCGGTAATACGGTTGGCCTCGAGCAGCTCCAGGCCGCCCTCAATACAGTAGCCTTTGCCTTTGACCGAGGTGAGTGGCAATCCCAGCGGTTCGAGCTTTTGCAAATGTTTCCAGACTGCGGTGCGACTGACACCCAGCACCTCCCCCAGCTCAGCGCCAGAGTGAAACTCGCCGTCCGCCAGCAAATTCAGTATCGCGTTTAATTCCATAACGGCCTTTCTTTTTTCGCTGCAATCAAATAGTTGGTCCGGCCACTCCATGCTTTCGCGGCGCTTGCGCCCTAACTATTTGATTGGTCGTCGGGTCTTTAAATTGGGTTATATCCGTATTCTAAACCTGGTCATAGGGGAAGTCTCGCTGTCGACGAATCTCATCTACCAGCACTTCATCGCTACCGGCCTCGCCCCACTGGTCAAAATACACCAACTCTTCCAGCGGCATACGCGGCAACCACCCCTTGGTTTCCAGCTCGGGCTTTTTATAAAAGTGGCTGACGTAACCGACACACAGGTAGGCTATCGGCACAATCTCGGGCGGAATACCCAATGCGGCTTGTAACCCCTCCTGTTTAACAATGCTCACCCAGCCGACACCCACACCCTCGGCGCGCGCCGCCAGCCAAAAGTTTTGTGCCGCACACACGCTGCTGAACAGATCCATGGTTTTGAGATGGGTACGCCCCAACACTGTCGGTCCGGTGCGCTGACGATCGCAAGTAATACAGATATTTACCGGCGACTCCAGGATGCCCTCCAGTTTCAACGAGGAGTAGAGCTCCCGCCGCTGCCCTTGAAACAGGTTTTTGGCCTCTTCATTGGCCTCGACAAAGGCTCGATGCACCCGCTGTCTTACCCCCGCCGATTTCACCACCAGAAAATTCCAGGGTTGCATAAAGCCCACCGACGGGGCGTGGTGGGCGGCATAGAGTATACGGCTCAACACCGCGTCGGGAACAGGGTCAGGTTTGAATTGGCCGCGCACGTCGCGGCGATTAAAAATGGCTTTATAGACTCCACGCGTATCTGCCTCGGAAAAGCAGACATCGGCCTGAGTTTCCGTCAGAGGCTGCGGACTTTGCTTCATAGTGTTTCCCCATTCAGAAGCACCCCCACCCAATGCTGTTGGGTAGCGGTAATCCAAAGCGCCTGACCAAACGCTTTTCATTCCCCCTCAGGCCGGTCTTCTGACTCGGGATCATCTCGCGTTAACACCTTCCCGAGCCGTGCCGGTACAGCACAAACTCAGTGGTTCAACCCGCTGACAACCTTCGGTTGCCAACAACGGCCGTTAACACAATCCCCCTCACAGCGCTGGGCACGTACCGGAATTGCACCGGCTTCCCGATTCTCTGCCATGGCCTTTGCCTGCGGCAGCACCTGAGAGTATGTCATTTTAGTCTCTAAATTTTGTCACCACTAGTGATTCACCACCAGTGGCTTTTGTCGCACCCTTTGCAGCTGTTCACACATTTTTTGCGCTCCCTGCAAAATCCTCATAGTGTGTCGCTGCACAAGCTCCGGTGGAATAAAATACAGATGCTCATTCTGCACTGCCTGTAAACTCGGCCACTGTAGCCAATCATCCAGCCACTCTGGACGCGCCTCGCCCATACCGCTGGCAATGATCACCTGGGGGTTTGCCACCAGCACCGACTCCACACTAACCTTGGGGGCCAACGCCAAAACGTTTTCGAACACGTTGCGACCGCCACACAGGCGAATCACATCACTGATCAGGTGTTTGCCGGTAATCGTGTGCAGCGGTTTGTTCCAGACCTGATAAAAGACACTCACCGGCGCTTGTGCACTGTAGACACGCCGCAGCTGCTGCAAGGTTTCATTGAATCGGCGACTCGCCTCCCGCCCAGTTTGCTCGTTACCACTTAACAGGCCGTAGTGCTCCACGCTGGTGGCAATATCTTCAAGCCGTCGGGGATCGGTAATATAAACCTGCAATCCCAAATCCATGATCTGCTGAATTTTCCCCATGCCGTTGCCGCTGCGCCAGGCAATCACCAGATCCGGCTGCAAAGCGGCCATCGCTTCGAGATTGAAGCGTTTGTAACTGCCTACAGAGGTAATCTGCTGCGCCGCTTTGGGATAATCACTGTAGGCCACCACCCCCACCAGGGCATTGCCCGCACCGGCACTGAACAGGTTTTCGGTAATGTGGGGCGCCAGACTGATAATGCGCCGGGCCGGTTTGGCAAGGCTGACCTTCCTTCCCGCGTCATCGTAAACCACAATGGGCTCTGAATCAGCCTGCACCGCTACAGCCAGCAACAGCCAGATCAAGGTCAGCCCACCTGCTATACAACTACTCATACTGTAACCTGCAATGCGTGAACTGCTCCAGGGCAAGCTGCAAACGCTCCAACTGAATGGCATCTTTGACCAACCCCAACCGCACACAGCCAGGCTCAGCCCCAGGTCCCACAAACCGGCGCACCAGGATCCCCTTTTGGCCCAGATGGTCCGCAAGGGTTTGGGCCTGTGTATTGGCTAAGCGCAGAGAGATAAACAGTGGCCCCGAACGCACCCGCCAACCGCACTTCCGCCCGATACTCTCCAGCAGCTGCCGCTGAAGAGGCAGCCAATGATTTAAGCGCTGCCGCTGACCCCGCTGCCAGTCCCGGTCAGCAAGTGCTCGCGATCCTGCGTATTGGGCCGGGCCATTTACCGCCCAAGGCCCCAATTTTGCTTGTAACTTTTGCAGCCACCCTGCATCCCCCAGGACAAATCCCAATCGCAACCCGGCCAGGCCAAAGAACTTTCCCAGGGAGCGCAGCACCACCAGGCCGCTGCGCGGGCATGCCGGTGCCAGGCTCTCACCTGGCGCCGCATCCATAAACGCCTCGTCCACAATCATTAACCCCCCCCTCTGTGACAGGGACTCACGCCACTTCAGCAACCGCGTCTTTTCCAATCGCGCGGCGCTAGGATTATTGGGGTTAATCACCAACACCACATCCAGCGCCCCGGCCTCAATCATCTGATCGACACGCTCAACCTCATTCTCACCGTAATTCACCAGTTGATGACCGGCACTCTGCCAAGCCTTACGGTGTTCAAAGTAACCCAACACAGGTATCGCCACCCGCCGCGGCGACAATAGGGTTGGCAGGGTCTGGATCGCAAACTGGGAGCCGGGCACCGCCAACACAGCCTGGGGATCACAGCCATAATAGGCGGCCGCCGGTTGTTGCAGGGGGCACTCCGCCTCCGGCAAGCGCTGCCAGACGTCCGCGGGTATGCTCGGTACCGGCCAGCCCCAGGGAGCGATACCGGTAGACAGGTCCAACCAGTCCCCGCGCTCGATACCATAACGCCGTACCGCCGCCTGCAGGTTGCCGCCGTGACGATTATTAAACTCGAAATCAATCACCGCAGGCATACCATGACCATCACCGCCACCAGCGCAACCCACAGCAGCACACCTCGTTGAACCAATCCCAGTCCACGCTCGATATCGGCCGGACCGGGAGAAATGCCATAACCCAGTGGCGGTCGCGCCAATTCGCGTCCATGGTAGACAGCGGTGCCACCCAACTCTACATTCAGTGCCCCTGCACCGGCTGCCATCACCGGCCCCGCATTGGGACTTTCGCAGGCGGGCGCCTGACGTCGCCAGGCTTTCAGGCTCTGGCTCACCGAATACCGGGACACCAATGCATAGGTGAGTGCACAAAGCCGGGCTGGTATCCAGTTGGCCAGATCATCCAGGCGCGCAGCCCCCCAGCCGAACGCGTGAAAGCGCCGATTGCGATAACCCCACATGGCATCCAGCGTGTTGATTATTCGATACAACAACGCTCCCATGGGGCCCGCCACCACAAACCAGAACAGTGGTGCGAACACCGCATCGCTGCCGTTTTCCAGCACCGATTCCAGGGTAGCCTTGCACACGCCGGCACAGTCCAGGTGCCCCGTCTCGCGACTGACAATATAACCCACGCGGGTGCGCGCCAACTGCAGATCCTGGGCGTCGAGAGCGCCTTTTACCGCTCTGGCATGCTCCTTCAAGCTCTGCCCTCCAATCACCAGGTACAACACCAGCGCCGCAATAACGATGTTTGCCGCCACAGACAGGGTATGCGCAGCGATAGTTAACAGCCATAGCCCGAGCCCAGACAGCGGCAACAGCACCACCAGCAGCGCGATCACCCCCAGCAACCGACGCGTGGCAAACCCACAGCCTTGGCGGTTTAAACAGGTTTCCACGGCGCGGGCATATCGCCCCAGACCCACCAGGGGATGCCAACGGCTGACTTCACCGATGCAACGATCCATCAGCAGCGCCAGAACCATCGCCGTCAACAATATGACAGGTTCAGCCAAGATCTCATTCGTCAACATCTACAGCACCGCCAACAGGGTTAACAATACGCCGGCTTCCACCAGCTCGGTAGTGGCACCCAGCGTATCACCTGTGCAACCGCCAAGCCGCTTGAGCATCTGCTGGCGCAACAACCACAACAGCAAAACCACCGCCAGCAGCACCGCCAACCCCACAACCCCTGCGAGCAACAACAATCCGCCGAACAACAGGCATAAGCAATACGCCGCACGCCGAGGAAAGTGCTGCGACAGCGCCTCACCCAGACCCGCCTCGCGAACATAGGGGGTCGTTAACAGTAACGACAACAGGCACAGCCGCCCCATCACTGGCGCCATCAGCAGCGCCCACCACGGAGACAAACTGCTGGCATCTGCTGCCGGGGGGGAGAGCACCTCGTATACCGCAGCCACTTTTACCAGCAACAGCAAGACTACCACGGCTACGGCTACGGGACCGGAGGTGGGGTCCTTCATCAACCTCAGGGTGCGTTCGCGATTGCCAAAACCACCTACCCACGCGTCCGCGCAATCCGCCAGACCATCGATATGCAAAGCCCCGGTCAACAATACCCAAGCCGCGACCACCAAGGTGGCGGCCAACAACGGTGAAAACAGCCAGCTAGCGAACCAGGCCACACTGATCAGCAGCAACCCCAGCAGTAAACCGATCAGTGGGTAATACAACAAAGACAGCCCCAATGCCTTCTTATCCAACGTCTCGCTGCCCTTGATGGGAATCACCGTTAAAAATTGCAGCGCTAACAACAAAGCACGGCCTTGTCTTGTAAAACCGCTGCTCCCGAACGCGGAGTTGGGGGAGGCCAACGTTTTCTCCGGCGTCGGCACGCGGTTGTCCGACTGCCTCATAAATGCACCCCGCGGGAAAGGACACGGTTCAAAAAAACCAGCGTTGGCATCTGCTGTTGGCCGTCATCAAACACCGTGATACGACTGAGGCTGGCGTAGGGGATATCCAGTCGTGTCACCGCGGCTAACGGCATTTGTAGCAACCAACTCAACAAAATGCGGATAGTGCCCCCGTGCTGAATCAGTAACAGATGTTCGCCGGCATGGGTTTCGATCAACGTATCCCACGCGGGCAAGAGTCGCTCTTGGACCTGTTGCATGGACTCCCCATTGGGCGGAGGGGCCGAACCCGGATCGGCATAAAATCGCGAAACCGCTTCTCGGTCGGCTTGCCACACCTCTTTCAAGGTGCGTCCCTCCCAATCACCAAAGTGCATCTCGCGGAAGGCATCGTTGATGTGCAGTGGAATCCCCATGGTCTTTGCCTGACTCTCTGCAAACAGGCGACAACGCCGCAGGGGAGAGGTGACAATACGCTGCCAGGGTTCCTCTCCCGCCAGAACCCGCTCACTGGCCAGGGAGCTGGCCATCTGCTGCCAGCCGTTTTCCGACAGCGGCACATCCGTGCTACCGCGGTAGATCTCCCCTCCCTGACACTCTCCGTGCCGGAGCAGGTCAATGGTGGTCAGCGTGGATGATTGGGCTCGACGCATAAAGTGACTTCCCCGTGCTATCAGTGCTTATTGCTGACACCGGCATCGGCAAAGGTTGCCATACGATTGTGCAGCTCACAAGCCAGTCGCAGCAACGGCAGTGCGGCCGCCGCCCCGCTACCCTCACCCAGGCGCATATCCAGCTGCAACAGCGGCCGGGCCTGCAGAGCCTCCAGCACCAAGCCATGCCCCTGCTCCGCCGACTGGTGCGAAAACAGCAGCCAAGGGCGGCAGGCGGGGTTCAACTTGACCGCCACCAGTGCAGCCACAGTGCAGATAAATCCATCCACCAGGCTGGGGATTCCCAGCTGGGCACAGCGCAAATAGGTGCCGGTCAATGCCGCAATCTCAAACCCGCCCAGGCATTGCAGAGCCACCAGAGGTTCCAGCTCACCGTTGCTATAGAGAGCTTGTTGATGCATTGCCAGCCCCCGGGAAACCACCGCTACCTTGCGCCGTCGGCCGACATCGTCAACACCGGTCCCCAGCCCCACCAGGCGCTCCGCCGGATGCTCAAGCAAGGCACAAGCCAAAGCGGCAGCTGAGGTCGTGTTGCCAATACCCATTTCACCACCGATAAAAAGTTGGTATTGCTGCTGTTCCAACTGTTCGGCAATGGCTCGCCCCTCCTGCAAGGCCTGTAGACACTGCAGTTGAGTCATTGCCGGAGCTCGGCAGAAGTTGGTCGTTCCGGATGCCACTTGCCGCGACAATATCCGCTCGGCAGCCGGCACCGGATTGACCGTCCCCATATTCACCACCGCAAAGTCCGTCGCCAGACTGTCGGCCAATACGCTGATAGCGGCGCCACCGCTGGCAAAATTGCGGATCATTTCCACGGTCACCGCCTGCGGGAAGGCCGATACCCCTTCCTCGCAGACACCGTGATCGGCGGCATACACCCGAATGGCCACCCGCTGCAGTGACGGCTGTAAGCAGCCCTGCATGGCGGACAACTGAATCGCCACCGCTTCCAGCATACCCAGTGAGCCGGGAGGCTTGGTTAACTGCTTTTGGTGTTCAGCGGCGCGCAGCGCATGTTGCTCACAGGGGGGCGCAACGACATCGTTCAACCAGAGTGAATTTTCAGTACTCACACCGGCTCTCCTTTTAAGGTATGGGGCAATCCCGCCACCGTTAGGGTTACTCGATCACAGAGCTTGGCCAGGCGCTGGTGCAACCAGCCACTCTCATCCACAAAACGGCGGGAAATCTCGCCCATGGGCACCACCCCCATACCGACTTCATTACTCACCAAAATAAGATGCCCCGGCAGTTGCGGCAGGGTTTCCAGTAACTGTTGGCGCTGCAACTCCCAGTAATTGTTTTTGTCGCTAAACAGGCAATTGCTTAGCCAGAGCGTCAAACAATCCACCAGGATACAGGTTCTGCTGGTCGCCCTGGCATGCAATACCTCCGCAAGGGCAAAGGGTTCTTCCACCAGCCGCCACTCAGCGCCGCGGCGTTCACGGTGATGCTGGATACGCGTCGCCATTTCGTCATCGCCCGCCTGGGCGGTGGCAATATACAGCAATTGCATCCCGGAGTTGCGGGCTCGCTGTTCGGCCAACCGGCTTTTGCCGGAGCGCGCGCCCCCTAATATCAGCTCTTTCACAAAGATCCCCAATTCATTTAATTCGCTCGGTTGGACGCTGTCGAGAGAAGTGGCCCCTCTTCAGGGCTGCGATCCTGGTGCACAATCAATGGACGGCCGGTTTGCGGGTGCGGCATAACCGTCACAGCAATGCCAAACACTGACTGGATATGCTCGGGCGTCAGCACCTGATGGGCATCCCCTGCGGCCACCAACCGCCCCCCTTTGATCATCACCAGCCAATCTGCGTAGTGGGCCGCCAGGTTAAGGTCGTGCAAAATCACCAGCACCCCCACGCCCTGTCGCGCCATATAACGCGCGGTTTCCAGAATCAGATGCTGGTGTGCCAGGTCCAGGGCTGAGGTGGGCTCATCCAGCAGCAGATAACGCTCCCCCTGGGCGGGCTTTTCCCACACCTGCGCCAGCACCCGCGCCAGGTGCACCCGCTGCTTCTCCCCCCCAGAAAGCGTGGTATAGGCGCGCGACTGCAGGTGGCTGCCATCGACGGCTGCCAGCGCCTGCGCCACAATCTCCCGATCCCGTCGTTTACCGGTATTGTGCGGGTAACGCCCCAGGCCCACCACCTCATTCACCTGAAACGGAAAAGTTAATGCCGATTGCTGGGGCAGCACGCCCAGCTGCTGTGCCCGCCACTCCGCCGGCCAACTCGACAGAGACCGCCCCTGTAACAGAACCTGTCCTTTGACTGGCGTCATCTCACCGGTGAGGGTACGCAATAACGAGGTTTTACCCGCGCCGTTGGGCCCGACAACTGCCAACACAGATCCCGGCTTGACGGTCAAATTGATATCCGTCAACAGCGCACAGCGGTTCGCCGGGCTGTGGCCGATAGCCACATCAACCGATTCAGCGCTTAACATCGCCACTCCGTCTTTAAGCTGCTCATGACTCCCTCACCTGCCCCGTTATTGCAGCAGCATACGCTGACGTTGCTGCAATAATAGTGAAATAAAAAACGGTGCCCCCAGCAGTGCAGTCACAATACCAATGGGAATTTCCGCCGGTGCCGCCACTGTCCGCGAGACGCTGTCAGCCAGCACCAACAATATAGCGCCCAACAGGGCTGCAGCCGGCATCAGGCTGCGATGATCGGGACCGATCATCAGGCGCACCAGGTGCGGCACCACCAACCCTACAAAACCAATCACACCGGAAACCGACACCGCTACGCCGACACCCAGGGCCGTCCAGGCGATCAATTGCCACTTGACCCGCTCTACCGGCACCCCCAGATGCCGGGCTTCCGACTCGCCGAGCAACAGGGCATTCAACGCGTTGCTATACCGGGGCAAGCACAATAGCACGGCCGTCATCAGGGTTGCGGCAATGGTTACCGACTGCCAGTTGGCGCCGTCCAGACTACCCATACGCCACAGGGTAATGCGCCGGAGGGCGACATCGTCGGCCACATAACTGAAGGCATTGGTGATGGCTGCCGCCAGCGCATTGATGGCAATGCCCGCCAACAACATGGTCCCAACGGAAGTACCGTGACTGGAGGTGCCGAGCCGGTACACCAAGAGCGTGGCCATAAAGCCGCCGGTGAAAGCAAACAGGGATATCAGATAGGCGTTAAGCACCCCACTCATACCGCCCAGGTAACCACTGACAAATTCGCTGAGCCCAGCCAATAGAGTCGCCCCCAGCACGATCGCCACCGAAGCCCCCACCGCCGCACCACTGGAAACCCCGATTAATGTCGGATCGGCAAGCGGATTGCGAAACAGGCCCTGCATGGCAGCACCACACATCGCCAGGCACGCCCCTACCAGCGCCGCCAGCAGGGTGCGGGGCCAGCGAATGGCATTGAGGATCAATTGATGCTGGGGATCCGGCGTCGCCACCGGCAAACCTGCACCATGCGCCAGTGCCAACAGGCTATCGGTAAAACCGATATCAACAATCCCGCTGCCCACCGACTGGATCAGCACCAGCGGCAAACTTCCCAATAACAGCAACAACAGCAGTGTCGCCCGGCGTTCACGCATCGACCACCTCCCTGCCCGCCGGGGTAGAAAATCCGCCATCAACAATGCGGCGGGAGTAATATTCCAATGACGCCGCAATGGCCTCTATCACGCAGTTTGCCAACAACTCGCCAAACAGCACATGCTTACCGCAGTAATCTATACGCACCGGACCACCACCATTGACGACCGCAATTGCGTCGGTGCCGGTGCCCGTGGCAATTTTGCCGGATACGGGGCTACTTACCACAAACTCCTGCATCACCGCCGCTTTGGCTTCAGTCATCACGATCTGCGCTTCTACCATCGCCGCCGGACTCAATTGAGCGCTGGTCATGGCAATCAGATTAATGGTGCCCACTTTGGTGGTCGCCTCACCGATTAGCCGATGTTCCGCCCGGTCCCCGGCCCGACGGGCATTATCGAGCCCGGTGGTCACCAGCACGGCTAAATCTACTCCCTGCTCCCGACATTCGACGACGCGCAGGGAGTTCATCGAAGCGGCGGTCATCATACCCACGCTAGCCCCCCGCCAACCGCGCTGGTCAGCATAATGCTGCAAATACACGCCGGGACTTTGGTGGTACCCGTCCTGCGATGCGGTGGCGGGAACTTTCAGGTTCAGCAGATGATCCGCCCAGATCAAACCGCCGCCTAGCACGGCCGAACTCAGCACCTGGCGTGCTGCGGGCAAACACACGTGTATGTGTGCTGCAGTGTGTTCGACAGTGGCATCACCCATCACTGTGGTGCATTCGCCGGCTCGCCATAAACGTCGCATCTAAACGGCGCCCTGCGTTGCCTGCTCGCAGGCCGGCAACAAGAGTTCGGCCGTCTCGCCGGACAGATCTAACTGGTAAACAGGATTGCCGGAGGCCGGGGCACTGTCCAGTACAGCAGGGCATTGCGGGCGGCTAGATGATGTCATAACAAGCTTATCCAGTTCAGTTTAATGGCTCGCGAAGGCCGTTCCCCAAAGTCTCTCCAAGTCCAGGTGTGTCTCAATGGCATCTGCGAGGCGGTTGATATCCGCCTCCCGGCGCTTGTGATAATCCGGCACCTCGACCTCTGCTATACCGGCCCAGCGCAACAGCGCGGCGCAAGCCTCCGGGTGATCAAACAAACCGTGCAAGTAAGTACCCAAGACCCGGTTGTCCCTGGCCAATGCCCCATCGGTAATATCCCCCAAGTTGATCAAGGGACGACAAGGAAGGTCTTTGCTGTCATAGGCAATGTGGGTTACACCCGCATGGATTTCATAACCTTCAATCGCCGCGGCTTCACCCGGCAGGTGCAATTGACCGGCAACCCGCCGCAACTGCTTCTCGGATTCCAGTACGGTACGCAGGGGCAAGAGTCCCAAGCCCGCAGATTCGCCCGCTTCACCTTCCAGACCGGAGGGATCGTCGACGGTCAACCCCAGCATCTGGTATCCCCCACAGATGCCAATCAGTTTGCCCCCGTAACGCAGGTGTTTTTGAATCGCGGCTTCCCAGCCGTTGTCTCGCAACCACTGCAAATCTCTGCGCACACTTTTGCTGCCGGGCAAAATGATCAGATCCGCCGGTGGTGGTGTTTCACCGGGGCCAATAAACTGAAGATCCACCTGTGGGTGCAGGCGCAGGGCATCAAAATCGGTGTGGTTGCTGATACGGGACACCACCGGCACAATCACTTTCAGCACAGCGTCACCTTCGGACAACTCCTGTTCGCTGGCGATAGCATCTTCCGCTTCCAGGTGCAGACCGTGCAAATAGGGCAACACGCCCAACACCGGCTTACCTGTTTCCGCCTCCAACCAATCGAGGCCCGACTGTAGCAGGCCGATATCACCGCGAAAGCGGTTAATCACAAATCCTAGAACCCGCGCCTGCTCGGTTTCCGACAACAGCGCCAGAGTACCCACCAAATGGGCAAACACACCGCCGCGATCAATATCCGCCACAATAATGACCGGGCAATCCACCGCTTCGGCAAACCCCATATTGGCGATATCGTTGTCCCGCAAATTGATCTCCGCCGGGCTGCCGGCGCCCTCGACAATGACTGCCTGATACCGGGACTGCAGCCGCCGGTGGGAATCGAGCACCGCCTGTTTGGCCGTAGCCTTGTAACCGTGGTAACGCGCCGCATCCATCTCCGTCAACGCACGGCCGTGAATAATCACCTGGGCACCGGTATCGCTGTTGGGCTTTAACAACACTGGGTTCATATCGGTATGGGGCTCCAGGTAACAGGCCTGGGCCTGCACTGCCTGGGCGCGGCCAATCTCACCGCCGTCAGAGGTCACGGCACTGTTCAGCGCCATATTTTGTGGTTTGAACGGTGCAACCTTAATCCCACGGCGGGCCAACACGCGACACAGCCCCGCCACCAGTACACTTTTGCCGGCGTCAGATGTCGTCCCCTGCACCATAAAGGTGGTATTGGCAGCAAACTCAGTCATTAATAATCCACACCCTGGCGCGCTTTCACACCGGCTTTGTAGGCGTGTTTGATCTCTTTTATCTCCGAAACCGTATCCGCCAGCGCCTGCAGCGCACTGCCGCCACCGCGACCGGTGACTACCACACTCATTTCAGTCGGCCGATTTTTGAGGGCATTGAGGACTTTGTCTTCATCCAGGTACTTGTAGGCGAGCATATAGGTCAGCTCGTCCAGCAGCACCAGGTTGTAGCTGTCGTCCTGAAGCATCTTTTCCGCCACTGCCCAGGTCTCTTCGGCAGCTTTGATGTCGGCGGTGCGGTCCTGGGTATTCCAGGTAAAGCCGGTGCCCATCTGGTAGAAGTCGACCTGGGGCAGTTTGTTTTTCAGATACAGTTCCTCGCCGGAGAGCTGGGCACCTTTGATAAACTGCACTACGCCGACTTTGTGGTCGTAACCGAGGGCACGCAGCACCATACCGAAGCCGGAGCTGCTTTTGCCTTTGCCATTGCCAGTGAGGAGGATCAGGACACCGCGCTCTTCCGTTGCTTCGGCGATCTTGGCGTCCACCTTGGCCTTTTGTTTTTCCATGGCCTTTTTGTGTTTTTCGTCTTTGGAATTCATTTGCTCAGTCATAGATTTTACCATCAACGAGTGTTGGTTAGATGCAGACACTCAGCCCACTACTTGTTGTCCACCGTTCCAGAGCATACATCGGTTTTATAGACCCAGCGAATAGTATCCACGCCATCCGGCACAAAAGTAGCCGCGATCTGTTTCGCCGGCTTACCGTCAACACGGTAATACCAAGCCATATCGCCTCGCACCCCCCTGACGCCGTCAATGCCTACCACCATGTTATAGATGCCCGCGTAGTGAGTTTCCACTTCGGCCACTGCCTTTAGTATGTCGAGGGCGGTTTCACCTTCGCGGTAAATGTGCTGAGCCACTCTAGTAGGGCGTCCTTTACCGTAGTCAATTTCCATGGCGATGTGCCTTGCAACTATAACTTCTGCCGGCTCGTCACTAGCATAAGCGGACTGCAACACTGCCAGCATCAGACATACGAATACATTTATCGACTTCTTTACCTGAGTATTCATCTTGAGTCCTGTTCAGTTCGTCTCTTTGAGGAGAAGCAGTTTTCTGACCCAGGTCAATCCACTGCCTCTCATTAGACAAATTAGGAGTTACTTAAACGTGTACTCAACACCAAATTTGGCGACAGTCCCTTCCGTTTCGTAGGAGACGTTTGAGGTCGCCAGGTTGAGCGTATAGTTTTTGTCGAACAGATTGTCCACCCGTGCGGAAACCTTCACATTCTCCGCCACATCATAGACCGCACTCAGACCCCAGACAGCGAAACCGCCTACGTCTGAACCTGAGCGATCATGGCGACCGTGTTCCGCCTTGGCATCGACACTGACATATAGATTGCCAAACCCACGCCCGGCACTCAGATTCGCAGTCCAGACAGCGCGATCATCCAGGTACTCATTGGAGTCGGCATCGCGGGCTTCCAGATAGTCCAGATTCGACGACACGTTCCAACCCCAAAGTGTGGTTTGCAAAGCCAACTCGACCCCCTCTAGGGTGGCATTTTTGGTATTGCCAGCGGTAAACGTACTGAAGTCGTAGCCAATCAGATCATCCACGTTGCTGCGATAGAGACTCAAACGCCAATCAACGTCATCCATGTAACCTTTCAGTGCCAACTCAAAGGTTTCCGATTCTTCAGGCAGCACATTGGGATTACCATAACCCGGAAAGAAAAGGTCATTAAACGTCGGGGCTTTAAATGCGGTTCCGTAACTGGCTACCAGCTGTACAGAACCGGACAAAGGATAGCCCAGAGAAAAACTGCCGTTGGTGTCATCTCCATAGGCTTCGTTATCGTCGTAACGCAGACTTGTCACTACACTTGCGTGGCCAACGCGGCCTTGCCACTGGACAAAGTACCCTTCATTATCTCTTTCAGTTTCAGCGAATGCGGACAAAGTGGTTACGTCGTCATCATAATAATCGGCCCCGAATGTCACCACACTGGCTCCCGACAGACGAACATCCCCCTGCAGGGCGATACTGCGTCGACGTGTCTGGATGTCGGAAGAGAAAGCGGGGGTAACCAGGTGATCCGAAAAATACCCCAGGTCCACGGACAGGGAAACCACATCGCTGGGATTAAACAACACTTTTGAACTGACATTTTCGACAGTGCTATCCGAATAACGGCCCGTATCGGTTCCGTACACATTGTCAAAGTCGGAGCGACTGTCACTTTTCAGGTAATTCAGTTGCGCGCTCAGCCGCTCATTAAACTGAGCCGATAGAGAAAGGCTGCCGGAGTGCTCTTCAAAGCCATCCCGATCACCATTGCCCGCGCTGCTCAAATCCGTCCTATCGATACCCGCCGTGTCCTCCTTTGAGACCGATCCGTAAAACTGAACGTTGTCGTTGCCGCCGCTGACACTAATCCCGTAGTCCTGGGTGCGGTGGGTGCCATAGTTTGCTCGGGCGCTGCCGGCCACCCCAGAGGTTTGACCGCGTTTCGTAAACACCTGGATAACACCACCCATCGCATCAGCACCATAAAGACCGGACAAGGGTCCCTTCACAATTTCAATTCGCTCAATTGACTCTACGGGGATATTTTCAAGTGCAGTCGCACCAGTAGTCGCACTCGCGGAGCGAACACCGTCAATGAGTACGATAATCTGAGATGATGCCGCCCCACGAATAAACACACCGCTAGTGGAGCCTCGGCCACCACTATCACGGAAACTAACGCCACTGACACGTCCTAATAAAGAGGGGAGGTCGCGGGGCTGCATGCGCTCAATATCAATGGAATTAATAACATGAGCTGTAGGCAAGGTCGCTTTTAAAGACTGCATTCCTTTCGTCGCAGTAACAATAATCTCATCCTCAATTTTCGGATCTGCGTGCCCAGGGAGCGAAATCACAGCAGCGACAGCTGCAGTTAGAATATTTTTAGTCATATCACGCCTCAATCAGAGAAAAAGCCATTGAAAGATTGAGGGAGGGGTATTAGTGGAAGAGACTAGATACAGAGGCAGGAATCTGCCGACACAGCTAGACGACCACCGATGAAGCCCTCCGCTACATCGTAGTTGCCTGTCCAGGCCGGTTCCGGGCTTATTCGCTCCTCAATTGAGGGCGACTTCACCGTTGCGGGGGCAGCGTTGGCTTTACCAATCTTCCCGTTTACCCCAGCCACCAGATTTTCTGTCTATGAATATCGGCACTGGGCACCTAGTCAGTTGGCAGGGACTATAGCTAAAAAGTGGGCAAATAACAATTGTAGATAAGGTGGGTGGGTGGCTGGGGGAGAGTGGATTGGAGCCAGGAGCGGATTCACTATTGGCCCCTCCTGGAGCGGCACGATGCTCTAAGGTGGCCTGACCTGGAGTGGCACGGTCGGGGTCTGTCCCTGCTGTTCTGACCTGGAGCGGCACGGTCGGGGTCTGTCCCTGCTGTTCTGACCTGGAGTGGCACGGTCGGGGTCTGTCCCTGTTTTTCACGCTTTTTGTGAAAAATGGGGACTGACCCCTTAGGATGGGTCCACGATCCACGCTAGCGGCACCATTCTAGGGGGACGGAGGGATTTAATTTTGTCCACAGACAACGTGGTCAAAATTAAATCCCTCCGTCCCCGACCGTGAAATCCCTCCGTCCCCGACCGTGCCGGTCCCCGACCGTGCCGCGCCAGGTCAGGCCACCATTGGGCATTGTGCCGCTCGAAGAGGTGCCATTAGAGAGTGTCCGCTTTAGGGACACACCGGCCCCTGGCACTTTTCGCCAGACAAAGAAAAACCC